>JAAIGF010388538.1_pt1 | contig 82932 bp, 62 predicted proteins | sample 6487441 | NCBI WGS metagenome assembly JAAIGF01 (sample SAMN13974129, study PRJNA590717) | phyllosphere metagenome | biome: pepper field; feature: multiple bacterial spot infested pepper fields; material: pepper leaves; isolation source: leaves from pepper fields | host: Capsicum annuum ...
AATCTGAAAATATACTGCTCCATAGTTTGTAAGCGGATAAGAAAATGACGCATGAGAGACCCCCGTATATATTGCCGATTTTGGCTTAAATTAATCATATTTTTATTCTTTAACCATTTCAAGCATTATAACGTTAAGTAGCGGTTAAATTCCCGCGAGATATCCTCTATTTTGTTAAAATGCACTTGATTATAAGGAATATGGTTCTAGTGTGAGCGATCTCCTCACACGGTGTTCAATGAAAAAGGATTTTTTTGTAAAGAAAAAATCGTACAGCTTCTAGTGTGAGCGATCTCCTCACACGATGTTTAATGAAAAAGAATTTTTGCAAAGAAACATCGTACTACTCTCTTATTTAAAACTTACCCTGTAACGGTGGTAATCATTCACTTTTTCCAGTTATAGACATGTACGCGATTAGAACAGCTTATGTATAGCATGTATATGTTCTAATAAAAGAGAGCGTATACAGATGATAAGCATATCATAAACATGAGCTATATAGGATGTACTGCACGATACATAAGACGTATCTGTTCACGAATTTGTTTGATTCAATCGAAATTAAAACGTTTATAGGATTTGCAGACATCTAATCCTGTACATTATCTACTTATCTCTCATCTGTATTTCCTTCCTACACATATATTTATACAAAACGATCCAAAATACACATCAATAGAACCAAAAATCTGATTAAAATATGAGACTAGAGATTTAGAAAGCGAGCAAATCAGCGATAAATGGAGAGAAACGGACATTCAATCCTGCTCTGCAACATTCCTGTAATATATTACGTCTATATTACAGAGTTTTCGCAAAAGAATGGAAAATCTAGCTTTGACAAAAGATTCAAAAGTGTGCAAAATCTTAATGTCCCCACTAATCAGTGCTCATAAGCGCTAATTGTACAGGGATTTGCAAAATTTGCAGTAGGAACATTTATCCTGCATAATGAAACACGCACACGATGTAACACAACTGAAATATAAAATCAAAAGGGCAGTGCAACTACGCATACTGCCGTCTGACACATGGAATCAATCGTTCAATTTGATGATTATGTTTAACAGGGTTTATTAATGAAGGGGGTAACACACACTCATGGGCAATATATTAGACACTATTTTTATTGTGTTGCAGGTTATGCTCGCATTTGTTGCGGTATACCAATTTGGATTTTCACTATTCGGTATTTTTAAGCGTAAACGGAGACCAGATCATGCTCCGCAAAAATCGTTTGCGATTCTGGTAGCGGCTCACAATGAGGAGCAGGTTATTGGAGCATTGATGGAAAATCTTAAAAAGATGGACTATCCAGAGGAATTGTACGACGTATTCGTTATTTGCGATAACTGTACAGATAGCACGGCTGATATCGTTCGTAGTCATGGTATGAATGCATGTGTACGTACTAATCCGAATCAACGTGGTAAAGGTTATGCGATTGAATGGATGCTGCGTGAACTGTGGAGCATGGACCGTCAATACGATGGAATCGTAATGTTTGACGCTGACAATCTGGCTGCACCGAACTTCCTGCAAGAAATGAACAATGACATGTGTGAAGGTGCACGTGTTATCCAGGGTTACATTGATACTAAGAATCCAGAAGATTCCTGGATTACAGCTGCTTATGGCGTATCGTACTGGTACATCAACCGTCTGTGGCAGTTGTCCCGTCACAACCTGAACATGGCGAACTTCCTCGGCGGAACAGGTATGTGTTTTGAAAATGAACTGCTTAAAGAGATCGGCTGGGGAGCAACAAGTCTGGTAGAAGACCTGGAGTTCACAATGCGTTGTGCTGAAAAAGGCATTTATCCAAAATTCAGCTATGATGCCAAAGTATTTGATGAAAAGCCACTTACATTCAAAGCTTCTTCCCGTCAGCGTTTGCGCTGGATGCAAGGTCACTTTACAGTAGCTCGTCGTTATTTCTTATCTCTGCTGTGGCAAAGTATTAAGCAACTCAACATCATCAAGTTTGACCTGGCGCTGTATAGCGTGAATGTATATATCGTTCTGGTTACATTCTTAATGACTGCTGGCGTATGGATTGACACTGCAATTCTGGGTGGACCACATATCTCTTCGATCTATAACTACTTGCCACTATGGGTAGCTTATGTTGCAATTGCTGCAAACGTAGTAACCTTCATTCTGGCGATGGTGCTGGAGAAGGTCAAATCGTGGAAGGTCTACATGTACCTGTTGCTGTTCCCAATCTACGGTCTGTCCTGGTGGCCAATTACGTTCTACGCGTTCTTCACACAGAACAACAAGCAATGGAGCCACACTGAGCACACACGCGTTGTACGTATTGAAGATGTGCATGGTAGCAAGCAAAGTACGCTGTAATTTGTATGTACAAAAAATTACGCAAAGCTGTTGACACTGCTTTAACAGCGTGATACAATAATCGAGTGATTTTGAAACGAATAATGAATTAAGCAGAAGCTTGTCTTCTCACCTGACCGATAGCGATCGGCTGGTTCATTGATCTTTACTTTGATGGCAATGTGATTGTCATGCAAATAGACACGATCAAGGGATGCGGGTGATGAGACCTGCATCCCTTTTTATTTTGAAATACCGCTGTCTATCATAATGTGGAGGTGGAAGTTATTAGTAAGGAACATATGATTAACGATGAAATCCGGGTAAAAGAAGTACGCCTGGTAGGTGCTGAAGGTGAGCAAATCGGAATTACACCAACTCGTGAAGCAATGCAAATGGCGATTGATCTGAATTTGGATCTCGTTAACGTAGCACCGCAAGCGAAGCCGCCTGTATGTCGCATCATGGACTACGGCAAATTCCGCTACGAACAGCAAAAGAAAGAAAAAGAAGCGCGTAAGAATCAGAAGATTGTTGAACTGAAAGAAATCCGCTTCCATGCCAATACGGAAGAGCATGATTACCAAACTAAACTCCGTAATGTAGTGAAGTTTCTTAACAATGGCGACAAGGTGAAATGTTCGGTCCGCTTCCGCGGTCGCGAGATTGCACATGCAAATATTGGTCAAAGAGTCTTAGAACGAGTAAGAGATGAAGTTGCAGATATCTGTACTGTTGAGCGCCAGCCTAAACTGGAAGGCCGCAGCATGATTATGATCTTGGCGCCGAAAAATAACTAAGGGGGATATTCAAATGCCTAAAATGAAAACTCATAGCAGTTTGAAAGGTCGCTTCAAAATCACAGGAACAGGTAAAGTAAAACGCCATAAAGCGTTCAAAAATCACCTGCTTTCTCACAAATCCAAACGTCAAAAACGTGTACTTGGTACTAGCCCATTGATGGCTGCTGGTGATGTAAGACGTTTGAAACAAGGTCTAGCTAATCTTAAATAATTTAATTTTCCGGGAGGGTTTATAATATGGCACGAGTTAAAGGCGGATTCGTCACACGTCGTAAGCATAAGAAATACTTGAAACTTGCAAAAGGTTACTTCGGTTCCAAACACCGTATTTTCAAAACTGCAAAAGAACAGGTTAACAAATCCCTGGTCTACGCATACCGTGACCGTCGTCAAACAAAACGTAACTTCCGCAGACTGTGGATCGTACGTATCAATGCAGCAGCTCGTCTGAACGGTCTGTCTTACAACAAATTGATGCACGGCCTGAAACTGGCTGGCGTTAACATCAACCGCAAAATGCTGGCTGAACTGGCAGTTAACGATGTAAATGCGTTCAACTCCCTGGCAACAGTAGCAAAAGAAAAAATCAACGCTTAAGTTTTGGCGTGATTAAAGAGAGTCTCTGTATATGCAGGGACTCTTTTTTTGAGGATAAGCCTCTTTACATTGGAATATGGCTGCTGTGAGTTGCTCTATATAATAGAAGATATTCAGTTGACGCGTTTTGGGCTAAATCCGAATATACATAATAGCTGCATAAGGCTAATATATATACATATTTGAATGAAAGCTAACATTCACTGTGGCAATTTAGCGCGTTAAATAGCGAAAAATGAATATTTCAATAGATTAACTAACATGTAGCTAACATATTATAGGAAAATTATACAATGTGAAGCGCTTTCTTCGTATAATATATAAATTAATTGACCAATTGTTATTAAAATAGTAGATTTTCCTACCACATGATTGTATAATCGGTTCAGTGACTATTGAATCTGCTCATAAGACGAACTTTACCGCATTGATTTGGGTAAAATGTTCGGTTTTTACAGAAAGAAGCAGATGTATAGTTGATACTTTTAAGGGGGAACAACATACATGAAGAAGGTCTATTCACTTTCGCTGATCATGGTACTGGCACTGTCCGTATTTTTGGCAGCATGCGGTAACAAAAGCGAGTCCACAAACAATGCAGGTAGCGGAACATCTGGAAGCGGCGGTTCTAGCGATGTGAAAATCGGTATGGTTACTGACGTCGGCGGCGTGAATGACAAATCCTTTAACCAATCTGCCTGGGAAGCATTGCAAAAAGTGCAATCTGATGGCGGCGCTAGTGTAAAGTATCTTCAAAGTAAGTCTGATCAGGATTATATTCCTAACTTGAATCAATTCGTTAAAGACAACTACGCTTTGACATGGGGTATCGGCTTCAACTTAGCAAACGCTATTGATACAGTAGCTGGTCAAAACCCAGATGCTAAACTGGCGATCATCGACAGTGTGGTTGACAAGCCAAATGTTAAATCCGTAACATTCTCTGAAAACGAAGGTTCTTTCCTTGTTGGTGTAATCGCCGGCAAAATGACAAAAACAAACAAAATCGGTTTTGTTGGTGGCGAGAAGAGCCCACTGATCCAACGCTTTGAAGCTGGTTTCAAAGCAGGTATCCAAGCAGTTAATCCAGACGCTCAACTGATGGTTAACTACACAGGCGCATTTGATAAGCCTGACGTTGGTAAATCCGCAGCAGCTACACTGTACAACGATGGCGTAGATATTATCTTCCACGCTGCAGGCGCAACAGGTACAGGCGTATTTAACGAAGCAACCGCTCGCGTTAATGCTGGACAACAAGTATGGGTAATCGGTGTGGATAAAGACCAATCGTTGGAATTCGGTGACAAAGTTACCCTGACTTCCATGATCAAACGTGTAGACACTGCTGTTGAGAAAGTATCCAAAGAAGTAATCGACGGTACATTCAAAGGCGGTACTGAAACACTGGGTCTGAAAGATGATGGTGTAGGCGTTGCTGATACTTCTAGCAAAAACGTTCCTGCTGATGTACTGAAACTGGTTGATGAATACAAAGAAAAAATCATCAAAGGCGAAGTTAAAGTACCTGATACCGTTCAATAATATCAATTTCATGATATGGCTTTAATATAGTAGGCTCTAACACAAGGCTGGTTAATCACTAGCCTTGTTGTTACGTCTACAGGTAAAATGATGTGCTTCTGACGTAGTTCACACGGATCATATGGAGTGGCAGATAACAGACAAAAGATGGCTCTGCTGAAGCTGCTATCTTGAGTGCAATAATGTATTGCTATACTGGTGGTTGCAAGACTTCCACGATTAATAGCCAAATAGAGTACAGTGTGAAGTCTGATCCAAGGGATAATCAATTTGCTTATAAGGGTGATTTAATGAATACAGCAACCCCTGTGGTAGAGTTAAAACAAATTACAAAACGTTTCCCTGGAATCGTAGCGAATGATTCCATCAGCTTTAAGCTGTTCAAGGGTGAGATTCATGCCTTGCTGGGGGAGAACGGTGCCGGTAAGTCGACACTTATGAATGTGGTCTTTGGACTTTATCAGCCTGAAGAAGGCGTAATTGAAGTCAATGGCAAGCCTGTGATGATTGATGGGCCGAACAAAGCGATTGAACTTGGCATCGGTATGGTTCACCAGCATTTTAAGCTGGTACAGCCGTTTACGGTTACCGAGAATATTATTCTGGGCTCCGAGCCGAAAAAAGGCGCCCGAATCAACTATAAAAAAGCAACGGAAGAAATCCGCAAGCTGTCTGAGCAATACGGTCTGCGCGTTGATCCGAACGCTAAAATTCACGACATCTCTGTCGGAATGCAGCAACGGGTTGAGATTCTTAAAACGCTGTATCGTGGCGCTGATATTCTGATTTTTGATGAGCCGACTGCTGTGCTAACTCCGCAGGAGATTTCTGAATTGATGGAGATCATGCAGCGTCTGATCAAAGAGGGCAAGTCGATCATTTTGATTACGCATAAGCTCAAAGAGATTATGCAGATCGCTGACACGGTAACGATTATTCGTCGCGGTAAAGTGGTGGATACAGTCAAAAAGAGTGAAACGTCACCTCAAGAGCTGGCGGAGAAGATGGTTGGTCGTAATGTTAGCTTTAAAGTAGATAAAATTGCTGCGAATCCAGGCGAAGTTGTCATGGAGATGAAGGACATTGTATCTAAAAATAAAGATGGCATCTCAGTATTGAACCAACTGAACCTACAGGTCAAAGCAGGCGAGATTCTTGGTATTGCTGGTGTAGATGGTAATGGTCAGACGGAGCTAATCGAAGCATTAACTGGTCTGCGTCATATTGATGGTGGACAGATTACGCTGAATGGCAAAACCATTACGAACCTGACTCCGCGTAAAATTACCGAATCAGGTATTGCGCATATTCCAGAGGATCGTCATAAGCATGGTCTTGTACTGGATTTCTCGGTTAGTGAGAATATGGTACTCGAAACCTACTATAAGCAGCCATACAACCAAAATGGCTTCCTGAAAAAGGACGAGATCGACAAGAAAGCACAGCGTCTGGTGGACAGCTTTGACGTACGTACGCCAAGTATTCATACGATGGCTCGCTCTCTGTCCGGTGGTAACCAGCAAAAAGCGATTATTGCACGTGAGATCGACAAAAATCCAGATCTGCTCGTAGCAGCACAGCCAACACGTGGTCTGGACGTTGGTGCGATTGAGTTTGTACAAAAGCAATTGATTGCTCAGCGCGATCAAGGTAAAGCTGTTCTACTCATTTCGTTTGAGCTGGATGAGATTATGAATGTATCTGACCGGATTGCTGTTATTTATGAAGGTCAAATTGTAGGTGAAGTGCTGCCGGAACAAACCAATGACCAAGAATTGGGCTTAATGATGGCGGGAAGCACCGTAAAGAGAGGTGCAGCGCATGAATAAAGTATTAAAACTATTTACGAAAGATTCCGTTGTGTTGCCCGTTGTAGCTATCATTCTCGGTCTGGTGCTGGGAGCACTCGTTATGATGATGGGTGGATACAATCCGATTGATGCGTATTCTGCATTGATTGAACGTGTCTACGGTAACACCTACGATTTTGGTGAAGCAATTCGTGAAATGACGCCTCTCATTATGACAGGTCTGGCATTTGCTTTTGCTGCGCGTACGGGTCTGTTTAATATCGGTGGGGAAGGTCAGTATCTGATTGGTATGACGGCTGCAACGATTGTAGCGGTTCATGTACATGGTCTGCCTGCCTTTATCCATGCTCCACTGGCGATTATTGCTGGTGCAGTATTCGGCGGCCTGTGGGCAGCGCTAGCAGGTTTTCTGAAGGCGACTCGCGGAGTGAACGAAGTTATTTCCTGTATCATGCTCAACTGGATCGGTCTGTACCTGTCCAATCTGATTATTAATACATTTGCTCTGCAATCTGGTGATACACGCTCGGTCGATATTTTACCGTCCGCATCTATTGCAATCACCTGGTTGTCTGAAATGATGGGTAATGCACGTGTTCACTGGGGTACATTGATCGCGCTGTTAGCTGCGGTGTTCTTCTACATTTTCATGTGGAAAACAAAGCAAGGCTTCGAGCTGCGTTCGGTTGGTTTTAACCAGGATGCGTCCAAGTACGCAGGGATGAACGTAAACCGCAACATCGTGAAAGCCATGTTCATCAGTGGTGCCTTTGCGGGTCTGGGTGGTGCGTTTACAGTTCTGGGCGTATTCGGTTATCAGTCCGTTATGGCAAGTTCACCGGGCGTCGGCTTTGACGGCATCGCGGTTGCTCTGATCGGAATGAACAATCCATTTGGTGTTGTACTAGGAGCGATTCTGTTCGGTACGCTGACTTACGGTTCGGCAGGTATGAGCTTTAGTGCAGATGTGCCACCGGAAATCGTGCGTATCGTTATCGGTGCTATTATATTCTTCATCGCCGCGCAAGGAATTGTGCGTTGGTTGCTTAAACCGTTTTATGCCAAGCGCAAGAAAGAGAAGGTGTCATAATGGACGTATTAACAATTATTGGTCAGCTTCTTAATACGACGTTGGTGTTTGCAACGGCACTGATCTTCACTTCGCTCGGCGGTATTTTCTCAGAAAAATCCGGTGTGACGAACCTTGGTTTGGAAGGTCTGATGGTGTTCGGTGCATTTGCAGCCGGAGTATTTGGTCATTATGCACAGGCAGCAGGATTGGACGGTTTTGCGGCTGCTTCGATCGGTCTGTGTGCAGCGATTGTACTCGGCATTATCGTATCACTCATTCACGCTCTGGCTTCGATCACATTCAAAGCTGATCAGGTCATCAGCGGTATCGTAATCAACTTCCTCGCCGCAGGTAGCACGCTGTATATGGTTAAGCTGCTGTTTGACGGTGCAGGTGAGACGGAACTGATCTCTGGTTATAGCCGGATGCCAATTCCAGGTCTGAGTCAAATTCCATTGTTAGGTGATGCCCTCTTCAATGCATACCCAACAACATATCTGGCAATCATTCTTGTATTCGTTTCCTATTTTGTATTATACAAAACACCATTCGGTCTGCGTCTGCGCTCCGTTGGTGAACATCCAAGTGCTGCCGATACTGTAGGTATCAAAGTTAATCGTATGCGTTATGTAGGCGTAATGATCAGTGGTGCACTGGCAGCTGTTGGTGGCGCAACGATCACACTGACAACAACCGGAACTTTTGCCCATAATACGATTTCCGGTCAAGGTTATATCGCAATCGCAGCAATGATCTTCGGTAAATGGAACCCAATCGGTGCATTCGGTGCCGCCGTATTCTTCGGTCTGGCACAAGCCGTACGTAACTATGTTCAGCTGTTCGCATGGACACAAAGTATTCCACCCGAAATCATCTACATGCTGCCATATCTGCTGACAATTATCGTTCTGGTTGCCGCAGTCGGACGCTCCAGCGCTCCATCTGCCCTCGGCCAGCCTTACGATCCGAGCAAGCGATAGTCGCGCATTACATTAGCAATCCAAGCGACGATTCTCCATGCTCGGGTACCCTGCATAATTGCAGTTTTAAAAGTAATACGTCAAAAGTCGGTCGCTCTTTAAGGAGCACCGGCTTTTTTTGTTTTGCAGATAAGGTATGTAGAGGATCATCATTTGTAGATGTAGATGTAGATGTAGATGTAGATGTAGATGTAGATGTAGATGTAGATGAGCATGTAGCGCAACAGGTATATTAAAAGCTTTTCAAGAAATGATATAACAAAGATTGGTATGTTAATAATGCTGGGCTTAATTAGGGGATTACTTGTTGAATAGGTGTGCGGAACCGTTTAGGACTATCAAAATAAAATTATTAAAATGATTCAAAGTCTACGAAATAGCGTTGAGATTTGAAGTTTGAATATGATGCGATCCAACCGGAATGGAGGGAAGGAAATAAGGGATAAGGATGATTACTAGTGTTTGGCGTTATAAACATGCTTGGAACACGAGAATCTACTTGCACTCCTAATCCATAGATTCTTGCGTTCCATCTGAGGACGTTCCCTTATTCCTTCCTGAAGTGGCGTCTATCAAACAGCCAACTCACCAAAATACTCAATGCACCCCTATGTCCTCTTCAACAAATTTACCATAACCCATCCCAGTTCATTTGTGCATAAAGGACAAACGTGATTCCTTCCTCACATCGCCGATATACAATTGAATTTCATAAATATAAAGATAAACCAACGATGTTTACGGTTACATTACATATTTGCTGTATAAATGTCTAATTGTCCATTTCGTGAATTGTCCAAAAACACAAAAAAAATAGTGTTGACTCTGTTTCAAATGAATCATATAATGTTTCTAAATCAGCGGCTGACAACAACATCAAATGTTGCAGTCCATTATGGTAAATATACTTGATCGGCTATGAAGAGGACGAAGTTTTAAGGGCTATTTTGTCCAGAGAGTGAAGCGCTTGGCTGAAAGCTTCATCAAAACCCCTTTTATACGAGCTCACCTCGGAGCTGTTTTCCTGAAAGGCACGGATTGATCCGTGATTACTAGGGAAAATCGTAGTGTCTACGTTACAGACAATAGGTAAGGCGATAGCGTCTTACTTGATGAGGCATATAGGCTGTGAGGCTGTATGCGAATCTGGGTGGTACCACGGAAGCGATAACCTTTCGTCCCTCGAACAGAGTTTTTCTGTTTGAGGTGGCGAAAGGTTTTTTTGATTTTATTAACCCGAGCCTGATTCCTTCGCAGAGAAATGAAACAAGCATCTGCTGTAGGATGTGTCGGCCTGTCATACGTATTTTGTGTAAGATTGATGTGAATTTTTGGGAGGAGGAAAAGATATGAGCGCGCAAATACCGAATGTGCAATCAACAGAAGAATTACGTGAGAAATGGATGAAGCCGGAAGTGATTACAGGTTCCGAAATGCTTCTTCGTAGCTTACTGCTAGAAGGTGTTGAATGTGTCTTTGGCTATCCGGGTGGAGCGGTGTTATACATTTACGATGCGATGCACGGATTCGAGGATTTCAAGCATTTGCTGACTCGCCATGAACAAGGCGCGATTCATGCGGCTGACGGTTATGCACGTGCGAGCGGGAAGGTCGGGGTATGTATTGCCACTTCCGGGCCTGGAGCCACAAACCTCGTAACCGGAATCGCAACCGCCTATATGGATTCGGTGCCACTGGTTGTTATCACGGGTAACGTAGCAACAACGCTGATCGGTACGGATGCATTCCAGGAAGCGGATATCACAGGGATCACGATGCCAATCACGAAGCACAGCTATCTGGTACGTGATGTAGAGGATCTGCCGCATGTGATCCATGAGGCATTCCACATTGCCAACACAGGACGCAAAGGGCCGGTATTGATCGACATTCCGAAGGATGTGTCAGCAGCCAAGTCGCTGTTTAAGCCACATACAGAGCCAGTCGTGATGCGAGGCTACAATCCACGTGTAGTAGCGAACAAGCTGCAATTGGACAAACTGCAACAGGCGATTGTAGAGGCAGAGCGTCCACTGATTCTGGCAGGTGGCGGTGTTGTTTACTCCGGTGGTCACGAGGAACTGCTCAAGTTTGTTACAGCAACAGGCATTCCGATCACGACGACATTACTTGGCTTGGGCGGCTTCCCGAGTGGTAACGATCTGTGGATCGGTATGCCAGGGATGCACGGTACGTACGCAGCGAACAATGCGATCCAGCAATCGGATCTGCTCATCAGTATCGGAGCTCGCTTCGATGACCGGGTAACCGGTAAGCTGAACGGCTTTGCACCACATGCACGGATTGCTCATATTGATATTGATCCAGCCGAAATCGGCAAAAATGTTAAAACCGATATCCCAATCGTGGGCGATGTGAAAACAGTACTGGAGCAACTGAACGGTGATGCAGGTTACAGCGCCAAAGCTGATGCATGGCGCCAGCAAATTGCCGAGTGGAAAAAGGATAAGCCTTTCCGCTACGAAGATTCAGACACTGTACTGAAACCACAATGGGTGGTTGAAATGCTGAATGATACGACTCGCGGTGAAGCGATCGTGACGACGGATGTAGGTCAGCATCAGATGTGGGCAGCACAGTATTATCGTTTTAACAAGCCACGCTCCTGGGTGACTTCCGGTGGACTGGGTACAATGGGCTTCGGCTTCCCATCCGCAATCGGTGCGCAAATGGCCAATCCAGATCGTCTCGTTATCTCTATCAATGGTGATGGCGGCATGCAGATGTGTGCGCAGGAACTGGCGATTTGTGCGATCAACAATATTCCTGTGAAAATCGTTATCCTGAACAACCAGGTACTTGGTATGGTTCGTCAGTGGCAGGAATTAATCTACGAAAATCGTTACAGCCATATTGATCTGTCAGGCAGCCCGGACTTTGTGAAGCTGGCAGAGGCATACGGAGTCAAAGGACTTCGTGCTACGAATAAGGAAGAAGCTCAAAAAGCTTGGCAGGAAGCGATGGATACTCCAGGGCCTGTCGTTGTCGAATTTGTTGTTAACAAACACGAAAACGTGTATCCGATGGTTCCACAGGGAGCTACCATTGATCAAATGTTAATGGGGGATGAAGAATGATAGCCACAACGTTCAAACACACCATCGCCGTACTAGTCAACGACCAGCCAGGTGTACTGCAAAGAGTCTCCGGACTGTTTGGTCGCCGTGGCTTTAACATCGAAAGTATCACGGTGGGTCAATCGGAGGAAGCTGGATTGTCCCGCATGGTTATCGTTACAACAGGTGACGAGAACACATTGGAACAGATTGAAAAGCAGCTCTACAAAATTATCGACGTTATCAAGGTTATCGACCTTAGCTCTCGTCCGATGGTTGCTCGTGAGCTGGCACTGATCAAAGTAAAATCAGAGCCTTCCGAGCGTCCTGAAATTATGGGGGTTATCGAAACCTTCCGCGCCGCCGTTGTCGATATCGGGCCGAACAGCTTGATGGTTCAGGTTGTTGGTGATACGGAGAAGATCGACGCGATGATCGAGCTGCTCAAGCCATATGGCATTCGTGAGCTGTCTCGTACAGGTGCAACGGCAATGATTCGCGGTAATGTATAAGTTAATGATTTTGCAATACGATAACGAATGACAATGATCCTATCCCTCGTTGAAAAGGCGGGGATTTGAAAGGAAATCGTAGGCTGCTCACCTATTTGTCCTCATTCTCAGGTCACGCATATAATAGATGTAATACCGATAGATGAGTACTTGCCGCAGCTTCGCTTCCTTTGAAATACCCGCTCTTTTCAGGAGGGTTAAAACAACCATCGGCAGTGCCGGTACAACGCTTCATATATTAAAGGAGGAAGAAAAAATGGCAGTAACGACTTACTATGAGAACGATGCAGAATTGAACGTATTGAAAGGTAAAACAATCGCAGTTATTGGATACGGTAGCCAGGGGCATGCACACGCGCAAAACCTGCGTGATAGCGGTTTGTCTGTTGTTATCGGTCTGCGTGAAGGTAAATCTTTTGACAAAGCGAAAAACGATGGCTTTGAAGTGCTATCCGTTGCTGAAGCGACTAAAAAAGCAGACATCGTACAAATTCTGATGCCTGATGAAACGCAAGCAAGTGTCTACAACAGCGAAATCGCACCAAACCTGAAAGACACAGCTGCATTGATGTTTGCACACGGCTTCAACGTTCATTTCGGTCAAATCGTAGCTCCGAAAAGCAATGACGTACTGCTCGTAGCTCCTAAATCTCCTGGTCATATGGTCCGTCGTACATATGAAGAGGGATTCGGCGTACCTGGCCTGATCGCAATTCATCAAGACGCTACTGGCAATGCTAAAGAAATCGGTCTGGCATATGCTAAAGGTATCGGTTGTACACGTGCCGGCGTTATCGAAACTTCCTTCCGTGAAGAAACAGAAACAGATCTGTTCGGTGAGCAAGCGGTACTGTGTGGTGGCGTAAGTGCACTGGTTAAAGCAGGTTTTGAAACACTGACTGAAGCTGGCTACGCTCCTGAAATGGCGTACTTCGAGTGTCTGCATGAGCTGAAACTGATCGTTGACCTGATGTATGAAGGTGGTCTGGCAACGATGCGTGATTCCATCAGTAACACTGCGGAATATGGTGACTATGTGACTGGTCCTCGTATCGTAACGGAAGAAACGAAAAAAGCGATGAAAGAAGTACTGTCCGATATTCAGCAAGGTAAATTCGCACGTGACTTCATCCTTGAAAATCAATCCGGTCGTGCATTCCTGACAGCAACTCGCCGTAACGAGTCTGAGCATCAGCTTGAGGTTGTTGGCGGTCAATTGCGTGAAATGATGCATTGGATTAAAAAATAATGATTTGAAGATTTAAATTGCGGTTGGCGGCTTTGACGTACTAGCGCTCCGGGGAAAGATTGTTCTTTCGATCGCTGTTAAAGGTTGATTTTTTGAACGACTGCTTGTCGCAGTCAAAATCAACCTTTAAAGGCGAACGCTTCGCTTCTGCAGAACAATTCTTTTCCCTTCGCTGGTGCGTGGTCAGCCTGCCTGCTGCAAATTAACTTCTAAAAATTATTTTTTAAGAGATGGTAGGGAATAATGGGTAAAGTGAGTTGTGCTTGGCGTGACTTTTTACTCTTTTTAAGTAGGGTTTTTATGAAGTTAGTTATGGCTTTACCTAAACTATAAGGAGGTGCGATTATGCGTAAAATTTATATTTTCGATACGACGCTGAGAGATGGAGAGCAATCGCCAGGAGTTAATTTGAATACGCCTGAGAAAGTTGAGATTGCTCATCAGCTTGAGCGTTTGGGTGTCGATCGTATTGAGGCTGGATTTCCGGCGGCATCGCCTGGTGATCTGGCAGCGGTTAATGCTGTGGCGAAGGCTGTCAAAAATGCTAGTGTAATTGGTTTGTCGCGTTCGCGTGAGCAGGACATCGATGCGGTACGCGAGGCGCTGAAGGGGGCGCAAGATCCGTGCCTGCATCTGTTCCTGGCGACTTCACCGATTCACCGCCAGTACAAGCTGCGTATGGATAAGGATCAAGTTCGTGATACCGCGCGTTCGGCGATTCGGTATGCACGGAAGTATTTTGACAAGGTTGAATTCTCGCTGGAAGATGCGGGACGTACGGAACTGGAATTTATCGCGGACATGACCAAGATGGCGATTGAAGAAGGGGCGTATGTGGTCAATCTGCCAGATACGGTCGGTTATTTGACACCTTATGAGTACGGTAATATTTTCAAATATGTCAAAGAAAATGTACCGGGTGTGGAAAAGGTACAATTGAGCGCGCATTGTCATGATGATCTGGGCATGGCGACTGCGAATGCGTTGGCAGCGATTTTGAATGGTGCCGATCAAGTGGAAGGTACGATTAACGGTATCGGTGAACGTGCGGGTAATACGGCACTGGAAGAAGTAGCGATGGCGCTGGAAACACGTCAGGACTTTTATGGTGCAAAAACATCGTTTACTTTGTCTGAAATTGCGCGTACGAGTCGTCTCGTCAGTAAGCTGACCGGTATGGTTGTACCGGGGAATAAGGCAATTGTGGGTGCGAATGCGTTTGCCCATGAATCCGGTATTCATCAGGATGGTATGCTGAAAGAGAAATCGACGTACGAGATTATGACACCAGAAACGATTGGACTGAAGGAAAGCAAGCTGGTCATGGGTAAACACTCCGGTCGCCATGCGTTCCGTGAACATTTGATCGAGCTGGGCTTTGAGCTGGATGAAGAAGCGGTGAATCGTGCTTTTGCTAAGTTTAAAATACTGGCTGACAAGAAGAAGGAAGTTACGGATGATGATCTGTTCGCGCTGCTGGAAGAGCGTCTTGCCGATGCACCGGAATTTTTCCAACTGGATTCCTTGTTTGTCTCGTTTGATAGTGAAAGTGAGCCAACAGCGCGTGTTCGTCTGAGCACAGCCGATGGTGAGGTACGTGAGGAAGAATCAAGCGGTAACGGTGCGGTAGATTCGATCTATAACGCCATCGACCGAGCTTCGCAAGAAGAAGTGACACTGTCCGACTATTCGATCAAGGCGGTTACACAGGGTAAGGATGCGCTTGGTGAAGTGCATGTAGCCTTGACACAGGAAGGCATCACGGCTCAAGGACGCGGCGTAAGCACCGATATTTTGGAAGCAAGCGCACGTGCCTATGTGGATTCCTTGAATCGTCTTGTTGAAAAACGTAAAACCGGACGTCGCGATAATATTTCGATGATCTAATCAACGAAGCATGAATCGCTTCATGATCTCTAGTGATTGTGAGTGATCGTAGCTGTACGGTTATTTTATGGATATTTCGCTGTGCGCCTATTCCCTGTATTTTCACCTCTCGTTAATGGAGTGAAATGCTGGAATGGAAGATTAGATTTGATAAGTCTCTGATATTGTAGTGCTAGCCTGTATACCTGGCTGAATGAGTTCTTCTAAAAGAGCATTCAGCTTGGGAAAACAGATATGTCGCTATAGGATCAGAGGCTTTTTTGCTTATATAATTTATTTTCGAGAAATGAATATATTGGTTGTAAAAGGTTGGATTATTTTTACTTTATAGATGAACCCGAAGTAGTGCAGATGAAAAGTGGCTGATGAACAGCTTCGACAATGGTAGTAATGTTCATTAAGTGTTAGCGATCTATTCACACAGCGTGAAGGGAATATGATTTGGGAGATAGTAAAATATCGTATCGTGTGGTTAGCAATAATCAGCATCTCTAATCACTGGTATGAATATCTGCGCTACTTCGGGAATCTCACAACCAAGGAGGAAATGATCATGACAAGCAGTGGACGTGATTTGACGATTGAGGCAGTGAACACAACAGGTGTCGTACAGTTCGACATCGCTTCAGCTACACGAGGTGGGACGCGGCGATTGATGGTGAGTGATAACCCGGAGACGCTAAGTGAAGTGAACTTTCCGGTTACGCATGGAGTGCTATGGCATGATGTTGTACGCAGCAGCAAAGGGCAGGAGCAGCATCGCATTTTCGGCTGGCACTATAATGTGTTGCCGCGCTCGGTTAAGATCGGGATTACGTTAGAAAATCGTGCGAACCACGGTGCGCTTCGTCTGGAAGATGTGAAGCGTGAATATCGCATTGGTGGCGATGAAGTGAACTGGATTACAGATATCGGCGGTAGCATTTCCCGTGCGGTGCTGGCGGATACGATGGATGCACGCACCGCAGATCAGCCGCTGATCAAGCAGCAGCAATCTGGGCAGATTGAATCCTTTATCATACCATCGGGTAAGCTGTTCGGCTTTGTGTATGACTTTACGGTGAAAAGTACAGATAGTGGCGAAATGCTGTACACGGTTCGTACCGTGGCATCGCGTGACACGGCGTATGATCTGACGCTACTCAAATCTGATCCGTTACCACTGGCTGCGCAAGCTCATCCACGTGGGAACTGGACATTTTCAGAAACCAATGCGATCACTCCGGTCTACACAGCGGGTACCGATCGTGTCATTTATCCAACAGCGGCAAGGCTGAAAAAAGATGGCTCCATTCCAGCCGATCAGCTTTTTACCGCTGCTGCTAGCGAACAACCACAGAACTCGCTGGATAATCGTGCGCAGTTTGGCGTTATCTATAATGTGACTGTGCCTGTACACAATCCAGGCACGCAAAATCGTACCGTACAAATCTCCCTCAACCCTCGTGGTGGTAGCTATGGCGGAGCAGTAAAGATCGGTAATGATGTGTATGGCGTACCGCTCCTGCGTACGAATCAACAAAAAGCACCGGTGTATGTAGCGAGTGTAGCACCAGGAACGAGTCATTACAGCTTCAGCCTAATGATCGCAGGTGCTTCGTCTACACCACTCGGTCTGCTGGTAGAGACGCTATAACCAGCTACATTACGAAGCGGCAAGCAGCAATTAACCGATATGGAAGCATTGGTGCAATCTCTATGCTGTTTATCATCGGAATAGTAAGGAAAGCTTCCTTCAATCTTGCATGAATCCTGTACGTTTTCTTCTTATTCTGGCTAAAGACGTTCAGTTATTCAGCCCTATACATGATCGACATGGATTTGAGTCGATATAATCATGCTCCTATCATATGGATATAGTAGAATAAATCAGGAACATAAGTTCTTATATTTGTTCATCATTATATTCGATGATGCGAAGGAGATATGATAATGAGTCAATTGGAGATCAATGATGTGATCGCCCCTTTTAAGTGGGTATCTTACGGTTCAGACAGTGCTAAAGGAGCCTCTGTCATCTTAGTGGCAGGGATGTACAAGCAGGAGTTGTTTGATAGCCGTGCAGAGGAAGGCTTCGAAGGCGGTGGATATGATTGGGCATCGCTGGCAGCCGTTTATTTGGCAGAGAAGATGCCAGAGCTGGAATCCATTGTGCGTTTTGATCCAGAAGCAGATATGTTTTGCGCCTATTCGAAGGATACAGAAGCATTGCGCACATTCATTGTAGGTTTCCATGAGGCTTGTGAACAGCCTGATGTGATCGCAGACTTGTTCTCACGCGCTGAACTGGACTGAGTAAGATGAGAGGAATCTAGTGTATCATCGAGGTTGCATATCATTTCATAAAGTTTGAATAGGTGCGGATGATGCTAAACCTATTAATAACTGACTTTGCATAGCCAGGCATTCTCCATGATATCGCGATATTTAAGCTTAAGTAATATCATCATAAATATGAAGATATGTAAGTTTGAGCACAGCAATCGTCAATATAGAGATAGGTAAGCCCGGATAGGGTGATTGTTCATATGGAGATGTGTAAGTTCCAGTACATGCAATGTAAATCGCCATTTATATATAACATAACAAAAATGCCTCTGCGGATACGGTTCATCCATAGAGGCATTTTTGTTATGTGTGCATATGCTAATTCGTAAAATCACGGGTGCTCCATCAAGAAGTCATACCAAGGAGCAATCAGAAATAACCTGATATTTTGTGTAGATGTTCCAATTTACCAATACGCAATATCTACGAAATGATCACGTAGTACATCAGATTACCACGCATACGCCATCGGCGCTGCTTTACCCGGCCCTGGGAAAATTTCATCCAGACGCTTGAGTGTTTCTTCATTCAGCTTCACATCCAGAATACGCAGAGAGCCTTCAAACTGCTCTGACGTACGCGGTCCAATAATCGGCGCAGTAACGGCTGGATTCGCCAGTACCCATGCAAGCGCGACAACATCCTGCGGTTCACCCAGTTCTTTACATAGCTCGTCAAACTGCTCCAGCTGCGTACGGTGCTTCTCTACACGCTCAGCATTGCCACCACTACGGGAACCTTCGATCTTTTTGAGAGCATTGCGACCGAGTAGACCACCATCTAGCGGACTCCACGGAATCACGCCAAGACCGAGTTCCTTGGAGGCAGGTAGCACTTCAAGCTCTGGCTCACGGCACAGCAGACTGTATTTATGCTGCTCCGATACCAGACCGAGGAAGTGGCGCTTCTCCGCTTCTTTTTGAGCAACAGCGATATTCCACCCGGCAAAGTTACTTGAACCAACATAGCCGATCTTCCCTTGATTCACCGCGACTTCAAATGCGCCCCACAGCTCATCCCAGCTAATCGCCGGATCAACATGGTGCATCTGATATAGCTCAATATGATCGGTCTGCAGACGTTGCAGCGAGCCCTCCAGATGACGACGAATTTTATACGCCGACAATCCACCTTCATTATTCGGACTATCCGGCTCAATATTCATTTTGCCATATACTTTGGTGGCCAGAATCGTGCGCTCCCGTCGCCCACCACCCTGCTGGAACCAGCGACCAATAATCTCCTCCGTTGCACCTGACTGACCTCCACCAAAGCCGCCATATACATTAGCAGTATCAAAAAAGTTAATGCCCGCATCCAGCGCAGCATCCATAATGCGATAAGATTCTTTTTCATCCGTCACCGGACCAAAATTCATCGTGCCCAAACAAATACGACTCACCTTCAACCCCGACTTGCCCAAATACGTGTAATCCATCAATCATCGCACTCCTTCGAATGTAAAGTAGACGTCTGCACAGACACGAGCCGCGAACATGCAGGCGCATCAAGCGATTGCTGATGCACATATGACAGTTACGATTGTACACCTGCGTACTATTGTAGTCCTTGTAACACACCACTTCAAATTTTACCGTCCATTAACTGGAAATCCCAACTAAGATGATATGATATATAATAATAACGAAAAGAAAATTCAAAAGCTCTTCATCATAAATAGCGTACATGTGCACTGTAGATATATATATATCTGCTACATGAGCCCAGCCTCACTCATTTAAAATAATTCATCTATATATTTGCAATTCGCACAGAACAGAGGATAGGAATAAGGGGAAAGGACGACTTCTAGTGTTTGGCACTATAAACACGGGGTTCAATAAAAAAGGATTTTTGCTCAGCAAAAGATCGTACAGCTTTGGAGGGGCGGGAATCTTCGTTTCATCCTCATCCAAAAGATTCCCGCGGCTCCATCCGAGGACGTCCCCTTATTTCTTTCCGAAGTGGTCTCTGCTCAAGCATCCCAATCTTTCACTAAAGAGCTATGGATCACCAAGCAACCATTTTAACATTCATCTATAGGCATAACCTATAAACATCATAGTTTGTATATCTTGGCTAAGAATCACATTACGTGTTAAAACTGAATATAGAGTTAACGAGCGAATATGCACGTCTAAACCATTTACATCGCAACACGCATTTCTCACAAATACCATACGAATCCACTTATCACGCAGACCTTTGCATCAAGCAAAGCTGCCCAAAGGAGAGCTATACATGAGCGAAACGAAAAAGATTGCAGTTATTCCCGGTGATGGTATCGGCCCTGAAGTTGTAGCAGAAGCAGAAAAAGTCCTTCGCAAAGCCGAAGAGCTGTACGGCTATTCATTTGAAACGGAGCATGCACTGTTTGGCGGTATTGCAATTGATGAGACAGGTACACCGCTACCTGAAGCAACGCTCAACGTATGCAAAAGCGCAGACGCTGTACTGCTCGGCGCCGTAGGCGGTCCGAAATGGGATAGCAATCCGAAGGAGCTTCGTCCAGAAACAGGCTTGCTCGGTATTCGTAAAGAACTCGGCCTGTTCTCCAACCTGCGTCCAGCGAACGTATTTGACTGCTTGAAAGAAGCATCCACACTCAAGCCGGAAGTACTCGAAGGCACTGACCTGATCGTTGTACGTGAGCTGACAGGTGGTATTTACTTTGGTGAGAAGTTCAGACGTGAAAGCGAGCATGGCGAAGAAGCCGTAGACACCTGTGCATACAATGTAACTGAAATTGAGCGCATCGTGCGTCAAGCATTTGAGATTGCTAGCGGTCGCCGTAAAAAGCTCGCTTCTGTAGATAAAGCGAATGTACTGGAAACGTCCCGTTTGTGGCGTGAAACGGTAAACCGGATCGCTCCGGATTATCCAGATGTTGAGCTAGAGCATGTACTGGTCGATAACTGTGCGATGCAGCTACTGCGTCGTCCGTCCAGCTTTGACGTTATCGTAACTGAGAACATGTTCGGTGATATTTTGAGTGATGAAGCAGCGATGCTGACCGGTTCGATCGGAATGCTCGCTTCCGCTTCTCTCGGCGAAGGTAGCTTCGGCTTGTACGAGCCAGTACACGGCTCTGCACCGGATATCGCTGGACAAGGACTGGCGAACCCAATCGCGACGATCCTGTCACTGGCACTTATGTTCCGTACTACATTTGGCTATGGTGAAGCAGCAGATGCGATTGAAGCGGCTGTCGCTAAAGTACTGGATGAAGGTCATCGTACAGCTGATATCGCTGTGGATAAGAGCAAAGCATTGTCCACATCACAAATGGGCGATCTGATCGTTGCAGCGATCCAAAAGGCCTAAGTTTGGTCAAAACCCCTTTTCTTCGTTATTTTCGTGAAGAAAAGGGGTTTTGTCTTTTTTAGAAAAGGTGTAAAATGTACACAAGCTGGTTAATAATCTTTCACAAACATGTATGTAATGTTGATGCGAAGTCACTTTAACGATTATAGAATCATGTCTGGAGGGAGAACACGATGAGCTTTTGCTGTGGCGGCAGTATGATTGGAACGACAGGGACCCTAAAACATTTTAGAACCCAGGTTCACAATGTTCCCCTTCTGGTGTGTCCTGTATGCGAACGTATCGAAGTGCACTATAAGGTTGAGAACGAATATGAGATTCTGGCCGAGTATGCGCATGATGATGGCACACCGGAGATCGACTTCCAGGATTATGTGATGGAAGACGAAGATACCATGTTTGAAAACTGTGTTAATGTTGAAGAAGATGACCCGATGGATATGGTGCAGCGCCAGATTGATATGAGCTTGGATCTGCTTGTTGTCGCCAAGGAAATCAGAGATGAAAAGTGGGAACGTGAACTAAAAAAACGCCTGGCTGTTATGAGTCTGCGTCGTGCCCGTCTTCAGCATAAATAAAGTACAATACGGATCCAAGCGATCTGATACGGATCATAATCCGAACGGCAGGAGAATTATTCTCCTGCCGTTTATTGCTATGCCGCTTTTTTCATTTTCAGGTATATTCAGGTATGATAGAAGAGAGCGTATACATAAAGAGAAGGGAATGACAGCAGCATGAACATCAATCACGTACAGCAGCTAGCAGAACGATTAGAGAATGAAATCGGACAACGAATCGTAGGCAAGAAGCGCGAGGTACGTTTGCTATTAACAGCATTGCTCGCTTCGGGGCATGTATTGATGGAGGATGTACCGGGTACAGGCAAGACGATGCTTGCGCGTACACTCGCACATTCGGTGCAGTGTCGATTCCAGCGTATCCAGTTCACACCTGACCTGCTGCCTTCTGATCTGACTGGCGGCTATTTTTATAATCAAAAAGAATCCGAGTTTATTTTCCGTCCGGGTCCATTATTTGCACATATCGTACTTGCAGATGAGATCAACCGAGCCACACCACGTACTCAATCCAGTCTACTGGAATGTATGGAAGAACAGCAGATTAGTATTGACGGAGAAAGTCATCGTCTCGAAGATCCGTTCATGGTTATTGCGACGCAAAATCCGGTCGATAATCAGGGGACGTTTCCTTTGCCTGAAGCTCAAATGGATCGTTTTATGTTAAAGCTATCGCTTGGTTATCCGACAAGCAGTGAAGGGGTCGAGGTGTTACGTCGTACACTCGGTGGACAAATTCAACAGTCGAAGACGCGCACATCTGAACAAGCCTTGGGATCACCTGCATCAAATAACGAAACAACCATCGGAGCAAGTCCTAACCATTCCAGTGTGGAAGCTCCAGCTTATGCCGTAACACGGGAACAGATTATGGAAGCGCGTCATCTGTGCCGCGAAGTGCGTGTACACGAGGACTTGCTACATTATGTTGTACGTATCGCAGAAGCAACACGTCAGCATGCCGACACTGCACTCGGAGCGAGTCCGCGTGCAACTCAGGCGCTGCTACGAGCAGCACAGGCGTATGCGGCTATTCATGGACGTGATTATGTGCTGCCTGATGATGTACAAGCATTAGCTGTACCTGTACTCGCTCACCGTATTGTATTCCGTAGCCGTGGACGCAGTGGTAGTGAATTGGGGCGTGAATTACTGGAATCCGTACTTGCAGCCGAGCCTGTACCTACAGAGCAAGATATTGTGAGCGGAGCACGCTAAGATGGCCTTATTCTGGCTGATATTTGTCGCTCTGCTGGTCGCTGTGGCTCAAGCGGCTTTATTCGGTCGGCGTTCACTGGCGAAGCTATCGTATGCACGGCGTTTATCTGCGGCACAATGTCATGTGGGAGAGCCGCTGGAAATGATCGAAGAACTGGCGAACCGAAGTCGTTTACCTTTGCCCTGGCTGCGGCTGGAAGCGATGCTGCCGGTTGCGTTTCAGTTTGCAGGCTCTGCTGATCTGGTCATCAGTGAAGGAACCGTATATCAGAATCATCAAAGTCTATTCAGTCTGGGACGCCGGGTGCGCATCGTTAGACGTCATCATATGCTAGCAAGGCAACGAGGCAGTTATCGACTGGAAAGTGTGTCGATGAGTGTAGGAGATTTATTCGGGCTTGTACGAGTTACTCGGCCTATGCAGCTTCATCTGGATGTGACGATCTATCCTGCTTATTTGCCTACCGATCATATGCCAGAAGCCTATAGCAGCTGGCAGGGAGAGATTGAGATGAGGCGCTGGATTAACGAAGATCCATTTCTCATTACCGGTGTGCGTGAATATCGTTCTGGTGATCCGATGAATCAGGTACACTGGATGGCAACCGCACGTACAGGCGAACTGCAAGTGTATCAGCACGGCTATAGCGCTGATCCAGAACTGATGATTGTGCTGAATATGGAGCTGAATGAGCAGATGTGGCGAACCGTTACCGAGCCGGTTGCAGCGGAATATGCGATTAGCTGTGTTGCAACGATCGCTGCCGATCTGTTAGGACGCGGTATGAAAGCAGGATTTGCTCATAATGCGATTATTCCCTATGAAGAGGAAGAACGAGCTATCGTTCAGCCCGCGTATGGTACAAAGCAACTGTATACGATTTTGCAAATGATGGCTGAATTGCAATTGAATATTCGCCGTCCATTTGCTCAGTTTATCCAAAGCTTGATTCCTGAGCATGATCAAAGTACACGAACAGACATGTTACTGGTAACTCCGTATGTATCGGAAGCGATTGAAATGTCCATAGATGAGCTTCGTCAAGCAGGTGTACATGTGGACGTGTTATTGCTTCCAGAGCTAGAATCCATGAAGCAAGATTACAGTATGCTGATGCAGCAAGCGGGTCTGACAGGTACACGTTCTTGAAACGAGATATGTCTGGTGAAGTGATACGAAAAAGACGTGCCGCAGTATTGATGCAACAAAGCAAGGAAGGAGGCGAAGCGGATGAATCAACATGATCGAGCTGGCAATCGTATGATTGCTAGCGTTATACATATTCTGATGGAACTGGCGGCAATCTATCCGTTACTCGTTCTATTGGATGCATACCTGCTACAAACCGATATGCCATGGAGCTGGGTTATGCTACTACTTGGCTTTGCAGGTATCGGTACATTACTTCGTCCTGCGGTACGGCTGTATGCACTCACGAATGGTACACTTATCGTTTTATTTGCCATTTTGACAGGCATCGCTTGCTATAGTATATCTACAGCGCCATCAACGATCATTACATGGATTGCTGTAGCTCTATTCGGCGTACTAGCACTGCTGCGAGGAATTGCTATCGCGCGCAGTGACTGGGATCGAATCTTTCCAATTCGCTGGCAGTTGATTGCACTGGCATTGACCTGGATCATCTATATTGTAGCAGGCAACAGTAACTCGATTCACGATGTACGCGGAAGTCTGTATATTGCAGGTGCATTCACACTATTTGCACTGCTATTTCGTTTTGCGGCTCAGCAGATTGATTACATCTCACTGGATGAAGGCTTTTCGTTTGCTTCGCTGCGTGCAGTGATTCAGCGAACTCGGCGCTGGACATGGCTGGTTATTGTATTAATTGTTATTTTGGGTGCGAGCGATCAGATTACATCCTGGCTAGAACAGGCATGGAGTGCACTTATAGCATGGCTTAGTCCATCTGCGGCTCCGCCACCAACCATACTTACGAATATGTCTAATCCGCCACCAATGGAGGCAATGCCACTTCCAGAACCGAACGAAACGACAATGATGAATCCGTTCTGGATCGAAAAGGCCGCGCAACTCATTACGATACTGGCAGTGGCAACAGTGATCAGTTTAGTAGGGGTCGTTATCGTTCGTTTGCTACGTCGTTATGCACCCAAGCTATACCGGTGGTTATTATCACTATGGGAGCCACAATCCCTTGAAGAGGATAAAGAGACGGTGGACGCTTATACCGATGAGATCGAAAGATTACAGGAGACGCCGAAGCCAGCACGACGCTTTTTACAGCGTAATCGCAAGCCTGCAGAGGTGGATGAGCGTGTACGTTACTATTATCGTCAGTTGATAAGCCGTGCCGATAAGAAAGGAATCACCCTCGCAGCTTCAGCTACACCAGAGAGAGTCGGTCGTCAGCTAGCTCCTCAAGAATATGCTGAATCTACACAAGATACCTCTACATTTACAACAGGAAATCTATCTTCATTGCATGGATCAAGGGGAAATAGTCCAGATTCAGCGGGTATAAGAGAGCTCATCAATCTGTACAATCGAGTTCGTTATGAGGGACAACCAGTAGACGAGCCAGAACTTGCACAATGGGAGCAAAAATATGATCGAGGCGGCAAAAAACCTTGAATTCTACCATGAGCTTGCTTTTAAGCTGGACATCGGGCTTTGTAACGTCTATCATAAGATGTAATTAGCTGTAATGGATTGATGCGTTAAAGCGTGTGAGAATTTTTCTTTACATTAAATTAGGCGTACAGTATCATGTAGAGAACGAAGAGCCCGAAAGGAGATCAACAATGAAACTCAATCACTGCAAAATTGTAGACTGCACAATTCGCGATGGAGGTCTCGTTAATAACTGGGATTTTAGCGTCGAATTTGTACAGGATTTGTACAATAACCTGAACGAGGCGGGCGTTGACTATATGGAGATTGGTTACAAAAACTCTCCAAAACTGCTCAAGGGTGCGGAAAGCGCTGGCCCGTGGCGTTTCCTTGACGATGAATTCCTGCGCGAAGTGATTCCTCACAAAGGACATACAAAGCTGTCTGCACTGGTAGACATCGGACGTGTGGATGAAAATGACATTCTGCCACGTAACGAAAGTATGCTGGATCTGATCCGTGTCGCTTGTTACATCAAGGACGTGGACAAGGCGCTACAACTGGTAGAAACGTTCAATGAGCGTGGATACGAGACAACGCTGAACATTATGGCATTGTCTAACGTGATGGAAAATGAACTGCTCGAAGCGTTTGAACTGATCAAAGACAGTAAAGTAGATGTGGTATACATTGTAGATAGCTACGGTAGCTTGGATTACAAAGACTTTATCTACCTGGTCGAAAAGTTCAAAACAAATCTGCCTAACAAGCGTCTGGGTGTACATACCCACAACAATATGCAGCTTGCTTTCTCCAACACATTGATTGCAGCCGATAACGGTGTTGAATTGCTTGATGCTTCGGTATACGGCATGGGTCGTGCAGCAGGTAACTGCCCAACGGAGCTGCTCGTTACGCATCTGAAAAACACGAAGTACACGCTGCGTCCGGTTCTGGAAATGATCGACAAGCACATGATCAAGCTGCGTGAAAAAGAAGAATGGGGCTACATCATTCCGTACATGATTACAGGTACGCTGGATGAGCATCCACGCTCAGCGATGGCGCTGCGCGCTACAGACGACAAGGATAACTCGGTTGATTTCTACGACAAGCTGACTACACCAGAAGTAAGCTTTGATAAATCGGGTAAAAACGCATAATACGATGTACAAGTCTAACCGGTGTCCGCCTTGCGCGTGACACCGATTTTTTATGCTTAAACGGACAAATGATCTACACATGACTCACACTCGATCCACGTACAGATCGTCCTACAGACGAATAATGCTTGCAAACTATCCTCCGATGTGATATATTATTCCTTGTCGTCAAGATTACTTTGATAGACGGGATGTAGCTCAGCTTGGTAGAGCACCTGGTTTGGGACCAGGGGGTCGCATGTTCAAATCGTGTCATCCCGATACTTCATATGCGGGTGTAGTTCAATGGTAGAACTCCAGCCTTCCAAGCTGGTAGCGTGGGTTCGATTCCCATCACCCGCTTTCTCAAGAAAATGGATAAAAAAGAGCGTCGTAAGCGAATAAACGTTTACGACGCTCTTTTTTTTGGGTAAAGATTCGATAGTAGACTATAACTAAGTCAATAGCATGAGTTATACTGAGTGGAACTAAGAAAAAAGTCCCGATTAAAGGGATAAGCGTGATAGATTGTTTGAAGAAAGGTGAGCCATGAGTAAATATTCCTTTTTTAATGATGCGGTTGAAGCGGCAGGTCATATTACCGATGTGCTCGGCAACATGCTCAAAGTTAATACTATTTTTGTCGCTACCAATGATGGTCAAAATAACCGAATCTTGAAGGCTTTTAACCGAGAAGAAATGCTTGTCGGCGATGGTCTTATTTTACCGCTCCGAGATACCTATTGTAGCTTGGTATCCAACAAAGCAGTCTATATTCCGCATACGGTAGAGCATCCCTCCACCTGCCAACTGCCTGTAACAGAAGATATGGGTGACCATTCCTTTATAGGTTTTCCGGTTGTGAAGCAAAATGGTCAGTTATTTGGTACCGTCTGTGCGCTGCATTCGCCAGGCTATGTGTTTACCAAAACGGAAGTGCAAGCCTTACACTCCATGGCGATCTTTATGAGTTATGTGGTCGAGCTAGAGATGCGTGTGGATCAGCAAAGCGAGCTGATCGAATACCAGCAAGAACGTAATGAGGAGCTTAGTCGTGATAAGCAGCAGGTTGTGCAGCAATATGATGTGCTTCAACAGGAAAAGGATCAAATTGACCTGCAGCTTCAGTACAAATCCGATACGCTGGCAGTACTTAGCCATGAGATTCGTAACCCGCTTAACGGCATCGCTAGCGTGATCGAATTGCTGGAAACAACGGGACTTTCGCCAGAGCAGCATGCGTATATCCAAATTATTAAAAAAAGCAGTCACACGCTCATGGATCTGGTGAACAATGTGCTGGAGCTGAGCAGACTGGAATCCGGCAAAATGACAGTAGAAAGTGAACTTTTCGATCTGCCTACGCTAGTGGAGGAAGCTGCTTATGTATTTGCCGCCAAAGCGCTAGAGCGTAATATAGAGCTCATTATGGACATTGAGGAAGAGATTCCTTTGTTATATGGAGACACACGCAAAATACGTCAAATTTTAATTAATATGATTAGCAATGCTGTGAAGTTTACAGATACCGGAGATATTCTCATTCAAGCAGCGATCGTGACAGAAGAGAGTAAGGATTCGATTCCTGCTGCAGGTATGTCTGAACATAGTGTATCGCTCCAGATTAGCATAACTGATACTGGAATCGGTATGGACGCGAAGCAGCTAGAACATTTATTCGAGCGCTACTATCGCGCTGGTATCAAGGAATCGAAGTATCAGGGGACGGGTCTTGGCCTCGTTGTGTGCAAGCAGTTAATTGAAGTCATGGAAGGTACGATTGATGTGAAAAGCGTACCTGGTGAGGGGAGTGTGTTCGCCTTCACCTTGCCTGTGCTTCGTCATGAATTAACGACGCCCTCTCTACGTCAGCCATTACTGCAAGATAAGCAGATTTTACTTATTGATGATAATGAGAAGGTGCAGCGCTGGATTGGTCGTCTGGTGGAGGATTGGGGCATGCGTCTGATCACAACCGATGATCCACAAGAAGCTTCACGTATTCTTGATCATGAGAGCGTGCTGGATGCGGTGCTTGTTGATTACGAATGGATGAAGCTTCAGCCGGAATCTATGCAGATGAAGCTGCGCGAGTTGCAGGAAACAAGAGGTGTCGCGATTATTTTGCTCGCTACGCTAGGTACGATTATTGATGAGACCGCGCGAAGCTGGTCAACTGGAATCGTTGTGAAGCCGATGCGTCGTATGTATTTATTAAATGCACTTATTTTCTCGCTTACCAATCAATCGGATCCAACAAGTCCGATCGCCTGATGATTCCGTGCTCCACATTCGTAGTTGGCATTTGTTGCCGCTTCTGCTACAATGAGGGTGCTTATTGGTTTGAATATAAGCTTAATTTGTAGAAAAGAGAGGTAACCATTTGTCTGATGAAGTAAGTATACGAACGTCCCCATGTACAGAATATGTGGTACAGGCAGTCAGCCTTTTACGGTTGATGCAGCGGGATTCGTATGCGAATTTTCATCGTTACAACAAGTGGGAACACTCTTCGATAAAGCTATTTTAGCTATAGCAGTGTTCAGGTAGGTAAGTTATACAGGATTTGTAGTTGGAAGATCAATATAGAAGCGTGTAAAGGATCCTTGGCGTAGCATGTATACGTAGGGATAGACTCGTTTATCTTCTTGTGCTCTATTCGTCTAGAGCTATGTTTCAACTACTAAATACATGACTTTGCCATACTGTATAGCCATTACACTTGGTAACATTTGAAAATCATATGCATATTCTATCTTTGCTGATCAACCGCGTGGCTGCTGCTACGCGGTTTTTTAATATGTTCTGCGAATTGCAGCAGGGAGGATGATGAGGTTGACAACATTAGCGAGTGTACGGAAGCTGGCGAAGGATTGGAATGGTAAAGTTATTTTTGAAGGGGTTCATTTGCAGATAGAGAGCGGTACACGCCTAGCACTACTTGGGCCTAATGGAAGCGGCAAGACGACCTTGATCCGTATGCTGATGGGCGAAGAGGCTCCAACTAGCGGTGAGATTGAACGCTTTTTGCCATTGGAGCATTGGGATTGGATGCGTCAGCAGGAAGAGGAGCAGGCTCCAGATACGACGGTACTGCAAGTCGCGCGCCAAGGTAAACGAGAGCTGTGGGCACTTCGGCAAGAACTGGATAAGTTAGAGCAACAACTGAATACGGAATCCAATCAAGATACAGGTGAGGATATGAGCGCGCTGCTTGAGCGATACGGTATTCTATTCGAGCAATACGAACAGCAAGAGGGCTTTCAATGGGAGATCGAGGTTGAGAAGCAATTAGATCGTCTGGGCATCCATAAGGAGCTATGGACACGTCCGTATCTCAGTTTGAGTGGCGGTCAGAAGACACGGGTTCGCCTGGCAGCAGTACTGACGCGAGATACACAGTTACTCATTTTGGATGAACCGACGAATCATCTCGATGTCGAGACGATGGAATGGCTGGAAGGACGGCTCAAGCAATATACAGGAGCATTATTATTTGTATCTCATGATCGGGAATTTGTAGATCGGCTCGCTACAGCGGTCGCTGAATTATCGACGGAAGGTATCACGGTGTACAAGGGCGGTTATGTCGCCTATCGAGAGCATAAGGAGCGAGAGCTACGCGCGCAAGAAGCACTGTACAAAAAGCAAGAGCAGCAGCGGCAAGCATTGCAAGAGTCGATTCGGCGGTATAGCGAATGGTTTAAACAGGCACATGCTGGCGCTTCAAAGCAAAATGAAGTGAAGGCTACGGCGAGTTTTTACAAGTCAAGAGCGAACAAAAACATTTCACGTTATCATGCGAAGCAAAAGGCATTAGAGCGTCTGGAAGCGGAACGTGTGGAGCGTCCACGGGAAGCGGATCAATTGCACTTCGAACTAGAAGCAAGCGCCTTGCGTGCGAATACACTGTTAGAACTAGATCATGTGTACTTTAGCTATAGATCTGATCGACAAGGAAGCCCGGAGCAAGCGCTCATTCAAGATGTACAATTACAGCTCCATCGTAGTGATCGACTTGCTATTATCGGGCCGAATGGTAGCGGCAAGACGACCTTGCTTCGACTACTGCTGGGCAAGCTAGAACCTACAGGTGGACAGATTTACCGACATCCGGCACTCAAGATCGGCTATTTCTCGCAGGAGCTCGAAGGTCTGCCATTAGAGCTAACGTTGCTGGACAGTCTGCTCGTCTTGCCTGGCATGACCCGGACAGAAGCACAAACGATTCTCGGCTGCTTTTTATTCCGGCGTGATGATGTGTACAAGACAATCGGCGGGCTAAGTATGGGGGAAAAGTGCCGGGTTGCGCTGATCCGATTATATTTTGGCGGTGCGAATGTGTTGATTCTGGATGAGCCGACGAACTATCTGGATATCTCAGCACAGGAAGTGATCGAGTCGGTACTACAAAATTTTGCCGGTACCATTGTACTTGTCTCGCATGATCGAATGCTGGTACGGCGGCTTGCCAATCGGTTGCTCCTGCTGAATGGAGCAGGTGGGTATGAGACATTTGCGGGTGGAATCGAGGAATATGAACAATTCCAAGCGCGCAGACAACAGCAGGAGCATGCTGGAGGCAAGCAAGGCGATGATCGCCGACTGCTACTGGAGCTACGACTCACGCAGCTTATGACAGCAGTGGAAAAGCAGGAATCGTCTCAGACTAGTCTGACTGCTGGGACGTCCGAGAGTGAGCAGCAATTGCAAGCCGAGATTCAGGCGCTGCATCGCGAATTAGAACCTTACAAATTCGGCAACAATCGTTGACGGCAAGCAGGGAAGTTTGTACAATAAGGTGAACATGAAGCGAAGATATTTTCGCTTGTTGATGTAATATGCGGATTGGAACAGATGGAATCGTCAGTTCTATACGTTGAATCTTCACAGCTACACCTCAATTGTCTATGACATCATAAGGTGAGCAACAAGGAAGAACATGGATATCTGCTATGATGGAGATAAGTACACAGCACTGCCTTACAGGGAGAAAATGCCACGGATTGAGAGCATTTTACAAGGAGAAGGCTGTTGAAATTCACTCCGGAGCAGCTTGTTGAACGACCCATTTGGAATATAGCAGGAGCATATCTGCTCTACTATGTATAGCCCAGATCAGGTTCAGTAGGATAAGCCGGATTAACGATCCGTTATCATCGTTTTGAGCGAGATACAAGCTCTGTGAATATGTTGCCGGTCATCGTAAGATGGCATGAATTGCACACTCAATTGTTCCTGTAGCGCTATGCTATCAAGGAGCATGAAGCGTGGCATTTCGATACGGCAGAAGCAGAGGTTGTGTCTAACAAGGGTGGTACCACGGTCTTTTCGTCCCTTACGGGAGAGAAGGCCTTTTTTTGTTGGTTTTCTTTACTTTACTAGGCGAAAAGAAGCTAACAGGATTGTACAAGCACGCTGAAAGGGGAATTTATAATGAGCGAAATCATTCAAATGCAAGAGCAAATGCTGGCGCTAAAGCAAGAAGCGCTGGACGTGCTGGAAAAGGTCGAGTCTCCCAAGGAGCTGGCTGATCTGCGCGTTAAATATTCCGGTAAAAAGAGTGCCCTGACTGAGATTCTGCGCGGTATGGGTAAACTGAGCGCGGAGGAGCGTCCAGTTATTGGACAGGTAGCCAACGAAGTCCGCGAGGCGATCGAAGAGGTTATTAATCGCAAGCAGGAGCATTTTGTACGTGAAGAGACGAATGCACGTCTGCAAGCGGAAAAGGTTGATGTAACGCTGCCAGGTCGTCCGATGGCGCAGGGTGGCATTCATCCGCTGAACAAGGTTATCGAAGAGCTGGAAGATATTTTCCTCGGTATGGGTTACCGTGTAGCAGAAGGCCCGCAGGTAGAGACGGATTATTATAACTTTGAAGCACTCAACCTGCCGCAAAACCATCCGGCACGCGATATGCAGGATTCGTTCTATTTGACTGAGGATCTGCTGATGCGTACGCAAACGTCGCCGATTCAGATTCGTGCGATGGAAGCGGCAAAAGGACAAGCTCCATTAAAAGTCATTTGCCCGGGTACCGTATATCGCCGCGATGATGACGATGCGACGCACTCCTTCCAGTTCCACCAGATTGAAGGATTGGTGATCGACAAAGGCATTCGTATGAGTGACTTGAAAGGCACATTGCTGCAATTCGCTCGTGAAATGTTCGGCGAGCAGACCGAGATTCGTCTGCGTCCAAGCTTCTTCCCATTCACCGAGCCAAGCGTTGAGGTCGACGTGACCTTCACGAAGAAAAATGGCGACCGTGTATGGATCGAGATTCTCGGCTGCGGTATGGTGCATCCGAAGGTTCTGGAAATGGGCGGCTTCGATCCTGAAGTGTACAGCGGCTTCGCATTCGGTATGGGTGTAGAGCGGATTGCGATTTTGAAATACGGTATCGACGATATCCGTCATTTCTACAGCAATGATATGCGTTTCTTGAAGCAATTTTCCCGCATTTAATGGAATATGCTATGGCATAGGATGATAACGATAAAGTGAACGATTCATGTTAAAGGAGTGGACGGACTGTGAAAGTATCAACAGATTGGCTATCTCAGTATGTGTCTCTAGAAGGCGTACAGGCTGAAGAACTGGCTGAGCGTATTACACGCGCAGGAATTGAAATTGATAGTGTCGAGTCCCGCAATCAGGGAATTACGACCGTTGTTGTAGGTTATGTGAAAAGCAAAGAAAAGCATCCAGATGCAGACAAGCTGAATGTGTGTATCATTGATGCGGGTCAAGAAGAAGACTTGCAAATCGTATGTGGTGCGAAAAACATAGACGCTGGACAAAAAGTACCGGTTGCTCTTGTTGGTGCCAAACTGCCAGGCGATCTGCATATCAAAAAAGCGAAGCTGCGCGGCGTATTGTCGCAAGGGATGATCTGTTCAGCAAAAGAACTGGGCATCAACGACAAGCTCTTACCCAAAGAACAACAAGAAGGAATTCTCGTGCTGCCAGAGCAGACAGAAATCGGTACACCGATCGTCGATCTGCTAGGCCTTAACGATCAAATTCTTGATTTTGACCTGACACCCAATCGTTCGGACTGCCTGAGCATGATTGGTGCTGCTTATGAAGTGGGCGCGATTCTCGGTCGTGATGTGCAATTGCCAGCAGTACAGCCGGTTGAAGCAGGGGATGCGGCAAGCAATCATATCTCGGTTGCGATTGAAGCGACCGAAGCATGTAGTCACTTTTCCGCACGTTATATTAGTGGAATTAAGATCGCTTCTTCTCCACTATGGCTGCAAAATCGTCTGATCGCGGCTGGCATTCGTCCGATCAACAATGTGGTCGATATTACCAACTTCGTGATGCTGGAATACGGTCAACCGCTACATGCCTATGATGCAGACAAGCTGAATAACGGTGCGATTGAAGTCCGTATGGGACGCGATGGCGAAGTGCTGAAGACGCTGGATGATCAGGAACGCAAGCTGGATGAGCGTATGCTGGTGATCGCAAGCGGCGGTACAGCAGTAGGTCTTGCTGGCGTGATGGGCGGTGCAGATAGCGAGGTATCGCAAGATACAGTTAACATTTTGCTGGAATCCGCACGCTTCGATGGCGGTACTGTGCGCAAAACGTCACGTCGCCTTGGACTGCGCTCTGAAGCAAGTCTTCGTTTTGAAAAAGAAGTGGATGCAGCAGCAGTAGTACCTGCACTGAATCGTGCAGCTGAGCTGATTGTACGTTATGCACACGGTATGATCCATGAAGGCGTTGTAGAGCAGGTGGTAAGCGAGCCACAGGAACTGACGCTGGAGCTGTCACTGAGCAAGCTGAACAGCTACCTCGGTACAGAGCTTTCTCTTTTGGAAGTAAAAACGATCTTTGCTCGTCTGCAGTTCCCTTGTGGCGATGTAGCACATGATCGCATCGAAGTACGTGTACCGACACGTCGCGGCGATATTACGCGTGATGTGGATCTGATCGAAGAAGTGGCGCGTCTATACGGCTACGACAATATCCCAACAACGCCAATCGAAGGTGCGACTACGCCAGGAGCATTGACTCCATCCCAGCGTCTGCGTCGTACGGTTCGTCATTTGCTTGTACACGGTGGATATCAGGAAGTGATCAGCTATTCGTTCACCCATCCAGATAAAAACAAACGTTTCCCGCAGCTTCGTGGTGCACATCATGATGTAGCACTGGCGATGCCGATGAGTGAGGAGCGTAGTGTGCTTCGTACAGGTCTGGTATCCCAGCTGCTCGAGATCGCATCATACAACCGTAATCGTAAGCAAGAGAATCTGGCGCTGTTTGAGATCGGTATGGCATTCTTCAGTGAAGAAGAGAAGCTGACTCGTCAGCCGCATGAAGTTCCATTACTCGGCATGCTGCTCACAGGTCGCCGTGATCCGGCGCAATGGAATACATCTGCAGAGCGTGTGGATTTCTTCGATATCAAAGGTGCATTGGAAGGTGTATTCAGCTATCTGGGCATTCAGCCAAAGATTACGTACAAAGCAGATCAGCCAGAAGGCTACCATCCAGGTCGTTCAGCATCCGTATTCTTGAATACTGGTACAAGCGAGCTGCGCATCGGTACCATCGGTCAGATTCACCCGGATATTCAGCGTGAAACGGATCTAGAAGACACGTATGTAGCTGAGATCGAGCTATCTCCGCTCTATGAGCAGGTGAACGGACAGATTACGTACAGTGAGCTTCCTCGTTATCCATCTGTACAGCGCGATATCGCTGTTGTGGTTGACGATGCGATTCCATCTGGCGATCTGACCGCTACGATTCGTGAGGCGGCTGGTGAGCTGCTGGAATCGGTGCATGTGTTTGACGTATTTAAAGGGGAGCGTCTGGGTGCGGATAAGAAGAGCGTCGCGATTGCCCTCGTATACCGTCATGCAGAGCATACGCTGACTGATGAAGAAGTAACTGCCGTACATGATGGCGTACTGACTCGTCTGTCTGAGCAGTTTGGCGCAGAGCTTCGTAAATAATAAACAATCTCTACATGGATAAAATAAAATTTCATTCAGTATAGGCAACTATGTAGTGGAATGATCATAATCTGCTGAAATGATAAGGGGAGATAGCCATTTGTGTGGCATCGTTAACCTTATACATGAAGCAGGAAATGCAAGGAGCCACATCGAATTAATCGTCGATGTGGCTTTTTTGTTCATCCAGCACTAGAATAGACAGAAGGACATTTTGTACAATGGAGATAGACATCTTGCAAGTGACCTACTTATATCCGTCAAGCTGACATACATGCACACAAATAGTACATGATATGTATTGGAATGAGGGTGCGATTCCCGATGCGTCACCGGGGAAGCATACTGTGATAAGGATGCCGAATGTTGATGGGAATAAGGTGCTCCGTCAACATTTTCTACTTATGAATAACATAAAACGAAATCATCAGGATCATGAATAGACAGCATGAGTGCAAAGGAGGGCAAGGCTGTGACAACACCCGAACGGATTCGAGTCAGTGTGAACATTTACGGTACAACATATAAACTGGTTGGCAGCAGTGCCGAATACATGAAGCAAATCGCCGAGTATGTGGATAGCCATATGCACGGTATCGCACAGGCTCATGATCGTCTGGACACAACCAAGCTTGCTATTTTGTCAGCAGTACATATGGCTGAAGAAGCGATTCAGGCGACAACTGAGCGTGCAGAATTAGATGCAGCGGTTAGTGAACGGAATCGGTTGCAGCAGGAGCTAGAGCGCGTACATGAAGTGCAGCTCAAGCAGCAGGAAATGATCCGTACACTGCAGTCTGAAGCGGAGCAAGAGCGACAGGAGAAGCAGCGATTGGCAGAGGAAGGATCACTTGCCAGGTCGGAGCTAGAGCAGACGCGAGCCGAACTGTCCACCGCACAGCAGCAAAATGAAACGCTTGTTCAGCAAAATGCCGATTACCGTGAAACCGGTAGTCAGCTTCAGGATGAACTGGAAAAGGCGCGTAAGCAGATAAATGTGCTCAATGACCAGTATCATAATCTGGAAACGAATACGAAGCAGGCTGCTGAAGAGCTGCAGCTTGAGTTGATGCAATCGAATGAAAATGAAGAGATGTACCGGCTACGCACAGAAGAGCTGGAAGAAGGCATCCATACGCTGCAGCAAGCACATGATCTGGCACAGCAACGGGTGCAGGAATTGGAGGAAGATAACGACTTTTCACATGCGCAGCTGGAAGAATTGCGTGTGAAGCAAACGGCACTACAAGAACAGCTCAGTCAGCTACAGGAAGAAGCCGATACCTGGCGCGAGCTGTCTGGACAGCAGGAGCAAGAGCAGCATCGTCTGGTGGCAGAATTGGATGCGAAGCAGACCGAACTGGAACAAGTGGAGCAACAGCGAATCTCTCTTGAAAATGAGCTCCAGCAACGTGTATCGACTCTGGCAGCGATCGAAGCGCAGCAGCAGGAGCGACTGGCTACGATCCAGACATTGGAGCAGCAATATAGCGAGTTGAAAGAGCAAGTACAGTCTACACAGAACGAGCTAAATGAACGTACAGAGGAGCTAGAGCTGGCATTGCAAGAAAATGCAGCTTTACATCCCGAATTATCCCAGCTTCGTCAGCAGCATGAAGCGCTTCAAGGACAGTATCAGGAATCGCTGCAACAGCTACATGAAGTTCGTCAACAACTGGAACGGATGCAGAGCGAGAATGAGGAGCTTCGTCCAGAAGTGGAACGTCTGCAATCGCAGTATGATGAACAACTAGCACTTGTTCGTGATGCAGAACAGCGATTAGCGGAACAAGGCACCAAGCTTGAAGCCTTACGTGAAGAAAATGGTCAGGTCTGGACCGAGCTTGGTTCCTGGCAGGATCGTTATGGAGATCTGGAAGAACAGCATCGTACACTGGAAACCAATCTTGGTCAGCGCAACGAAGAGCTGGAACGGTTGCAGGAAGAGATTCAGCAATTGCGCGAACATCTGGAAGGTTCACAACAGCGCTATGTGGAGCTGGAAGGCGAACAACATCAACTTCGAGATCAGCTTGGCACGCGCCATAGTGAACTGGAGCAGCTGCGTAATGAACATACACAAGTATGGAGTGAACTGGAAGTATGGCAGTCCAGACATGCTGAGCTTGAGCAGCGTACCAGGGAGGAACAACAGGCCCTCGCTACGCAGCATGAACAGCGTGTGCAGGAATTGGAAGCTCGCTTAAATGAAGATGGAGAGCAGCAAGAACGATTACAGCAGGAGCTGACAGAGACAAGCGAGAGACTGCAAGCAGTACAGGCAGAATCAACGCAAGCGAAGGAAGAAGTCAGCACATGGGAACAATTGTCTGCTCAGCAAGAACAGCGTAAAGGCGAGCTGGAAATGAGCCTGAATGAAGTGCAGCAGCACAGACAGCAGCTGGAGCAAAGTCTAAATGAGAGCAGCGAGCGTTTGGAACAACTTCAAGCCGAGGTAGCGCGTGCTAGAGAAGAAGCGAATACGTGGGAACAGCTATCTGGTGAACAAGAGCAACAGATTGCTTCACTGCAACAACAGTTGTCCAGTTTGCATCAGCGTTATACTGAGTTGGAACAAGAGTTAGAGCAACGTACGGCTGAGCTAGGACGGCAATTGTCAGTGCAAACGGAGCAGATGCAAGAGCAACGGTTCGAGATTCAGGATGTGCGTGAGGAAGCAGATAACTGGCAACGACTGTCCGAACAGCACAAGGAAGAGCTGGCTTCTTTACAAGTGGAGATGCAGCAGCTGAACGAGTTATATGATGAACAGCAGGCAGAAACGGAAGAAGCATTACGTCTGGTGACTGCAGAGCGCGACGAATTGACAGAACGGATGGATGTACTCCAGCAGCAACTGGAAGAGCTAACTGTAACCGCGGCAAGTGTACGCGAAGAGGCGGATACGTGGGAACAGCGATCTGGTCAACGTGAAGCGGATGTGCAGCGATTGGAAGAGCAATTATCTGCACTCCATCAGCAGCGTGATGAAGTGGAGCAACAAACCTATCATCTAGAGACGCAACTAGCATCGCTACGTGAGGAGCATCATTCTGTACAAGATGAGCTACAAACATGGCGTGAGCTGGCAGGTCAGCAAGAGCAGGAAGCGGAGCAAGCCAAGGCAGAAGCCGAACAGCTTCGTAATGAGCAATCTACAAGTCAGCAGCAATTGCTGTCACTGGAGACGCAGCAACGTGAACAAAGCCAATTGCTAGACGAAGCGATGCACGATATTGATCGCTGGAACGAACGTTACGAGCGTCTGCAACAAGAACACCAGAATGCAGCACAAAATGAACAGGAGTATATGGAAGAAATCGGACGCCTCGAACAGCAAATGGCTGCTCTGCGTACGGAGTTAGAGCAAGGACAAGTTCGTTTAGTCGAGCTGGAGTCACTACAAAGTGAACGCGATGAACAGCTTGCACAGTTGGAAGCAAGTGAACGTGAATGGCGTGAGCAGTATGAACAGCTTCGCTCGGCAGAACAAGCACGGAGCGAGGAATCGCAAGAGATGTTAAGTCAGTACGAGATGCTCAGCCACCAGCTTCGTCATGTACACATCGAACGCGATACTCAAATCGAAGAAAAAGAACGTATTCAGCGCGAGCTAGAGCAGCTCCGTGTCCAACACGAACAGCTTCAAATGGAGCATAAAGAATGGATGGAGCTGATCGAGCAGGATCAGAACTGAGCTCGTTAGTTTTTGAAGGAGCCAGCAGTATAGAATGAAAAAAGGAACCGACAGTTAGCTAAGCTGTCGGTTCCTTTTTTATACTTTATTTAGGAATAAGATATAGAGTGCAAATCGTAGAATAGGTCTACATTTTTAAAGAATGAACTAAAACATAATGTTGAAGCATTGATTATAGATGTACGAGCCATCGTTTAAATCAAGTTAGCTCGTTTCCCCGAGCTGCTTACGACCACTGAGCGATCGCATCGTCCGCAGATACACATACGAAGAGATGAACGCGAGCAGTGCCATAATCACAAGTCCCCAGAAAATATTCGAGTACGCTGCGGATAGCGACAGTCCCTTTTGCCACTCCATTGCACTGGAAGCAAGTGCGACACTGAATGCACCGCTGAAAAATTGCATCAATTGGAATAGTCCCATACCGGAGCCGACCTGCGACGCGGGTAGAATGCGCGAAATTTCATTCGATACACTACTGGACAACATCGAAAAGCTCAAGCTGTTCAGCAAATAAATGAACAGAATCGACAGCCAGGAATTGCCTGCAAAGAGGGCAAATAATACAATCGCAAGCAATACCATAAGCGGCGCAAAGCGCAGAATCGAAGAATTACCATGCTGATCAATAATCGAACCGATTTTGCGAGAAGCCACGATCGTGAGTAGCGAGCCTGGGAAAATAATAAATCCAGCATGACTCGCACTAAAGTCGAATCGGTGTACTAAAATTTGCGGAATCAGGAACAGCGTGGCAAAGCTGCACAGATACGATAAAATACCGACCAGTGATAGCGTCACATAGGCAGAGTTGGCTAGTAACGCAGGCTGTACGAACGGTTCGGCGGCAAGCCGTATCCGCAAAATGAATAATACCAGGCCAAGTAATCCAATCGTCAGAGCGATCCAGGAGTGGTTCGTCAGGAAGAGTAGAATACCACTCGTACCTGCGGCTACGAATAGTGCACCAGCCGTATCGAATACGCCGCGCTTGGGCATTTCTTTAGGTAAGAATAGATAGAAAAGCGGCACGAGCAGCAGACTGACTGCTGTAATTAGAAACAGGAAGCGCCAGCCCATATAATCAACAATCGCACCACCGACGACAGGTCCAAGACCTAAGCCGAGCGATACAGCAGACATAATGAAAGCCATCGCTTTACCCCGTCGTTCCAGTGGAATATAGCGGGTGAACAGTACCATCGCTAGCGAAATAACCGCACCAGCTCCAATTGCCTGCAATACGCGCATCGCCAGTAGTAGCGGGAAGCTATTACTGAACAGGCCACCAATTGCAGCAAGTCCGAGAATACTAATCCCGATTACGAGTAGACGACGAAGCGGAACAAAATCGGATAATCGACTGTATGTAATAGACGAGATTGCGAACATGATCGAATAGCCCGTGACGATCAGCGAAGACACCGAATCGGTCAATTGAAAATAAGCAGTGATTTTAGGCAAGGCTAGATTGAACATGGACGTATTCATAATCGCCAGCACGACGGCGACGCCCAGCACGATCGTTAACAGCCCTTCCTTTTGTAAGCCCTCTTGCTGGAGTGGGATGCCCTCGGTATTAGAAGCAACAGCGTTCGTTGCAGTAGTTGCCATTCATCATTCCTCCGATCATTTTCCTTCAATAGTTCGAATATCATCGAACCATTGAAATATAGCATGACATCCTTTAAAATTCAATTAGATATTTTAAATGGAATGTTGCTAGTAAGGCATACTATAGATGTAGATATAGGCATAAGTATTGTGGATTTAATTCGATATTAGGGTAATCTATCGTTTGTCGTAACTGAAAAAAACCGTAATGGACTGGAAAAGTGACTGAATATGTCTGACGACAAAGGGGATATTTTGATGAAAGTGCTCCATCATCCAAATCGTGACGAAATCGAATTAACCTCCGTATTATATGCGCTAAGTGATCCGATTCGCCTTCATATTATTTCGCAAATTCGTAGCGAGGGTGAAAGCCCCTGTAATGCTTTTCAAGTGCCGATCGCCAAGTCGACATTATCTCACCATCTGCGCACATTACGTGAGAGTGGAGTGGTGTTCACGCGAAGTCATGGTACGCAGCGACTGATTACGGTACGTGAAGAGGATCTGAATGAGCGTTTTCCTGGCATACTGGATGCCATACTGCGTGCATATGATGCGACCGCTTCGGATTGGACGGAAACAGTAGAGTCGGTAGATTCCGAGCCTGCTTCAGATACAGAGCAAGAAGCATAAATCAAGAGGAAGAAAACAAAAACCACGCAGCTGTTTGTTATCAAACGGTTGCGTGGTTTGTTATGAAGTCAGAGTCATATCTATGATGCAGTATTTGTTACGTTTCTATTAAGCCTCGTCTACGATCAGCTTTGCTACCATTGTGCTATGGCCGGAGCCGCACATGATCGAACATGCCATATCGAATTGACCTGCTTCCTGCGGAGTGACGGTCATCGTAGAATTGCTGGAATTCAGATTTACATTAAGTGCTGGAATAGCCAGACCGTGATTGCCTTCTTCATTGTCGAAGACGATTGTGATCGGCTGCCCCTTTTTCACATGATATTCCTTTTGATCAAACGCGTAATTGGTCGCTTTGACAACCAACTGCTCACCGCTTGCGGCACCGTTCTCAGAAGTGGCTACACCTGTATCGGTTACACCGCTTTGCTCACTAGAATTGCTTGCCCCTTGATTTTGTCCACCACAAGCTGTCGTCAGTATAAGCATAGCTGCCGTCACGCCGATCAGAAGATATTTTTTCATCCCATAAGCCCCCTATTCGTATTGTGTCGATTGCAATCCCTTTCATCATAACGTATACTGGCAACCGCTGTCATTCAAACCTTTTGTGAAAATTCGGTCACGGTGTATAATAGAATGGAATCCGAGTGTCAATGATTGGCTTTGATATCATTGTAAGTAAGGCAGCTTGTTATCGTCCCATGCCCCTGTAAGCTCAAGTGTTATAGATGTATACCAAATTGAACGGGGAAGCGTAACCCATATTCGTATATATCTCTTACCTATGATCTACAGGTGACGATAATAGATACTTGTATTATATGAACGAAAAGTAGCCAGAGCATCTATACGAATCCAGCGTGAGGCATCCTCAACACCAGTATAGTCATCGGATTTGCGCAAAGTAACATAACACAAAATATCGTAGCGTGACTTCAATTCATCGCTTGCGGTATTGTACCATTGAACCGGACAGGCTCTACCCTTATGCCAGTTCCGGTATATAGAGGAGTGTCATAACGTTGAACGATAAAATATTCCATACGATGCAGTATGGTCATATTCTGGATATGCTGGCTGGATATGCGGCAACCGCCATCGGCAAGCAAGCAGCACTTTCATTAAAGCCAGATACCGATCTGGAATATGTCAAAAAAATGCTTCAATTTACAGATGAAGCGGCGACTGTAGATCGTCTCAAAGGAACGCCACCATTCGGCGGTATTGTCGATATTCGTCCGGCAGTGAGCCGTGCACGAATCGGCGGTACGCTCAGTCCGAGCGAATTGCTGGGCATTGCCAATACTATTATGGGGGGACGCCGTGCCGCGCGTCATGTCGAAATGGTGCATGAAGATGAGCCCGTTCCACTGCTGGCAGATCTGATCGAATTATTATCTGATCAACGTCCACTGGAAAAAGCAATTCGGACGTGTATTGATGAATCGGCACATGTGATGGATTCAGCAAGTAGCGAGCTGGCAACGATTCGTCGTGAGCTGCGTTCTGGCGAATCACGAATTCGGGAAAAGCTCGATGGAATGATCCGTTCACAGACGGTCGCCAAAATGCTACAGGATCAGCTTGTGACCATTCGCGGAGATCGCTTTGTTATTCCCGTAAAGGCAGAATATCGCTCATACTTCGGCGGTATTGTGCATGACCAATCCGGTTCCGGCGCAACGCTATTCATCGAGCCAGAGTCGATCGTAGCGATGAACAATAAGCTCCGTGAAACGAAGCTACGTGAAGAACGCGAAATTGAGATTATTTTGCAAAAGCTAACTGCTGGCGTAGCTGAACAAGCGGAGCTAATTGGCTATGATGTGGAGACGTTAGCACAGCTTGATTTTGTATTTGCCAAGGCTCGTCTGGCACATGTGATGCGTGCTAGTAAGCCACTTATGAACGACCGTGGTTTTTTGAAGCTGAAAAAAGCTCGTCATCCGCTGATCGCGAAGGAGCATGTGGTACCGACCGATCTGGAGCTGGGCAATTCGTATACAAGCATTATCGTGACAGGCCCGAACACCGGTGGTAAAACCGTTTCTCTAAAAACGGTCGGTCTGCTCAGTCTGATGGCGATGTCGGGAATGTTTGTGCCGGCAGAGGATGGCAGTCAGATGTGCGTATTTGACGCGATCTATGCTGATATCGGTGATGAGCAGAGCATTGAGCAGAATCTGAGTACCTTTTCCAGTCATATGACGAATATTATCTCGATTCTAGGCAAAATGACACCGAAAAGTCTGGTGCTATTTGACGAGCTGGGTGCAGGTACAGACCCGGCAGAAGGCTCGGCGCTGGCGATTGCGATTTTGGAGCATATTCATAGTCAAGGTTGTCGTATGATTGCGACGACTCACTATAGCGAGCTCAAGGCATATGCGTATGATCGCAAAGGTGTCATTAACGCGAGCATGGAGTTTGATGTGAACACACTCAGCCCAACGTATCGTCTGTTGATCGGTGTACCGGGACGAAGCAATGCGTTTGCCATTGCTGAGCGCCTTGGACTGCCATCGAATATCCTGGATCGTGCGCGCGGCGAAGTGAGCGAGGAAGATCAGCGTATCGAGCATATGATTGCTTCTCTCGAAACGAATCGTCTGGGTGCTGAAGCTGAGCGTGAGGAAGCCGAGCGTCTGCGCAAAGAGCTGGAAGAGCTGCGCGCTCGTTATGAGCGCGATCTGAACCGTCTGGAAGAACAACGTGATAAGCGTCTGGAGAAAGCTGAAGACGAAGCGCGTGCGATTCTGGAAAAAGCCCGTACCGAGGCAGACGAAGTGATCAGCTCTCTGCGCAAAATGGCGCAAGAAGAGGGGGCTTCTGTGAAGGAGCATCGTCTGATCGCTGCTCGTCGTCAATTGGATGAAGCCGCACCTGCTCAGCGTCAGAAGAAAAAGACAACTACAACTGCTGCGAAAAAAGCCAAACCGATCGGTCCTGGTGATGAGGTTATGGTACACAGCTTCAAGCAGCGTGGTCATGTGGTCGAGCTATCCGGTTCCAAAGAAGCGCTGGTACAAATGGGAATCATGAAGATGAAAGTATCCCTGAGCGATCTGGAACTAATCGAAGCAGCTAAATCGACAAAAGCACAGCCCCCACAGCGTAAGCAGGTGACGACAGTCAAACGTTCACGCGAAGATAATACGCATTCCGAGCTGGATCTGCGCGGAGCGAACGTAGAGGAAGCGTTACTTGATGTGGATCGTTTCCTGGATGAAGCATTTCTTGCGAATCTGGGACAGGTATACATTATTCACGGCAAAGGAACGGGCGTGCTGCGTACAGGTATTCAGGATTTCCTGCGTCGCCACAAGCATGTAAAAAGCTTCCGCACCGGCAATTATAATGAAGGCGGAACGGGTGTGACGGTGGCTGAGCTAGAATAAGCTCAGCTACTGCTGCTCCGTAATCCGTTTGAAACCATTACGTCGTTCATGCGTAGAGACTAGGATGATCTGTAATGATTTCACTACCGGAAGGGGTTAGAAAGTGGCGTGAAGGACTATGTAGATCCGTTGCTAGCGCATCCGGTCGGGATGATGGTCGGGTACTTTTCCGTGGCTGTGCTGCAATTAATCGTATTTTTATGGTGCTTTGAACTGGTGACCAAATATAAATGCTGGGACGAAATTAAGCGCGGCAATATGGCTGTAGCGATGGCGACAGGCGGTAAGATTTTCGGGATATGTAATGTGATGCGATTTTCGATTGAAGCACATAGCACCGTTTACGGAAGTCTAGGCTGGTCCGTCATCGGATTTTTATTACTTATGGTTGCCTATTTTTTGTTTGAGTTTTTGACTCCGGTTTTTAATATTGATAAAGAAATTGCGTCGGATAATCGGGCGATCGGTTTTATTTCGATGATTATATCGGCTTCGCTGTCTTACGTGATCGGTGCTTCTATTTTGTAATAGCACATCACAGTAAGCAAAATCGTTCATCCCGGCTACACATTTGCAACATGAAAGGAACAGAAATAATGGATACAACAGTATGTCCGTGGTGTCACAGCGAGATCGTATGGGACCCGGAACTTGGACCTGAGGAATTTTGCCCGCATTGTGGTAACGAACTTAGTGGTTACCGCACACTTAGCGTGGAATTGGACGAGGAAGAAGAGCAGGAAGCAGCTTATGCCGCTTCAAACGATCATGAGCATGATTTAGCTCAGCAACAGACTCCAGCAGCAGAGCGTGGCAATGGACTGAGCAGTCGTGCGGCAACACTTCTGGATGAAGCAGAATTATTCCAACAGCCGAACCTGAGCTCACTAAAAACCGTAGAAAACTACGGTGATGAGAGCTTCAATATGGTCGATTACGAGGAACAGGTGGAGCAGCTACTTGACGGACAGGAAGAAATTCCACAATGTCCACATTGTCAGGAGTACATGCTCTTATCCGGCACTCAGCAAATGGGTAACCATGACTTCACTCCAGCTCAAACGACAGCAGGTGCATCCTTCCTGCCCACTCCATATACCGTCAATGTGTACGTATGCCCAAGCTGCTTCCATGTCCATCAAAGTCTGGACGAAGCGTCCCGTTTGCATATGATTGATGCGTTATCTGGTGCAAAAGAAGAATAACTCCGAGTTGAGCTCTCGTCTGCTGGTGTTTGAATGGCAGATATGTGGGCGATCTCTCTCGATGATCTTCATCTTTATTGAAGAAAAGTCAGGCGTTCCAACGTGTTAGGATTGTTCGTTTTCTGTGGTTGATTGCAGAAAGCTGGCAGTTGTGATGCGAGGGGATGTCTGGCTTTTTTGCTTATTTGTTGGGGTGGTTTGAATCTAATAGTGATGGGGGCATACACCACTCGCGGAAAGGAATAAGGGAACGTCCTCAGGTGGACGATGAGAATCTATGTATTAGGAGGGCATGTAGATTCTCATCGTCCAAAGTCGTCCTTTTCCCTTATTTCCTTCCCTCCGTTCCGTATGGATTGCATCATATGATCTTCATATTTCAATACTATAATCATCGAAATTCTTTTCATCGCTATAGTTACATAAAACGGCATTTTTGATTTACCATTTGAATAGGAAATAGCTCTTTTCGCTACTAAAAATAACGAGAAGAGCTATTTAGTATAAGCTTTCACAGTTAATATTCGTAGTCAATTTTACACAACTGTCTACGATATAAATCTAGAGTTAAAGCGATTCTACGTTCGTTCAAGGCATAATGATATGTATAAGCTGTCCTTCGTAAAAATTTTAAAATAACTCTAATGGAGTTGTAGACTCTTTTAGTTTAACTTGTAATACTGTTGCAAAAATACACAGAACGAAGATAAGGAAATAAGGGAAAAGGACGACTTTGGAGCCCAGGAGTCTACCTTTTACTCTAAAATCGTAGATTCCTGGGCTCCATCTGAGGACGTTCCCTTATTCCTTGTCGCAGTGGTTGAACGTATCGCACAGTATGTTCAATCACTGCGACAATATCAAATTAGTTGGCACATCGCATGTCGTAACGCCAAGCTCGTCCTTAAGCCGTAATATCCGGAATGATAATCTGAGGTGCATGAGCAGGGGATGGCTTGGCAGTACGTGTCAGGCTGAATAGTTCTAGTTCGGGACGTTTGATACCTGTGAGTTCGTCAGCCAGCAGCATCGCTGCGATGGCGCTGTAGACTGTACCGTTTCCACCATAGCCTTCGACGAAATAGCAGTCTGGATAGTCTGGATGTCCGCCGATATAAGGAAGTCCGTCGCGACTTGAGCCGAATGGGGCTGCCCAGGCGGATTCGATGGTGAGTGAGCCGATGCGTGGAAATAGCTCTTCAACCGCAGACAATAGGCGCTGCGCTTGATTGATTTTGCGTACTTCCATATTTTCGATATCGGTCAGTGGCTCGTCCAATCCGCCAGCGATGATGCGATTGTCGGCAGTTGTGCGAATGTACAGATATGGACGTGCGGTTTCCCATAGCATGCTACGGTTATACCAGCCGTCCCAATTACTGACTGGCGTCGTTGCAATCGCGTAGGTGTTCATGAGGAACGCGCCGCGATCTTTTTTCTGTTCCTGCGTTTCGTAGCCCGTTGAGAAAATAACCTTTTTCGCCCGGATGGTATGCTCGCCTACGTGGTGGATGATGCCATCTTCTGTGAAGGTCTGTCCGGTCACTGCGGCTGACTCAAATACACGAGCGCCGTGACGACGTGCATCCATCATCAGTCCATGTACAAGTCGATACGGATTTACCTCCGCATCACCGTGCGTATAAATGCCGCCTGCCCGGCTAAAGGAGAAGTGCTTCGAGATGCGTGCTTCATCCCAGTAGTCCGCGGCGAATCCATGTCTCTTGAGATTTTCATATTCTTCTTGTAAGCCAGGTACATCCTCTGGTGTACTTGCAAAATACAAGCTGTTACGTGGGATCATCTGCACCGGAATAGAGAGCTGAGGTGCAGTATACAGCAAGTATTCCATCGCATCCCGGCACAGGCTGTAAAACAGCACACCGTTTTCTTCACCAAATGTATTGATGCATGCAGTCAGTGTCTTGTCATTCGTATATTGTAATAAACCTGTATTAGCGATCGAGCTGCCCTGACCAATTTTGCGTTTCTCCACGACTACCGTACGCAATCCACGCTTTGCAAATTCTCTGGCGCACAGGGCACCGCCCATACCTCCGCCGATCACAAGCACATCGCATTCCAGATTCTCGGTGAGTTGTTCATAGGCGGGCGTTCGGGGCATCGTATGTCCCCACATCGTATCTCTGGTGTGCAAATTCATGTGTATTCGCTCCTTTGGAAGTTGGGTGCAAAACATATTGTTAGCATTAAGTAACCGAAACAGGTGTATAATGAAGCAGTACATAAGTCGCAACGGTATAGATCATGTCGATTTAAGTCCTCCACATGGTAAAACGACTTGCAGAAATGGAAAAGCAAGCGTCAGGACTTGGCAGGAATGTACGATTCGTGTAATATTTATTATTAATCTTTCGCACTTGGAGGCTATATCGTTATGAAGGAACTTAGCGAGCTAAAGCTACAGATATTGGATCTGCTTAAGGAAGACGCCAGACGTACTCCACAGCTCATATCCACGTTACTCGGTATTGAGGAAGCCGAAGTCAAACAGGCGATTCAGGAACTGGAAGACGATAATGTTATCGTCAAATACGCAACTGTCGTCAACTGGAGCAAGGTGGATGAAGAGACCGTAACTGCGCTAATTGAAGTGCAGATTACACCGGAGCGCGGACGTGGCTTTGAAGGTATTGCTGAGCGCATCTATTTATATCCGCAGGTAAAATCGGTCTATTTAATGTCCGGCGCTTATGATCTGCTGGTGGAGGTTGAAGGGCATAACCTGAAGGAAGTGGCAAGCTTCGTTTCGGAACGTCTGTCTCCAATTGAATCGGTATTATCGACGAAAACTCACTTTATTCTCAAAAAATACAAACAGGACGGAATTATTTTTGAAGATCATGAAGATGATCGCCGCCTGATTATTTCCCCGTAAAGGAAGATGCATGCTATGATTGTCAATCAAGATCAGACGACCGGAGAACCCAAGTCCATGGAGTCGTATCTATCCCCACTTGTTCGTGGCATCCAGCCTTCCGGTATCCGCAAGTTTTTCGACCTGGTTAGCGCCAGCAAGGATATTATTACGCTGGGCGTCGGCGAACCAGACTTTATTACGCCGTGGCATGTACGCGAAGCATGCGTGTATTCACTGGAGCGTGGCTACACTCGTTACACGTCCAATTCTGGTATGCCAGAGTTGCGCGAGGCGATCGCTAGCTATTTGGAAAATGAATTCAAGACGTCGTATGACCCAGGCGATGAAGTATTGGTGACGGTAGGCGGTAGTGAAGCGATTGATCTGGCGCTGCGCGCATTGATCGCACCAGGCGATGAGATTCTAATTCCTGAGCCGTGCTACATCTCGTATTCCCCAATCACAGCGATTGGTGGCGGTGTACCGGTAGGGATTGAGACTTTTGCCGAAAATAACTTCAAGTTAACTGCTGAAGCACTGGAAAAAAGTATCACACCACGTTCCAAAATTCTGATTCTCTGTTACCCGAGCAATCCAACTGGGGCGATCATGACATATGAAGACTGGCTTCCAATCGCCAAGGTTGTGGAGAAGCATGATCTGATCGTGATTTCAGACGAGATCTATGCCGAGCTGACGTATGGCACGAAGCATGTGAGCTTCGCTTCAATTCCAGGTATGCAGGATCGTACGATTCTAGTTAGCGGATTTTCCAAAGCCTTTGCCATGACTGGATGGCGTATGGGATATGCTTGTGGACATCGCGATCTGATCGCGGCTATGCTCAAAATCCACCAGTACACTGTTATGTGTGCGCCTGTCATGGGTCAGGTGGCTGCGCTTGAAGCGTTGACCAATGGACTGGAAGAGAAGGATAAAATGGTAGAGTCGTACAATCGGCGTCGTCGCCTGATTGTAGACGGATTCCGTAGCATTGGCTTAGAATGTCATGAGCCGCAGGGTGCGTTTTATGCCTTCCCAAGCATTAGCTCGACGGGACTGACTTCAGAAGAGTTTGCACAGCAATTGCTCGTTGAAGGACGCGTGGCTGCAGTGCCGGGTAGTGTATTTGGACTTGGCGGTGAAGGCTTTATTCGCTGCTCGTATGCGACCTCTGTAGCACAGCTAAGTGAAGCATTAGAGCGTATAGGATCGTTTTTGCATAAAATTAAATAATTTCCATTAATGGTATAGTAAATTAAAAAATGTTAATTTAACCTCTTCACCAAATTTCTGCTTCCATTTCGTTAGACCTGTGCTATAATAGGTCTTCGGAAGCAGGAATTTTTTGTTATAAGGAGGTAATTACTTGTATTTTGCTGAATATTCGGTACCAATGTACCGTGGACTTGTGCTGTCAGAAAATAAAGCAAGCTGGCCTCAGCCACCAGATGAAGCGAGGCAATTAATTTCTCTGGAAAATGAGATTCACATGCTCCGCACACGTATGGAGCATATGTTTACCGAAAAGCAATCATTTACCGTAGAAGATGTGCTCGAAATTAGCATGCTACTAGACATCAAGATTAACGAGTATATGCATATGCGTTACAGCAAAAAACAGGGAAACTAGCTCGAAATTTTTACAAGCAGCAGGCATGGTATCGTTATCAGAAATGACATCTTAGCGACCACTAGCGTTACGCTTATACATAGTTGAATACGTAGTTATTGCATATGCACCGCAGATGCGCAAGCACATAATTAAGTGGCTGGTGCGAGAAGCATATTACAGATGAAGACCTGTACAACGGGTCTTCTTTTTTTGCGTGTTATGGATATGGTATGATGAGGATGAGTTAAGTCGAAGGGGGAGCACCGGTGAAGGTATGGGTAAAAGGAATAATATGGGTACTTAGTATCAGTATACTGGCTGTGCTGGCTGGCTGTGGTGGAAGTAGTGAAAGTGCAGCTGATCCGAAGCAAGTGAATGTGTTTATTATGGGTACAGATGGATTCCCGCAAGAATATGCGGATCAGATTGGGAAGAATTTGCAGAAAAAGCTAGGCGATGAGATGACCGTCAAAGTCACCACAACACCGGTGTACTCTCCAGAAAAGCTTGTGCTGGAATATGTAGATCGTACCGATGATATTGTGATTTTGCCTGAAGCTGATATGAAGGGCTATGCACTAAATGGGGGTCATATGGTGCTGGATCAAGATTTTGATGCGAAGAAGTATAAGGAAGGCGTCACCAAAGGCGCAGCCAATGAAAATGATACCGATCAAGCGAAGCAGACCGAGCATCTATTTGCGATCCCAGTAAGCCAGATGTCAGCCTTCAAAGAGATCGGCTATACGCGTAATGATCTGTATGCAACGATTCCCATTTTTGCGAATCATGATAAGGCAGTGAAAGTATTGAAGGCGATGATTGACTAGCTTGAGATAGATCGACAGGTATCAGCACAGTCAGCATATTGTATATATCTAAATAGGACGAGCCGTAGAAACATAGACTGTTGTGCTATGACGGCTTGTCCTTTATCGTTGTACCTAATAGGAATGTATTGGACTTCGATGAATATATTGTATGTTTAGATCATAAAGGAGGACAATAATGAACATCTATACACGGACAGGGGACGAAGGGCAGACGTCAGTGATCGGTGGACGTGTACGCAAAGATGATATGCGTGTAGAAGCGTACGGAACGATTGATGAGCTGAACAGCTTTGTCGGTCAAGCAGCGGCTCTAGCAATAGATGCATCTCTAGCTGATCTAAGAGAGGATCTGATTCAGATTCAGCAGGAGTTATTTGACTGCGGATCGGATCTTGCCTTTGTCGAGCTATCATCGAGTCGCTATAAAGTGGATGCGGCGATGTCAGCGCGACTGGAGAAGTGGATCGACCAGTATGAGCAGGAGAATCCAGCTTTGGAACGATTCATTTTACCAGGAGGAAGTGCGCTGGCAGCCTCGCTACATGTGTGCCGTACGGTATGCCGACGCGCGGAGCGTCGCGTAGTCACACTGGCTGGAGAGCATGAGGTCAATCCAGCAGTACGACAATATTTGAATCGACTGTCAGATTACTTCTTCGTAGTGGCGCGTACAGCGAATGTGCGTGCAGGGGTAGAGGATGTAGAATATGTGCGTAGTGCGCGTGTATTTCGGCGCGATTAATTAGTTAGAATGGATAGTATAAGCAATAGATAGCTGCAATGAATATGTGATAGGGTATACGAACGTGTACATGAAGGAGAGGGATAGATAGCAACATGAGGGGACATGAACAAGAGTGGAGCCATCCAAGCGTGGATGATTATTATCCGCCAATTGTCTATACCGTAGAGCCAAAGGATGAAGGCATGCTACTCAAAACGATATTGAATCGCCGAATGGGTATTTCACGGAAGCTGTTATCTAGGCTCAAGATGACGCAGCGCGGCGTCGAACTCAACGGACAGCGTGTGTATGTGGATCACAAGGTAAAGGGAGCCGATGTGATCGAAGTTCGAATGCTCAGAGAAAGCTCGGATGATATTTTGCCGCAGCCGATGGAACTAGAGATATTGTTCGAGGATGAGCATCTGCTCATTTTGAATAAGCCAGCTGGTGTGATCGTGCATCCGACGCATGGACATTATACCGATACGCTAGCTAATGGTGTCGTGCATTATTGGAAGCAGCAGGGCGTGCAGTTTCGCTTTCGTCCGGTGCATCGACTCGATCAGGACACGTCAGGCGTACTTGCGATTGCGAAAAATCCATACGCCCATCAGCATATTTCCGAGCAGATGATTCGTGGCGAAGTGTTCAAATCATACCAGGCGTATGTACATCACCAGCCGGCGCCGCCATCTGGACGCGTTGAAGGGGCAATTGATCGTCATCCCGAGCATACACATATTCGGATTGTGACGCCAGACGGATATGAAGCGGCAACTCGCTATGAGACGTTGGTATCTTTTCCAGAGTACGATGCAGCACTTGTATCACTTCAACTGGAAACCGGCCGTACACATCAGATACGAGTTCATATGAAGCATATTGGCTGTCCGCTGATCGGCGATCCGATGTATGGCTATGCTGCGGATAATGAATTGGCACCTGTAGCAAATGAGGCGGATCAAGAGCGCATCACGGCGCTGGATAAGATTGTGAATCGCCAGGCACTACATGCTTGCGAGCTAGGCTTTATTCATCCGGGAACAGTCAAGTCGATGCTGTTCAAAGCACCATTGCCTGCGGATCTGGCATTACTAGATCAACAGCTACATCAGCCTAGACAGTAATAAGCATAATGCAATGATACGTAAGGAATAGGTAAGGATATGTTTAGGCTTGAACGATTGTCTTGCCCGATCTACAGATCGCTGCATTTATATCCATTTATCCAACAGATTACAACGACAATGTGAACCAAAGGAGAACGAAACGATGAGTAAATTAACCGTGTATCAATATCCATCCTGTAGTACTTGCCGCAATGCGATCAAATGGCTGAAGGAGCAGGGACATGAGCTCAACCTGATCCATATTGTGGACGAGCCACCGACTGCCGAGCAACTACGTGAGCTGGTAGAGCATAGCGATCTAGAGTTGAAAAAATTCTTTAATACAAGTGGCGAGGTGTACAAAAGCCTAGGCTTAAAAGATAAATTGCCAACGATGAGTGCAGAAGAACAGCTTGAGCTGCTATCTCAACATGGCAAACTGATCAAGCGTCCGCTCGTTACGGATGGCGACCGCGTGACCGTTGGCTTTAAGGCAGAGATGTACGAGCGGGCATGGAAAGCCTGAGCTCCAAACGGCTCTAATGTAGCTTTAGTGAAGGCATGATTGCGGAGTTATGATTGGCATTGACAAACAGACCGACTTTTAGCACCCTGGCGATTCATGATACACTCCTCCTATAAAATCTATGGAGGAGTTTTTGTTATGTCTACCCATTCGAATGGATTGCCTGCTTATTCTTTACAGCCTGCCTCTCAGGCAGATGCTTTATGGATTGCTGAGCTACGTGCGGTTGTACTCAAGGAAGATTTGACCCGCTTGAATCGGTATGATGATGTGCGTGTGCGCCAGCGTTTTTTGGATTCTTTTCAACCGGAATATACACAAGTGATTAGGGTCGATTCGTCAGCGATAGGCTGCATCGCTGTACGCCCGGAGCAGGAGGGCAAGTACGTATTAGAGCACTTCTATATTCATCCCGATCATCAGGGAAAGGGAATTGGTAGCGCAGTACTTGCTGAGGCACTGTCGGATTCGAAGCTACATGGACGAGTCGTTACACTAAATGTTTTACAGGGGAGCCCAGCGCGTCGTCTGTATGAGCGCTATGGATTTGAGCTAACTCAACAAGACGAAGTGGATGTGTTTATGAATCGTCATATTGAAGTCTGAGCCTAAAGAGTGAGCACAGGTATTTTCGCTACTATTTTCAGATGATATACATTGAAAAAATAATCTATTACCGACTCCTACGTCATGCTGGGAGTCTTTTTTGTAAGAGAGAAATATCGCTTTTAAAACGTTGTGAATAGTTGTACAGCTTGAAATAAATTCGGTATGATAGAGTCAAACTGGTTTCACACGTATAGGGGAGAATAAATTGACAGAATTAAAGCAACAAAAGATGATGCTCGTTGATGGCATGGCGCTATTATTCCGTGCTTATTATGCAACTGCACAGACGGGCTATATTCGTCGTACGAAGGCGGGAGTGCCGACCAATGCAATCTATGGATTTGTACGCTATTTATGGGATGCGGTTAGTCAGTATGAACCAACTCATATCGCTTGCTGCTGGGATTTGGGGACGCAGACCTTCAGACGCGAGGAATTTGCAGATTATAAAGGCAATCGTACAGCAGCACCGGATGATCTGATTCCACAGTTCGATCTGATCTGGGATGTGACAACAAGTATGGGCATCCCGAATTTGAGTGCGCCCGGCTATGAAGCGGATGATTGTATGGGTACGTTAGCTCGTGAGCTAGAGCCTGACATGGAAGTGATGATACTGACCGGGGACCATGATATGTTACAGCTTGTTGATCACCGTACAAGCGTCATTATTATGAAAAAAGGCTATGGCAACTACAAAGTCTATACGCCGGAATCATTGATGGAAGAGAAAGAGCTGACACCTGCGCAGATTATCGACATGAAGGCATTAATGGGCGATACAAGCGATAATTATCCAGGTGTCAAAGGAATCGGTGAGAAGACAGCGGTGAAGCTGGTCAAGGAATACGGCACTATTGAAGGTATTCTGGAGAACCTGGATCAACTGACCCCGTCGGTTCGCAAAAAGATCGAAGCCGATCTGGACATGCTACATCTGTCACGTCGTCTGGCAACGATTCATCGGGAAGTTCCAGTTGTATGTACACCTGACGAATGCTTGCTCATGTTAGAAGATCATAAGATTATTGAAAAGTTCGAAGAGCTTGAAATCAAGAGTCTATGTTCGATGTTGGGAGTGGGCGTATTTGAGTAAAGGATGGCTACGTCAGCCTAAGCGTCTGCTGGCACTCACACTTGGACTTGCGATGCTGAGCAGTCTCGTGTCCATCGCTCCGAATCCTGAAGCGGAGGCGGCAGGAACAGCTCTCAGCTATAAGACCGTTAATGTACAAGCGGCTGGGCGAAGCTTCGCAGTGAAGACGGTACGTATTCCAAAAGGAACGGCTACCGCTGTTGGACTCGCCAATCACAAAGTGGGTCGTACCGCTTCACTGTCGTCGATCGCGTCATCCTATGGTGCCAAAGCTGCGATTAATGGTGCATTCTTTGACTCCTATGGTGGTCCAACCGATCCATATGGTACGTTGATCTCTGGTGGTAGATTGATGCATATCGGACGCTACGGAACAACGATTGGGTTTACAGCCAGTGGTACAGCGATGATGGATTCGCTGCGTATCGAGGTGTCAGGGCAAGTATCTCCACCAGAAGGTCGTCCATCGAGCTGGTATGCAGTCTGGTTTAACCGGATGCCATCCTCTACGGCAACCGGCACGTCGATCGTCTATACACCAGATCGTGGAACGACAACCGGATATAGCGGTGGTGTAGCTGTTACCGTGCGCGGCGGTAAGGTCGTATCCAAGATGAATAATGCGAATAATGCTATCCCATCGAATGGCTATGTGATCGTATTCAGCGGTGATATGAAGTCGATGGCAGACCGATTTGTTGTTGGCTCAACCGTGACGATGGATATTCGTTATACCGATATCGACGGTAAGGCCATTCCGTGGGAAAATGTAGTTACTGCTGTTGGGGCGGGACCACGTCTCGTGAAGGATGGCAAGGTCGCGCTTAACGCAGCAGCCGAGGGCTTTCAAGATCCCAAAATTTTGAATGGCTCAGGCGCACGTAGCGGAATTGCGATTATGTCCGATGGTTCGGTCATGATAGCTACGATACCAGGTGCGACGATGAAGCAGTGGGCAGCCGTGATGCAGAAGCTGGGTGCCGTACAGGCGATGAATCTGGATGGAGGTGCTTCGTCTGGTATGATCGTAGGTGGCAAGGTCGTTACTTCACCAGGACGATTGCTCAGTAATACACTCGTATTTGGTGGTACAGGCAACTAAGCTAGCGCTTTATTCATATTCACATGTTAAGGCTTCTTGGATTCGTGCATGTTGTGACAGGTTTGACATACAGCCGACATAATGATGCGCTATGATAAGAAGCCTGCACATACTTATATTGACCATTCTAAGGATGCTGCAAAGGAGACAAATGATCAATGAAAAGACTTGGAGCAATTGAAGCAGGCGGTACCAAATTCGTATGTGGAATCGGAACAGAGGACGGGCAAATTTTGGAACGTGCAAGCTTTCCAACGGAAACACCTGAAATCACGATGAAAAATGTGGTTTCGTTTTTTGAAGGCAAAGAGATCGAAGCACTGGGGATCGGCTCCTTTGGACCGATTGATCCGATCGTAGGCAGTCCGACTTACGGATACATAACGACCACTCCTAAGCCACACTGGGGTCAATTCGATCTGGTAGGACATATGAAGAAGCATTTTGACGTACCGATGTCCTTTGATACCGATGTGAATGGCGCTGCACTGGGCGAATACACATGGGGTGCGGCACGCGGACTGGATAGCTGTATGTATATTACGGTAGGTACAGGGATTGGCGCGGGCGCCGTGGTAGACGGCAATATGCTGCACGGCTTATCTCATCCAGAAATGGGACATATTCTGGTGCGTCGTCATCCAGACGATACGTTTGACGGCTTCTGTCCTTATCATGGTGATTGCCTTGAGGGTATGGCGGCTGGTCCAGCGATCGAAAAGCGCTGGAATATCAAAGGCTCCGAGCTTACTCCTGATCATCCAGCATGGGAAATGGAAGCGTACTATCTGGCGCAAGCCTTGATGAACTACGTTCTCATTCTGTCTCCGCAAAAAATTATTATGGGCGGCGGTGTAATGAAGCAGGAGCAATTATTCCCACTCATTCGCACCAAACTGAGCGAGCTATTGAACGGTTATGTACAGCATCCGAGCTTGTCCCAGAATCTGGATCAATATATCGTATATCCAGAATTGGGAGACAATGCAGGTCTGTGTGGTGCAATCGCACTGGCGAAGCTCGCACTAGATGGAGAGGAAGGTGCCAAGATTGGCTAAGCCAAATCAGAAAAAGAAGAGCAATCCCGAAGTGAAGCGCCAGCAACAACAGGCGTATAAGCAAAAAGAGCAAGCACGTCAACGTAAAACGATGCGTAACCTGATCATCGGAACCGTAGCCGTGATCGCAGTTATCGTCGCACTTATTATTTTCATTCCAAATAATCAAACTGAGGGTGTTCGCACCACATTTGATTACAGCCAGATGCCAGTGAAGGGCGATGCGAATGCACCGGTCAAAATCGTCGAATTCGGTGATTTTAAATGCCCGGTATGTAAAATGTATAATGAGCAGATCGTACCGAAAATTCAAGCTGACTTTATCGACAATGGCGTAGCCTCGCTGCACTTTGCTAACTTTCCGTTCCTTGGTCCAGATTCAACGACCGCTGCACTAGCCGCGGAATCCGTCTACCATCAGAAGGCGGATGCGTTCTGGCCATATCTGGATACGCTGTACACGAATCAAAAGGATGAAAATACGAACTGGGCAACGCCAGATTATCTCGTTCAGCTCGCAGAGCAAGCGAAGCTAGGCGTCGATACGAAGAAGCTTCGTGAAGATATCGACAACAAGACGTATGCTGATCAAGTGAACGAGCAGTTCAAAAAAGGACAGGATCTGCAAATTCCAGGAACTCCGTCCATTTTCATCAATGGTGTACAATACACGGGTGATCTGGGCGACTATAATGCTCTCAAAGCAGCCATTGAAAAAGCACAGAGCGAAGCTACAACTCCAACCGGATCGGAGGGCTAACGGATATGCAGACGAGCGGCTTCAAGCTGTTTTTGTCGAGGTATTATCTGTACCTGGCCTGGATTGTCGCCATCATCGCTACAGGCGGCAGTCTATTTTTAAGTGACGTTCTCAAATGGGAGCCATGCAAACTCTGCTGGTTCCAGCGTATCTTTATGTATCCACAGGTCATCCTGCTCGGTATCGCCGCCTATCGTAACGACCGCCGCATTGTCGGCTATGCGATCCCCATGACGATCATCGGCGGTATCATTGCAATCTATCATTATGCCAAGCAACACATCCCAGCTCTAGACCGCATCGCCCCTTGCAGTGGCGGTGTATCCTGTAGCAAAGATTATTTCGAATTCCTGGGCTTCATTACCATTCCATTCCTAGCCCTCGTTGCCTTCGCGATCATCACCGCTATCCTCTGGTTCGGAAGCCGGGCATATGATGAAGTAGAAGCGGCAGAAGATGAAGAGTAATCAACATTTAGGAATAATCAAAAAGTACGAATAAGGCTTATATATTATTGCATTTCAAACGAACAGTTCCTTTCTCATATTGAAAAAGGAACTGTTTTTTTATTATCTACCCTTTTATAGGATTTTAAAGTATATCCAACTCCTATACTCCTCAACCAATTGCAATATGGATTTCTTCGCCAAATTCATACGAATAACGTTACGCCTAGCGAAGGAGAGAGAATAAGAGGAAAGGACGACTACTGGTGTTTGGCAGTACAAACATGCTTTGGAGGGGCGGGAATCTTCATTCACTCCCCATTCCAAAAGATTCCCGCAGTTCCACCCGAGTCCGTCCCCTTATCTCTCCCTGAAGCGATGTAACTCCTAGCACGGATTCCCGCTGAAACACAAATATTCCACTTTAATTTCACATTCAAACCAGTTAATATTTCTGTGTAAGGGCTTTCCACTCTAAAATGTGGTTAATGAAAGAAGAGCACCCGAATGACCTTCAACAGGATAACATCATCAGATACCTGTCCGGCAGTGTCGGAACGTGGCAGTGGTCGATCAGAATAATAGCAACTCAGTGATACCAACACACCTACTAGCTTACCTGAAGAAAGGGGAATGACCTGATGAGAGAAGGATCAACTATTTATGAAGTGGAGCCATGGGTAATCCGGGAGACTTCATTTAATCCGCAATACAACCGTAGAAGTGAAACGGTGTTTACCGTTGCCAATGGCTATATTGGGATGCGTGGACACTTTGAGGAAGGCATGGACGTTCCAGAGGTCGATGCGCTGAACGGTACATATCTGAACGGGTTTTACGATTCGGCAGATATTGTTTATGGAGAAGAAGCATATGGTTATGCACGTAAGCGTCAGACGATGCTGAATGTGACTGACAGTAAGATTATCGAGCTATGGATCGAGGGTGAGCGTTTTAACCTGATGTCAGGGCGTATCATTGACTATGAACGTGTGCTTAATATGCAGACAGGAATTCTGACGCGTCGTATGACCTGGGAGAGTGGACGGGGGAAATGTATCTCGATCTGTATCGAACGAATGGTTTCTTTTGAAAATAAACATATGGCGATGATTCGGTATACCGTCAAACCACTGAATTTTTCTGGAGAAATTACATTAGTATCTGCACTGAATGGTCAAGTGCATAATGAGATTACCGAGGGCGATCCGCGCGCAGGAGCTACATTTACCGGACAAGTACTCGAGACGGTGGGCAAGCTGAGTGAAGGTACACGCCTTGCGCTGGAACAGCGTACATTAGAGACGGAGTTCAATCTGTATTGTGCTGCCGATCATCGGGCAAATCATAAGTATGAGCTGAAGACTGAAGAGCAGGAGCAACGACTGGAGAAGCATTTCATTTTCAATCTGAAGCAAGATCAAGAAGCTGTACTGGAGAAGAGTATTGTCTACTACACTTCTCGTGATTACGAGCCATCTCATTTGCCAATTCTGGCAGAGTCCACATTGGATGATATGCTAAAAGACGGCTTTAACAAGCTAGCCAAATTGCAGGAGGAGCATCTGTCAGCATTTTGGGAGACGGCAGATATTCAAGTAGAAGGGGATGAGAAGCTCCAGCAGGGACTTCGTTTTAATGCGTTCCATCTATTCCAATCGGTTGGGCGAGATGGAAAGACGAATATTGCAGCGAAAGGGATCACTGGGGAAGGATACGAGGGACATTATTTCTGGGATACCGAAACGTATATTATGCCCTTCTTCCTGTACACTCAGCCGGAGCTAGCCCATCAATTGCTAGAATTCCGTTATCATACCTTGCCGAAGGCACGTGAGCGTGCGGTAGAGATGTCTGCTTCGGGCGCACTCTATCCATGGCGTACGATTGGTGGCGAAGAGGTATCGGCGTATTATCCAGGGGGTACGGCTCAGTACCATATTAACGCTGATGTTGCGCATGCTGTTATTCAGTATGCAGAAGCAACGGGAGACGAAGAGTTCTTACAGACCAAAGGGTTAGAAATGCTCATCGAGACATGCCGTTTCTTCCTATCGGTCGGAGATTGGATTCCAGGCAAAGGCTTCTGTATTAACGGAGTGACAGGACCGGATGAATATACAGCAATTGTGAACAACAATACGTATACCAATATGATGGTCAAGGATCAGCTTGAATTGACTGCACGTAAGCTGAAAAAGTGGAAAGAAGACGATATAGCAACGTACGAGTCGCTGATCGGAAGTCCGATGGGATTGACTGACGAAGAGATTGAAGTGTGGGAGCGTGCGGCAGACTCGATCTATATCCATCGTCAGAGCGGACTCATCGGGCAAGATGATTCGTTCCTGGATAAGGGCATCTGGGATTTTGAAAATACACCTGCGGATCATTATCCACTGCTGCTGCATTATCACCCTCTGGTCATTTACCGTCATCAGGTGCTCAAGCAGGCAGATTTGATTCTAGCTATGTATTTATTAGGGCATCGGTTTACGAAAATGGAGAAGGTGCGTAACTATGGTTACTATGAGCCGTTGACGACGCATGACTCCTCCTTATCGGCTGCGATTCATGCGATCCTGGCTGCGGAGCTTGGAACGATGGACCCAGCATACGAGTTCTTTATTCAATCGGCGCGTATGGATCTGGACGACTTCCATAACAATGTCAAAGACGGTATCCACGCCGCATCTATGGCAGGAAGCTGGCTGACGATTGTAGGCGGATTTGCGGGCATGCGTCAGTATGATGGAATGCTGCATTTTGAACCGAAGCTGCCGCCGAACTGGACACGCTATAGCTTCCGCGTACAGTTCCAGGGGCGTTTGCTGGATATTAATATTGAGCAAAATGTTACGACCTATCGTATTATTCGCGGTGAACCGCTGATGATTGGTCATTATGATGAAGAGCATATGGTAGCGATGACGCGGCCATTGGAAATTAAGAACCGGATGCTGAAGGCAGTTATTTTCGGACTGGAAGGTGTACTCATTCCAATGCCAAGTATGGAGGATACGAGCTATCCGGAAGCTTATGCGCCTGATGCGATTCCAGAAGAAGAATCTGAGCGAACTGAGCAGGAATCACAAAGAGCCGCTCATGCCAAGGCTTCGTTAAAACGCTATAACGACAATGATGAAAGTCGCAAAGAGGCAGAAGCGCAGGCGACGGCTGATGCGCAGGACAAGAAGAACAAAAAAGAAGAGCAGACGAAGTCGGCTTCCGTATCGTCTACACCAGACCCTAATGCGGGGGGACGCCATACAGATGCTGATCAAAAGGAATCTGCTAGTTCCCCTAAGAAGCAAGCGAAAAAGAACGATACCGATAGCAAAGAAGTTACTGCTAAACAGGATGCAGCTGCAAAAGTCAAAGGAGCGAAAGCAGAAGTAGACGCATCGCCTGCCAAGAAAGTCATCCATGCCGACCATATTGAAGCCCCTGTGCTGAAGGTCGAATCAACGAATGTAGAGCAGCTCAAGCGAGACTTCCTGCTCCCAGGTGTCGAAGAACTGCTGACACAGCTACGAGAGCAAAATGTAGCCGTACTGCTCGCTTCGGATCGTCCAGATGCTCGCAAAATTATGGAGCGACTCGGGATGGAGCATTATTTCTCCTCGATCATTCAAGCACAGGACATCACTCATCCAAAGCCAGATCCAGAGGGCTTCGTGCTGGCTGCTGAATCGGTCAACGTCCATCCGTATCACTGCATGGTGATTGAGGATTCGGCAGACTGTCTACAATCCGTTCGTCAGGCAGGGATGAAGACCATCGGGATTAGCTTGCACCATATTGTGGATAATGCCCACTTTACTGTATCCAGTCTGGAGCATCTCAATGCCGAGACGATGGAGCGCTGGATGGAAATTCCGTAAGCTAGCCTCTGTCAAGTGTACCTATGTGAGTGTATACGTTGAGAGCAACGATAAGTAATAATTAATAAGTAAGACGTATACTCAACTGAATGTGGTAGCATATACGCTCCTACCTGTGTAGGAAGGGTAAAATCACAAGCTGTACATGCCATAAGAAAAGCCCCTTTCGCTGATGAAAGGGGCTTTTACCGTTGATCTTATTCTTATAATCTTATGGTTATATCAGGGAACAAAAGGGCTACCGATCTCTTCAAATCCAATCCTTTTTGCGGAAAGTGAAGAACATCGTCAGACCGAGTGCGATCATGATGCCGATAACCATCGGATAGCCGAACTGCCATTTAAGCTCTGGCATATTCTCAAAGTTCATTCCATAAATACCGGTAATAACCGTCAGCGGCATGAATATCGTCGTAATCGCGGTAAACACACGCATAATTTCATTGGCTCGGTTAGCAATACTAGACTGGTAAGCTTCTCGTAAGTTGCCCATCAGATCGCGGAACGTATCGAACATCTCCGATACTTTGACCGCATTCTCGTATACGTCGCTAAAATATTTTTGCAATTGATCGTCGATCAGACGCAGATCCTTTTTGTTGAGCGTGTTAATAACCTCACGCTGTGGACCGAGTACACGCTTGAGCCACAGAATCTCACCGCGCAGACCGATAATTTCGTTCAAATGAGACTTTTTCGTACTCATCAGAATACTTTCTTCCAGTCGTTCAATCTGATCCTCGATCCGGTCACCTACGGTAAAGTAGTTATCGACCACCTGATCGACGAGCAGATACATGAATTTGTCAGGGCGGCTAACTTCCTCTTCCCACAAAATAGGCTTGAGCGTCCGCAGCTCGCTGATCTTCTGCTTGGTCACCGTAATAATAAAATGCCGTCCCAGGAAAATATTTAATGCACGCAAAAAGATCTCTTCATCGTCAAAACGAATACTGTTCACAACGATAAAGTAGTGATTTTCGTAGATTTCGATTTTTGGCCGCTGCTCTTCATCGCCCATCATGTCCTCAACCGCCAGATCATGTAGCATAAAGAGGGGTTGAAGCAGGATCAGATCATCAAGACCAGCGTCAATCCAGTAAAAACCTTCCTCTGGTGCAATCAGTGTTTCATTAACATCCTCAACCAGCGTGAAATTGCCAGCGTTTACGTGCCGAATTTTCATAGTATGCTCTACTCCTTTTTCATCTTAAAATGAGCAGGAAAAGAGACGGCAATTGTACACACTCTTGTAAAGCCTCGCTAAGATATGAAAATTAACTTTTCAACATGGCGCGCGCCTCCGGTATCCTATTGTCGTTCCATTCCTGTGGTTGTATCATTCCTTGCTGTAAGCTCGCCCTCGGGTCGCCGTCCATCTTGAAATTCACCTCTTTATCATGTGTTTTACATCAGTTCGTATACACAATGTTTTATGAAAAACATGAAAATACGTCAAATACTTGTTAAGTATACCGTGGAGACAGTGGGCTTTCAAGTCTAGTATTAGTGATTTTCGAATACGGGCTAAACTGGTTTTACTGCACTGTTCTCCTGTAACTTATTTATCGGCTGAACACCCCCTTGACGATAGGTGGGGAAGTAGTATAAATTATGGTATAAGTAATTACGTATTTCCTGTTTTACCCCACAATCACATACAGCGAATCTTATCAAGAGCAGGCGGAGGGACTAGCCCTATGAAGCCCGGCAACCGGCAGTCATATACTGTACGGTGCTAATTCTAGCAGAGATACAGGTACATCCTACGATGAAGTATCTGGTATCTGCTGACAGATGAGAGAGGCGCTATACAGACGCAACTTGTTTGCGTATACGACCTTTCTCAAGCTCCAACGAGAAAGGTCTTTTTGCGTATTTGCGCACCTCCTTTCATAATTCGGGCACGCTGTTCGCTGCATGACCAACCACCTATAAGGAGTGAATAACAATGCCAATCAAAATTCCAGACAGCTTACCGGCCAAGGAAGTTCTAACCGGAGAAAATATTTTCGTGATGGATGAATCCCGTGCGTATCAGCAGGATATTCGTCCACTGCGCATCGCCCTGCTGAATCTGATGCCAACGAAAGAAACGACGGAAACGCAGCTTCTGCGTCTGCTGAGTAACAGTCCGCTACAGGTAGACGTATATCTGCTACACACACGCTCCCATATTTCCAAAAATACATCCGCAGAATATCTGGATGCTTTCTACAAAACATTTCCTGAAGTGAAGCATCTTCGCTTTGATGGATTGATCGTAACCGGAGCACCTGTAGAAACAATGGAATTTGAGGATGTGAACTACTGGGAGGAGATTCAAGAAATCTTCGAGTGGAGCAAGACAAATGTCACGTCGACAATGCACATCTGTTGGGCTTCACAGGCAGGACTTTATCACCATTTTGGTGTACCTAAGGTTGATCTACCAGAGAAGTGTTTTGGTGTATTCCCGCATACCCTGAATAAGAATAATGTACCGCTGCTACGCGGCTTTGACGAATGGTATTATGCCCCGCATTCCCGCCATACCGAGGTGCGTCGTGAAGATATCGAGAATGTACCTGGGCTTGAAATTTTGTCGGAATCGGATGAGGCAGGCATCTATATCGTCGCAACGCATGATGGCAAGCAGATATTCGTAACCGGTCATTCCGAGTACGATCCGTTATCGCTGAAATGGGAATATGATCGCGATATTGCGAAAGGCATGGATATCTCCGTACCGAAAAACTATTTTCCCAACGATGATCCAACTCGCACACCACCGTCCAAGTGGCGCGCACATGCCAATTTACTATTTTCCAACTGGCTGAACTATTACGTATACCAGGAAACACCGTACGATCTGGAAAGCGAGAAGGCAGCCGCGGGAACCTATTCCATTTGATATACGAGAATGAACATGGAGAATTCATAGTTTGTAAGAGCTCTTAATTTGCGTGAAAGACTATATCAAATTTGATTGGATATCTGAGGAGGACGTAACGAATGACGTACAAAAAGAATCAGGAATCATCGCTTACTATCGAAAGCCGGCTAGCTCAGATTGGATCGGTGGATGAGCCGGTAACAGGAGCTATTAATTTCCCTATCTATCAATCGACGGCATTCCGTCATCCAGAGCTTGGCAAAAGTACAGGCTTTGACTACATTCGTACGACCAATCCGACTCGTGCTGTACTGGAACAAGCAGCAGCAGAATTAGAATCGGGGGATGCAGGATTTGCCTGTAGCTCCGGTATGGCAGCCCTGCAAACGATCTTCGCTCTGTTCGGTCAAGGCGATCATCTGATTGTGTCCCTGGATCTGTATGGGGGGACGTATCGTTTGTTAGAGCGTATTTTGTCCAAATTCGGGGTGACGGCTTCATATGTCGATACCAATGATCTATCCGAACTCGATCGTGTGCGTCAGGACAATACGCGCGCTGTATTTATCGAGACACCAACGAATCCGCTCATGATGGTAACCGATATCGCTGCTGTCACAGGCTGGGCGAAGCAATATAATCTCTTAACAATCGTGGATAACACGCTGCTCACACCATTTTTCCAGCGTCCGATTGAGCTGGGTGCAGATATCATCATTCACAGTGCCAGCAAATATCTCGGTGGACATAATGATGTATTGGCTGGATTGATTATTACCAAAGGAAAAGAATTGTCTGAAGAAATGGCATTTCTGCATAATTCCATTGGTGGCGTATTGTCGCCAAGTGACTCCTACCAACTCATGAGAGGCATGAAGACGCTGGCGCTACGTATGGAGCGTCACGAGTCCAATTCGATCGCTATGGCAAAGCATTTACAGCAGCATCCACAGATTGCGGAAGTATTCCATCCAGGCTTGCCGGATCATCCGGGATATGAGGTGCAAAATCGCCAGTCCAGCGGCAACACAGGTATTTTCTCTTTTAAAGTGAAGGATGCACGTTATATCGCACCTATTCTGCGCCATATCAAGCTGGTTGCTTTTGCCGAAAGTCTGGGCGGCGTAGAGTCCTTGATGACCTATCCGACGGTGCAGACCCATGCAGATATTCCACTGGAAATTCGGGAAGCCGTTGGTGTCGACGATCGCTTGCTGCGCTTCTCGGTAGGCATTGAGCATATCGACGATCTGATTGCCGATCTGGAGGCAGCGCTTGAAGCCGCTCGTCTTGAAGTGGAAGGAGCGTGAAGGATATGAGTGAAGCGAGTGAAAATCAAAACACAGGTCATGAGCAGCAGGATCAATCATCAGAGGCGGCTACGTCTCGTGCCAACGGTCGCCATTCCACTTCCGTACCACCACGTAGTCTGGATACAAAGCTCATTCATTTTAACGGTTCGGTAGACCAGGCAACCGGCGCATCCAGCGTGCCGATCTATCAGGCATCGACCTTTCATCAGGACGATATTCTGAATCCACCACAGCATGATTACAGCCGTTCAGGTAATCCGACACGTCAGGCGCTGGAAGATTATATTGCGCTGCTGGAAGGTGGAGCACGAGGTTTTGCTTTCGCTTCGGGCATGGCAGCGATCTCGACTGCTTTTCTACTGTTATCGTCGGGTGAGCATGTGATTGTGACCGAAGATGTGTACGGTGGAACATATCGTTTGTTAACGACGGTGCTCAATCGGCTGAATATTGAGATTAGCTTTGTCGATATGACCGATCTGAATCAGGTCAAAGCAGCGCTGCGCCCAAATACGCGCGCTGTTTATATGGAGACACCATCCAATCCAACGCTGAAAATCACGGATATTCATGCCGTAACCGAATGGGCAAAAGAACACGATCTACTGACGATGCTAGATAATACATTTATGACTCCTTACTATCAGCGTCCGATTGAGCTTGGCGTCGATATCGTGCTGCACAGTGCAACCAAGTTCCTTGGCGGACATAGCGACGTATTAGCCGGTCTTGCAGTTACGCGTACACTCGAACTTGGCAAGCAGCTCAAGCATCTGCAAAATGGACTTGGTACCGTACTCGGTCCACAGGATTCATGGCTGCTTATGAGAGGGATGAAGACACTAGGTGCTCGTATGACGCATAGCGAAAAGAGCACCAAGCGTATTGCCGATTGGTTACAAACACGTGATGATATTCAGGCGATCTACTACCCAGGTTTGTCTTCACATCCGGGTCACGAAGTGCATACTTCACAATCGACTGGATACGGCTCTGTCATCTCATTTGATGTTGGTTCCGGTGAACGTGCCAAGCAAGTGCTGGATCGCGTGCAGCTGCCGATTGTAGCGGTAAGTCTGGGTGCAGTGGAAAGTATCCTGTCTTATCCACCAACGATGTCTCATGCCGCGATGGGGGCAACCGTACGTGCGGAGCGAGGGATTACAGATGGATTGTTACGATTGTCTGTCGGGCTTGAGGATGTAGAGGATCTGATTGCGGATTTGGAGCAGGCGCTCGGTCAGTGATGAGTAAAATATAGGCAAAGAAGTAGATATAGATAGATGTATATCATAATCTATTTGAATAGAACCCAGCTCTCTTAATCGGAGAGTTGGGTTTTTATTGAAATGTCTTATAAATAAAAAGTTTGCTCCACGAACTCTACAGACATAGAGAGTTCGAAGTCAAAGGTAGAATCATGTATAAAAGAAATTATAATTACGTTTAAGCAACTTTTTTGATCCTGTTTTATGCTCTAACATATCATTTGATTAGCTAGCTGTTGTGATAGCTAGCTTTTTTGAAGTTATTCACACGATCACAAATGTAGGATTGCAAAACTCTAAAAAATAACAGTTTCACACAAAATTATATTTTAGCCTCCCAAGCCCTCCAATCAGCATATGTAAGCTTTTTCACAGTGATTTCTCCTGCAGCAGAGTACCCAATCCTCGTTTACATTTAGATTTAGCGGGTAATGACCCTACATGTGCAATAACCGTGAAGCAAACACGATACTTAGCTGTTTGTTTCTAACTATCATCATATGGAGGGACTATCTATGACACACAACACATATCCGTTTGAAGATTCAGTTGTACTTATCACCGGGGCAAGCTCAGGCATCGGACGAGCTGTCGCTACTGCTTTTTTGGAAAATGGCGCTAAGGTTGTACTGGCTGCACGGCGGGAAGACAAGCTATATGAGGTTGTAGATCGGTATAATAACGATCGTTATCTGATCGTACCAACTGATGTGCGTGTACGTGCTCAAGTAGATGCGCTGGTTGAGAAGGCAGTCGAGCGTTTTGGCAAGCTTGATGTAGTCATCAGCAATGCAGGTACAAGTGTAGCGGGACCAATCGAGGAATTGACCGATGAAGATTGGGATAATATGCGCGCAACGAATGTAGATGCGCAGATCTATCTGGCACGTGCTGCAACGCCGCATCTGGTCAAATCTCAGGGCTCTATCATCGCGACGTCGTCGGTATCCGGTATGGCGGGCGATTGGCCACATCCAGGCTATAATGCGACCAAGGGAGCGGTCAGCCTGCTCGTCCAATCGCTGGCATTGCAGCTTGGTGAAAAGGGAGTGCGTGTGAACGCCGTGGCACCCGCATTTACAATTACTGAAATGACCCAGCCAATGATTGATGAAGGTGGACAAGAGCTGGTTGAGAAGTTCAAGTCTCGCGTAACCTTGCAGCGTGTAGCGGAAGCCGAGGATGTCGCACCAGCGTATCTATTCCTGGCTAGCCCGGATGCGCGTTATATTACTGGTGTAATTTTGCCAGTCGATGGTGGAACCAGCGCATCGAATGGACAGGGCAACTCGCCACGTGAATTTGGTAACTGATCTGTGATCATATAGATGAGTTGAAGATACGCTACCCCAGGTTCATCGTTATTCGATACAGGATTCCATGCAAGAGTATATGTCAGCATACAAGCGGATAGAGCAGAGGATCAAGCGGGCTTCGTTCATGAAGTCCGCTTTTATAATATGAACCTGAGTACATCCCTGGTATTTTGCTTCATAATCTCCTGATGAAAATTCATCATATCGCCAACTCCATGCCTGTTTTTAAAATGTGAAATATGTTACGATAGTACATGTGTTATGAAAATATTTTAATTTTTAAATATAGGTGTGCGGATATACATCAACTGAAATAGCATACCTCGGATTAACCTATACTCAAATGGAATGTTCGACATCAAACTTTGGTGCCTGAATCAATTAGGAGGCTATCATATGAATACAGTAGATCGTATCCTGGACAACGCGCTACAAGGTGGACGTCTTGAGGTAGAAGATATCATCGCGCTCTATGAATCGGATCAGATTGAGAAAATGGGTCATGTAGCGAATCAGCTTATGCTTCGCAAAAATCCAGACCCGATCACGACTTTTGTTATCGGACGTAATGTGAACTATACGAATGTGTGCGATGTATTTTGCCGTTTCTGTGCATTTTACCGTCGCCCGGGTTCAGATGAAGGTTATGTGCTATCAGACGAAACGATTTTGCAAAAGATTCAGGAAACCGAAGATGTAGGCGGTACTGAAATTCTCATGCAAGGTGGCGTCAATCCAGACTTGCCGTTCGAATACTACCTGAATATTTTGCGCAAAATCAAACAGCATTTCCCGAATATTACGATGCACTCCTTCTCGCCAGCCGAGATTACCAAAATGCAGCTGCTGTCCGGCATGTCGATGGAAGACACCATTCGTGCGATCCACGAAGCGGGACTCGATTCCCTGCCAGGTGGTGGCGGTGAGATTCTTGACGACCGTACACGTCGTAAAATCAGTCGCCTGAAAGGTTCATGGCGCGACTGGATGGACGTGATGCAGACCGCACACAAAGTCGGCATGAACACAACAGCAACGATGGTTATCGGTTTTGGTGAATCATATGAAGAGCGCGCGCTGCACATGCTGCGTGTACGTGAAGCACAGGATGAATGTATCCGCAATGGCTATAATTCTGAAGGGTTCCTTGCCTTTATCTCCTGGACATTCCAGCCAGATAACACCAACATGAAAGCTGAAAAGCAAACACCAGAGCAATACCTGCAAAATGTAGCGATCAGCCGCATCGTACTGGATAACATCAAACACTTCCAATCCTCATGGGTAACGATGGGACCAGAAGTTGGTAAAATGTCGCTTCACTACGGCTGCGACGACTTCGGTAGCACGATGATGGAAGAAAACGTCGTATCCGCTGCAGGTACAACGCACAAAGTGAACATCGAGCAAACACTCGACATCATCCGCGCCGCTGGCAAAATCCCAGCACAACGTGATACCAAATACAACATCCTCAAAGTATTTGATGATGAAAGCTTCAAAGTTAAACAAGACTTTATCATGCAAAACTAATCATAGATTTGATAATAAATTGATGATAAGCAGATTGAATGATCGAATGATCTGCTCTGATTCTAATCATCGCTTTATTATAGTTAAATAAAAGGCGCTACAATTCCCTACTGGAAGCTGTAGCGCCTTTTCTATGTATTTTCTTCGATGTGATTCAAGCTCTACCTCTAGCAAGTATTCTACCTTAACGATTTAAAGCTAACTGGTGTTTGAACTTTTTTATGATCCATGCACACAAAAAGCTACGTTTTTCTCATCAGGTCTCAAACGAATACGCACGTTCCACTTTACAGATTTTAACCGAATACTGCGCATACCACTGCTCTTTACCTTGCTTCTGAGCAAGCCCATGCACCGGATTGCCTTTCCAATTCCGTATCGCCTCCAGATCACGCCAATACGAGATGGTTACCCCAACACCATCCGCATTCCGATAGCTCTCAATCCCCAGATATCCCGGCTGTTGCTCCGCCATCTCAACCATCTTATCCGCCATTTTCCCATATCCTTGATCACCTTCGGTTCGCGTACTCGTAAAAATAACCGCATAATATGGAGTTTCCCACTGCTCAAGTGGCACATTCATACCAATCGCTCCTTTCATGGATAAAATGTTTGAAGCTGTATAATAAGCTTGAATTATACGTGCGATGTTGATATAAAACAACTGTTTCTGGTGAGCAGTTACACCACTCCAGAAAGGAATAAGAAATGTTCCGACTTACACAGAACGCAGGAAGGAAATAAGGGAAAAGGGCGATATTTGATTGCAGGAATCTGTATTCTCTCCTAATCGGTAGATTCCTGCGCTCAATCCGAGGACGTTCCCTTATTCCATACCGTAGTGGATGTTGCTACCAGCACACATGCCGCATCCACAATCTTCTATACGTAATCTAACACCATCCTAATGGGCTCCCTCTTGACGTACACCCATCACACTTCTATAATAATGAAAGCAAAGTTGATCATAACCCATGCATGCAATGACAAAGACATGAGCTTCAAGTACCGTCCAGATCAGAGAGAGGAAAAGATTTCACGCTGGAATTTCCTCCGGTTGACGATTGTTGCTTACCCCTTTGGAGCAATGATATTGAACCCGTTTAATGCCTATGCGCATAGATGGCAGTAAGCATCATCGGTTCATCCCCGTTAACGGATGTTCAATGAAGGATTCTGCACATGCTTTTTTAAGCGATGCACGGAATCGAATCAGGGTGGAACCACGTGTGTATATAACGCTCGTCCCTTTACCGGGATGGGTGTTTTTTGCTGTTTATACAGAAAACAAGCATTTCAATCCAGCACATATACAGAGAGGAAGATGAACAATGGCAATCGAAATTAAACTGCCTGACGGCTCCGTTCGTCAGTATGAAGAAGGCAATAACATCGGCGATGTCGCCAACTCCATCAGCAAAAGTCTATTCAAAAATGCCGTAGCCGGCAAATTAGATGGTATCGTTGTCGATCTGAACACACCACTGCATAATGGCGCACTGGTTGAGATTGTGACTGCGGATAGCGCAGATGGTCTGGAAGTGATTCGTCACAGTACAGCGCATTTGACTGCACAGGCGGTTAAACGTCTATTCGGTGCAAAAGAAGTCAAACTCGGCGTAGGACCTGTCATTGAAGATGGCTTCTACTACGATATGGACATGGAGCATTCCTTGAACCCGGAAGATCTACAAAAGATCGAAAAGGAAATGGAACGCATTGTGAACGAAAATCTGCCGATTACTCGCCGCGAGGTGAGCCGTGCAGAAGCGCTGAGCATTTTCGGCGAACTCGAAGATCCGTACAAAATCGAGCTGATCGAAGCATTGCCGGAAGACAGCATCATTACAATCTACGATCAGGGCGAGTTTTTCGATCTGTGTCGTGGTCCACACGTTCCATCTACAGGCAAGCTAAAAGTATTCAAGCTGCTGAGTGTGGCAGGTGCCTACTGGCGCGGCGATAGCAAAAACAAAATGCTGCAACGTGTATACGGTACAGCATTTAACAAAAAGCCTGAACTGGAACAGCATCTGCACTTCCTCGAAGAAGCGAAGAAGCGTGACCACCGTAAACTTGGTAAAGAGCTAGGCATGTTCACGTTCTCTAACCTGGTTGGTCAAGGTCTGCCAATCTGGCTACCAAATGGTGCTAAGCTTCGTCGTACACTGGAGCGTTATATTGTAGATCTGGAAGAAAAACTGGGCTACAGCCACGTGTACACACCTGTACTGGGTAACGTGGAATTGTACAAAACATCCGGTCACTGGGAGCACTACCAGGATGATATGTTCCCGGTGATGTCGATGGATAATGAAGAACTGGTTCTGCGTCCAATGAACTGTCCTCACCATATGATGGTGTATAAGAGTGATCTGCGCAGCTACCGTGATCTGCCGATCCGTATCGCGGAACTCGGTATGATGCACCGTTATGAAATGTCTGGCGCATTGACTGGTCTACACCGTGTACGTGCGATGACACTGAACGATGCGCATCTGTTCGTACGTCCGGATCAGATCAAGGATGAGTTTGCACGCGTTATTCAGTTGGTACAACAAGTGTACAAAGACTTTGGCATTGAGGATTATCGTTTCCGCCTGTCCTACCGTGATCCACAGGATACTGAGAAGTATTTCCCGAACGACGAGATGTGGGAAATGTCTCAGCGTATGCTACGCGAAGTTGTCGAAGATCTGGATCTTCCATTCTTCGAAGCGGAAGGCGAAGCAGCCTTCTACGGTCCGAAGCTGGACGTACAGATTCGTACAGCACTGGGTAAAGAGGAGACGCTGTCTACTGTACAGCTCGACTTCCTGTTGCCAGAACGCTTTGAACTGGAGTATATCGGTGATGATGGACAGAAGCATCGTCCAGTCGTTATCCACCGTGGTGTCATCTCTACAATGGAGCGCTTTACTGCCTTTTTGCTGGAAAATTTTGCAGGGGCATTGCCACTGTGGCTGTCTCCAGTACAAGCGAAGGTTATTCCAGTATCGACTGCATTTGACGATTATGCTCGCAAGGTTGAAGATGAGCTGCGTCTGAGCGGTGTAACGGTGGAAGCCGATCTGCGTAACGAGAAGCTTGGTTACAAAATCCGTGAAGCCCAGTTGGAGAAAATTCCGTATATGTTCGTCATCGGCGAGAACGAAATGAACGCAGGTAGCGTATCCGTTCGTAAACGTGGTGAAGGTGATATCGGTTCGATGTCGCTGGAAGATGCAGCGAAGCTGCTACGCGGACAGATCGCGGATCGTACCATTTTCTAAATGAATCGGTAAGCAAGTACATTGCTTGATCGCTTCATAGGTACGCATCATTATTACGATTTATTGGGAATGAAGACTATTTCTGCTGAATTCGCTGTAACTGGTTTCCATTTCCTTTATAATGAAAGCATCGGTGAACATTGCCGGTGCTTTTATTTGTATTTTGAAAAGAGTATCGGTCTGAGGACTGAGAAGAATTTCATTCTATTGCCGCTAGGGAAGAGGCTCATATTCGTTTACACTGAGTTTATAATAAACATCGGTAACGGCAAGCCAAGGAAGGGCGCTTCCTTCGCCCAGGCTGCCGAATGAAGAAAGCGAGGAGTCTGCATGAATCGACATATGTTCCGTAAGACGTTTTGGGGACTGAGTTTGATCGGCTTGGGACTGGTATTCCTGATGGATCGACTGCATATTATTGATTTTGGCGTACGAGATGTTATTTTTCTGCTCTGGCCTCTGATTCTGCTGGAAATTGGCTTGAACGAGCTGCTCTTCAAATGTAAGCGGGATGTGGGCGGCTGGATCATGACGATCCTCGGCGTATATTTTATTGGACGTAATCTTGGGTTTTATGATTATTCGATCGGTGATCTGATTCGGTTGATGATTCCGCTTGGACTGGTGTTCTTTGGTTTCCGTCTGATGTCAGGCAAAGATAAGCGTGGCAAGCGAGATAGAAGGCATGATTATTCGGGTCGAATGGGAGAGCAAGGTACGCCGGGACATAGCGATTTTACACCGCCCACGCCACCACCACCGACTCCTTCCTCACTGGATGACTTGTTTGATGAGAAGCTTGGACGTAAATATAGTGCTGGCGCTCAGGACGCGCCACAGGGTAGTACCTATACAAGCGATTCGGAAACAGAACGGGCATCGTTTGGCAGTCGTCCAGAGCCAGGCCGTGGGCCAGGACCGAATTTACACAAAGAGCCGCGGCAGCATGAGCGTCCAGAGCAAGAGCCGCCATTATTCCGTCAATACGGAGATATGCAGCAAGACCACTGGAAGCAGCACAAGCAGCATTTCAAAGAACATATTCGCCAGATGAAGCATCAGCGACACTGGCATCATGATCAGTGGAAAAAGCAGTTCAAGTCAGACCATCATGCTGCCCATGATCAATATAACAAGGGTTATGACGAGTACGGTTATGATGAGAAGACTGAAGAGCGTTCAAGCTTTATCGGCGATGTGCATATCGGCAAGGACTATTTTGAATTAAAACCGATGAATATTTCGCATTTTATCGGAGATACGATGCTGGATTTGACCCGTGCGCAGATTCCATACGGCACAACTCGAATCAATGTATCTGCTTTTATCGGGGATGTCAAAGTATTTATTCCAAGTGGAGTCGAAGTTAGCTTCAAGGCAGAAGGTAACTCGTTTATCGGAGACATGGACATTTTGAACCGTCGTGCAGATGGAATGATGAATCGTCTGAATGGAGAAACAAGTGAAGCAGATTCTACGGGGAAACGAGTCGAAATCACAGTGAATGTATTTGTTGGAGACATTCGAATTAACCGGGTGGGGTAAACGACAATGCGAACAAAATGGTTCAAAAATATCAAATGGGAGCTGATTGGCTTCTTTAGCACAGTCAGCATCCTCACAACCATTACGATCTACATGATGATGAGCGGAGATTATCAGCTCTTGCATTTGCCGAGTCATTGGTATTATTACTTGCTTGGCTTAATTGCGATGTGGCTGATCGCCGGATATGTCGCAGGTCAGCGCGTACAGCGTCGCATCGACAATGTGCATTTGAAGATGACGCAGGTGGCGAAGGGGAACTTTGGCACAAGACTGGAGCCAATTGAGGATGAATCGTTTAACCGGGTGCATGAACAATTTAATGAAATGATGGGCACGGTAGAACGCAAGATGTATATTTTGCAGCAGCTAGGTGAGCGCGAAGTAATGGAGCGTGAACGCGAGACCGAACTGGCAGTGCTGGAAGAGCGCCGACGTATGGCGCGTGATCTGCATGACTCTGTCAGCCAGCAGTTGTTTGCTATTCATATGTCAGCCTCATCGCTTCCCAAGGTGCTGGAAATGAATCCGAAGCAGGCGGGCATTGTGATGGAGCAGTTAATCCAGATGTCACAGCTTGCGCAAAAGCAAATGAGAGCACTTATTACCCAGCTTCGTCCGGTAGAGCTGGAAGGTCGTTCTCTGTCTGAAGCACTGGAATCGTGGTTCCCGGATTATTGTCGACATAATGGATTGAAGGGAATCCAGGATATTGAGTTAGCTGAGAAATTGACTGAGGCCAAAGAGCGTCAGCTTTTTCTCATTATTCAGGAGGCGCTGGCCAATATCGTCAAACATGCTGAGGCTTCGATTGTCAGCTTATCGCTGCAAGAAGAGTCTCGTCATGTGGCTTTACATATTAGTGATGATGGACGCGGATTTGATATGAGTGTATACAAGCAAGGGTCGTATGGACTCACGATTATGGCTGAACGTGCGGAAAAGCTCGGTGGACAGGCGGAGATTATTAGCAAACCAGGTGCCGGAACAACGATCCGAATTCATATTCCGACATTTGATATATTGTACAAGGGAGCGGATGATCGTGGACAAGATCAAAATATTGCTGGCAGATGACCATGATATGGTGCGGATGGGACTGAAAACGTATCTGATGCTGGATGAACGGTTCGAGGTGATCGCGGAGGCAGCGAATGGGCAGGAAGTCATTGATCTGCTTGATCAGAATGGGGATGGGGAACAGCCGGATCTGATTTTGATGGATATGATGATGCCGGTCATGAATGGCGTAGAGGCGACACGTCATATTTTGAATCGGTATCCGCATTTGAAAATTGTAATTTTAACCAGCTTTATTGAAGACGATCTGGTTGTTGAAGCGATTGAAGCTGGTGCAGTGAGTTATATTTTGAAGACCGTATCAGCGGAAGAATTAATCTATGCGCTGCAAGGAGCGAGCCGCGGTATGCCAGTCATGACAGGCGATATTTCGCAGGCACTTACGCGTGGTATTCGTCAGCGAAGCACTGCACAGGAGGAAGCCTCCGATCTGACCGGGCGTGAACGCGAAGTATTGATGCTGATTGCCGAGGGACTAAGCAACAAGGAAATCGCGGAGGAGCTTCATATTAGTATTAAGACGGTCAAGACACATGTGAGTAATTTGCTAATGAAATGTGAGCTGGAGGATCGAACGCAGCTTGCTATTTTTGCCCACCGCAAAGGCTGGGTTAGTTCTGTATAATTGATATTCATATGATCTATCCCTGCTCTAACTTGATTTATTGATAAGAAAACCGCCTATTCCGGCGGTTTTCTTTAATTTGCGAAGATAGATTACGAGACGGCAAGGATTTATTTTCTTTTTAATTGATTTTAATGTGAAGTTAAGGTTAATAAGCGAATATAACAATGTACCAACTGAACGACACAAGTTGAACTGAGTAAGATGTACACAATGTATTTATATCATGGGAATCTGGGAGGTTTTCTTCATGGAAGATAAGAACAAAAACGAGCTCAACAACGGCATGTCTGGTGACGGCCAAAACAATCATACATCCAACCCTACTCCAAATGGGTCAAACGAGGAACAATCGCATTATTACTCCTACGGGCCGTTCCAATCACTGAACAAAGATAATCGGGAACACGCTGAAGAACGTCCAGCTTCGCCGACCTCTTCTGATCGGCAGGTTGAAGTTACGCCTCCTGCTCCGACTCGCCCTATCTATAGCTCGGATCTGAACAACAATCCACCACGTAGCGGACAGGAAGACCCGCTCAATCATCTGAATGGTGGCGGTAATGGAAATGGCGGTTACAATGGTTACAATGGTGGTGGCACTGGCGGTAATGATGGTAATCGTAAGCCGCAATTCCAGTACAACAAGCCAAAAAGCCCGGTCAAAACGATTGTAGCTTCTGTGCTCGCAGGAATGATCATCATGACAGGTGGGATGTACGGTGCAGATCGTGCGAACCTGTTCACTGGCGGTAATGAAGCGGCAACTGCAAGCAGTGCAGTATCAACGACCAATTCGGTACCTAGTGAGACGAATAATGTTACACAGGCAGCCTTGCCAGCCGGTTCTGCTGATGTAGCCGATGTTGTAAAAACAGCAAGTCCAGCTGTCGTCAAAATTGAGACGTACTCCAATTCACGCTCCGGTAGCGGCGGTAGCACAGGCAATAACCCCTACTACAACGATCCAATGTATCGCTTCTTCTTCGGTGATCAATTTGGTAATGGCGGAAGCGGCAGTAATGGTGGCGGCTCCGGTAATGGTGGAGGTAGTGGTAGCGGCGGCAGTGGTAATGCTTCCGGTTTGACTCCACTGGGCATCGGTTCTGGCTTTATTTTCGATAAAAGTGGATATATCCTAACCAATGCGCACGTGGTGGGTGACGCTGATGTGATCCAGGTAACACTGGAAAATAACAAAACTCCATACGAAGCGAAGCTGATGGGTAAAAGCACAGATCTTGACCTCGCTGTTCTGAAAATTGAACCAACCGAAGGTCAGACTGAATTCCCTGCGATTTCACTGGGTAACTCCGACAATATGCAGATCGGTAGCTGGGTCGTTGCAATTGGTAACCCACAGGGCTTTGACCATACCGTAACAGCTGGTGTGCTCAGTGCGAAAGAACGTAGTATCACCGCATCGGATGAAGAAAATGGTCAAGCGACTAATTATCAACATCTGCTGCAAACCGATGCTTCAATTAACCCTGGTAACTCTGGTGGTCCGCTACTCAACATGAACGGACAGGTTATCGGTATTAATACAGCAGTAAGTCAGGATGCGCAAGGTATTGGCTTTGCGATTCCATCGAATGTTGTAGCCAAAGTCGTTGAGAACCTGAAAGCTGGCAAAGAAGTACCCGCGACTCCAGTACCATTTATCGGTGCATCTCTGATGACATTGACTCCTGAGATTTCTCAGCAGCTTGGCATCAACACAACAAGTGGTTCGGTCGTAACTGAAGTACTGTACAGATCACCTGCATATCAAGCTGATCTGCGCTCTTACGATGTGATCACAGGTATTAACGGTACAGCTTACTCTAACAGCCAGGATCTGATCACTGCGATCCAGAAGCTAAAAGTAGGCGATACCGTAACGATGAACATCATTCGTGACGGTAAGAAAATGGATCTGAAGGTGAAAATTGGCGATCGTAATCAATATCAGAGCACTGTAGGCGGTTCTGGTTCAGGTAGCGAAGATAGCGGCCAATAATTCATAGCAAGTTATTCAATCAAGTACCCTGACAGCATAATGCGCGTCAGTTCATAGATAATAAAAGGCGGAAGGGATGCCCTTTCCGCCTTTTGTGTGATTAAATACAGGAAGTAGTGCAAAATCCATTTCATTGTTACAATAGAACCAGGAATTGACCTAAGAACGTTGACCAAAGGAGAAGCCGTGATGAGACCAACCATTTTGATTATTGATGACGATGAAAAGATTATTTCGATGCTACGGCGTGGCCTAGCTTTTGAAGGGTATGAGGTGCTAACTGCGTCTAATGGAGCAGAAGGCTTGAATAAAATGCTGGAAAATGACCCTGCATTGATGGTACTGGATGTGATGATGCCACAGGTAGATGGATTTGAAGTATGTCGCCGTGTGCGCGAAGCGGGCAGTTCTGTGCCGATTTTGATGCTAACCGCCAAGGATGAAGTAGAAAATCGGGTACGTGGTCTGGATGCAGGTGCAGATGATTATCTGGTTAAGCCGTTTGCTCTGGAAGAGTTACTTGCGCGTGTGCGGGCTTTGCTGCGTCGTAAACCGGATGCGGACTCATCGAATACGAATCGGTTGTCATTTGAAGACCTTACGCTGGATGCAGATGCGCGTGAAGTGACGCGCGATGGTCAACGACTGGAGTTAACCGCCAAGGAATTTGAACTGCTGCATCTGTTTATGCAAAATCCAAAACGTGTACTTTCCCGTGATCTGATCATGGATAAAATATGGGGTTATGACTATAGTGGTGAATCCAACGTGCTTGAGGTATATATTGCGATGCTACGTCAGAAGACCGAAGAGTATGGCGGCAAACGCCTCATTCAAACGATTCGGGGGGCAGGCTATATTTTAAGAAGCAACACCTAAGGAAGGGACTGACAGTATGTCAATACGCTTAAGACTAACAGTATGGTATTCTGGCATATTAGCGGTGACGTTAATGCTGTTCAGTGTAGCTATTTATGCATTTGTTTATTTTAATACGTATCAAGAGCTACGTACTCGGCTACTCGATCAAGTGTACCGTATTCAAGTGTCGGCAGGCGTGCCGGATAGTGAAGGGCATGTGGATCTATTGCCCTCAGTCAAAGACTATTATCGACTGATGGAGTCTGGCTTTCGTATTAAAATAGGCAACTATACCGATGCTTCACGTGAGCATTCCTATAACGGTAGCTTTCTCGAAGTGCCTGCAAGGGACAAAATTCCAAGCGATCTGGAGCAGGTTGATTATAATGGCCGTTCCTATCTAGTTGCCTATGGTGGGATTTATTCTACGACCAATCCGAATCAAATTCTTGGTGTGATGATTATTGCAGCCGATATGACGGATTCGAATCAATTATTTGATGATCTACGTGTGACGTTGATCGTCGGTTCACTAGCGACGTTGTTTATCGCCTTTACACTGGGCTTGTTCCTGGCACGCAAGTCGATGGCTCCGATCGGTAAAGTGATCAAGGCAGCTAATCAGATTCAAAATGGAAAAGACCTGAGCGTACGTATCGACTATGATGGACCATCGGATGAAATCGGGCAGTTGATTAGCACGGTCAATGGCATGTTAGGGCGAACCGAGGTGTTTTATAAGGAGCTGGCAGAAGCATATACTGCGCAGCGCCGCTTTGTCTCGGACGCGTCGCATGAGCTTCGTACACCGCTCACTACGATTCGAGGTAACGTCGATCTGCTGCAAAAAGCGTGGAATAAGAAGCCGGAGGAAGCACCACATCTGGATGAACAGATGCTCAAAGAGCTGTCGATGGAATCCATTAACGATATTGCAGATGAAGCGAAGCGGATGAGTCGATTGGTCAACGATATGTTATCACTCGCTCGCGCTGATGCGGGACAGACGATTATTAAGGATAGCTTGCCTGCGGGTGAGTTGCTGGAAGAGGTCGTACGTCGTGCGCAGTTCATTCCACATCGTGCAGAGTGGAAGCCTGCGGATATGACGGAGCTGCACGAGTATTTTGTATACGGAAATAAAGATTATTTGCAGCAAATGCTGTTTATCTTTATCGAAAATGCGTTTAAATATACGCCAGAAGGCACTGTAACGCTCGATACGGTCATTTATCCAGAGCAAATCGGGGTGCGTATTAGCGATACGGGAATCGGGATGGATCAAGAGGAAGTTCCGCATATTTTTGAGCGCTTCTATCGTGCGGACGAATCCCGCGGCGTGACGCCGGGAACTGGACTGGGATTGTCGATTGCGAAATGGATTATTGATGCGCATGGAGGCTCCGTCGAGGTCGTTACCGCCAAAGGTAAAGGAACGACATTTGTGATCTGGCTCCCACTAGCAGCTGTACCAGTTGAAGGTGAGATTTTGCCAGAGAGTATGCCGGACAGTGAAGAAGTGCTCGACCTGCCCGAAATGAACAAAGAGCCTAAAAAAGACATGAAAAAAGAACCTAAGAAAAGTATTCTCAAACCTGTACGTAAGAAGCCGGACAAGGAAAAGAATCCTCCTGATGATCATACTGGGAACGAATAGGGAGCTCTAGTCCATTTTTCGAAAAAAGTACAGATCATAAGGCAGCAAACTCGCTATTTTAGCAGGATAAATGGTATAGCAAATAGCTCTGTCAGGCACAGCCGCGCGGAGTCGGCACAAGGTTACCGGCTTCGCGCGGCTGTGCCTTTCTGTTGTTGCTAGAATACGTTATAATGAAGAGGTATGCTATTATGAGCAAACCCGAGAAAGCAGGTGTCTAACCCAGATGGAAATCGTAAAAATTGCGCCACGTGGATACTGTTATGGTGTCGTTGACGCTATGGTTATTGCACAACAGGCTGCGCAGAATCCTGATCTGCCGCGTCCGATTTAT
>JAAIGF010094002.1_pt1 | contig 81532 bp, 79 predicted proteins | sample 6487441 | NCBI WGS metagenome assembly JAAIGF01 (sample SAMN13974129, study PRJNA590717) | phyllosphere metagenome | biome: pepper field; feature: multiple bacterial spot infested pepper fields; material: pepper leaves; isolation source: leaves from pepper fields | host: Capsicum annuum ...
GAGATCTGGAGAGTCTGGCGCAGTTGGTAAAACTCCCGGGAAGGAGAGAAAGGGCCTTCCCGCGAGTGGTTAAGGAAAGACCGCAGAAATACGGAAAAGCGCATAAAAAATGCCAGTCAGTGGCTTAACTGACTGGCATTAGCCTTAATTGGCCGCTTCGTTTTTCATCAGGTTAGAGGTGGTCTTCCCGGTTTTAATCAGTAACGTCCTAATGCTGCCAGAGCTTGCTGTTCCAGCCGGAACTGAGCCATGCTGGCCGCCAGTTCGCGCGCCTGCTCTTCCAGCGAGCGGGTCGCCGCCGCCGACTCTTCTACCAGCGATGCGTTCTGCTGCGCCACCGAATCCATCTGCGACACCGCCAGGTTTACCTGCTCAATGCCATTGCTCTGTTCACGGGTCGCGGTGGAAATTTCACGCATCAGGGTGGTCACCTGCGACACCGACGACGCCACGTCACTCATGGTTTCGCCGGCGACGCGGGCGATTTCGGCGCCTTCGTTGACCTGCGTTTGCGAATCCTGCATCAGCACCTTGATCTCTCTGGCCGACTGAGCGCTGCGCTGCGCCAGACTACGCACCTCGCCCGCCACCACGGCGAAACCGCGGCCCTGCTCGCCGGCGCGCGCCGCTTCCACCGCCGCATTCAGCGCCAGAATATTGGTCTGGAAAGCGATGCCGTCGATCATCGTCAGAATGTCGGCCACCCGTGCCGCCGTAGCGGAGATCAGCTGCATTTTGTCCAGCATCTGCTCAACGGCCTGGCTGCCTTTCGTGGCGGTATCGGATACCCGCTGCGCCAGCAGATAAGCCTGATCGGCGCTATCGGCGTTCAGCTTCACGGTGGAAGCCAGCTGTTCCATGCTGGCGGCGGTTTGTTCCAGCGACGCGGCGGACTCTTCGGTACGCTCCGCCAGATGACTGTTGCCGGACGCCAGCTCGCTGGTGCCGATATCAATCTGGCTGCCGGCGTCGCGCACGCGCCCCACCGCCACGGCGAGGGAGTGCTGCATGGATTTCATCGCCCGGATCAGCCGGCCGATTTCGTTGTTGCCGCCGTCTTCAATGGTGCGCGACAAATCGCCTTGCGCAATCACTTCAAGCTGCCGTACCGCGCCGTCCAGCGGGCGCAAAACCACCTGACGGATCGCCCACCATGCCAGCACCGCCAGCAACAGCGCCACCGCAAATACCACCCCCATCGACCACAGGCGGCCATAAGCCAGTTCGTCCGCCTGCTGCAACATAGTTTCTCCCACCTGCAGCGCAAAATCGCGGAAATCGGCAATAGAAGTATCCATGCCGATGCTGAGCGCCGGCAGGGTATCCTGCATCAGAGAATAATAGTCATCCAGATTGTCTTTCTTCAGCGCGGCGATCATCGGCGTCATGCCCTGACGATCGTAGGCTTCATACGCGACTTTGATATGCTCGGCCATTTCGGCGCCGCGTTTGGTCACGGTGCCATACGCCAGAAACCGCGCCATCTCCCGGCGCGACGCCTCGGCATAATTTTCCACGCGCCCCACGGTTTCCTTCGCCTTGTCGATCAAACCGATTTCATACAGCCTGACTGCCTGAGCCGCAGCGGTGCGGGCACGCAACGTGGCGGTATAGCTTGACGACAGCGCACTCAGTTCTTTCCCCTGAATTTTATCGATAGACAGTAGCGAGCGGTTCCCCTGGCTGATCGCGCTGGTGCCGATTCCAACGACAATCGCCAGCAGCACCAGCATGATGCCCACCAGCGCCAGCAGGCCATGCTTGACCGTAATGTTCTTTAGCATCCGTACTCTCCCTTGTGATTCAAAATAATAAAAAGCAGCAAATAAATAAGATGGCGTAGTCCAGTACGACGCACCATGCCGGTGCATCGCGGAACACGCCAGGTGACACGATTCAGAACCCACGTTTATCGGAATCCTGCCGTTGTTCTTTAATTAGATTAATTATTTAATTTCCATTGATTAGGCTTATGGGAATCCGATACGGCAACCGGCAAACAGACGCAATGCGCCCAGCCTAAAAAATCACGACTTTCGCCATCAGTTGGCTATAATGAGCGCCACTCCATTCTGGTTTGAAGAAGAAGGAAACCGACATGAGTTTGAATACGGTACCGGCGGGCAAAGACCTTCCGGAAGATATCTATGTAGTGATCGAAATCCCTGCCAACTCTGATCCGATCAAGTACGAAGTGGACAAGGAAACCGGCGCCCTGTTCGTAGACCGCTTTATGTCTACCGCCATGTTCTATCCGTGCAACTACGGCTACGTCAACAACACGCTGTCTCTGGACGGCGACCCGGTTGACGTTCTGGTGCCGACCCCGTATCCGCTGCAGCCGGGTTCAGTGATCCGCTGCCGTCCGGTTGGCGTACTGAAAATGACCGACGAATCCGGCGAAGACGCTAAAGTGGTGGCGGTACCGCACACCAAACTGAGCAAAGAGTACGATCACATCAAAGACGTGAACGACCTGCCGGAGCTGCTGCGCGCCCAGATCGGCCATTTCTTCGAGCACTATAAAGACCTGGAAAAAGGCAAGTGGGTGAAAGTGGACGGCTGGGCCGACGCCGCCGCCGCAAAAGCTGAAATCCTGACGTCTTTCGAACGCGCCAAAAATAAATAAGGCTATTCTGCCGGTTGCAGCACGCGCGAACCGGTAATGCCAGAAACAAAAACACCGCCGAGGCGGTGTTTTTTTTACTGCTCTTCGTTACGCTTCAACCAGTCGCCGCTGGCGATGCGGCGCAGACCGGTAACCGGGCGCTGATACAGGTAGATCCAGGCGCTGCCGAAAGGCGTGGCGATAAGCTCACGCTGGTAAACGCCGTCTCCCCGCTTCAGTTCATCCAATTCGGTCAGAATAGACGAACTGATGCGGTACACTTCGCAGTAAATCTCTCCTTTGCCTGCAACCGCCGCCGGGTAGTGTCCCAGATCGTACAGCTCATACCCTTCAAGCTGATGATCCCCTAACCACTGAGCGTTGGTCATCCAATGACTGTTTCCCTGTTTGCGCCGTAAACTGCCGTAGACAATAATTCGCATTGCTAAAACTCGAACTGATAGAGCACATCAAGCGCCTGATTCACACCAGACACCGCTTCCAGATATAGTTTTGGCATTAAACGGTAACGTAAGGTTAACGTTGCCAATGAATCGAACAGGCCGACACCATACTTGACCTGTAGGCCCGGAAGGACGTAACCGCTGACAACCACCTGCGATTTGTCGCCAACCCCCTGTGTATCCAGAGCTAAATTGCTTACGCCAAAGGCCTCGCCGATTTTACCCACAACTTGACCACTTTGTGCAACCCCCAAACCGATCAGGGCCGATGTCATCATCGAACTATCCGTTCCGCTGCTGTTCAGTCCCTGGCCGCGCAACAGGTAGGACAAGGCCTCTTCCTGAGATAAGGTCGGGTCGGAGAACACTTCCAGCTTAGGCGCGGTGGCCGTGCCAGTTACCCGCACGCCGACCGTCACGCTGTCTGCGGTATTGTCCGGATTGCGGATCGCCTCGATATTCAGCACCGGCAGCGTCGGCGGGCCGGAGAACAGCAACTGTCCCTTGCGCACCTGCAGATCCTGACCATACGCCTTGAAACGCCCTTCCGGCATCGAAATCTGGCCGTTCAGGCCCAGCCCCTGCGTGTCCTGCGTGACTTTCAAATCGCCGCTCAGCCGGGCGCGCAGGCCATAGGCGTCGAGCCAGACATCATCGCCCACCCGCACGATCAGGTTGCTGGCAATCGGAATCGAACTGCCGGCGGTCGGCATCGGGCGTCGACGTTCATCCAGAATAACCTCATCCGACGACACATCCACCGCGCTGGCCGGCATGTCATGCACTACGATTCGCGCCCAGGGGATCGTCACCGTGCCGTTGAGCGTCAGCAACTGCGGCGTCGCCTCGAACACAATATCCGGCGACACATCCAGTCGCGCCATCGGCGGCACCGTCACCCGCATGCGGTCGCCGTTGACGGCGATGCGCGCCCGCCAGGCTTCAGGCACCGACCAGTCGGCGTTCCCCGCCAAATTAATCTGCCCTTGCGTGGTGCGAAATACGCCCTGCAACGTCGACGACATGCCGTTGAACAACAACGCCAGCCGCCCGCTGGTCAAATCCACCGGCATCCAACTGCCGTCCACGTCAAGATTATCCAGCGTCATCTGCCCGAACACCTGCGGGCGTTGCAGGTCTCCCCCCAGCCGCAGATCGGCATTAACGACCCCGGCCGCCTTCTCGTTCTGGCGCAGAATCGGCCGCAGCAGATCGAGCGACAACGCGTTTAACGTCACCGTACCGCTCAGGCTACGGCGTCGCTGCGGGTCGGCAATCTGTACGTCGCCCCGAAAACGGCCATTGCCCTGAATCCCCATCAGCCATGCCAGCCGCGCCTGCCCTCGCTGCAACCCGGCCTCCAGCGTCAGCGTATCAAAGACCACCGGCAGCGTACCGCCCTGCACCTGCTGACGCACGGTTACGCCATTGCCGGCCAGCGCGACGTGGGCTTCCGGCAGACCGCCGTTTGCCTGCCAGCTAACCTGAGCGTTGCCGGTAATCGTGCCGTTGACCGCCGTCTGCTGGCCGATAAAGGGTTTCAGCATCGCCAGATTAAACCGGTTCAGATTGACGCTCGCCTTGCCGCTGGCGCCCGCCTCGATCGGCTGCGGCACACACAGCTCGGCATCCGGGTTACGCCAGCAATGCGCTCCTACCGTGACTTTCTGCGCCGCCGCCTGATAAACCAGCGACATCGCCGGCGCCAGCCGCCACTCGCCGACCGGAGTTTCAAAGCGCGTATCGCTGAGTTCCCCCTGCCAGCGCTGCTGCGCACGGTCGAAATGACCGCTCAACAACAACTGACCGCCTATCGGCTCACCGTTCATGGTCAACCGCAACTGGTGTTGGTTTTCGTCGCCGGTAGCGCGCACATTCAGGGACGCCAGACGCAGGTCGCCCTGCGCCAGTTGCTGTAGCTGCAATGTCAGCGTGCCGTGCACCTGTTTATCCGACTGCACATCGCCATTGAGTGTCAGTTTGCCAAGGCTTAGTTCCTGCCAGCGCAGCGCCGTGGCATTGATTTCCGTCTGCAACTGCGGCGCGTCGCGTTTGCCGCTCAGTTGCAATTTCCCCATCACCTGCCCGCCCAGACCCGGCAGAATCCCGTTGAGCGACGGCGCGTTGATATCGCCGTTCAGCCGCCACTGGTCGCTTAGCTCACCCTGCAGCGTCAGTTGGTTACGCCCCAACGCCAGCGTCACGCCTGGAATCGACCACTGGCCGCCGGCGTTGCCGCTCAGCGCCCCTTTGACCATCACCTTGTTCTGCCGTACCTGCCCGTCCAGCGCCAGCTGCGGCACCTCAAGTTGCCACGCCTCGCCCGCCAGACTGCCGCGGGTGGTCAACGATCCTTCCAGCCGCGCCGGCCACTCCGGCCATTGCTGTGCGGTATTGATGCCTTTCAGGGTCAGGTTGCTGTTCCAGCTGATTGCATCGCGCCAGTCCAACTGACCGGTGATATCCGCCGTGCCCTGCAACGCGGCCAGCCGCAATCGCGCCAGCGCGAACTGCTGCTCACTGCCGTTGCCCTCCAGCGTCAACGTGCCGGGCGGTAGCTCGCGGCCGCGAATATCGCCCCGCAGGGCCAGCGAGTAATCGGTGGCTTTGCCGCCGATGTTCAGTTGTACGTCGTTGAACTGATATTGGGCGTCGCCGGTCAGCGGCCAGCGCAGTTGCGGGCTGTGCAGGCTGATATTCAAAGGCAGTCCCGGCTCGGCCAGCGCGGTTTGGATATCCAGTTGCGCCCGCTGCGGGCCGGACAAGTTCATCGCCAGCCGCAACTGCTGGCGCAGACTGCCTTCGGCCGTCAGTCGCAGCCGTTCGCCTTTGAACGGGTCGCTGTTCAGAATGCCGTTAACGTTGAGCGTTACCGGCCAGTCGCCGGCCAGCCGGGCCTCGCCGTGGGCGTACAGCGCGCCTTGCGGCGACTGCACCGTCAGCTGTTGCAACGTCAGTGTTTGCTGCCGGGTGGCGGCCTGCAACTGAAAACGGGAAAGGGTCACCGGCTGGCCGCCCAGAATCTGCCACGACTCGCCGCGCAAATCGGCGATGGTGATATCCAGCGGCAGCGTAAATTCAGGCATCGCCGGCAACAGCGGTGCGGCAAACAGGGTGCGCAGCGTCTCGCCCAGCGGTTGCGGTTTACCCGCAGTCGCCGGCGGCGTGGACGGCGTTTTCGGGGCGGCAGGCAGCGCCACGGTGAGGCCCGATACCTGCGTCGGCAGCAGCGTCAGCGACCGCCCCTGCCAGTTCAGGCCGGTTTGCAGCAACGATAGCGACACATCGGCGCCATCGACAATAATACGGCTGTTGCTCAGGTTTACACGGCGCAGCAGCACTGCCACCGGCGCGCTGATTTCGGTCACCGGCGCCGCCTGCGTCACCGGCTCGGGTTCAGCAGGCGGCATATCGCTGGTATTGATCGCCACCGTCAGATTTTGCAACGACAGGTCGTCCAGACACAGTTGGCTGCGCCACAGGCAATCCGGCGCCAGCGCCAGATGCAAATTGTCCGTCTGCACGGTCACGCCGGGCATTTGATAGCGTACCGCTTTCAGCGTCAAATCGCGCCAGCCGCCCTCGACCTGCCCTATCTCCAGCCCCGGCACCCAGCGCACGGCGGCGCTGAGTAACAGATGCAACCCCGGCGTCGTGGTCACCAGCAACACCACCGCCAGCAACAACGCCAGTACGCCAGCCATCAGGCCAATTCCGGCTTTTTTCATCCTGCTCATAACTCCGGCCCCAGCCCGATATAAAACTGCAATCCGTGTTTGTCGTCATCCCCAATCGGCCGGGCAATATCGAATTTGATCGGCCCCACCGGCGACGCCCAACGCACGCCGATGCCGGCGCCGGTCTTGAGGTTGGTGCGCGCCAGATCGTTGACGGCCTCGCCGCTGTCCACAAAGACCGCGCCCCACCATTTCCCGGTGACGTTGTACTGGTATTCCAGCGAACCGGTTGCCAGTTTTGAGGCCCCGGTGAGTTTGCCGTCGCTGTCGCGCGGAGAAACGGACTTGTATTTATAGCCGCGAATGCTGCGATCGCCGCCGGCGAAGAAACGCAGCGACGGCGGTACGCGGGAGAAGCTGCCGGTTTCAATCCAGCCCAGATTGGCGCGCGCCACGAAGCGGTGTTTTTCCGCCAGCGATCGGATCCAGACGTTCTGGGCCTGAAACACCGCAAAATCGATATCCGAGCCCCACAGGGTATTGGAGACATCCACCGAATAGCGCTGGGTATCGCCCCAGTCGGGCATCAGCCCGCCCCGCTGCCGGGTACGGTTAAAGCTGAGACCGGGGTATATCAGCATGGTGGTATTGGTGACGTTGGCCTGGGTAAAGTGATCCAGCGTCCAGCGCAGGTTGACCGCCCGCTGCCAGCCGCTGGACAGCTCCCAGTAACGCGCCAGGTTGAGCGACGTCGAGTCGGACTGGGTGTCATTGAGATCTTCGCGCTTGAAACCGCCCTGCACCAGATAGTATTGCTCCAGCGGACTTTTCAGCAGCGGAATCTTGTAGCTCAGATCCAGTTGCTGCTCCGGCGCGGACAAACTCAGGCTGCTTTCCAGGCTGTGGCCGTAAGAATTGACCCAGGGTCTTTTCCAGGTGGTTTTCAGCCGCGGCCCGACATCGGTGGCGTAGCCGACACCGGTTTCCACGCTGTTGCGGGTGCGCGGCGTCAGCACCGCATCCAGCGGCAGCACTTTACTCTGGCGGCCCTGTTCGAAATCGGGCGCCACCACCACCGAATTGAACCAGCCGGTAGCGGACAGACGTCGGTTAAACTCCCCCAACTGTTCCGCAGAGTAAACATCGCCCTCCTGAAACGGCACCAGATTGTGCAGATAAGCCGACTGGATCTGGGAACCGCGAAAGTTGACCTTGCCGAAGCGATAACGCGTGCCGCTGTCGTAGTCAATATCCCACCAGGCCTGATGGGTGGACGGCATCACGCCCAGTTGGCTTTTATTGAAGCGGCCGTCAAAGTACCCCTTTCGCATCGACAGGGTGCCGAGTTCGCTTTTGAAATCATCGTAAGCGCCGTGATTGAGGATACTGCCTTCGGCGGGACGATGCTGTCTCACCAGTTTTTGATAGTCTTCATCACTCTGCGCGCCGCCGCGAATGGCAATGCTGGAGCCGGCGATTTTCACCGGTTCCCCCGGCTTGACGGTCACCTTCAGCACCGGACGGCCGCGCCCCTGCGCCGGGATAAACTCAAAGCGGATCTCAGGGTCGTAGTAACCCAGCGCGCGCAACCCTTTGCGGATCGCTTCATCGACCCGGGCGCGGAAACGGCCATCGGCGTTGACTTCATCTGGCGTGATGGTGGAAAGACGGGCACGTACATTTTTCTGCAGTTCGCCCTCCAGCCCGGTGAGCTGCAGGCGCACGTTCGATGCGGCAAGCGCCGGCGCCGCCATCAGCAGCAGACTTCCGAGTCCCAACATGCGGCAGAACATGACGCCGCGACGGCAAAATTTGTTTTTTGTCCTGATAAAAATTGTCACTTAACTTCCCGGCAGTGTCAGCAGAATCGACGTATTTTCTGATTAACCACAGACAAGTATGCCTGTAACGGTGCTGTTAACTATAGATAGTCGTCGCCATGCAGACAACGCTATCGCCCTGAAAACCCCCATCGCTGATGTCGGACATCGCCAGTCGACGGGCAGGTCTGACGGTCTCCGGATGCTGACCATACGTGCGCCTATCGTTGCAACGCGCCGCCCGACGCCAGCATCGCTGTCATATTGCCGTGCTATTTCGCCATAAAGACAGAGCGCATTAACTCGGTTATGCTCTGAAAGTATGAAACACAGGGTGATAATCAGGAGCCAAACGTGATAGCGAATTTTGATAAGACACAGCTGATCGGCCAGTCGGACGCCCTGCCGGGCCGCACCACACCGATGCCGGTCGCCCGTCTGCATGTGGTGAATCAGCATTCCATGACCCATGTGCCGGATCACATGGAGGTGGCGATCTTCGCCATGGGCTGCTTCTGGGGCGTGGAACGGCTGTTCTGGCAACAGTCCGGGGTGTACAGCACTGCGTCCGGGTATTGCGGCGGCTATACCCCCAACCCCACTTATCGGGAAGTGTGCACCGGCAAAACCGGCCACGCGGAAGCCGTGCGGGTGGTGTTTGATCCTGCGGTGGTGAGTTACCCGCAGTTACTGCAACTGTTTTGGGAAAATCATAACCCGGCGCAAGGCATGCGACAGGGCAACGACATCGGTACGCAGTATCGTTCCGCTCTCTATACGTTAACCCCGGAGCAGGAAACCGCGGCGAAAGAGAGCTACCAGCGCTTCCAGCAGGCCATGCGCGATGCGGGCGAGAACCGCGACATCACCACGGAAATCCAGCCCGCCGGGCCGTTTTACTACGCCGAAGACGAGCACCAGCAATACCTGCACAAGAACCCGAACGGCTATTGTGGGCTGGGCGGCATCGGGGTTTGCCTGCCCCCGCAGGGGTGAAACTGGCGGCGATTTAACCTCGCCTGCTATACTGGGCGACCACGGGCCGGCTTCCGGCCCCTGTTGCGGCGATGCCGCACCCATAATGTTATTCCCTTTCAGAGGTTCGCCGTCCGTGACGACTGTGCGAAAAAACTATGTTAAACAGTCTGTTAATTATTTTATGTCTTATCGCCATCAGTGCGTTTTTCTCTTTGTCTGAAATATCGCTGGCCGCTTCACGCAAGATCAAACTGAAGCTGATGGCCGACGAAGGAGACCTGAACGCTGCTCTGGTACTGAAATTTCAGGAAACGCCGGGCATTTTCTTCACCGTGATTCAGATCGGCCTCAACGCGGTCGCCATCCTGGCCGGTATCATCGGCGACGCCGCCTTCTCGCCCTATTTCGAAATGCTGTTTGCCAGCTTTCTGCCGCAGGACATGGTCGCCCGCGCCAGTTTTATCTGCTCGTTTGTGCTGGTTACCAGCCTGTTCATCCTGTTTGGCGACCTGACGCCGAAACGCATTGGTATGATTGCCCCGGAAGCGATAGCCATTCGGATCATCAACCCCATGCGCTTCTGTCTGCTGGTGTTCCGCCCGCTGGTCTGGCTGTTCAACGGTCTGGCTAACCTGATTTTCCGGCTGTTCAAGCTGCCGATGGTGCGTAAAGAAGACATCACTCCCGACGATATCTATGCGGTGGTGGAAGCCGGTGCGCTGGCCGGCGTACTGCGTAAACAGGAACATGAGCTGATCGAAAACGTGTTCGAACTGGAGTCGCGCACCGTGCCCTCTTCAATGACCTCGCGCGAAAGCGTGGTCTATTTCGACCTGCATGAAGATGAAACGCAGATCAAAGAGAAAATCGCGCACCAGCCGCATTCCAAGTTTCTGGTGTGCAACGGCACCATCGATCAGATTGTCGGCTATGTGGATTCCAAGGATCTGCTGAACCGGGTGCTGGGCAATCAGAGTCTGGAACTGACCAGCGGCGTACAGATTCGCCCGGCGCTGATCGTGCCGGACACGCTGACGCTGTCGGAAGCGCTGGAAAGTTTCAAAACCGCCGGCGAAGACTTCGCGGTGATCCTCAACGAGTACGCGCTGGTGGTGGGAATTATCACCCTTAACGACGTGATGACCACGCTGATGGGCGACCTGGTTGGGCAGGGGCTGGAAGAGCAGATCGTCGCCCGTGACGAGAACTCCTGGCTTGTCGATGGCGGTACGCCGATAGAAGATGTCATGCGTGCACTCAGCATCGATGAGTTCCCCCACTCCGACAATTACGAAACCATCGGCGGGTTCATGATGTACACGCTGCGTAAAATCCCCAAACGCACCGATTTTGTTCGCTACGCCGGGTATAAGTTCGAAGTGGTGGATATCGACAGCTACAAGATCGACCAGCTGCTGGTCACACGGCTGGAAGAAAAAACGGCGCTCAACGCTGAAACGCATCCGGCATAAGCCGCTTCGCGCACTAACTTCAACAAAGAGTACAACCCCAACAAATAACAACGGCCCGTTAACGGGCCGTTTTCCTGTCGTAGGGGGCGAGTTCCTTCAACCCAATTCAGCCTGCAACTTCAGTACCTGACGGTTGACTTCGGACATCACCACCAGATGCTGTTTATCCTGCGTTTTGGGCAACAGAATGCGGCCCTGATCAAATTCAAAAGCGCCAATCCCTTTAATGTAGAGTCTTCCACGAAACAGGATTTTCACATACTTGGCGACCTTCAGGGGGTTGTAACGTTCGAAGATCCTCATCGTCTTCCTCTCCTCCCGTTTTTTTTCCACCGCGCTACCCGTTCCCAATTAGGGTCGGATGATGTTCAGCACGGCAATCACGTACAACTGGTTAGTGTCCTTATCCTGCGGTTAGTTCCCGCAATGACAGAATTATTTACGGCGTTTACATATTTTTACCGAATAGACTAATGCCATACTTTTTAAATCAGTATAAACCTTCAAGTTATTGCCGTATGTGCGATATGCCGCAAACTCACATACGCGACGGTAACCGCATCAACGGCCGCCAATCTACCGTGAAAATATGACCAAAAAACGACAGTGCGCCGCCAGCGGCATAAAGATAAAAACGGGAAGGCGGGAAGAGCACGGCAGGCCTATCGCCTGCCGTGGCTATCATCAGGAAAAATCCGGCCGGAGCGACCGGAAAAGGCATCAGAACAGTGAAACGCGAAAGCCCGGATTCAGGAAGGATTCGCGCGGCAGATAAGAGAGCGAGCGCCCTTGCCAGTCATGCACCTGCGCGCCGGCGGCCAGCGCCACCGCGTGCCCGGCGGCGGTATCCCAGATATTGGTCGGCCCAAAACGCGGATAAAGCTGGGCCTTGCCCTCCGCCACCAGACAGAACTTCAGCGACGAGCCAATGGACACGGTCTGGTGTTCGCCCAACTGTCGCAGATAATCGTCCAGCTCTGCATCGGCGTGAGAGCGGCTCACCACGACCAGCGGCGGTCTGGCGTCTTTTACCTGAATGGCGCGGCGTTTCCCACCCTCTTCCTTCCAGGCCTTGCCGTCCGCCGCGGCGTACATCACCCCGGTCACCGGCACGTATACGACGCCCAGCACCGGTTTGCCGTTATCGATCAGCGCGATATTGACGGTGAACTCGCCGTTGCGATTGAGAAATTCTTTGGTGCCGTCCAGCGGATCCACCAGCCAGTAACGCTGCCAGTGCTGACGTTCGGACCACGCCTGCGGGTCCTCCTCCGACAGCATCGGAGTCTCGGGGTAGTGTTCGGCCAATCCACGCGCAATCACCTGATGCGCCGCCAGGTCGGCGGCCGTCACCGGCGAGTCGTCTTTCTTTAGCGCCACGTTCAGCGGCTGCTGACCGTTATAAACCTGCATGATGGCGTCTCCCGCCTCACGCGCCAGTTGGCAGATCTGTTCTAACATCGTTTCACCTCATTATACGTACAGGCCATGTGTCAGGTGCCGCGACAGCGCACGCACCGGGCCATTTTTATGTCTGCCCCGGAATTCTATACCCAAAATAATTCAAGTTGCAGGAAGGCGGCGACGCAACGAATCCCCAGGAGCTTACTCAAGTAAGTGACTGGGGTGAGAGAGGAAAGCCAACGCACCTGCAGCTTGAAGTATGACGGGTATATGCCATGCTTCACACTTCCAGCTGATATTTAACACGATATTCATCAAAATCTGCGATACACATTCTGGCCGCGCCGCCATTGTCGGACAACCGCCCGACTGCGCAGGCGCCGCCATGTTAATACCTCGTCACAGGAGCGACCTTTATGAAGCATAAGCTGGTGCTGAGCCTGCTCGCGATAGCCATCGCTAACGCCACTCAGGCAGCCACCGTCGATTTACGGGTGCTGGAAACCACCGATCTTCACAGCAATATGATGGACTATGACTACTATAAAGACAGTCCAACGGATAAATTCGGACTGGTCCGTACCGCCAGCCTGATTCAGGCCGCCCGTCAGCAAGCCGTCAACAGTGTGCTGGTGGACAACGGCGACATTATTCAGGGCAGCCCGCTGGGCGACTACGCCGCCGCCAAAGGGTTGCAGAAAGGCGACGTGCACCCGGTCTATCTGGCGATGAACACGCTGGATTATGCGGTCGGCAATATCGGTAACCACGAATTCAACTACGGGCTGGACTACCTGCACAACGCGCTGGCCGGCGCCCATTTCCCGTATATCAACGCCAACGTGCTGGACGCGAAAACCGGCAAACCGCTGTTTACCCCTTACCTGATCGAAAAGAAAACGGTGAAAGACCGCGACGGCAAATCCCACGAGCTGCGCATTGGTTATATCGGCTTCGTGCCGCCGCAAATCATGGTGTGGGACAAAGCTAACCTAAGCGGCAAAGTTACGGTAGCGGACATTACCGAAACCGCGAAAAAATGGGTGCCGGAACTGCGCAAACAGGGGGCGGACGTGGTGGTTGCCATACCGCATTCCGGCCTGTCGGCGGAGCCGTACAAAACGATGGCGGAAAACTCGGTCTACTACTTAAGCCACATCCCCGGTATTGACGCCATTATGTTCGGCCACGCCCACGCGGTATTCCCGAGCAAGGATTTCGCCAGCATCAAAGGCGCCGATATCGCAAAAGGCACGCTGAACGGCGTTCCCGCCGTGATGCCCGGCCAGTGGGGCGACCATCTCGGCGTGGTGGATCTGGTACTGAACAACGACAGCGGCCAGTGGAAAGTGACCGAAGGTAAGGCGGAAGCCCGCCCGATCTACGACAAAGCGCAGAAGAAATCGCTGGCGGCGGAAGACCCGCAACTGGTCAACGTGCTGTCGGACGCCCATCAGAAAACCCGCGAGTTCGTCAGTAAGCCGATCGGCAAAGCTTCCGACAATATGTACAGCTACCTGTCGCTGATTCAGGACGACCCGACGGTGCAGATTGTCAACAACGCGCAGACCGCGTACGTCGAGCACTTTATTCAGGGCGACCCGGATTTAGCCGAACTGCCGGTGCTGTCGGCGGCGGCGCCGTTCAAAGCGGGCGGCCGCAAGAACGACCCGGCCAGCTACGTGGAAGTGGAAAAAGGCCAGTTGACCTTCCGTAACGCCGCCGACCTCTATCTCTACCCCAACACGCTGGTAGTGGTAAAAGTTAAAGGCGAGCAGGTACGGGAATGGCTGGAATGCTCCGCCGGTCAGTTCAACCAGATTGACGCGCACAAACGCGAGCCGCAGTCGCTCATCAACTGGGAAGGCTTTCGCACCTACAACTTTGACGTTATTGACGGCGTGAATTATCAGATCGACGTCACCCAGCCCGCCCGCTACGACGGCGAGTGCCAGTTGATCAACGGCAATGCGCATCGCATCAAGGATCTGACCTTCAAAGGCAAACCCATCGATCCGCAGGCCACGTTCCTGATCGCCACCAACAACTACCGCGCCTACGGCGAGAAATTCGCCGGCACCGGCGAAAAACAGGTCGCGTTCGCCTCGCCGGATGAAAACCGCGCGGTGCTGGCCGCCTATATCAGCGCCGAAACGAAAAAAACCGGCGAGGTAAAACCGGCCGCGGACAACAACTGGCGTCTGGCAAAAATTGTCAGCGATACCCCGCTGGATATCCGGGTGGAAACATCGCCGTCGCCGAAAGCGGCTGCCTTCATCAAGGAAAAATCGCAGTACCCGCTAACGCTGGTAGGTAACGACGACATCGGCTTTGCCGTCTACCGTCTGGACCTGCAAAAACAGTAACCCTATCAAACCGCGCTCCCACGGCGCGGTTTTTTTTCGTCTCCCCCGCATTCGCCATCGTAATCCTTTTTAGGGATAGCTAATTTTAAAAGATGCATTTAAAATGCATTTTATAAATTACACCGTTCAGGGGTACCCATCATGCATTACCGCGACCAATCATTAGGCGAACTGGCCATCACCATCCCTCGCGCCACCGCGCTGTTTCGTGAATTCAACCTCGATTTCTGCTGTGGCGGCAAACAGACGCTGCTGCGCGCCGCCAGCAAACAGGCGCTGGATATCGAGATACTGGAATCACGCCTGGCCGATCTGGCGGCGCAGCCGTCAACGGAAAAAGACTGGCAGCAGGCCTCGCTGAGCGAGATGATCCAACACATCATCAGCCGTTTCCACGATCGTCACCGTGAGCAGTTGCCGGAACTGATCCGCATGGCCGAAAAAGTGGAACGCGTGCACCACGATAAACCGGCCTGCCCGCACGGACTGACCAATCAACTGATGCTGATTCACGACGATCTGGCGCAGCACATGATGAAAGAAGAACGGATCCTGTTCCCGATGATTCAGTCCGGTATGGGCGCGCAAGCCGGCGGACCGATTTCGATGATGGAACACGAACATGATGACGCCGGTCAGCAACTGGAAGTGGTCAAAACGATCACCAACAACGTTACGCCGCCCGCTAATGCCTGCACCACCTGGCGGGCGCTGTATACCGGCATCAACGAGTTTATCGACGACCTGATGGAGCACATCCATCTGGAAAATAACCAGCTGTTCCCACGGGCACTGCGGGGCGAGTAATTGGCGTTATCCGTCAGCGCCTATCCATCACACCGCGCCCGCCGCCATAAAAAAACCGCGCCGTTTTAGCGCGGTTTTTGTCTTTTCGTTATCGGCCGCCCGGCTTACCAGCGCGGGCCGCCGCCATGATGGCCCCAGCCGCCCCACCCCGGGCCAGGCCCCGGACCGCGTGGTCCGGCAGGGACAACGTAAACCGGTTGCGGGCGTTCAATCACCACAACGCGTGGCGGGGGTGGCGGTGCGTAGTAATAAACCTGGCGGGCATGATGGTGCCGACGCTCATACCAGCTGTCGGGATCGCACCAACGATTGCCGTCCCAGTAATAGCCACGATCGTCACGATCGCCGATGTGAAGATACACACCCGGCAGCGCCAGACTCAGGCTGTCGGCCTGTGCGGCGGGCATCGCCGACAACAGTACACCCGTCATAATGGCACCTAATAAAAGTGGCTTAATCATAATGCTAACCTCTGCTTCACCGCGATGCGGCGGATGACTCACTTATACGGCGCGCCGCCATGAGCCGCTATCAGAAAATGGCTAAATATTAATACCTTCAGGAAAGCAATTCAGGTTTGGCGCCGCTTATCGACGTCAGCATAACGAGGCAATCGTCAGGCCGCCTTTACGAGGTGTATCGACGGGTTACACGACACGGAATCAGCAGGGATGAAAGCAATGAGGCCGCTGCGGCTAACGCCATGATAGGTCAGAGAAAAGCATGCCGGGTCGCGACGTCCCCGGCAGAGAAACTTACAGGATTTCCAGCAGTTCCACTTCAAAAATCAGCGTGCTGAACGGCGGGATGGACGCACCCGCGCCACGTTCGCCATACGCCAGATTCTGAGGAATATAGAGTTCCCACTTCGAACCGACCGGCATCAGCGTCAACGCTTCGATCCAGCCAGGAATCACGCCGCTAACCGGGAATTCCGCCGGCTGGCCGCGCTGCACCGAGCTGTCGAACACGGTGCCGTCAATCAGGCTGCCGGTGTAGTGAACCCGCACCCGATCCTGACGCGCCGGGATAGCGCCTTCGCCCTGCGTCAGTACACGGAACTGCAGGCCGGTCTCGGTGCTGCTGACGCCGTCTTTACTAGCGTTGGCTTCCAGAAAGCGCTGGCCTTCCGCCGCCTGCTCACGCTGACGCTCACGACGCACCGCATCCGCCCGCTCATGCACTTCACGCAACGCGCGATGTACCACATCAACCGGCACCACAGGCGCTTTTCCTTCCAGCGCATCGCACAGACCCGCTACCAGCGCATCGGGGATCAACCCCTCCAGACCAGATTCCTGCAGTTGTTGACCAATCTGCAGGCCAATGCCGTAGCTTGCCTGCGCTTCGACGCTGTCATAAGAAGGCGTTGTCATGAATGTTCCTTTAATCTGTAAAATACGAAAGCGCAGCATAGCAGCGAGTCGGTTGAGGGTAAAACGTTCTGTCGCGATCTCGCCGTGTTGCCGGCCGGCACAGCGTCAAACCGCTCATGTTTGCGGCGTCGGAACCCAATGACGATGACCTTAACTGGTTATCTGTCCTTGATTACCGATATAATTAAGCTGTTTCACCTTTATACGGTTCTAAGAGAGGTCACCATGGGCAGAATCGCGCCCAGGAGAAAGCAATCCACCTGGAATCACCTGACGCTATGGCAATCCTGCCAGAATTGGCTGGCCCAATGGCGTCGACGCAAGGAAATTCCCGGTGAACCGGAAGAAAGCGCAGACGAGACGGAGACGGTTACCCCGGACCCCGCTCCACGCCGCAGACATCGCAGACAGCAACCCTGGCTGCGAACGCTTTGGCATCTGCCGGATGATTTCAGCTGGATGGAACCGCTGCCCTATTTTCACCGTCGTTGTATTTTGATTTTGCTGTGTTTGCTGTTGCTGGTGCTGCTGTGGCCGGTATCCCCCCCAGCCCCTGCGCCTTCCCGTCAGGTGGACGTGCCGCTCAGCTCGCAGACCGCGCCGATACAGGCGCAATTGGTGGCTCCTGCAGCCACCGCCAGCCAGACGCCGCGCACGGCGACGTCTGGCGCCACCTGGCAATCCTATCAGATCGCGTCCGGCCAGACGCTGGCTCAGCTGTTTCGCGACAACAACCTTCCCGTCAACGATGTTTTCGCCATGGCGCAGGTGGAGGGGCAAAGCAAGCCGCTCAGCAATCTGCGGACCGGGCAGAAAGTCCAGCTGCAGCTCAATACGCAAGGAATGGTGAGCCAGCTTGAGATCGACACCCCGGACGGTCAGCAGGTGCAGTTCGTTCGCCAGCAGGACGGTTCCTTCATTCGCGTTCGCTAAGCGCAGCCTGTTCTATCAAAAAATCACGCAACACCACCGCATGATTCCGTTCCGTATCCCGGCTGCCATACAGCAGGGTTATCGGCTGTGACTGACGCAGTAACGCCGCCAGCGGCTGCCACGCAGTGTGCTGACTCAGCTCCGCGCGGTACATCCCGACGAATGTTTGCCATTGCACTGGATTAGCGTGAAACCAGCGCCGTAATTCATGGCCTGGCGCAACGTCTTTAAGCCAGACGACGTCGGGTAGACGGATTTTGGCGATGCCGCGCGGCCACAGCCGATCGACCAGAAACGTGGGGGAAGAAAAAGGAGGCTGCACATCATAGACACGCATCAATTGGACCAGCTCGCTCATCTCGTATGTCGCTCAGTGATACACACGTTGATGATAGGCCGCTTTGACCGACTTACCAATGCAAAACGCTGGCACAAGGCCAGCGTTTTACCTGTTGTGGTCAACCGAAGTAAAAATTACTCGGCAACAACCACGACGTTCAGCTTGGCGAATACGTCGCTGTGCAGCTGGAAGCTTACTTCGTGCTCACCCAGCGTGCGCAGAACGCCGTTCGGCAGGCGAACTTCGCTCTTGGCAACATCAACACCAGCAGCGGTGACCGCGTCAGCGATGTCGCGAGTACCGATGGAACCGAACAGTTTGCCTTCGTCACCCGCTTTAGATGCGATGGTCACGGAAGCCAGCGCGTTGACTTTCTCAGCGCGGGCTTCAGCAGCAGCCAGAACGTCAGCCAGTTTGGCTTCCAGTTCAGCGCGGCGGGCTTCGAAAAACTCAACGTTTTTCTTGGTTGCCGGCACAGCTTTGCCCTGCGGAACCAGGAAGTTACGAGCGTAGCCCGCTTTAACGTTAACCTGATCACCCAGGCTGCCCAGGTTTGCTACTTTATCCAGCAGAATAACTTGCATTACCTTATCCTCTCAAAGTCTCGTTAATGGACAGTGGCCGATTACTGATGACGATCAGTGTACGGCAACAAAGACAGGTAGCGCGCACGCTTGATAGCGCGGGCCAGTTGACGCTGGTATTTTGCACGGGTGCCGGTGATGCGGCTCGGTACAATTTTACCACTTTCAGTGATGTAGTTTTTCAGCGTTGCGATGTCTTTATAGTCAATCTCTTGAACGCCTTCCGCGGTGAAACGGCAGAACTTGCGACGACGGAAATAACGTGCCATTTGGCTAGTCTCCAGAATCAATCAATTCAATCTGCTCGGCATGCAGCACCACTTTGCTCAGGCCATTGCGCCCTTGATGGCAACTAATGAACCCCTGAACCCTGAGTTGCATACCGACCGTTATACTGTGGGTAAATGCCTGTGACGGGTGTCCGCTGACAATCACGGGCATACGGCACCATGCTTGTCGGCTGAGTCCGGCTTCTTCCTGCACTGAGCGGTGCTCAAGCACAAACTGACAGTGAGGAATACCCGACGGACTGACTTTTCGAATGGGCGTCTTGCACACCGTGCCCGACAGCTCCAGTCGATTCGCCGTCACCACAACAATTACTCTTCAGAATCCCCAACTTCAGCATCATCATCGGCTTCAGCGTATTCGTCACGACGCTCACGGCGTTCGTCTTTCGCTTTAACCATCGGAGATGCTTCAGTTACCGCGTGCTTAACGCGCATAACCATGCTGCGGATAACGGCGTCGTTGAAGCGGAAGTTAGTTTCCAGCTCATCGATCACTTCCTGCGGGGCTTCAACGTTCAGCAGAACGTAGTGAGCTTTGTGCAGTTTGTTGATCGGGTAAGCCAGCTGACGGCGGCCCCAGTCTTCCAGACGGTGGATCTTGCCTTCCGCTGCTGTGATAGCACCGGTGTAACGCTCGATCATGCCCGGAACCTGTTCGCTCTGGTCAGGATGAACCATAAAAACGATTTCGTAATGACGCATCGAATTGCTCCTTACGGATTATTCAGCCTCCTGTCAGGGTCAGCCGCGGCCCATGGAAGCAAGGAACGTGTTGTGTGTACGGCTGAAAAAATGACGCGCAATTGTACTGACTGCCACGCGGGAAAACAAGCCATATCGCTGACTTCCATCATGAGGGGGCTGGGTCAGGAGAAATAGCCCGCCGCTGGCGGGCCATAGGCGGGTAAATCAAAGCGAGCGCGAGAAGAAATCCGCGCCGGCCTGCAGGGCGGTCGGGGTGATCTTGTGGCCGATGCCGGCCTCGGTCAGGTAAGTCAGATGCTGGTGGGACTGGCGAGCGGTTAACTCCCGGTACAGTCGTTCGCTCTCCTGCGCCGGCACCAGCTCATCCGCCAGACCGTGCCAGAGCAGCAGCGGCCGGTCGGAAACCTTGTCCAGTTGATGACGCACATCAAAGGGCGCGACGCGATCAGCCAGCGCCTGCAACTGCGCCTGCGCGCCCGGTTCCTCCGGCGCGACCGGCGGAAACAGCGTCTGCGACAGCGATGAAAAGTATCCGGAGCCCATAAAACAGGCCACAGCCCGCAGCCAGGGATATTGCGTCATCGCAGCCAGCGCGGTCATTCCCCCCATTGATGCGCCGCAAATCCCGACCCGATCCCCGTCAATCAGCCCCTGCTCCCGACACCAGTCCAGATGGAGCGGCAATTCACTGACATTATTCAGGAAAATATCCCAGAAACAGCGCCAGCGACGCGCTTCATCGCCGTCAAACCGCGCGCCATGCATCAACGCATCCGGCGCGATGACGCGGAACCCGGCCTTCGCCAGCGCGTAGGCAAAATACGCGTAGACTTCCTTCGACGAGGTATAGCCATGAAAGAAGAAAATGGTTGGCAACGGCCGAGTTCGGCTGCCGGATGGAAAGGCATGCAACACCTCTATCCCTGAAACATTCTCACTTCCCATTTCTACCATCCTTGCCTCCATTCCTTCGTTGATTGACAGGTAAAACCGTAAAAAACGCCTACAATTATTCTGTATATCATTTAACCATCAACAACAATCGACACATAGAAAAATAGATCGCAATGATCTTGATCAAATTAGTTACAAAAGCACCAATTAGTGTAAAATTTCGCACTTTTTTGCCGTTAACGGCATTAACCACCCCCTAATAACGTCTCACAATAAAGAGAATTATCATGCAGCTTGCTTTTAGACGCTGGAGCCTCGGTGTCAAACTTTCAGTTATCGCCTCCCTGAGTGTGGCCGTGCTGTTTATCGCATTCAGCCTCAGCCTGACACGTTCGGCCGGTGAAAAACTGGAATCATTGACAATGCATGACATGGAAAGTCAGGTTACAGGTATTACAGATATGATAGCCATGTACGACACCAGCCTGCAGGCCAGCGTCGACAGCTATACCAATCTGTTTGCCAGCTTTCTTCCTTCTCGTTTTACCGTGGACAATCAGGCGCGTCTGCCCATCAGCGGCACGACCGCGCCGACCCTGAAATCCGGCGATACCGTCCTCAACATGAACACCGCCGTCACCGACGACTTTCTCAACCGTACCGGCGCTATTTCCACCATTTTCGTGCGCGACGGCGACGACTTCGTGCGTATCACCACCTCGCTGAAAAAGGAAGACGGCTCGCGCGCCATCGGCACCAAACTGGATCGCGCCAGCCCGGCATTCGCGCCCGTCTCCGGCAACAAGTCCTTCAGCGGCCTGGCGGTACTGTTCGGCAAGCAATATATCACCCAGTACAAACCGGTCACCGACGCCAGCGGCAGCGTGATCGCCATTTTGTTCGTGGGGATTGATATCAGCAAAGAATTTGCCCAGATGCAAAAACGCATTCTGGATAAGCGTATCGGCGATACCGGCCACTTTATCGTGCTCAGCAAGGCAGGCGCGACGGCCGGCACCTATCTGGTGCACCCGTCGCTGGCCGGGCAAAAACCAGACTGGTCTGGCGATGCTCTGCAGCAGGTGCTGAAAAACGACGGCGGCAGGCTGGAATACGCTGATAACAGCCTGAGCGGCGATGACCGTACCCAGGTGATGGTATATCGCAGCGTGCCGCAGTGGAAATGGGTCGTCGTCGGCACCATCAGCAAGGCCAGCCTGCTGGCGGAAATCAACACGATCCGCAATCTGTTTCTGGGCGGCGGCATCGCGCTGGTGGTGCTGTTCGCCGTGTTCTTTGTCTACCTTACCCGTCGCTGGCTGAGCCGGCCGCTGGAGGAAGTGGTTAAAGTGGCGGAGCAGTTCGCGGCCGGTAACCTGCAGGCGACGCTGACCACCGACAGCCAGGATGAAGTCGGCCGTCTGGTGGACGCCATCAACGGTATGGGCCACGGCCTGACCCGCCTGGTGTCTCAGGTGCGCGACGCCGCGGAAGAGATCGCCGCCGGTACTGACGCGCTGGCCGAAGACAGCGGCAACATCAGCGAGCAGATTTCCCGTCAGGCCAGCAGCGTGGAAGAAACCTCGGCCACGATGGAACAGTTGTCCTCGACGGTGAAACAGAATGCCGACAACGTCTCCGCCGCTAAAGGGCTGGCGGCGGAAAGCGCCAGCGCCGCGCAGAACGGCAGCATTACGGTGACGGACTCGGTGGAAACCATGAGCGAAATCAAACGCTCGTCGCAGAAGATCGCCGACATCACCACCACCATCCAGTCGATCGCCTTCCAGACCAATATTCTGGCGCTCAACGCGGCGGTGGAAGCCTCACGCGCCGGCGAGCACGGCAAGGGCTTCGCCGTGGTTGCCGCCGAAGTGCGTTCGCTGGCCCAACGCAGCTCTTCAGCGGTGAAGGAAATCGAAGCGCTGATTGCCGAATCGCTGCATCAAATCGAAACCGGCTACCGTTTCTCGGAAAAAACCCGTTCGGTGATGGACGATCTGCTGCATCGCATCCAGCAGGTCAGCACTATCGTCAACGACATTGATATCGCCTCGCGCGAGCAGTCGCTGGGCATTGAACAGGTTAACGTGGCCATCAACCAGATTGGGCAGGCCATCAACCAGAACGCTTCGCTGGTGCAGAATTCGGAAAGCACCGCGCAGGGACTACGCGAAAAAGGCCATCATCTGAGCGATGTGGTCAGCGTGTTCCGCATCCACTCCTGATCGCTTCATTACCTCTGCCGGCTACCGGCAGAGGTCCGCTTAGGCGGTTTATCCTCCGTTACACGCCGGCGGTATCCCTGTCTGCCTCAAGGGGTTACACTATATCCACCCAGTACCGGACTGACCGGAACACCAACAATGACACGCCCATCATGGCTATTCAGCGTTACGCCGTTGAACCGAGTGTTGCTGAGCACCCTGTTGTCGATGCTGATCAGCGGTTGCACGTTGCTGGCCGGTAAGCCGGTCCCGCCGCCGCCGCCCGCGGAACAGGCGGCCGAAATATCCAGAGAACAGAGCTATCTGCTGGAAAAAACCGGTTCAGTTTCGGTCGATGTACGCGGCAGTCTGGATGATGCGGTACGGGAAATACAGCGTCAGGCCAACGCTCGCGGCATGCCTTACTACCGGGTGGTCAGCCTGACGGAAAACGAACATGTGCGACGGGATAGCTGGCACGGCTATGCAATCTTCTACCGCCCGCCTGCCGCCGCCCGCCCCTGAACCAACCAGGCCAATCAGCGCCCCAGAAAGATTGAGAGGATAAGGATGAAAATAAAGATTGCCGCCATCGCCCTGTTACTGCTGACAACCGGCGTTAGCGGCGTGGCTGCGGCCTCGGAATACCCGTGCCGCAGCCCGGAATGGAATGTCTGGGTTGAAATGCAGGTGAATACCCGCGGACAGTTGGGCGATGTGGAAGTCGGTTCGCTGGTGTGGCAGCAGGCGGTAGAAAGCCGACTGCCTGCGACCTCCTGGCCATCGCGCAATTCCGTGCTGTGGTGCGCGGCCGTAGAACAGAAACTCGCCAGCCTGAAAAAATAACGCCCATCCTGAAGTGGATAGCAACAGGGCAACCTATCGCGGTTGCCCTGCCTGTCGGGAATCTTGTCTGACGCCCGTTCTCTTTTAGCGCGCCTGCGCCATGATTACGCCGAGCGCTGACGTACCGCCTCAAACAGGCAGATTCCGGTGGCGACCGACACGTTCAGCGACGACACGCTGCCCGCCATTGGAATGCTGATCAGTTCATCGCAGTGTTCGCGGGTCAGGCGACGCATCCCTTCCCCTTCCGCTCCCATCACCAGCGCCAGCGGGCCGGTAAGTTTGCTCTGATACAGGGTGTGATCCGCTTCGCCCGCCGTACCAACGATCCAGACGTTCTGCTCCTGCAGGAAACGCAGCGTGCGCGCCAGATTGGTCACACGAATCAGCGGTACGGTTTCCGCCGCGCCGCAGGCGACCTTTTTCGCGGTAGCGTTGAGTTGGGCAGACCGATCGCGCGGCACAATCACCGCGTGAACGCCCGCCGCATCGGCGCTGCGCAGGCAGGCTCCCAGGTTGTGCGGGTCGGTTACGCCATCCAATACCAGCAGGAACGGGGTATCCAGCGATGCCAGCAGTCCCGGCAGATCGTTTTCCTGATACTGTCGCCCCTCTTTCACCCGGGCGACAATGCCCTGATGCACCGCGCCTTCCACTTTGTCGTCCAGCCACTGGCGGTTAGCAACCTGCACCGCGATGCCGCTGGCTTCCAGCTCGGCGATCAACGGCTGCAGGCGGCGATCCTCACGCCCTTTAAGGGTGAACACTTCCAGAAAACGTTGGGGGTCTTGCTCCAGCAGCGCTTTCACCGCATGGATGCCGTAAATAATTTCGCTCATGACAACTCTTCAATAGTACGCTTCAAACAGGTTAACGGGGCAGCCGGCCCGGCTGCCCATGATACAGGTGCGATGGTCAGCCGACTTCCGTTATTCCGCCGGCGCCTTCTTTTTGCTGGCGCGAGTGGCGGCAGCAATTTTACGCGTTTTTTCAGCGTTCTTTTGCGATTTAGCCGTCTTCTTCCTGCCGCCGGTTTTCGCTTTATCTTTATCCTTGCCCTTACCGGCAGGCTGACGCTTGCCGTCGCCGTCGCTGCGGAATGCGCTATCCGGCTCAAAGTTGGCGCGCTGCCCGGTACGACGACGGCGCGGCGGTTTTGCGTCCGCTTCGCCGCCTTTCTTCGCCCGATCGCGCGCGGTTTTGCCTTCGCCGCGCACCTTACGGGTGGAAGACACCAGTGCGAAATCGATCTTGCGTTCATCCATATGCACGGCTTCAACGCGGATCTGCACTTCATCCCCCAGTCGGTACGTCTGACCACGGGATTCGCCGATCAAGCGCTGGCCGACATTGTCATAACGATAGTAGTCGTTATCCAGCGTGGAAACGTGAACCAGACCGTCGATAAACAGGTCGTTGAGGCGCACAAAGAAACCGAAACCGGTGACGCTGGAGATAATGCCGGTGAAGGCTTCACCGACATGATCCTGCATGAAGTCGCACTTCAGCCAGTCAGCCACGTCGCGCGTGGCTTCATCGGCCCGGCGTTCGGTCATCGAACAGTGTTCGCCCAGCTGCAGCATCTCGTTGAAATCCGAGTGCCAGCCGCCGCTGTGAGTCCAGCGCGCCTTACGGTCGCTGAGCAGGTACTTGATGGCGCGATGCAGCGACAGATCCGGGTAACGCCGAATCGGCGAGGTGAAATGCGCGTACGAAGTCAGCGCCAGGCCAAAGTGGCCGCGGTTTTCCGGGTCATACACCGCCTGTTTCATCGAACGCAGCAGCATGGTTTGCAGCATTTCGTGGTCCGGCCTGTCGGCGATGGAATCCATCAGTTCGGCGTAATCTTTCGGCTGCGGCTTCATGCCGCCTTTCAGCGTCAGCCCCAGTTCGCCAAGCACGCTGCGCAGCGCCAGCACGTGATCCTCGCTGGGCTGGTCATGCACGCGGAACAGCGCCGGTTCTTCGCTCTTCTCGACAAACTTCGCCGCCGAGATGTTGGCCAGAATCATGCACTCTTCAATCAGCTTGTGCGCGTCGTTGCGCACCACTGCTTCCACCCGCTCAATGCGGCGTTCGGCGTTAAAAATGAATTTGGCTTCTTCGGTTTCGAAAGCGATGCCGCCGCGCACCTCACGGGCATGCTCCAGCACCTTGTACATCCGGTGCAGCTCTTCCAGCGGCGCAACCAGCGGCTGGTAATGCTCGCGCAATGCCTCGTCGCCCTGCAGGATGCTCCACACCTTGGTATAAGTGAGACGGGCGTGAGAACTCATCACCGCCTCATAGAATTTATAGCCGGACAGTTTCCCCTGGGTGGAAACCGTCATTTCGCACACCATACACAGGCGGTCCACCTGCGGGTTGAGCGAACACAGTCCATTGGAAAGGACTTCCGGCAGCATCGGCACCACCTGCGACGGGAAGTAAACCGAAGTGCCGCGCGCGCGGGCTTCATGGTCCAGCGCCGTGCCGGGGCGTACGTAGTAGCTGACGTCGGCGATCGCCACCCACAGCCGCCAGCCGCCGCCGCGTTTCTTCTCGCAGTACACCGCATCGTCAAAATCGCGCGCGTCTTCGCCGTCGATGGTCACCAGCGGCAGGGAACGCAGATCCACCCGGCCTTTCTTGGCGTTTTCCGGCACCTCGTCCGTCAGGTCGCCCACCTGCTCTTCCACCTTGGGCGGCCAGCTGTGCGGAATTTCATGGGTACGCAGCGCGATATCCACCGCCAGCCCGGTGCCCATGTTGTCGCCGAGGATTTCCACGATCTTGCCGATAGCCTTGGTACGGCGAGTGGCGCGCTGGGTCAGTTCCACTACCACCACGGAGCCCATGCGGGCGCCGGCGATAAATTCCGGCGGGATCAGGATGTCGAAGCTCAGCCGGCTGTCGTCCGGCACCACGAAGCCGGTACCGGCCTCGGTGAAGTAACGTCCGACGATCTGGCTGGTGCGGGGCTCCAGAATACGCACGATGCGCCCTTCGCGGCGCCCTCTGCGGTCTTCGCCCAACGGCTGGGCCAGCACCACATCGCCGTGGATCACCGTCTTCATCTGTTCGGCGGAGAGGTAAAGATCGTCTTTGCGCCCTTCCACCCGCAGGAAGCCGTAGCCATCGCGGTGGCCGAGCACCGTGCCGCGCAGCAGATCCAGTTTTTCCGGCAGCGCGTAGCACTGGCGGCGGGTGAACACCAGTTGACCGTCGCGCTCCATAGCGCGCAGCCGACGACGCAACGCTTCCAGTTGTTCATCATTGGTCAGTTGCAGGTCGGCGGCCAGTTCCTCACGGCTGATGGGCGTGTCCCGTTTTGCCAGATGCTCAAGAATGTACTCGCGGCTGGGGATGGGGAATTCGTATTTTTCTGCTTCACGTTCCAGAAACGGATCTTGTGACATTGCGGTTCCTCCGTTGTCATCAGCAGGCGGCTGAACAGGCTTATTCAACCAGAAGTAATTTATAGAGGGGCGGGTTTTCTTCCACCATATCGGCGAGCGTGTAATTATCCAGTTCTTTCAGGAAATTCTGTACGGCCTGCTGCAGCACCTGCTTCAGGCGGCAGGCGGAGGTGATATGACAAAATTCCTTGCTGCAGTTAACCAGCGACAACGGTTCCAGCTCTCGCACCACATCTCCGATGCGAATCGTGGACGCATCGCGGCCCAGCCGGATGCCGCCGTTTTTGCCACGCACTGCCATGACCAGCCCGGCGCGGCTCAGCTGATTAATGATCTTCACCATATGGTTACGTGAAACGCCATACACTTCAGTTACTTCTGAGATGCTGGTCATTTTGCCCTCCGGCAATGACGCCATATAAATCAGCGCCCTCAAACCATAATCTGTAAAACTTGTTAACTGCACAGAGACCTCTGGGTACCTTGCCGGACAGTCAGGCGACCGCCCCGAAAAACGCGGGCTGGAACCGGGATGGCGCTCGTTAGCCCTGGTTCGTGCCCGTCATGTTCATTTTTTATCAGCAGATGATAAACCAGTGATCAACGCCGGGCGAATTTATTTAGCGCTAACCGATCCTTTCCAAAGTGGAATTCCCCGAGTCCATGCATTTCCATTCACAAAAGATAAGAGAATCGTGCTTCCTAACATGCTGTTTCATCTGTTATGTTCTGAACAAAAATAACCCTACAACACCTTAACGTACGGCGAGCCCGGAATAGGCTCTGTCAGTGGTTTTTTGCTCTGCACACACTAGGAAATGAACCATGCGTTTGAAAAATCTCTCCATCCGCACCGGTCTGCTGACATTGCTGGCCGTCATCACCCTGTTGTTGCTGCTGGTCAGCGGTATGGGGATTCAGGCCATCAACAAGAGCCGCGCCTCCCTGACGGCGCTCAATCAGATTCAGGGAGAACAACTGGGCGCGTTGATGAATGGTTATAACCTGACGCTACGAGCCAGAGCCTCCGCCACGCTGGCGGTGCGCAAAATCGAAATCGGTTTGCTGGACGTCGGCGCCAAGGAAACCGAAAAGCTGGAAGGTTATGTACAACAATCGGAAAAAGAGATTCGCCAGTTCAGCAGCGTGGGAACCAATGGCGAACAGGAGCAGAAACTGGCGCAGCAGGTGTTAAAAAGTTATCAGGACTACCTGAATCAGGGACTAAAACCGATGTTGGACTCCCTGAAAAAGCAGTACACCGACGAATATTACACCTTGCTGGAAAACAACCTGACGCCCCTGAGCGACGCATTTGATAAATCCATCCAGAACTTCCGCAGCTACTCCCAGCAACTCTCCGAACAACATATCCAGCAGGCCAATAACAACGAACGGATAATGCTGATGCTGATCGCGTTCGCCTGCCTGCTGTCGCTGCTGCTGGTACTGCTGGGTTGGCTGGCGCTGCGCCACATGCTGCTCAAACCGCTGGATCACGCCATTGAACAGCTGGAACACGTGGCCTCCGGCGATTTGACCCGCCGCATTACTCAGGGGGGCAACAATGAACTGGGCCGGCTGAGCGACGCCATCGAGCGTATGCAGTTGGCGCTGCTGGATTCGGTCAGTCAGGTGCGTGACGCCAGTCACCAGATCGATCAAGGCAGCCGCGAGTTGTTCAGCGGCAACCGCAATCTGGCGGAACGGACCGAAGAGTCGGTCGCGGCGCTGGAACAGACCGCCGCCAGCCTGGAAGAGCTGAGCGCGACGGTTAAACGCAACGCCGACAACGCCGAGCTGGCGCATCAGTTGACCAATCAGGTTTCCGACACCACCGATCGCGGCAACGAATCCGTTAACTACGTGGTGGAAAAAATGCGTGAAATCGCCGCCAGCGCCAAACGAATCAGCGATATTCTCGGCGTTATCGACGGCATTGCCTTCCAGACCAATATTCTGGCTCTGAACGCGGCGGTGGAAGCGGCCCGCGCCGGCGAGCAAGGTAAAGGCTTCGCGGTGGTGGCAGGCGAAGTGCGGAGTCTGGCGCAGCACAGCGCTCAGGCGGCCAAAGAGATCCGCACCCTGATCCTGGATTCTCAGTCCCATGTGTCGGAAGGGTTGGACCTGGCTGCCAAAGCCGGTACCACCATGGACGACGTGGCGGAAGAGATCAACCGTATCACCAGCCTGATGAAAGAGATCTCCTACGCCTCTCAGGAACAGCATCGCGGCATCGAACAGGTGAATATCGCCTTCACCCAGATAGACAAGGTGGCCCAGCAGAACGCCTCGCTGGTCAAGGCTTCCGCCGACACCACCCAATCGCTGGAAGAGCAGTCTCGCCAGTTGGTGCAGGCGATGGCCATGTTCCGTATCGAAGACCACACCGCGCTGCTGCAGGCGCGCTGATTCTCATCCCCGCTTCGGCAGTGACCGGCCACCGGTCACTGCCTTTCCCGTCGAACCGAACGCTCAGCCTTTCCCAGCCCGGCAGATTCACGCTTTCAGTGCATAACACAGCATGACGCACAACAAACGGGCGCAGCATGCCTGTTTTCAGCGCCAAACCGTGCAACCTGCACAGTGAGCCACGCCCTCGCCGCCCGGCTGCCGCTAACCGAAAAACCGGCACGTTCCTTGCTGTAACTCCAAGGACGTCATTCCACGGACATTGATTGCTGTTCCCCATGTCGGGGCAAAACCAGAGGGACCATCATGCCGGTATTTCATCACAGGAACCTGCCTCATCATCATACCGAAAGTGAGCAGGACAGGTGGCGAAGCGACTTTCTGCTCCAGTTGTTGACCTGCGATCATCCGGATCTGCCTCTCCTCCATCAGCGCGCCGCCAGGCTGCAATTGCCGCTGGACAGGCCCCATCGGGTAACGGCGTGGCGTCTGTCCGGTATGCCGACGCTGTTTTCCCCGTCTTATGCCGGCTGCCCGGAAGCGCAACTGCACGGAGCACGCCAGCAGTTGCAACAACAGCTACAGGAACTCATGTCGGAATACCTGCCGCCGGTCATGCTGGGCGACCTCTGTCTGCTGGCGCTGCCGGCCGACAGCCCGCTGCTGCGCCGCGGACATCAGGACTTCACCGCATTCCGTCAGGCAATCAACGCCGATATCGCGCCGCTGACGCTGTTTGGCGGGATTTCCGGACCGATCAACTCGGCCGAGCACTATCGGCGCGGGCTGAGCGAAGCGCGGCAGGCGCTTAACGCAGCAGAAAGCATGCGCCCGGAAAAAGGCCTGTGCGACTACACTGATCTGGGGGTGTTGCAATTGCTGACTTCCGTCAGCGACCCGACATTGCTTACCCGCTTTATGCACGACGCGCTGGGTAATCTGGTGGAGAATAACCGCAAATCGCCCCATTTGCTGATTGAAACGCTGGATGCGGTATTGCAGGAAAACGGCAATCTGATCAAAGCCGCCGAGCGGCTGACTATCCATCGCAATACGCTGCATCAGCGTCTGCAACGTATTGAACAGCTGTCGGGCGGCGCGTTGAACGATCCGCTGTTTCGCCTCAACGCTTCCGTCGCGCTATTAGTCTGGCGCCTGTCTGGATCACAGACGCAGGGAACCGCCATACCGTCGTTCAAGACAACCTCACAGGAGTGATTATGAAGATTATCAACGCCGCCCTGCGCCATCAGGCCGGGCTTCACACGCTGCAACTGCAGGACGGCCTGATTGCCGCGATGGTCCCCCAGCCCGCCATGCTGCCCGCCACGCCGGATACCATCGACGCCGCCGGGCAACTGGCGATCCCGCCGCTGGTGGAACCGCATATTCACCTTGACGCCGTCCTGACCGCCGGCGAACCGGAATGGAACATGAGCGGCACGCTGTTTGAAGGCATTGAACGCTGGAGCCAGCGCAAGGCCGCCATCACCCACGAAGACACCAAGCGCCGGGCGCATACCGCCATCGGCATGTTGCGCGACCACGGCATCCAGCATGTGCGTACCCACGTCGATGTCACCGACCCGTCGCTGGCGGCGCTGGAAGCCATGCTGGAAGTTAAAGAAGAAGCGAAGGAGCTGATCGACCTGCAAATCGTCGCCTTCCCGCAGGAAGGCATCGAGTCGTACCCGGCAGGCCGCCAGTTGATGGAGCGCGCCATCGCGCTGGGCGCCGACGTGGTTGGCGGGATTCCCCATTTTGAGAACACCCGAGAACAGGGCGTCAGCTCGGTGAAATTCCTGATGGATCTGGCGGAACGCACCGGTTGTCTGGTGGACGTGCATTGCGACGAAACCGACGATCCGAACTCGCGTTTTCTGGAAGTGCTGGCGGAAGAAACGCGGGTGCGGAACATGGGTGCCCGCGTCACCGCCAGCCACACCGTGGCGATGGGTTCCTATGACAACGCCTACTGCTCAAAACTGTTCCGCCTGCTGCGCCGCTCGGGCATCAACTTCGTTTCCTGCCCGACCGAAAGCATCCACCTGCAAGGGCGCTTCGACACCTTTCCCAAACGTCGCGGCGTCACCCGGGTAGCCGAACTGGACCGTGCCGGCATGAACGTCTGCTTCGGGCAGGATTCGATCAAGGATCCCTGGTACCCGCTCGGCAACGGCAACATTCTGCGCATTCTCGACGCCGGGCTGCATATCTGCCACATGATGGGGTATCAGGATCTGCAGCGTTGTCTCGATTTCGTGACCGACAACAGCGCCAAAGCGCTGCACCTGGGCGACGGCTACGGCCTCGCCGTCGGCCGCCCGGCCAACCTGCTGCTTCTGGATGCGGAAAACGACTACGAAGCGGTGCGGCGTCAGGCCAAGGCGCGCCTGTCGATACGCCACGGCAAGGTCATCATGCAGCGTGAACCGGAGCTGATTCGGTATCCAAACCGCCAACCTGATTAACGTCATCCACAATAAGCGTGACCAAATGAGCGTGACGAAGAGCTTATTGAAACAGGCTCTTCGCTGCGCCCGCACAGGATACGGGCATGCATTCAACGCTATATATGCATTCAACGCTATAATAGTGCGGTGTGATACTGAAGGCCGGAGGATATCATGGGACGATATAATGTTTTCAACAGCGAAGGACAGTACGCACAAGGCTCGGAAGATCTGGTGTTGAAAAACAGGCTCGGTATTACCAACCCTGATGACATTGACGGCGCCGAATTAGTCCTACTGGAAAAACTGTATCATTTCGTCTTTGAAGACCACTTTCCCGCCAACCAGCAACTGAGTGTCGACCAGATCAGGGCATGGCACGCGCTTTGGCTCGGTAACCTCTATGACTGGGCCGGTCAGAACAGATCCGTCAATATCAGCAAAGGCGGATTCCTGTTTGCCAGTGCGTCACAAATCCCCAGCCTGCTTACGCAATTCAATGATAAATGCCTCACTCGATACACGCCTTGCACTGGCATGGCGCGCGATCGGCTGGCCGAAGCCATTGCTGTTGTCCACGTAGAATTGATACTGATTCACCCTTTTCGCGAAGGAAACGGGCGCATATCAAGGTTGGTGGCAGATGGGCCGTTCAGGGTGGTTATCCCCCGTTGGACTACCAACCCTGGGAGCAGAATAAGACCCAGTATATTGGTGCTATCCATGCCGGGGTCGGAATGGATTATGAGCCGATGACATACTGGGTTAATCAAGCACTGACGGGTGGGTGAACAGCCAAACTCAGGTAAGCGAACTTATCCCGCTGCTCGTCCAGTGAAGAGACAATCATGCTGGAGGACTGGCCGGTTTCAATGGCTGTCGATGTCGCCACAGTACGAATGATTTGTTCGCGAGAAGGCATAACATACTGCTCATTCCGGTGCTTTTGGTTGACAGCCATATCGTCCTCCCCATGTTGGTCTGTTTATTATACATGCAACCTGGCATGAAGTAATCCTGTGCTGAAAGCAAAAGGAAACCCTCCCGATCTGTTTAGGCACATTGCCGCCCCGGCAACACACCATGACCTTCACTGGCATCCAGATTATTAACCGGCATTCATTTCAGGCCGCAGCCTCCCCTCCCGGCATCGCTGCTGGTAACTCTGTTCAAAGGTCTGCATGCCGACCTGGCCGCCGGTTTGCAGCAGGCTCGGCAACTGGTGGGTTTTACCTTCGCGGATCAGGTTGCTGACCGCCGGGGTGGCGAGCAGTACTTCAAACAGCGCCACGCGCCCGCCTTGCGCGCCCGGCAACAGTTTCTGCGCCACCACCGCCTGCAGACTGGCGGCCAGTTGCGTGCGAACAAACGCTTTCTCCTCGGCGGGAAAGACATCCACCAGCCGGTCCACCGACTGCACCGCCCGCCGGGTATGCAGCGTCGCCAACACCAGATGACCGGTTTCCGCCGCCGTCAGCGCCAGCCGAATCGTCTCGCTGTCGCGCAACTCGCCGAGCAGCAGCACGTCCGGGTCTTCGCGCAGCGCCGCCCGCAGCGCACTGGCGAACGCATCGCTATGACGGCCAATCTCCCGCTGTTGAATCAGACAGCGTTGGCTGACATGCAGGAACTCAATCGGGTCTTCCAGCGTAATAATGTGGCGCGCACGGCGTTGATTGAGCGAGGCGATCATCGCCGCCAGCGTGGTGGATTTACCGCTGCCGGTCGCGCCGGTCACCAGAATCAGACCATCGGGGCGATCGGCCAGCTCCGCTACCACCGGCGGCGCGCCCAACGCCTGTAGATCCGGCTGATGTGACGGGATCAGGCGCAGCGCCGCCGACAGGCCGTGGCGCTGCATAAACAGATTGGCCCGTAACCGCTGCCCCTCCGGCAGCGTCAGCGCGCAGTCGGTCTGTCCGCTTTGCCGCAGTTGCTGCTCGCAGGCTGGTTCCAGCCAGCTGCCGCACCACTGCTCCAGCTCGTCGTTGTGCAACGGCGGCTGCGCAACATCCGCCACCAGTTGCCCGTCGATACGCCAAACCGGCGGATGACCGCTGCACAGGTGCAGATCGGACACATTCTGTTTTACACTAGACCGCACCCATTCACTCACATCCATTGATTGGCCTCCTGAACCATTATGACGATATCGACAGTCCAGCAAAATCTACAGGACGTCCGGCAGAGAATCTCGGCGGCGGCGGAACGTTGCGGGCGCGCGCCAGAAGAAATTACGCTGCTTGCCGTCAGCAAAACCAAACCTGTGAGCGCGATCGAAGCAGCCATTGCGGCCGGGCAGCGGGCATTTGGCGAAAACTATGTGCAGGAAGGGGTCGACAAGATTCGCCATTTTCAGACACATCAGCCGGATACGGCGCTGGAATGGCACTTTATCGGACCGTTGCAGTCGAATAAGAGCCGCCCGGTAGCGGAGCACTTCGACTGGTGCCACACCATCGATCGGCTGCGTATCGCCCAACGCCTGAGCGAACAGCGCCCGGCGCATCTGCCGCCGCTCAACGTGCTGTTGCAGGTCAATATCAGCCAGGAAGAGAGCAAATCCGGCATTCTGGCCGGCGACCTGCCGGAACTGGCGGCCAGCGTGGCCCAGTTGCCGAACCTGCGGCTGCGCGGGCTGATGGCGATCCCCGCGCCGGAAACGGATCATGACCGTCAATTGGCGGTATTTCGCCAGATGACCGAACTTTTTCTGCAACTAAAAGCGGATTATGGCACTTTGGATACCCTGTCGATGGGCATGACCGACGACATGGCCGCCGCCATTGAGGCCGGCAGCACGCTGGTGCGGATCGGCACCGCGATTTTTGGCGCACGTGATTACCGTTCACCGGCCAGTTAACCTTAACGGACAGATGAGAACAGCGAGAATCTGATGGAACACCGTAAAATAGCCTTTATCGGCGCGGGCAATATGGCGCAGGCGATCATCGCCGGTCTGATGGCGGGCGGCTATCCGGCCAGCCAGGTCAGCGTCAGCGCGCCGTCCGCCACAAACCGGGACGTACTGGCCGCCCGTTATGGCGTTGCCAGCCTGAGCGACAATATCGCCAGCGCCCGCAATGCCGAAGTTGTGGTGTTGGCGGTCAAACCGCAATTGATGGCGGACGTCTGCCAAACGCTGGCGCAGCAGGTGGATTTCAGCGGCAAACTGGTGTTGTCGATCGCCGCCGGCGTCAGCGTCGCCCGTTTCCGTCAGTTACTGGGTGATTCGCTCAACATCGTGCGCATCATGCCCAACACCCCATCGCTGGTGGGGCAGGGCATGAGCGGGCTGTACGCGCCGGCGAACGTCGGCGAAGCCGATCGGGCGTTTGCCGCCGACCTGATGAAGAGCGTCGGTAAACTGTGCTGGGTCGCCGACGAAGCGCAGATTAACGGCGTGATTGCCGCCGCCGGCAGCGCTCCCGCTTATTTCTTCCTGTTCATGGAAGCCATGCAGCAGGAAGCGATTCGTCAGGGCTTCGACGCCGACACCGCCCGGTTGCTGGTACAGCAGGCAGCCAGCGGCGCGGCGGCGCTGGTGGACGCCAGCCCGGACATCCCGCTGTCGACACTGCGGGAAAATGTGACCTCCAAAGGCGGCACCACCGCTGAAGCGCTGCGCGTGTTCAACGAGCGCCAGTTGGGCCAGATTGTCGCCGATGCTATGCAAGCCGCCGTACACCGTGCGAAGGAAATGGAATCGCTGTTCTGATTGCCGTCTGAAACATGATTTTTAATGAAGGAATAACCGTCTCATGCTGACCCTGACTTTTCTGGTCAAGACCCTGATTGACCTGTACGTGATGGTGTTATTGCTGCGCATCTGGATGCAGTGGGCGCGCAGTGATTTTTACAACCCGCTGGCGCAATTCGTGGTGAAGCTCACCCAGCCGATCATCGGGCCGCTACGTCGCATCATCCCGTCGCTGGGGCCGATCGACAGCGCCTCGCTGCTGCTGGCGTTTCTGCTCACCACGCTCAAGTATCCGTTACTGTTGCTGATTCAGGTCGGCTCGCTGTCGCTCAGCCCGATCAACCTGCTGGTGGGGCTGCTGGCGCTGGTCAAATCTGCGGGTTATCTGGTGTTCTGGGTGGTGATTATCCGTTCGCTGATGAGCTGGATCAGCCAGGGCCGCAGCCCGGTGGACTACATGCTGCATCAGTTGACTGAACCGCTGATGGGGCCGGTGCGCCGCATTCTGCCGTCGGCCGGTGGGCTGGATTTCTCGCCGATGGTGGTGATTCTGGTGCTGTACCTGTTGAACTATCTCGGCATGGATTTTTTCCCGGGGCTGTGGTTCCTGTTGTGAGTGCCGTCAGTCGTTGCGAAGACGGGCTGGTGATTCGGCTGTATATTCAGCCGAAAGCCAGCCGGGATCAGATTGTCGGGCTGCATGGCGACGAGCTTAAAGTCGCCATCACCGCGCCGCCGGTGGACGGTCAGGCCAACGCTCACCTCATCAAATTTCTTGCCAAACAGTTTCGCGTCGCCAAAGGCATGGTGACCATCGAAAAGGGCGAGCTTGGGCGTCACAAACAGATTAGAATCGTCAACCCGCAAGCCATCCCGGCCGATGTCGCGGAACTCATCTCCTGAAGTTATTCTCTGAACAGAAGTGATTCCCTGAACGGAAGTGATTCCCTGAACAAATACCCTGAACAGATTGCAGGAACAACAGATGCAAAACGTGGTTTTAGCCACCGGCAACGCCGGTAAAGTGCGTGAACTCGCCGGTCTGCTGGCGGATTTCGGCCTCGACGTGGTAGCGCAAACCACGCTGGGGGTCGAATCCGCCGAGGAAACCGGTTTAACCTTTATCGAAAACGCCATTCTGAAAGCGCGCCACGCCGCGCGTGAAACCGGTCTGCCAGCCATCGCCGACGATTCAGGCCTGGCGGTGGACGCGCTGGGCGGCGCGCCGGGGATTTACTCCGCCCGCTACGCCGGGGAAGACGCCAGCGATCGGCAGAATCTCGACAAACTGCTGGCGGCGCTGGACAACGTACCGGACGAGCAGCGTCGGGCCAGCTTCCACTGCGTGCTGGTGTATCTGCGCCACGCCGACGACCCGACGCCGCTGGTGTGCCACGGCAGCTGGCAGGGCGTCATCGCCCGCGCGCCGGTCGGCGAAGGCGGCTTCGGCTACGACCCGGTGTTTTTTGTGCCGTCAATCGGCAAAACCGCCGCCGAGCTGAGCCGCGAAGAGAAAAATGCCCTCTCCCACCGCGGTCAGGCGTTGCGTCAGTTACTGGATGCCCTGCGACATGCTTAATCTGCCGCCGCTCAGCCTGTACATCCACATTCCCTGGTGCGTGCAGAAATGCCCCTATTGCGACTTCAACTCCCACGCGCTGAAAGGCGAGGTGCCGCACGACGACTACGTGGCGCACCTGCTGGCGGATCTGGATGCCGACCTGCCGCTGGCGGGCGGACGCCCTCTGCACAGTATCTTTATCGGCGGCGGTACGCCGAGCCTGCTCAGCGCCGACGCGATGCAACAGTTGCTGGATGGCGTGCGCTCAAGGCTGTCCTTGCCGGCCGAGGCGGAAATCACTATGGAAGCCAATCCCGGCACGGTGGAAGCCGACCGCTTCAGCGGCTACCAGCGGGCAGGCATCAACCGGATTTCCATCGGCGTGCAGAGTTTCAGCCCGGATAAACTGACGCGGCTGGGCCGCATCCACGGTCCACAAGAGGCCAAACGCGCCGCCCGGCTGGCCGCCGGTCTGGGGCTGCGCAGTTTTAATCTCGACCTGATGCACGGGCTGCCGGAGCAATCGCTGGACGACGCGCTGGACGATCTGCGTCAGGCCATCGCGCTCAATCCGCCGCACTTGTCCTGGTATCAGTTAACCATTGAGCCCAACACCCTGTTCGGTTCGCGCCCGCCGGTGCTGCCGGACGACGATGCGCTGTGGGACATTTTCGAGCAGGGTCACCGTTTGTTGAGCGACGCCGGGTATCAGCAGTATGAAACCTCGGCCTACGCCAAACCGGGTTACCAGTGCCAGCACAACCTCAATTACTGGCGTTTCGGCGATTATCTGGGCATCGGCTGCGGCGCTCACGGCAAAATCACCTTCGCCGACGGCCGTATTGTGCGCACGGTGAAAACCCGCCACCCACGCGGCTACATGCAGGGCAATTACCTGCAGCAACGCAGCGAGGTGGCGATGGCCGACCGGCCGTTCGAGTTCTTCATGAACCGTTTCCGGTTGCTGGAACCAGCGCCGCGCGCTGATTTCACCGCCTACACCGGACTGCCGGAAAACGCCATCCGTCCGTACATCGACGCGGCGCTGGCGCAAGGCTACCTGACCGAAACCGGGCAGCACTGGCAGGTGACCGAACACGGCAAGCTGTTTCTCAACTCGTTGCTGGAGCTGTTTCTGGCGGAAGAATGAGTAGCTAAGAGACACGGTCGCAGCACAAAAATCCGGCTTAACCGACTGACGACACGTTGAATTCCGGCACGGGATTATGACAAAGTGAAGGCGGGATTTGCCCCGTTATACGCTATAAAAGGTAAACCACCATGAAAACGATCACCCTACTGGTTGCCACGCTATTTATGGCGACCGCATTGACCGGCTGCAACACCGCTCGCGGATTCGGTCAGGACGTTCAGAAACTCGGCAGTTCCATTTCCCATACCGCCAGTTGATCGGCGCCCCGCCTGCCGCGCAGGCAGGCGGGTCACCTTTACAGAACCGTCATTACCCCGCCGTTCGCATCGGCACGTGGGGAATCCCATCCTCGTCGTAACCGTCGCCACAGACGGCAAAACCGAACTGTTGATAAAAATGCTGCAGGTGCGCCTGCGCGGACAAGTACTGCGCCCGCCCCGGCCAGTGTCGGGCACAGGCGGCCTGTGAATGCATCAACAACTGATGCCCCAACTGCTGACCGCGCGCGTCGGGCGCGACGACCACCCGGCCGATGGTTACGGCGTCCTGCCCGTCATGGGGCGCCAGCAATCGCGCGCAGGCGATCAACCTGCCGTTTTGCCAGGCGGTCACATGGCGGTTGCCGTCCACCAGATCCAGACCGTCCGGGTCCTGATAGGCGCACTGCTGCTCCACCACAAAAACCTGACTGCGCAGGCGCAAAATGTCGTATAGCGCATAAGGGTTCAGGTCTTTCACGCCCCAGTCATGCCAAATCAGACTCATCACCGCTCCTTATTCGCCGTCAGCCGAATGGGTCGTTGCCGCCGGTTCAGGCCGACGCCGCCACTGGGTGACCTGCACCCAGACCCACAAACCGGCAATGGCCAGCGCAAACAGCACGCCGAAGCCGACGCCGATCGCCAGTACCGGCACGCCGACCTTCACCGCCAGCGAGTAGAGCGCCAGCATCAACAGCATGGCGCCGTTTTCGCCCAGGTTCTGCACCGCAATGGCGTTGCCCGCCCCCACGCTTTCCCGGCCGCGTTCCTGCAACAGCGCATTGAGCGGCACGATGAAGAAGCCGCCCAGCGCCCCCAGCACCAGCAGGCAGGCGTAAGCGCTAATCAGGCTGTGTTGCAGGGTGAACACCACCACCATCACGCCGATCAATACCCCGGCGGGCAGGCAGCGTCGCACGGTTTTCAGCGTGACCAGCTTACCGGCCGCCGCCGCGCCGACCACAATCCCCACCGCCACCATGGCGTTGAGCAGCGTCGGCGTCGAATTGTCGTTGATGCCCAGCGCCAGCGGCACCCACAGCACCAGCAGGAAACGCAGCGTCACGCCCGCGCCCCAGAACATGCCGGTGCCGACCAGCGAAAAACGGGTTTCGCCGTTGCGCCACAGCACGCGGCAGGCGTCAAAGAACGAGCGGGTCATGCGCGCCGGGCGCCAGGACGCGCCGGGGCGCGCCGCCGCCAGTTTCGGAATCAGCAGGTTGGCGGCCAGCGCGATGCCATAAGCCAGCGCACACACCGCCAGCGCGCCGTAGATCTGCCAGTCGGCCAGCACGCCGCCCACCACCGATCCGGTGAGAATGGCGGCGATGGTGGACGCTTCCATCAGGCCGTTGGCTTTCACCAGTTGATCGCCGCGGGTGATTTCGCCCAAAATGCCGTACTTGGCCGGGGAATAGGCCGCCGCGCCCAGCCCCACCAGCGTGTAACCCAGAAACGGATTGCCGCCCAGGCAGATCAGCAACGCGCCGGCCAGCTTCAGGGCGTTGGCGAACATCATCACCCGCCCTTTGGCGAAACTGTCGGCGAACTGGCCGACAAACGGCGCCAGCACGATATAGGCGGCGACAAACCCCATCTGCAGGAAAGGCTGGCTCCAGTCGGGGTAAGCCAACGATTTCACCAGCGCCAGCGTAGCGAACAGCAGCGCGTTATCACCGAAGGCGGAGAAAAACTGCGCCACCATCACCGCGTTCATGCCGCGGGAAAACAGCGATGACGAGGGAGAAATCTGATTACTCATGCATCATGCTCCGGTTGTTCCCCGGCCTCCTCCGCCGCCTCACCAGCGGGCTGTTCCGCCAGTTGGCGCAGCGTGACGAAGTCCGGTTTGCCGCTGCCCAGCAACGGCAGCTCTTTCAGGTAACGGATATCGCGCGGCACCGCCAGTTCCGGCATGCCGCTCTGGCGCGCCTGCGTCAGCAAGCTGTCGCGGGTAAGACCGGCATCGGTGGTAAACAGCACCAGCGCCTCCCCTTTGCTGCTGTCGCTGCGGGCGCTGGCGGCGTGCTGCGCCTGCGGCGATACCTGATTCGCCAGTTGCTCCACGCTCTCCAGCGACACCATTTCCCCGGCCAGCTTGGCAAAGCGCTTAACGCGGCCGACGATGGTGCAGAAGCCCTGTTCATCCAGATCGACGATGTCGCCGGTGTCGTACCAGTTCGATTCACGCTGCCCCAGCTCGTTTTCCGCCGCGGGCAACTCCAGCTCGCCGGGGTTTTCCACCCGCAGATAGCCTTTCATCACGTTCGGCCCGCGCAGTTGCAGACGGCCGCCATGATGGATGCCCGGCACCGGAATCAACCGCGACTCGATGCCCGGCAACAGCCGACCGACGGAATGCAGTTTGCAAGCCATCGGCACGTTGATCGCCACCACCGGCGCGCACTCGGTCACGCCGTAGCCTTCCAGAATGCGGATGCCGAATTTGTCCTGCCATACGGTCCGCACCCGTTCGGACAGTTTTTCCGCCCCGGCAACCACGTAGCGCAGGCGGGCGAAATCGTACGGATGGGCGAAGCGCGCATAGTGCCCGAGGAAGGTGGAAGTACCGAACAGCACCGTGCAGTTGCGGTCATACACCAGCTCCGGCACGATGCGGTAATGCAACGGACTCGGGTAGAGGAACACCCGCGCGCCGGTCATCAGCGGCGTCAGCAGCCCCACCGTCAGCCCGAAGGCGTGGAACAGCGGCAGCGCCGACATAAAACGGTCACGCGGCGTGAAATCGGCCACGGTGCGGATCTGCTCCACGTTGGCCGTCAGGCTGTTGTGGGTATGCACCACCCCTTTCGGGTTGCCTTCCGAGCCGGAGGTAAACAGGATGATCGCCGCGTCGTCCGGCTGTTGCGGGCGCATGGCGCGCGTCGGGAACAGCAGGTGGAACAGGATCCACAGTTTGTCCGACAGCGTAACGGTATCCTTCAAATCTTCCAGATAGACCCAGTTAGCCTCTTTCACCTGCTGCGGCAGGTAGGTCAACTTGCCTTTCTCCAGAAACTGCCGCGAGGTGACGATGGTTTTAATCCGCGCTGCGGTCATCGCGCTCTGAATCCCTTTCGCCCCGGAAGTGTAGTTGAGCATTGCCGGCACCCGGCTGCCGAGCGACGCGCCGAGAATCGCGGCGGCGGTGACGGTGGCGTTGGGCAGCAGCAACCCGACATGTTCGCGCTCGCCGGTAAAGCGCTGCAGAATGCGCGACACCCCGAGCGATTTTTTCAGCAATCCGTGGTAGCTGTCTTCCTTCAGGTTGATGTCTTCAATGCACGGCGAGTGGTAGCCGTAACGGGCGCAGGCAGCCAGAAAGGCTTCATATAACGTATGGTGCGGGCGCACCGCCATGCGTGCGTCCATCATGATGCGATGCAACGCTTCTCCCGCCAGCTCGCGGCGTTCGCGCGCCGAAGACGCCACCGGCATCGGCAGTTGGGCCGGCGGTAAAAAATGGAGGGAAATCTGTGGAAACAGACGGCGACGCAACACGCTGCCCAGACGGCCGAAATGGGTGAACTCCGGTCCTTCGATACGCACCGGCACCACCGTTGCGCCAGCGCGGGCGGCCACAAACGCCGCGCCGCTGTAAATCTTCATCAGTGAACCGGTGACGGAGATACGCCCCTCCGGGAACACCACCACCGGGCGACCCTTCTCCACCAACCGGATCAACTGTTTAATCGCCAGCGGTTTGGTCGGGTCCAGCGGCAAAAAATCAATATACGGTTTCAGCCAGCGCATGAACCAGCGGTCGGTGATGCTGGAATAGACGGCGAACACCGGTTTGCTTTGCACCGGCAGAAACAGCGCCATCAACATGCCATCAAGGAATGAAACGTGGTTTGGGGTAATCAATATCTTTGACTGCCGGAAACTGCTTTCATCACCCGTGATCTGAATGCGGTACAGATGCTTCAGCACCCAGCGTAAAAAGGTATAAATCATCCCACCTCCCTATGTGTAAACAGTAACCCAGTCCGGTTTGGACCCACATACCGCCGATGGTTCATGGTCGCTCGCTCCCATCGATTGTTCACTTTCGCCGTCGGCATAACCGCGACGTCGGGATAGCGCGCGCACCGCGGCGCGCCCCCCCCATCAACGGGTTCACCATACCATAAACCGCACCAACATTAGCGATGAAAACACCGCCGGAATCAGCGGCAATAGGGAGTAAAAAAACGGCCGAAAATCATCATACTGCGGCGGGGAAAGATCGGGCGGGTGCGGCCCGCCCAGGGGAAGGGGGTTACAGCACTTCGCCGTTACTGGCGATCACCTGCCGGTACCAGTCAAAGCTCTTTTTCTTACGGCGCGCCAGCGTGCCGTGGCCGTCATTGTCTTTATCCACGTAGATAAAACCGTAGCGCTTTTTCATCTCGCCGGTGCCGGCGCTGACGATATCAATCGGTCCCCACCAGGTGTACCCCATGATGTCGCAGCCATCGGCAATCGCCTGCGCCACCTCGTGCAGATGCTGTTGCCCGTAGCGAATGCGGTCGTCATCGTTGATGACGCCGTTGGCGTCCGGCACATCCACTCCGCCGAAGCCGTTTTCGACAATAAACAGCGGCTTTTCATAGCGATCCGCCAGTTCGTTACACACCAGCCGCAAACCTTTGGCGTCAATCGGCCAGCCCCAGTCGGTGCTTTGCAGATACGGATTTTCCTTGCCGATCACCCCGCCGGTATCCGCCAGCACCGGCATACCGGCCTGATAGGTGGCGCTGCGGTAATAGCTGAACCCGAGGTAGTCGGACGGATGCGCCGCCAGCAACGCCAGATCGCCCGCTTCCATCGCCAGTTCAATGCCGTGTTCGCGCCACATCCGCTGACTGTAAGCCGGGTAGTGACCGCGCATCATCACATCGGCGTAAAACAGCGAGCGGCGCCGCATCTGCATCGTTTCGAACACGTCATCTGGGCGGCAACTGTGCGGATAAACGGTGCTCAGCGACAACATGCAGCCGATGCGGGCGTCCGGAATTAGCTGGTGACACAGCTGGTTAGCCAGCGCGTTGGCGACAAACATGTGATGGCTGGCCTGATAAATCACCGCCAACCGTTCCTCCGTCCCCGGCTGCACCGCGCCGGTGGCGAACGGGATGCGGTTCATGTTGTTCAGTTCGTTGAACGTCATCCAGTACTTCACCTTGTGCCGGTAACGGCGAAACACCGTGTCGCAATAGCGGACGAAATACTCCACCAGTTTACGGTTGTGCCAGCCGCCGTAGCGCTGGTACAACGCCAGCGGCGTTTCATAGTGCGACAGGGTAATCACCGGTTGGATGCCGTACTTCAATAGTTCGTCAAACAACTGGTCGTAGAAACGCAGCCCCGCTTCGTTGGGCTGCGTCTCATCCCCCTGCGGGAAAATACGCGACCAGGCGATTGAGGTGCGAAAGCATTTGAACCCCATTTCAGCGAACAGGGCGATGTCGTCCCGGTAGCGGTGATAGAAATCGATCGCCTCGTGGCTGGGGTAGTAACTTGCGGGGTCGACAGCCGTATCCGGTTTACCCGCCACGATGCCGCCGCGTACCACATCGGCAATCGACGGCCCTTTGCCGTCCTCATTCCAGGCGCCTTCCGCCTGATTGGCGGCAATCGCGCCGCCCCATAAAAACCCTTGCGGGAAACGAGCCATGATCACTCCTTACATGTCCGGTAAAGCCGGCGGCCCGCGCCGCCGGCGTCTGGGTCAGTCGAGGTCCGCGCCGTTGGAGGCGATCAATTTTCGATACCAGTAGAAGCTCTTCTTGCGCGAGCGCTGCTGGGTGCCGTGGCCGTCGTCGTCCTGATCGACGTAAATAAAGCCGTAGCGCTTGGAGATTTGCGAGGTGCCGGCGCTGACTACGTCGATCGGCCCCCACCAGGTGTAGCCGAACAGTTTGACGCCGTCCGCCAGCGCTTCCTTCATTTGTTCCACATGTTGACGCAGGTATTCGATGCGGTAGTCATCGTCAATTGAACCGTCCGGATTGACGCTATCCACCGCGCCCAGCCCGTTTTCGGCGATGAACAGCGGTTTCTGATAGCGGTCATACAACTGGTTGAGCGCCAGCCGCAACCCTTTCGGGTCAATCTGCCAGCCCCACTCGCTGGTGGGCAGATAGGGATTGCGGATGCCGCCGGTGATCAGGTTGCCGGTCGCGCCTTCCAGCTTTTCCGGGTGGGCGCTGACGGTGCTGGACATGTAGTAGCTGAACGACACGTAATCCACCGGGTACTGCCGCAGGATCTCGTCGTCCCCCTGTTCCTTGTTCAGCACCACGCCTTTTTCCGCCAGCATACGGTCGGTATAGGCCGGGTAGTAACCGCGCGCCTGCACGTCGCTGAAGAACAGCGATACCCGCTGCGCTTCCTCGCAGGCCTGCAGATCGTCCGGGTGACAGGTGTTGGGATAGAGGATCTGGTAGCTGATCATGCAGCCGACCTGCGAACCGGGAATGATCTGATGACAGGCTTTGGTCGCCAGCGCGCTGGCGATAAACTGATGGTGCACGCCCTGATACTTGTCCTGCTCCAGATGCGGATTGTCTTCTTCGATCACCCCGACGCTGACGTAGGGGTGATGTTTGACGCAGTTGATCTCGTTGAAGGTCATCCAGTATTTGACCTTGTGTCGATAGCGCTCGAATACCGTGGTGGCGAAACGCACGTAAAAATCGACCAGCTTACGATTGGGCCAGCCGCCGTATTCGGTGACCAGACACAGCGGCATCTCGTAGTGGGACAACGACACAATCGGCTGAATGTTGTGCGCCAACAGGGCATCAAGCACCCGGTCGTAAAACGCCAGCCCATCTTCATTCGGTTCGGTTTCGTCGCCGCGCGGAAAAATGCGCGTCCAGGCGATCGACATACGAAAGCACTTGAAACCCATCTCGGCGAACAGCGCGATATCTTCCTTGTAGTGGTAATAAAAGCCGTTGCCCTTGCGTTTTGGATAGTACTTTTTACTGTGCGGGTCCTGCGCGTCCGCCACCTGCTGGTGGGTCATAAACAGCCACTGATCCAGCCAGCGTTCTTTGGGCGTGCGGCTGTCAAAGGTATACACGTCCGATACCGACAGCCCTTTGCCGCCCACGTTCCAGGCGCCTTCCAGTTGGTTGGCGGCCGTCGCGCCGCCCCACAGAAAATCCGGTGGAAACGCGTTTAAATCCGATGGACACGTTTTTGATACGCTCATGCTTGTTTCCTCTCCCTCAGGCCGCCGCAGCGGTCAGTTTCATCAAGGCGTCGCGCGAGTGGACGTCGCCATTCAGCAACGGGCTCACTTCGCCATAACATTCGGTATTGGTGACGATCACGATCACGCTGGGGTCGATGCCTTCCGCCAGCAGCGCCGGCAGGTCGAAGCTCACCAGCGGTTCACCGACTTCCACTATCTGCCCGGGCTGGGCGTGACGGATAAAGTGGCGGCCGCCGAGTTTGACGGTGTCGATGCCGATGTGGATCAGCACCTCGGCGCCGGTGTCGCTTTTGAGCGTCAGCGCGTGGTGGGTGTCGAATATCGACTCGATGCGCCCATTGACCGGCGACAGCAGTTCGCCGTTTTCCGGGTAGATGGCGATCCCCTTGCCGAATACCTCCCCGGCAAACACCGGGTCGCTGAGGCTCTCCAGCGCCACCACCCGACCGGCCACCGGCGCGAACAGTTTTTCGTTATGCAATAGCTGTTCGTTATGCTCGCTCAGCGCCACCGGCGCGGCCGGCATCACCGTCTGCCCTTCATGCGGCGTGGCGGCTTTTCCCACGTTCTCTTCAAATCCGAGTAAGCAGGTCATCACCGTTGCCGTGGTGAACGAAATCGCCATGCTGGCCAGCGCGTACAGGAAGGTCGGCCCCACCAGCGCGGGCAACCCCGGCAGCCCGCTCAAGGCAAAGGCGTAGGTCTTCACCCCGAAAAACATGGCGAACGCGCCGCCGCAGGCGCCGCCAATCAGCGCGGCGGCGAACGGGCGTTTGAAACGGATATTGACGCCGTACATCGCCGGCTCGGTGATGCCCATAGTGGCGGTCAGGCTGGTGGACAACGCCAGCGACTTGGTTTTCTTGTCGCGGGCGCGCAGGAACACGCCGAACGCCGCCCCCGCCTGCCCCATGTTGGCGATATAGAAGATGATCTTGAACGGATCGAACCCCATCTTGCTGATGTTGTTGATCATGATGGGGATCAGCACATAGTGCATGCCGGTGATGATGATCATCGACAGCGTGCCGCCCAGAATCAGCCCGGCGAGAATGCCCATGTTGTCCACCAGCCAGACGATACCGGTGGAAAGATGGTTGCCGACGATGATGCCGAGCGGGCCGATGGCGATCAGCATGACTGGCGCGACGATCAGCAACGTCAGCAGCGGCACGAACATGGTTTTCAGCGCGCCGGGCATGATGCGGTCGACACGGCGCTCCACCCAGGACATCAGCCACACCGCCAGCAGAATCGGGATCACCGACGAAGCGTAAGACACCGGCGATACCGGCAGCCCGAGGAAGGTAATCTCGCCGCCGCCTTGAAACAGCTTGGTCAGAGTGGGATGCAGCAACGTAGCCGCCAGCGCCACCGCCACATACGGATTACAGCCAAACTTGTGGGCGGCGCTGAACGCCAGCACCAGCGGCATAAAGTAGAAAATACCGTCGCTGATGGCGGACAGAATCAGGTAGGTTTGGTTGGTGTTGGATACCCAGTGCAGCGCCACCAGCAGCGACAGGATCCCTTTGAGGATACCGGCGCCGGCAATGGCCGGGATCACCGGCGAGAAGATGCTGGAAAACGCCTCCAGCAGCGCCGAGATAGGGTGTCGCGGCCGCCCGGCCTCCGGGGCGTCGGCGGTCTGGCTCGCCAGCAGCGGAAACTGCCGGATCAACGCGCGGTAGACATCCGCCACGTCGTTGCCGATGATCACCTGAAACTGTTCGCCGGCGACATTAATACCAATTACCCCGTCTAATGCTTCCAGCTGGGCGCGATCGATACGTTGCGCTTGATGCAAATAAAAACGCAATCGGGTAATACAATGAAAAACCTGTCGGATATTTCCTTCCCCCCCGACAAGCGCCACAATGTTCTTTGCCGTCTCCTGATAATTAACTGACATAACAATTCCTCTTTCCAGAAAGAAATCTTACGATTTCTGCAACAACCGCACGGTATTTACCGTGGCGCCTTGTTCCTCTGGGGTTTGCCTGCGTCAGCGGATATCGCCTCGTCTCCGACGAATCGCCGCTGCCAGTAACAAGCCTATTCGGAATGATTTAAACGGTGAATCATATTATCGATATGAATGGTTAGGTAGAGTTTCTCCGAATTGGTCATGGTGTGTTGGTAGTTTTTTTTGATAAAGGTATTGATGGCTTCCACACAGCCCAGCGTTTTTTGATAACGTTGCTGAACCATGGTAAATAAATCGCCGTCGTCATTATCCAGCGAAGCGCCTTCCACCACCCGCTGAGAAAAAAACTTCAGGTGGGTAATGAAGCGGTAATAATTGCCGTTGTTTTCATCCAGCGGCACCTGAAAATAATATTTGACGATATTCTGCACCTGATAAATCAGCTGCGTAATCTGCTTCATATTACCGATATTGTCGCCAAGCTCGGCATTGACGATATGCAACGCAATACTGCATGCCTCATCTTCCGGCAGAGTGACGCCCAGCGTTTCCCGTATCAACGCGAGCGCTTGCTCCGCCACGGCATACTCTTGCTTGTAGAAGTGGCGCACTTCCCAGTGCAGCGGGTTCTGAATCAGGGTGCCGTTGCGCTGGCACTGCAGGGCAAACGCGAGGTGGTCGGCCAGCGTGACGTAAATGCCTTCGCTCAGTTTCTGCTGTAGTTGCTTTTTCACCGTTTCGACAATGTCGCTGGTCAGTTGCAATATTTCCAGCGGGACTTCCTGCGCCAGGTCCTTAAAACGCGCGGAAATGACGTTATCCTGCAAACGGAATATTTTTTCCACCCGCGGCATTTCCACATCCTGCCCGGTTCGGGAATGAAAACCCAATCCGCAGCCGGTCAAGATAAGCTCCTGCCCCTGATTGTCGGTAACGCTGACTACATTATTATTCAGGACTTGAGTTATCTTCATCGCATTTCCCCTGAAAACAGAAACGGGCAAAACGTAAATACAGCAGACGGCGAAGTCATTCGACTTCATACGATTGCTGCACTTATGTTTTGCCCGCCGAACGGTAACAAGCCTTATGCAATGAGCAAAAACTATCACCCGCTATTTTTGGCGTCAATCGCGCCTCTGACAGGTGGCAGGATTTCTTTTTTATTTGTGACAAGGGTATTATTTTCCCGCCTGTCGGAACGCAGGCAAAAAAAAACCTACGCATCCGCGTAGGTTGGTGCAATTTGAATGGTTCAATGTGGAGAACACATCGATTTGTCACCCATCAATACCTCTGGGACTTGTTACTCTAAAGAGAGTCATCCCGAATCACTAGCGCAGAATCGAAAGATAAACGTTCGAAGTGCAACCAACTGTAAAATTCTCGAGTGAGCTGTAATAAAGCCGTGAAAAACAACGGTTGTCATGCAATTCGGCCGACTTTACCGGCCGACGCCGACCAGAATTCAGCCGGCGGACGATCGCCGCTCGGGCTGGCTATAACGCCAGCCAGATCAGCGCCGCAATACCGCCGAACAACGTCCACTTCACCAGATAGTAAACCGGCTTGTTCCAGCTTTTCAGCCGCTTGCCCACTTTTCTGATCGCATAGACATAGCGGAAGATCCGGTTAATCCCGCCGGTGCGATCCGCGTCGTTATTAGGCGCAGCCGCCGCGCTCATCAGATTGCGCCCCACCCAGTGATTGATCGCCTGCGCCCAGCGATAGCGCATCGGCCGTTCGATATCGCAAAACAGGATCAGCCGATTCTGACCGCTGGTGTTTTCCGCATAATGAATATAGGTTTCGTCGAACAGCACGCCTTCGCCATCACGCCAGCTGTAGCGCTCGCCGTCGACCTCGATAAAACAGCGATCGTCATTGGGCGTCTTCAGCCCCAGATGGTAACGCAGCGAACCGGCGTACGGGTCGCGGTGGCGCGGCAAACGACTGCCATCCGGCAGGGTGGCGAACATCGCCGCCTTTACCGACGGCAGTGAACGCAGCAACGCCGTAGTATTGGGGCACATCACATCCGCGGACGGATGAGCATCCTCATACCATTTCAGGTAGAACCGTTTCCAGCCGGTCTTAAAGAACGAGTTGAAACCGGCGTCGTTATAGCGATCCGACGCTTTGATTTCCTGCATTGCCAGCAGCTTTTCCCCCTCTTCCCGGATCATCGGCCAGTTCTCCTGCAACACCGCCAGTTCGGGGAAATGGCCGGGCCTGAGATACGGCGTCACCGGGACGCGGGAAAACAAGTACATAAAGCCGTTGAGCGGCGCGGTAAAGGTCGAGTGATCCGACAGTTGGCGCCAGAACTTATAACGTACGCGACCACGAAAGTGGACATAGGCGACCGCCAGAATAAACACCATCAGAATGACATATTTCATGCAGTGACTTCCCTGAGAGCGATGAGCCCATCCTGCCCGCATGGGAAAGGCCGGCCTACTTTCCGGCGTCATTCCCGATACAGAGCATCAGCACCCGGCGCAGGATGACGGCTCGTTGAAGAAACACATTTATAACGTATGACAAACAACACATTCATAACCTATGGCAAACAACACATTTACGTTTCACCAATATTGCTGCCGGGGAGAATATGACGACGCGCCGACAACGAAAGTTGCGATCCCCGCCTCTTGCGGCTGCGGCTTAATTCCGTGACACTCTGGCAGTCACTTGATTCAGCGCACCATTTCACATCAGGAACAACAGGAAACCTCCATGGCCACCATTAAGGACGTCGCCAGGCTGGCGGGCGTGTCGGTCGCAACCGTGTCGCGCGTCATCAACGATTCGCCGAAAGCCAGCGCACAGGCGCGCAACGCCGTACTGCAGGCCATGCAGCAGTTGCAATACCATCCGAACGCCAACGCCCGCGCGCTGGCCCAGCAATCCACCGAAACGCTGGGGCTGGTGGTGTCCGACGTATCCGATCCCTTTTTCGGCACGATGGTCAAAGCGGTGGAGCAGGAGGCCTATCGCACCGGCAACTTCCTGCTGATAGGCAATGGCTACCACGTGGCGCACAAGGAGCGTCAGGCGATCGAACAGCTGATTCGCCACCGCTGCGCGGCGCTGGTGGTCCACGCTAAAATGCTGCCGGATGAGGAACTCACGCAACTGATGGAACAGATTCCGGGCATGGTGCTGATCAATCGCATCCTGCCGGGGTATGAAGCGCGCTGCGTGGCGCTGGATAACCGCTACGGCGCCTGGCTGGCGACCCGACACCTGATCCTGCAAGGGCATCGTCAGATCGGCATCCTGTGTTCCAACCACGCCATCTCCGACGCCGATGACCGTCTGGCCGGCTACCGGGACGCGCTGGCCGAGCACGCGATTCCGCTGGATGAGCAGTTGATCGCCTACGGCGAACCGGACGAAAGAGGCGGCGAAGCCGCGATGATCACGCTGCTGGAACGCGGCCGCCCGCTGACCGCGCTGAGCTGCTACAACGACCCGATGGCCGCCGGCGCGCTGGCGGTGCTGAGCGATAACGGCATTGAGGTGCCGCGGGATATGTCGCTGATCGGCTTCGATGATGTGCTGCTGTCGCGTTACCTGCGCCCGCGCCTTACCACTATCCGCTACCCGATTACCGCGATGGCGACGCAGGCGGCGCAGATTGCGCTGGCGCTGGCCAACGACACACCGCTGCCTAACGCCATCAACCTATTCCACCCGACGCTGATCCGCCGTCATTCAGTCGCCAGTTTGAATAATGGGCACTAAATTAGTAAGGCATTAAGACGCAGCAGATACTGGTAAGCACCTTTAGCTAAAGGTGATGGTTTTACGGCGTCAAAAACTGTGCTGAGGCGGGCGACTTCGCCGGGTGAGCCGCATGGACGCGGCGAAAGCCCGTGCCGCGCCGGACAAAAACGTCGGGAACGTTTTTGAACAGCGTTTACGCTGGCCCGAAGGGCGAGCCCCAGGGATGGGGCGAGTAACCGCGTCACGGGCGGCCCGAACAGCGAAGGCGAACGCCGAAGGGACCGCGGTAGCGGCACAGTTTAGCCACTAGCCAGAGGTCAAGGAGAGGCGGCGCTGAGCCTCTCCTTGTCGTGCGTGCGACGATGTTGCAAAGGGATACCAAAGTCATCAAGCACGAAATCTCTCACCACTCTCAAATGAATCGGCAGTAAAAAACAACAAGGCTGTTTGTCAACAGCACAAATCACCCGAGTGAGCGGTGATACAGCCGCACCATTTTGTCGGGGTACTCCGGCGCGTCGCCGAGATAGCGCCAGCCGTGGCGTTCGTAGTAGCCGCTGAAATCGGCGTAGAGATAGAGATCGTCAAAGCCGCGCTCGCGGCTGAACGCCACCACAAAGCGCTGTAGCTCGGCGCCCAGCCCGCGATCGCGGTAGCGCTCGTCCACATAAAGCGCCGCCAGCCAGGGGGTCAGATCCTGCCGGCTGATCAGATCGCAACGCCACAGCCCGACGGTGCCCACCAGTCGCTCGCCTTCCAGCGCCACAAACGTCAGCGGCAACGCCCGTTTGTCCATGCTGTGATGCACGACGCTGGCAAAAAAGTCCCGACTCAGCCCGTCGCCAAACGCCTGCCACAGCCAGTCGACGACCTGGGTTTCAAAATGCGGGTAATCCGCCAGATAGCCAATCGTTGGCTGAGATTCCATCGTCGTCATGCGTCAGACCAGTTTTCCCTGAAAGATCGGTACCGAGTCGAACAGGTAGCCGTCAAATTCCGGCGCTTCGGCGTCGGAAATCTCCATCAGCGTGGTTTTGACGTTTTCCAGATGCTGCCACATCGCCTGATAAGAACCGCTGACGTCCCGACGGCGCAGCGCCGCCAGTATCGTCTGGTGGTCCGCCAGCCATTTCAGCCGGTAGCCGTGGTTGCCGACATGGCTGTAAAGCTGCTGCCAGATGGGGCTTTCGTCCCGGCAGGACCAGATATTGCTGACCGTTTCCAGCAACATCTGGTTTTGGGTAGCGCCCGCCACCTGCAGATGAAAGATTTTGTCGAAATCGCTGCGGTAATCGTTGGCGGCGATGGCCGCCTGCTCCTGCTCCAGCGTATGCCGCAGGGTGTCGATGTCATTACGGGTCGCCATGCGGGCGGCAAAGGCGGCGATATTGCTTTCCAGCAACTGACGCGCCTGCAGCATTTCAAACGCGCCGATGCGGTTTTGCGCATTGGGAGACGGCTCTTCCGCCGACGGCACGCGCAGCACGTACACGCCCGACCCCTGGCGGATATCCACCGTGCCTTCCAGCTCCAGCATCAGCAACGCTTCACGCACGATGGTGCGGCTGACGCCGTAAGTTTCCGCGATATTCCGCTCCGGCGGAAGACGCGACCCGACCGGGTACTCCCCCTGCTGGATTTTCTCCCTCAGGTCACACCCTATCTCCTGGTATTGCTTTCTTTCTTGTAGAACCACAACCTTCGCCACAATGCCACCCTGAACGGCCGAGAATTGAACACCGCTGCCGCCCCGACGCGGGGCCGGATACCAGGCTGTAGCCCCTGAATCATCGCCTCGCCGGCACGGCGCGCGCATTCGTCAGGGGCTACAGCCTAAACGCGGACCGGGGTCTGCACCACCGGTCCGCGCTTTACAGCAATCAGGGGCTCAGTTTACCAAACTCAGCGCCTGATCGAGTACCTTTGCGCCGTTCAGGGTGCCGTAGGCCACCGAGTCGATCACCGCAATCGGAATCTGGTACTCGTCGGTCAGTTTCTTGTTTTCCGCCAGCTTGAAGCGCACCTGCGGCCCAAGCAGCACCGCAATGATATCGTCGCCGTAGGTTTGCAGTTCATCCCGCAGGTTCTGTTCGGGAATGGCGTAAATCTGGTATTCCATGCCGCGCGCCGTCGCTTCTTTTTCCATCTTGGTCACCACCAGCGACGTGGACATGCCTGCCGAGCAGGCCAGTACGATCCGTTTCATCTTTCCCCCTTATTTATCTTCATCGTCCAGTTCGAACGCCAGCACGCCGCTGTCCCGCACCTGACGGAACCAGCCTGCCGATTTCTTCGGCCGCCGCTGCCGGTCGTGCTCCAGATCGATTTCAATCAGGCCGTAACGGTTCTTGAACGCGTTCATCGGCGAGACGTTGTCGGTAAACGCCCACAGCATGTAGCCCAGACAGTTGGCCCCGTCTTCGCGCGCCTTCAGCGTCCAGTAAAGGTGCTCGGCGATGAACGCGATGCGGTAATCATCCTGCACCACGCCGCGGCTGTCTTTGAACTGCCCTTCGTTTTCAATCCCCATGCCGTTTTCCGACACGAACCAGGGCACGTTGCCGTAGTCGTCTTTCAGGCGCATCGCCATGTCGTAAATAATGCGGGGGTTGATTTCCCAGCCGCGGGACTTATTCATGCGGCGGCCGGGCAGCTCGAAATGCTCGTAGTAGTAGGCCGGGTGAAACGGCGTGTTGCTGTTCCACGCCCGGCTGGGCGCTTTGACCCGGTGCGGGTAGTAGAGGTTGATCCCCACCTCATCCACGGTATTGGCGCGGATGATCGCCAGCTCTTCTTCGTTGTAATCCCATTTGACCTGATGTTTTTCCAGCAGCGTCAATAACTCCGCCGGGTACTCGCCTTTCAGCGCCGGATCCAGAAATACCCGGTTGTAGAACAGATCATACAGGCGCGCCGCTTCCACATCGTGCGCGGCGCTGGAGCGGGGATAGGTCACTTCCGGATTGAGGATCACCCCGATGCTGCCGCCCTGCCGGTGATAGCCTTTGTCGCGGAACAGTTGCACCACTTTGGCGGTCGCCAGATTCTTGTGGTGGTTCCACTGCATCCAGACGCCGGTGTCCTGCTGGTAGGGATAGCGCGCCGCGTCCAGATAGACGCGGGTCTGCACCACGACAGGCTCGTTGAAGGTGAACCAGCGTTTAACCTTGCCGGCATAGCGGGCGAACACCGCGTCGGCGTACTGCACGAACCACTCCACCACCTGTTTGGACGACCAGCCCTGATATTTCTCGAACAGCACCGCCGGCAGTTCATAGTGCTCCAGACACAGCATCGGTTCGATGCCCTGCCGGTGCATTTCGTCGATCAGGTTGTCGATGTAGGCGGCGTATTCTTCATCCACCACACCGTTCTCGTAGTCCAGCATAAAGCGCGACCAGTTGATGGAGGTGCGGAAATGGGTCAGCCCGGTTTGCTTCATCAGCGCCACATCTTCGCGGTAGCGATTGTAGAAGTCGGTAGCCACCGCCGGGCCGTAGCCGTTGTGCCACACCTGACGGTCGCGCTTGTACCACAAGTCCAGATAGGAATCCTGCCCGGCTTTCTTACCCGACCATCCCTCTGTCTGCCAGGCGGACGCCGCCGCCCCAAGAATGAAGCCCTCGGGAAGGGTCATTGATACCTTGCTCATGCCTGTCTCCCTTTCATTTTTCGATTCGCTTCGTGTTTCGATTCGCTAGTTTTTCGCTGCACTGACCTGTCCGGCTTCCGCTTCACGCTGCGCCTGCTCGGCGCGACGGGACGCCACTTTGACGAACGGCAGGTAAATCAGGGTGGCGACGATGATGCAGACAATCTGCGTCGCCACCGCGCCCATAGAGCCGGCGGTGGACAGCCAGGCGTTGATGATGGGCGGCGTGGTCCAGGGCACCATCACCACCGCTTTACCGGCAAAGCCCATGCTGGTGGCGAAGTAACCGATGGTGCCGGTCACCAGCGGCGTGATGATGAACGGAATAGCCAGAATCGGGTTGAGCATGATCGGCATGCCGAAGATCACCGGCTCGTTGATGTTGAACACGCACGGCCCAAAAGAGATTTTGGCGATCTCTTTCATCTCCCGGCGTTTGGAGGCGATCATCACCGCCAGCAGCAGACCGATGGTCAGGCCGGACCCGCCGATGCTCATGTACACGTCCCAGAACGGCATGGTGATGATGTTCGGCACCTCATGGCCTTGCTCGAACGCGGTCATGTTCACCGCGATGGCCCCCAGCAGCAGCGGTTCGCGGATCGGCTTGATCATCTGGTTGCCGTGGATACCGATCACCCAGAACAGCTGCGCGACGAACATCAGGATCAACAGCCCCGGCAGGCTCTGCACCACCGACTCCAGCGGCTGCTGCACCACCATATAGATGGCGTCATACAGGTACATGCCGGTCACTTTCTGGAAGGTAAAACCGAAGGTCGCCACCAGCGTCACGGTGATGATCGCCGGGATCAACGCCGAAAACGACGCCGACACATTCGGCGGCACGCTGTCCGGCATCTTGATGCGCAACCGGTCCACCGACTCCAGCTTCGAATAGATTTCGACTGACAGAATGGCGATAAACATGCCGAGGAACAGGCTCTTGGTGTCGGAAAACTGGCGCGCCAGCACGTCTTTCACCGGCAAAGTCTGTCCGTTGATCACCATATCGATGGTGGTGGGAGTGATGGAAATGAAGCAGATCACCGCCAGCAAGCCGGGGAACAGCCCGCGGGAGCCGTTGATGCGCCCCAGCTCGATGCCGATCAGAAACACGGCGCCGATGGTGAGAAAGTTCAGCGTGGCATAGTTAATGCCGCTCATGATGGGCTTGAGCGGCGCCAGAAATGAGAACATGGCGAAACTCGCCAGTCCGTTCCTGGGGTCAAGCACCATATTGGAAATCAGCACGGAGAACGCGCCCACGATGATTACCGGCATCAGCGTGATGAACGAGGCTTTGATCGCCATGATGTATCTCAGGCTGTTGAACTGGTTGGCGAACGATCCCAATGAATCGATGGCCTGATCCTTGAATGACATAACTCCACCTCTTTGATTTACCTGCATTTTCAGGGGTTGTTGTTATCAGGGGCTATCGCCCCCGTAGTGGCCGTTACGCGCGGAAGAATGGACGGCAGGTTCAGCGCTTTCGCGTTTGGCATGCCAAAAAATAAAACAAATGAATAATTTTTCTGTGACATTGTTCTCACAAGCCAATATTGGAATTCCAATAACATGGCAAACATCAAATTTGGCATACCAAGAGGACAATGCGATGGAATTCGATATGGAACAGACCGTGATGGAGTTACTGATCAACGCCGGAGAAGCCCGTTCCAGCGCCATGATGGCGATTCAGGCCGCCCGCGGGCAGGACTGGGCGCAGGCCGACGCACAGTTGCAGGCCTCGAAGGAAGCGGCGAAAGCGGCCCACCTTATCCAGACCCGGCTGATCGGGCTGGATGAAGGCGAAGGCAAGGTGCCGGTCAATCTGATCATGGTGCACGCACAGGATCATCTGATGACCGCCATGTTATGCCACGATCTGGCCGAAGAGCTGGTGCTGCTGCGCAAAGAACTGTTTGAGCGCCCGTCTGCCTGAAGACGCCGCGCCGGCAGAGAGATATTCTGCGCCTGCCCCACTGACGCTGCGCCAGTGTGCTAGTATGTGACAAAGATTGATAACAACTCTGTGACAGACTTCGGTAAAAACAGGGAAGGTGCAAACCATGATGACCATGCTTGATGTGGCAAGGCATGCCGGCGTATCCAAAGCAACGGTATCACGGGTGCTGAACGGTACGGGTCAGGTGAAGCAAAGCACACGCGATGCCGTGTTCAAAGCGATGGAAGAATTGGGCTATCGCCCCAACTTTCTGGCGCGATCGCTGGCGCAACGTAGCTCAAACAGCCTTGGGCTGGTGGTATCCAATTTCGACGGCCCCTATTTCGGCCGTTTGCTGCGCCGGGCGGCGGAACGCACCGAAACCAGCGGCAAGCACCTGATCGTTACCGACGGCCACGACACGCCGGAAGACGAACAACAGGCGGTGCAACTGCTGACCGATCGCCGCTGCGACGCCATTGTGCTCTATACCCGCCACATGTCCGACGCGGCGCTGATGGCGCTGCTGGAGCAATCCACGGTGCCGATCGTGGTCATCAACCGCCACCTGCCGATGGCGCCTGACCGCTGCGTCTGGTTCGAACAACAGCAGGCGGTGTTTCAGTTGATCGATTATCTGGTGCAGCAAGGGCACCGCGAAATTGCCTGCATCACCGGACCGATCAACACCCCGACCGCACGCGCGCGTCTGGCGGGTTACCGACAGGCGCTGGACCATCATCACATCCCCTATGACCCGTTGCGGGTCATCAACGGCGACAATCTGGTGCCCGGCGGTTATCAGGCGGTGCGCGAACTGCTGGCGCATGACGCCGGTTTTTCCGCTATCTTCGCCAGCAACGACGATATGTGCATCGGCGCGATGAAAGCGCTGCTCGAAGCCGGTAAACGGCTGCCGCAAGACGTGTCGCTATTTGGTTTTGACGATATCCCCAGCGCCCCTTACCTGAACCCGGCGCTATCCACAGTGTATTTACCGATTGAAGAGATGATCAGCGCCGCTATTTCCCAGGCGCTGAAATTGTGCGAGGGCGAATCGGTCAAACCGATCGCCCCGTTTACCGGCGAGTTGAAACTACGCGCTTCAGTAGCGAAGGGGCCGCACGCGCGCTGAATCAGCGCAGCGCGGTTACACCCGCTCCAGCGCCAGCAGCTCGTCCAGCGTCTGACGACGGCGGATCAACCGCGGCTGGCCCTGCTCAAACAGCACTTCAGCAATCAGCGGGCGGCTGTTGTAGTTGGAAGACATCGACGCGCCGTAAGCCCCGGTGTCATGGAACACCAGATAATCGCCCACCTGCGCCGGCGGCAGCGGCAGCGTTTCCACCCCGCCGCCCGCCTGCTGGGTAAACACATCGCCGGATTCGCACAGCGGGCCGGCCACCACGGTGTCGCGCAGCGCGGACTGACTCAGGTCGCGCCCGTCGCCCGGCAACAGGGTGATGTGATGATAACTGCCGTACATCGCCGGGCGCATCAGGTCGCTGAACCCGGCGTCCACCAGCACAAAGTGACGGCTGCCCATGTCTTTTACCGCGCGCACCTGCGCCACCAGCACGCCGGACTCCGCCACCAGAAACCGCCCCGGTTCGATTTCCAACGTGACCGGATGCTCCAGATGAGCGGCGATCTGCTCCCGCGCCCGGTTCCACAGCCCATAATAGTGTTGAGTATCAATGCGCTCGCCGCCATGACGATAGGGAATCGACAACCCGCCGCCGGCGGAAATGGCGTCCAGATCCTGCCCGACCGCCAGCACCTGCTGCACCATCGCGTCACACACCTGCTCCAGATGCCCGTAATCAACGCCGGAGCCGATATGCATGTGGATGCCCACCAGCTTCAGACGGTAACGGCCCAGCGCCTCCAGCGCCTGCGGCAAATCGGCATACCAGATACCGTGTTTGCTGTTTTCGCCGCCGGTGTTGGTCTTCTGACTGTGGCCGTGACCGAATCCCGGATTAATACGCAGCCACACCGGGTGACCCGGCGAGCGCTCGCCCAATTGATGCAGCATGTCGATAGAACCGGCGTTCACCGGAATGTTCAGCTCGTGCACCCGTTGCAGCGTCGCTTCATCCAGCACATCGGCGGTAAACACGATCTCATGCGCGTCGGTGCCCGGCTCGAACCCGGCCGCCAGCGCGCGTTCGATTTCGCCCAGCGACACGGAATCCACCTTCACGCCCTGCTGGCGCATCAGCTTCAGAATATGGAGGTTGGAGCAGGCTTTCTGCGCAAAGCGAATCGTGTCGAACTGGCGCAGCTGACCGATGCGCTCAATGATGGTCTCGGCGTCGTAGGCCCACAGCGGGCAGCCAAAGCGTTCCGGCAGCGCACGCAGGTTCTGGGCGTTCAGCGCGTGAGAAAAGTCATTCAGGTCATGTGGCATGGATATCGTACCGTGGCGTTATCAGATGCCGAAATTGTGCTGGCCTACAACCTATAATACAAATATCCTTTTTCGCAGACTCTATTCATTTCTGATATGGGAAACCCGAACAAAAGAGGGACAGATGGCTGATATTTCCCTGCGCCACATCGAGATCTTCCACGCGGTCATGACCACCGGCAACCTGACGGAAGCCGCGGTGCTGCTCAATACCTCGCAGCCGACGGTCAGCCGCGAGCTGGCGCGCTTCGAACATCTGGTGCAGATGCCGCTGTTTGAGCGCCTGCGCGGGCGGCTGCACCCCACCGCCCAGGCGTTGCAGCTGTTCGACGAAGTGCAGCACTCCTATTACGGGCTGGATCGCATCATCAACGCCGCGCGCGATATCCGGCAGTTCCGGCAGGCGCCGTTATCGGTGGCCTGTCTGCCGGTGTTCTCCCAGTCGTTGCTGCCCGAGGTATGTCAGCCGCTGCTGGCGCGCTATCCGGCGCTCAACCTGCACGTCATCCCGCAGGAATCGCCGTTGCTGGAAGAGTGGCTGTCGGCGCAGCGCCACGATCTGGGGCTGACGGAAAACCTGAATACGCCTGCCGGAACGGAACGACAGACGCTGATGGAGCTGAATGAAGTTTGCGTGTTGCCCATCGGCCACCCGCTGGCGCGCAAAGCGGTGCTGACGCCGGAGGATTTCCGCGACCAGCCGTTCGTCAGCCTGTCCAGTACCGACAGTTACCGGCAGTTGCTGGACCAGCAGTTTGAGCAGGCGAACGTGACGCGGCGGCTGGTGCTGGACACCCACAGCGCCGCCTCGGTGTGCGCGATGGTGCGCGCCGGGGTCGGGTTGTCGATCGTCAATCCGCTGACGGCGGTGGATTACGCCAGCAGCGGCGCGGTGGCGGTGCGCCGTTTCAGCATCGAGGTGCCGTTTACCGTCAGCCTGATTCGCCCGCTGCACCGCCCGGCCTCATCACTGGTGGAGCAATTCACCGAACAGCTGATCGCCTTCGCCGAAGGCTTTCCCGCCCGGTTGCAGCACTGGCTGGCGCACGACCCGGTTTAAAGCAAATCCCCCTTTACGCCACCTCACGCAGCGCGCTGAGATCGATCTGCACCCCGACCCGGCTGCCGGCCGGGTGTAAATCGGCCACCGAGCGGTTGAGCACATCTACCGACAGCTCCACCTCGCTGATGCGCACCCGATAGCGCACCACGTTGCCCAGCAGGCTGTGACCGACGATCTCTCCGGCCAGCCCTTGTTCCGGCGCGCACAGCAGCACCGACTCCGGGCGCAGCGCCACCTGGCTGGAAAAACGTCCGCCGGTCAGGCGCATCGCCTGTTCGGCGCTCAGCAGGTTGTAGCTGCCGATAAACCCGGCGGCGAACAGGCTGGCCGGCTGGGTGTAGAGCGATTCGGCGTCGCCGTTCTGCACGATTTCGCCCTTGTTCATCAGCACGATACGGTCGGATAACGTCAGCGCCTCTTCCTGATCGTGGGTGACGAAAATGGCGGTCAGGTTCAGTTCCTGCTGGATACGTCGGATCTGCTCGCGCAGATGGCGACGAATACGCGCATCCAGCGCCGACAACGGTTCGTCCAGCAGCAGCAGACGCGGGCGGGTCACCAGCGAGCGCGCCAGCGCCACGCGCTGACACTGGCCACCGGACAACTGATGCGGATAGCGGCGGGCGTAGTCGCCCAATTCCACCAGGGCGAGCACTTCCGCCACCCGCGCGCGAATCTCGTCGGCGGGCAGTTTCTGCATCTTCAGGCCAAAAGCCACATTGCCTTCGACGGTCATATTGGGAAACAGCGCGTAGTTCTGGAACACCATGCCGATATCGCGCTTTTGCGGCGACAGCGGCACGATGTCGCGTCCCTGCAGCAGAATCTGGCCGCTGTCCACCGACGTCAGCCCGGCCAGACAGCGCAACAACGTCGACTTGCCGCAGCCGCTCGGCCCCAGCAGGGTGACGAACTCGCCTTCATCGGCCGAAAATTGGATATCCTGAAACACTCTGGTCGGCCCGTAGTGTTTATTCAGATTGATGACGTCAAGGTAGGCCATGTTCAGCGTGTCCCTTTTTACTCATTGCTTGATTCATTGATTGCGGTTAAGCGCATTCGCCAGCCAGGTCACCAGCAGCACCACCAGAAAATAGGAGATCACCAGCGCGCTGGTGAAATGCCCGCTGTCGTTGCGTTTGTTGTAGAGGTACACCTGCAGGGTTTCGTAGTTGGTGCCCGCCAGCAGATTGGCGAACACGAACTCGCCGATCAGGAACGAAAACGACAGCAGGACGGCAATCATCACCCCTTTACGCAGGTTGGGCAGCACCACCCACAGCGCCGCCTGCCAGGTGCTGGCGCCGAGCAGGTGCGCCGCGTCCAGCAATTCCTGCAAATTGATGGCCTGCATGTTGTTGGCGATGGCGCGATAAATAAACGGCAGCGCGATGGTGAAATAGCAGCCGATCAGAATCCAGGGGGTGCCGGTCAGCGCCAGCGGCTCGGCGGAGTAAAGCTGCAACAGCCCGACCGACGACACCACCGGCGGCACCGCGAACGGCAGCAAAATCAGCACGTTCATCACCCCGTCCAGCTTCGGAAACGCCCAGGCGATCACGAACATCGCCGGCAACACCAACAGCAACGAAAACAGCAATGCGCCGAAACAGATCAGCAGCGAGTGACCCAACGCCACCAGAAAACGGCCGTCGCTCCACAGTTCGGTAAACCATTTCAGGGTCAATCCCTGCGGCAGAATGGTCGCGCCCCACTCGGTGGCGAGCGCGTAAACCAGCGTGGAGAGCAGCGGCAACATCAGAATCAGTAATATCAGCCAGACCACCAGCAGGTGATAACGGCGTTCAGCGTGGGACATCGCGACCTCCGACGACAGAATTAGCGGGCAGCATGGAGGTAACTCCGGCGTAGCAGCCATTGGTGGGCGACGGTAATCAGCGCCATCAGCAGCACCAGCAGCATGGACAGCGCGCTGCCCAGATTCGGGTCCAGCGAGATATCGCCGGAGACCAGCGCCGCGATGCGGATCGGCACCACGTTGAAATTGCCGGTGGTGAGCGCGTAAATCGTGGCGTACGCCCCCAGCGCATTCGCCAGCAGAATGACGAAGGTGCCGAGCAACGCCGGCGTCAGCACCGGAATGCCGATGTGCAGCCAGTAACGCCAGCGGCTGGCGCCCAGCAGCGCCGCCGACTCCTGCCATTCGCTGCGCAGCCCGTCGAAGGCCGGATAGAGCAGCAGGATGCCGAGCGGAATCTGGAAATAGGTATAAATCAGGATCAGCCCGTCGCGGGAATAGAGATTAAAGCCGTCGATCAGTCCGTTTTGCTTGAGCAACAGGGTGATAAAACCGTTCAGCCCCAGCATGATCACGAAGGCGAACGCCAGCGGTACGCCGGCAAAGTTGCTGGTCATATTGGCGAACGACATCACCAAGCGCCTGATTCGCCCTTCCCCCAGCTGTTGCAGCGAATAGCCGCCGACCAGCGCGATGAACAGGCCGTACAAACTCGACCAGAACGAGATATCCAGCGAAAAGCGCATCGCCTGCAAATAGAACGGCGACGTCAGCAGGTCACGGTAGTTCGCCAGCCCCCAGGCGCTTTCCATGTCGCTGTAAAAACTGTTGATCGCCATCCACACCAACGGGGCTATCTGAAACGCGATAAACACCGCAAAAAACGGCAGCAGAACCAGCGCCGCCAGCCATCGACTCCTCACGCTCGCCCCTCCGCGGTGCCTTTTATCAGTAAATTGCGGCTCACAGGCTTGTCATGCGCCACGCCAAGCAGCTGGCACACCGTACCGCACAGCTCGGTTTGTTGCGGCGCGGCATCCGGTTGCAGCGAGAAACCGTCGCCGAACACATACAGCGGCACCTGACGCTCTTCCGGCAAAATACCGCCGTGACTGCGGTCGTCATTCATGCCGTGATCGGCGGTCACCAGCACCTGATACCCCTCCTCCAGCCAGCGCGGCATCCAGTGCGACAGGTAGCCGTCCGCCATGCGCGCCTTGTTGCGGTACTGCGGGGTCGACAGGCCGTAGCGGTGCCCGGCGTCATCGATGTTCATCGGGTGAATCAGCAGAAAGTCCGGCTGGTAACGCAGGCGCAGACTTTCCGCGTCTTCAAACAGATGGGAGTCGGGATAGCTGTCGTCATGGTAGAAGTGGCCGTACTGGATCGGCAGCGACGGCTCGACGGTATGACGATCGCGCGCCGCGTCAAACGGCGTGCGATTGTACAGCTCGCTGACCCAGTGATACGCCGCCGCCGCGGTAGTCAGGCCGGCGTCGCGGGCGTAATGGAAAATGCCGCGCTCGCGGCTCAGCCGGTCGACGCCGTTGTGGATAATGCCGCTCTGCACCGGCGTCACGCCGGTGAGAATGCACTCATACAACGGGCGCGACAGCGACGGCAGCTCACACTCCAGCTGGTAGAGGCAACCGCGCCCGGCGGCGCACTCCGCCTGCAGGTAGCCCATTGCCTCGCGTCCGACCTGAAAGCTCAGCCCGTCCAGTATCACCAGAATCGTTTTCATCCCGTGCTCCCGCCTGCGCCGTTACTGCTTCATGTTGATGATGACGTTTTCCTGCCACAGACGCGGCAGCGCTTTCACCGTCTTGTCCCAGGCTTCGGCGTCGGCGATCGGATGCGCGTTTTTATACTGTTCCTGCGGCAGCAGCTTGGCTTTCACGTCATCCGGCAGGGTAATGTGCTGGGCGCGGATCGGGCGAGCGTAGCCGCGCGCCAGGTTGATCTGACCGGCGTCGGAGAAGATGTACTCGCGCGCCAGTTTGGCGGCGTTCGGGTGTTTGGCGTATTTGTTGATGATGGTGGTGTAGCCGGAGATCACCGAACCGTCAGACGGGATCAATACCTCGAAGCGATCCTTGTTGATCTTGTCGCGGTAGTTCAGGCCGTTGAAGTCCCACACCACGCCCACCTGCACTTCGCCTTTCTCGATATTGGCGATAGCCGGGTTGGTCAGACCGAGGCGGCCTTCTTTCGCCAGTTTGGCGAAGAAATCCAGCGCCGGTTTCAGGTTCTTCTCGTTGCCGCCCAGCGCGAAACTGGCCGCCAGCACGCCGCTGGAGGCCTGGGACGCGGTGCCGACGTCGCCGATGGTCACCACGTATTTGCCTTTTTGCAGATCCGCCCAGCTATGCGGAATGTCTTTCACCTGCTGTTTATCGACGATAAACGCAATGGTGCCGGTATAGGCCATCGCCCAGTGGCCGTCTTTGTCTTTCGCCCAGTCCGGCACCTGTTCCCAGGTGGTCGGCTTGTACGGCTGGCTCACGCCTTTCTGCACCGCTACCGGGCCGAAGGCCACGCCCACGTCGCCGATATCCGCGCTGGCGTTCTCTTTCTCGGCGGCGAACTTGGCGATCTCCTGCGCGGAAGACATGTCGGTATCGCTGTGTTTCAGGCCATATTTGGCGCTCAAATCGTCCCAGGTATCTTTCCAGTTGGCCCAGCTGTCCGGCATGCCGACGCTGTTAACTTCGCCCTCGGCGCGGGCGGCTTTTTCCAGCGCCGCCAGATCCTGCGCCATGACCGCGGTCGAAAACAACGCGCTGCTGATTAATACAGAAGACAACAATTTTTTCATCATTATGCTCCATAGGAAGGGGAGTGATACGCTGTTGGTCTGATACTCTGCTGGTCTAGTCCAGCAATAAGTACGCCAATTCAGCACACGGCGATGAAGTTTTCATGTCGGCAGCATGACGAAAAGGTTTCAGCGCCGGTCTGCAAGCGCCTGCAGGCGGCCTCTAACGCCCGTCGGCTTGGGATTTGCATCATCCCGACAGACATGCAACCTGATAGTCAACAATCCCTGCTATGGTGCAGGCTGCACAACATCAAGGCTCTAACGATGATGAAAATACAACCAACCGCCGTCGCCCAGATTGCCGATGCGCTGCTCGAACGGATTCGCCGGGGCGAGTTCGCCCACGGGCGGCTGCCGTCCGAACGGGCGCTCAGCGAGCAGTTTTCCACTACCCGCATTACCCTGCGTGAAGCGCTCACCCTGCTGGAGTCGCAGGGCATCATCTATCGTGAACTGCGGCGCGGTTGGTTCATCTCACCGCCGCGGCTTAGCTATAATCCGCTGCACAGAAGTCACTTTCATGAAATGGCGGAAAAACAGGGGCGTAAAGCCGCCACCGAGGTGCTGGATGCCGGCGTCATCACGGCGAATGTGGCGATCGCCCGTCATCTGGAGCTGGAGGAAGGCGCGGATATCTACCGTATCCGCCGTTTGCGACGCCTCGACGGGCGCGCGGTGCTGTATGTGGAACACTACCTGAACCCGGCCTGGTTCCCGGATCTGCTGAAGAGCGACCTGACGCGCTCGCTCACCCAGCTTTACCAGTCGCAATACGACATTCGTTACGGCCGGGTGCGTTTCACCATGCTGCCGACGCCGCTGCCGCCGGTGGCCGCCCCGGCGTTAAAACTCGCGCCCGGCAGCCCGGCGCTGTTCATCACCCGCATCAACCGCGATCAGCACGACCGCATCATCGACTGCGACTGCGAGTACTGGCGCTATGACGCATTGTATATTGATGTGGAAGCGTGACCCGTAGGCCACGCGGGGGACAGGAAGACCGCCGGAACTACAACAGGCGGGAATCGAAATAGAACGGCACCACCTGCAGCGTGGATAACACCTGCTGCGCCTCTGGGTGTTCAGGGTTGAACAGCGCGTTCCATTCGCCGGTCAGCGTGCTCGGCACCTTCAGCACCAGACTGACGCGCGACGCCAGCCACTCATCGCCGATCTGCCGGGTGGCGTCCGGCGGCGGATCCTGTTGCCAGTCAGCGGGCAAGGCATCCCGGCTTAATTCCATCACCAGCGTATCGGGTACCTCCACCGATAGCAGCGAAAACGCCGGCAGCATGGTCACTTCCCTCAGATGTACCAGCGTCTCCAGCAGGCACAGCGCGATGGTGCCGCCCAGATAGACGCAGGGAACGCCCTTGTTGTTCCAGCGCCCGCCGTACAGTTTCGCGCCCGCGCCATCAAACGCCTGTGACACATATGTCTGCTTTACCAGGCGGTAAAACGTCGCCATCAGCTGATGACGCCGTGGCCGATGCGACCAATCAGATCCAGCACCGCTTCCGTGCCGGCCGGGGTTTTCAACATGGCGGCCGGCGGTTGCCCACCCAGCGCCTTAGCCGGCTGATTCAGCCAGTCAACGGCTTTGACGTAATCATGATCGAACAGCCGGGCGGCGGCATCCAGCACCCGGACGCTGGCGTAAATTCTGGCGCCCTGCTCCACCGACCAGGTTTTCTCCGGATGTTTCAACCGGCGGTGGTAGGTGCTGCGATCGACGCCGACCAGCCGCAGCAAATAACCTTCATCCAGCTGCGCCTTATTGGCGGCTTCGCGGATGATGCTGACCGGTAAGCCTTCGCTGATCTGTTCATGCGCCCGCACCAGCGAAGAAGAGAGGGACAGAGCGGCTAAGATCCCCTCGTGCTCAAGTACACGGACGGTCGGCGTAAACAGCGCTGTCATAATTCCCTCCTGATTCGTTGCAGTTGCAACATCAGTTTATTGCAATTGCACGGGAAACGCAAAATCCGCCGCCGACCTCCCAAAGACCGGCAAATCACGCTACTATAACGCCCCTTTATTTTCAGCCAGACAGTGAGTTCGTATCGTGACAAGTCCAGCCCCAACCGCTTTCGCCACCGACCAGCCCCAGACCTTCTGGCACGGCCGCTTTAGCGTGGCCCCGATGCTGGACTGGACTGACCGTCATTGCCGCTACTTCCACCGGCTGCTGAGTCACAACGCGCTGTTGTACACCGAGATGGTGACCACCGGGGCGATTTTGCACGGCAAGGGCGACTATCTGGCCTACAGCGAGGAAGAGCATCCGCTGGCGTTGCAGCTCGGCGGCAGCGACCCGGCGGCGCTGGCGCAATGCGCGGCGCTGGCGGAACAGCGCGGCTATGACGAAGTCAACCTCAACGTCGGCTGCCCGTCCGACCGCGTGCAAAACGGCCGTTTCGGCGCCTGCCTGATGGCGGAAGCGCAACTGGTGGCGGACTGCGTGAAAGCGATGCGCGAACGCGTCGGCATTCCGGTGACGGTCAAAACCCGCATCGGCATCGACGATCAGGACAGCTACGAATTTCTGTGCGATTTCATCCGTACCGTTTCCGAGCAGGGCGGCTGCGATACCTTCATCGTACACGCCCGCAAAGCCTGGCTGTCCGGCCTTAGCCCGAAAGAAAACCGCGAGATCCCGCCGCTGGATTACCCGCGCGTCTACCAGCTCAAGCGCGATTTCCCGTCGCTGACGCTGGCGATTAACGGCGGCGTCAAAACGCTGGCCGAGGCGCAGCAGCACCTGCAACACGTGGATGGCGTGATGGTGGGCCGCGAAGCCTATCAAAACCCCGGTATGCTGGCGCAGGTCGACAGTGAACTGTTTGGCGCAGACTCGATTGCGCCGGATCAGGCCGACGTGGTGCGGGCGATGTACCCGTATATCGAGCGCGAACTCTCCGGCGGCGCATCGTTAGGCCACATTACCCGCCATATGCTCGGGCTGTTTCAGGGCGTGCCCGGCGCGCGCCAGTGGCGGCGTTACCTGAGTGAAAATGCCCATAAGCCCGGTGCGGATGCCGCCGTGGTGGAACGCGCGCTGGCGCTGGTTAACATCGCCTGAAAAAAACCAATTATTGGTATTTTTGACCAACCTTCTATCCCCACCCTTCTGCCTGTCGATGATAAATCAATAACTTATCAGCGACGCATTCTGGCACGGTTCTTGTAATACCGCTCTTGTCATGAACGATGTTTTCCCCTGCGCAAGACGCGGTTTAACGGCTAAGGAGCACACCATGTTGGAAATTTTCTTCGTTATCGGCTTTTTTATCATGCTGCTGGTCACCGGCGTGTCGCTGCTGGGGGTAATGGCGGCGCTGGTTGTCGCCTCTCTGGTTATGCTGATTGGCGGGCTGTTCGCCGTGGCGATAAAAGTACTGCCGTGGCTGCTGTTGGCGGTCGTCGTAGTGTGGCTGTGGCGGCGGTTTCAGGATCGACCGGTATCCACTGTGCACCGCTACAGCTACCGTAAAAAATATACCTTTCGTCATCGCCGGGGCGGTGAGTGGTAATACCTGAAAAGTAACACAATCTGCATAACGGATGGAAATGACGGGCTATACCGCGCCTGATGCAAAATTGTGCGCCAGCAGATATTTTTTCCTTATCGTGGCTGCTAGGATGTCGCTCACTACCTGGCTCGCCCTTTTCATTAAGGTGCGAGCTGACCCTTTAATTCATCATCGTCAGGAAATAATAGCCGCCCAGCGGTACCTTCGTGACGAGCACCACACTGTACCCTACATGCAGTGGATGAAATTAGCGTAATGGCAACAGCCGTCCTGTGGAATAATGCCGACTCGTCGAGGGTCGGTATTATTACCCGGTTCTATCGCACGCAGCGCAGAAAAATCCCCCATGTCATGACTTTTTCACCACCCGCAGAGCCATCAAAAACACAGCCCATATTGCAATAAGCTGCAATATCAAACCTCATGTTGGGCGGTATCGGGTTGAGGTCGCTTATGTAACCTCACGCGAAAACCGGTCGGGGTCATGGTGAAGGCAAAACTCTCCATCACGTCCGACGCGGGTTGTTGCGCTTCAACACGAAATCCGCTGCACAGCGCATGAAATCCCTGTTTGATTTCAATTAACGCCAGCGATCGTCCGGGGCACATGCGCGGCCCCCCGCCAAATGGCTGCAGATCGGAAAAAGACGCCTGTCCGCGCTCAAGCCACCGCTCAGGCATGAAATCACCGGGCTGATGGAATAAAGCCTCTTCAAATCCGCTCGCGTTCAGCATCAGTAAAAGGGGCGTTCCCTTTTTGATAAGGAAATCAGCAATGACGGTATCTTTGATCGGCTCCAGGTAAAGCAGCGGCGCCACCGGTTTAAGCCGCATCGACTCATACATCACGGCGGTGAGCAACGGCATGCGAGGCAAAGGCCACGGAAGTCCCGTCCCCACCTCCTCAGTCGCCTGATGGCACTCTCTAACGACCTGCGCCTCCACCGAAGGTGAAGAGCAAAGCAGAAAACTCATCCAGGCAAGCGTATTCGCGGTCGTATCCTCTCCCGCCAGCAGTAGCGTAAACGCATTAGCCAGAATGTCCGCGTCCGTCATCGTCCCGTCTTTCTGCTGTTCTGCGATCATGATTTGCAGCATATTTTCAGGGGCATCCATGAGCTGGGGAGACTGCTCGATTCGCTCCCGCTGACGACAAATAAATTCGTTAAGCTGGTCGTGAATCAGCTTCAGGCTGACATCAAACTGCTTATCCCGCGCCATCTTGATATAGCGCCATAACGGAATGGGAGAACCACAGCGTTCATTAATCACCGGGAACAGGCGACGTAAACTTTCCGATAGCGGATTCTCGCCCTGCTCAAGGATATTGATATCCTCGCCAAAGGCTAATAACGACGTGATATCCACCGTATAGCGCTTAAATTCATCCACCAGAGAAACCACTTCCCCGGTTTCAGCCAATTTGGCGAAACGTTCTGATAAACGCACGGTGACTTTCCTGAGACTGGGGTAGAAATGTTTCAGATGCGCAGGCTGAAACATCGGTTCCGTCAGTTTCCGCTGATGCATCCATCGTGCGCCTTCCGCGGAGAAAACGCCGTTCAACCCGGCTTCCTGAAAAACGGATTCAATACTGCTTCTACGCCGAAAATCGTCAGGGCGGGCTTTCATTATGGTACGAATCCATTCTGAGTCGGCGATCACCATCGCCGGCGTGAATCCCAGTCTTAGCCGGTAAAAAAGACCATAGCGCTCTTTCCAGTGCAGCATCTGCAAATGGATGTCAGGTCGTTTTAAATACTCAACATGTCCGAGAATGCTTCTGGCCGGAGGCGCCGGCAGTTGCCTGATTGATCTCATACTCAATGTCCTTCCTGCTCAGGTGATAAGTGACCTGCGAAAAAGCGACTATCGTGATCCCGAAGAGATAAGGAGAGAAGGAATGGCAAATAACGACGCTAAAAACGAGATATGAGACGCTAAAAAGACAGCACGCAAAAGACTACGGAACAGTGCGTTCGCCCGGTTTACCGGGGCATGGTTGACGTTATAAAGAATCCGCAATGGGTCACATCGTACCGGCCGGCAGGTTAAAAAATAAACATTCCTCTGTGGCTTTTTTGTTAATAAGTAATACACCGGCAAGGGGAAGCGAGAAGGTGTGGCGGGTGCGCCTTTCCCTGTGTTTTAGCACGGGGAAAGGCGCCTGTTCCGACCATTCTCAGGTTACTTAACCATGAGAGACGGAACCGGGAATCAACAGGCACGACCCCTGAGTACTGCGGCTTTCCAGCGCGCGGTGAGCAGACCGGGCGTCTTCCAGCGCGAACTTCTGGCTGTCCGGCACGTCCACCCTGATGGCGCCGCTGGCAATTAGAGCGAACAGTTCACTGCTAGCCTGCTCCAGTTCCTGACGATTGGTGATGTAACTGAACAGCGACGGCCGGGTAACGTACAGCGACCCTTTCTGGTTAAGAATGCCGAGATTCACCCCGGTGACCGGGCCGGACGCGTTGCCGAAACTGACCATCAGCCCGCGACGCTTCAGGCAGTTGAGCGAGGCTTCCCAGGTGTCTTTACCCACCGAGTCATACACGACCGAGACTTTTTCTTCATGGGTCAGTTCCAGCACCCGATGAACGATATCTTCCTTGCGGTAGTTAATGGTAGCCCAGGCGCCGGCCTGTTTTGCCAGTTCCGCCTTGTGGTCGGAACCGACGGTGCCGATCAGTTTCGCCCCAAGTGCTTTCGCCCACTGGCAGGCAATCAATCCAACGCCGCCGGCGGCCGCGTGAAACAGAAATACTTCACCCGGTTTCACGTCATAGGTCTGGCGCAGCAGGTAATACACCGTCAACCCTTTCAGGAATGAGGCCGCCGCCTGCTCAAAGCTGATGTCATCCGGCAGCAGCGCTACCTTGTCCGCCGGAACATTATGCCGTTCGCTGTAAGCGCCCAGCGCCGCCTGGGCATACACCACGCGGTCGCCCACCTTGAGATGTTTTACGTTAGCCCCGGCTTTCACCACCACGCCAGCCGCTTCGGTGCCCAGACCGGAGGGAAACGACGGCGGCGAATACAGCCCGGAACGAAAATAGGTATCGATAAAGTTAATGCCGATGGCGCGGTTTTCCACCTGAACGTCGTTAAGACCCGGCTCGCGCGGCGTGTAATCCACATATTCCAGCACCCCCGGCCCGCCGTGGTCGCTGAACTGAATACGTTTTGCCATGATGATCTCCTCGCTCTATCGTGTGTGCCCGGTGATGTCATCGGACATATGTCATTCCTGAGTTTAGGATATACAATGCTCCCACCCCTAAAGGTAAATCAACCAGTAAAGAACGCGTTTCATGGCAGAAAAAAAACCAACTAAACCGGCAGAATCCCGCGACCGTCAGGTAGAAGGGCTAAAACTCCCGCCCCATTCCATCGAAGCGGAACAGTCGGTGCTAGGGGGGTTGATGCTCGACAACGAGCGTTGGGACAACGTCGCCGAGCGCGTCTCCGCCAACGACTTTTTCAACCGCGCCCACCGGCTGATCTTTAACGAGATGCAGCGCCTGCTGGAAATGAGCAAGCCCATTGACCTGATTACCCTGTCGGAGTCGCTGGAGCAAAAAGGCGAGCTGGAGTCCGCCGGTGGTTTCGCCTACCTGGCGGAACTGGCGAAAAACACCCCCAGCGCCGCCAATATCGGCGCGTATGCCGACATCGTGCGCGAACGTGCGGTAGTGCGTGAAATGATCGCCGTCGCCAACGAAATCGCCGACGCCGGTTACGATCCGCAAGGCCGCAGCAGCGAAGACCTGCTGGATCTGGCCGAATCCCGCGTGTTTCAGATAGCGGAAAACCGCGCCAGCAAGGATGAAGGGCCGAAAAGCATCGACCGCATTCTGGAAGACACCGTCTCGCGCATCGAACAGCTTTACCAGCGCCCGCACGACGGCGTGACCGGCGTTTCCAGCGGCTATCAGGATCTGGACAAGAAAACCGCCGGCCTGCAAAAGTCGGACCTGATTATCGTGGCGGCGCGCCCCTCAATGGGGAAGACCACCTTCGCCATGAACCTGTGCGAAAACGCCGCCATGACGCAGGAAAAGCCGGTGCTGATCTTCAGTCTGGAAATGCCCGGCGAGCAGATCATGATGCGTATGCTGGCGTCGCTGTCGCGCGTGGACCAGACCCGTATCCGTACCGGCCAGCTCGACGACGAGGACTGGGCGCGCATCTCCAGCACCATGGGGCTGCTGCTGGAAAAGCGCAACATGTACATCGACGACTCCTCCGGCCTGACGCCGACCGAAGTGCGTTCCCGCGCCCGCCGGGTATTCCGCGAGCACGACGGCCTGAGCCTGATTATGATCGACTACCTGCAGTTGATGCGGGTGCCGTCGCTGTCCGATAACCGAACGCTGGAAATCGCCGAAATTTCCCGATCGCTCAAAGCGTTGGCAAAAGAATTGCAAGTGCCGGTCATCGCGCTGTCGCAGCTCAACCGTAGTCTGGAACAGCGCGCCGATAAACGTCCGGTCAACTCCGACCTGCGTGAATCCGGCTCCATCGAACAGGACGCCGACCTGATCATGTTTATCTACCGTGACGAGGTGTATCACGAAAACAGCGATCTAAAAGGCATCGCTGAAATCATTATAGGGAAGCAGCGTAACGGGCCGATCGGCTCCGTTCGCCTGACCTTTAACGGGCAGTGGTCGCGTTTTGATAATTACGCCGGGCCACAGTATGACGATGAATAACCACATGACGATGAATAACCGTCAATGACGAATAAACGCACTAAGGACTCAGAATGAAAACGGCAACCGCCGTCATTGATCGTCAGGCTTTGCGCCACAATCTGCAATGTATCCGGCAGATGGCCCCGCAAAGCCGACTGATCGCCATAGTCAAAGCCAACGCCTACGGACACGGCGCCGTGGAAGCCGCCCGCGCCTTTTCCGACGCCGACGGTTACGGCGTTTCCCGCCTCAGCGAAGCGCTGGCGTTACGCGCCGCCGGCATCACCAAACCCATCCTGCTGCTGGAAGGTTTTTTTGCCGCTGACGAGCTGCCGTTGCTGGCCGAACACCAGTTGGAAACCGCCGTGCACTGCGAAGAACAGCTGGCGGCGCTGGAGCAGGCGCACCTGCCGCACCCGTTGACGGTGTGGATGAAGCTCGATACCGGCATGCACCGCCTCGGCGTGCTGCCGGAACAGGCCGAAGCCTTTTACGCCCGGTTGAGCGCCTGCTCCAGCGTGGTGCAACCGGTGAACATCATGAGTCACTTTTGCCGCGCCGATGAACCGGAAGCGGGCACCACTCAGCGTCAGCTCGACTGCTTCGACGCCTTTGCGCAAGACAAACCGGGCCGCCAGTCCATCGCCGCCTCCGGCGGTATTCTGTTGTGGCCGCAGGCTCACCGCGACCAGATCCGCCCCGGCATTATCCAGTACGGCGTCTCGCCGCTGGCGCAGGGCGACGCCAGCCAGTGGCAGCTCAAACCGGCAATGACTCTGACTTCGCACCTGATTGCGGTGCGCGAGCACCACGTAAACGAGCCGGTCGGTTACGGCAGCACCTGGAGCAGCCCGCGCGATACCCGGCTGGGCGTGGTGGCGATTGGCTACGGCGACGGCTATCCGCGCGACGCCAAAAGCGGCACGCCGGTGTGGATCAACGGCCGTGAAGTGCCGCTGTCCGGCCGGGTTTCAATGGATATGATTACCGTCGATCTGGGACCGGACGCGCAGGACAAGGTCGGCGATGAAGTGATTTTGTGGGGCGGTCCGTTGCCGGTGGAAAAAATCGCCGCCTGCACCGGCATCAGCGCTTATGAACTGATTACCCGCCTGACCAGCCGCACCCGGCTGGAGTACATCGGCTAGCCCCGGTTCGTTGTTCAATACCGAGCATGCCATACGCAAAAAGCCCGAACCTCGGATTATCCGGGGTTCGGGCTTTCTCGCTCACCGTTAGAGAAATCAGTGATTAATCAATCAGCGATTAATAAACCGGCGATTAGTTGTACAGTTCGGCAACACCGCGCAGTTGTTCATCGCCGGTAGCGGTGATGATGCGGAAAGATTTGGCGCCGGCGGCATCGGCTTTGGCGGACAGCTGAGCCTGCAAATCATCCAGAGTACGGGCAGTGGCGGAAACGGTGCCCAGGTCGCGGCTCTGTACCGATTGCACTTCGGTGGCGGCCATCGAACCGAAAGAAAGAGTAGCCAGAGCGGCAGCAGCAACAACAGTTTTGATCGATTTCATGGTAAGCCTCTTCACGTTAATCAGGTTGGGAAGGCTTGACGGCCTTCGATGTGAAGCAGGATAGCGCTGTTAGCAGGCTGTTAAAATCGGGTTAATTTGCTGTCATTTATCAAAAAAATTGAATAAAAAAAGCACCAAAAGATAAGCAAAAACTATCTCATGGTGCGCAATAGCGGGATATTATCCCGCCATATACTCTTCAATATATTGTCTTACGTTGATTTACATAACAATAGCCAACTTTTATTCCGCCTTACCCAACCATTCAGAAATTATCCTCTGGTATTCCCCGGTCGCTTTCGTCAGATGTAGCCATTGATCCACGTATAACTTCCAGCTCATGTCGTCGCGCGGCAGCATATAGGCTTTCTCGCCATACTGCATCGGCGAGGACGGATTGACCGCGCACAGTTGCGGGTAGCGTTTCTGCTGGTACAAGGCTTCCGAGGCATCGGTAATCATGACGTCCGCCTGCTTGTCCACCAGTTGCTGGAAGATGGTCACGTTGTCATGAAACATCAGGTTGGCCTGCGGCAAATGAGCATGAACGAACGCCTCGTTGGTGCCGCCAGCCGGTTCGATTACCCGCACCGACGGCTGATTAATCTGCGCCACCGTCTGATACTTGCTCTTGTCGTCGCAACGCACCAGCGGGATCTTGCCGTCCACGTCCAGCATGCTGGAGAAAAACGCCTTTTTCTGACGCTCCAGCGTCACGGAAATCCCACCCATAGCAATATCGCACTTGCCGGACTGAAAATCCGGCATCAGGGTTTTCCAGCTGGTTTTTATCCACTCCACTCTCACGCCCAGGCTTTTAGCCAGCGATTGCGCCATAGCGATATCGATCCCTTCGTAATCGCCATTGGCGCTCAGCAACGTGTACGGCTTATAGTCGCCGGTGGTGCACACCTTCAGCACCCCTTGTTCCTGCACCTGATCGAGATGAGACGCGGCGCCGGCGCTGCCGGCCAACCCCAGTAACAGAATGAATGAAAACCGTTTTTTCATGATAGTTCCTTGCAAGTCACGCCTGTCTGGCAAAAGCGTCACTGTAGCACGCCGCTTCCTCGCCCACCGATTTTGACCCTTTTTTTTCGCCCGTTTATAACTATCTGATTTTTAACGATGATAACGATCGGCTTTAAAAAAGGGTTTTCGGACAAAAACCCTCGTTTCTCTTTTAAAATCAGCCCACCAGCGATAAATTGCTACGGTTCACTGCCGTGTAGGCAGCTTAGAAAACTTTTACAGTGGGATAACAGTAATGTTTTTTGTTCACTGCCGTGTAGGCAGCTTAGAAAGGATACATCGGGTGGCATTGGATTTGTCGATAGTTCACTGCCGTGTAGGCAGCTTAGAAAACTCCAGCCATTTGCACGCATACCGCTGTACAGTTCACTGCCGTGTAGGCAGCTTAGAAAACGTACGGCGCGGTAATCACGCAGCCATTTTTGTTCACTGCCGTGTAGGCAGCTTAGAAACTGACAAGGCATATCGCCTGCTGCGCGACCCAGTTCACTGCCGTGTAGGCAGCTTAGAAATACCAGGAGGCAGTGATTGACTGGTACGACACGTTCACTGCCGTGTAGGCAGCTTAGAAATGTCCGTCGGCGGCTCCCTCGACCTGCAGGACGTTCACTGCCGTGTAGGCAGCTTAGAAAAGCATCAAGAGCAGCGCATCGGCAATAATCGAGTTCACTGCCGTGTAGGCAGCTTAGAAAACGACATGGATGCAACATACGCACAAAACCTGGTTCACTGCCGTGTAGGCAGCTTAGAAAGTGGAAAACGGGGATAACTGCGTGGGCTCCGTATTCACTGCCGTACAGGCAGCAATATCCCGCTGATGCCGTTGCCCCGGCATCAGCGGATTCAGGTTTATTCAGCCACTAGTGCGCGAACCGCCCCTCTTTTCTTTTTGATGGCATAACCGGCGGCCAGCGCCAGCAGCCAGAACGGAATCAGCCACACGGAGATCTGGATGCCCGGCGTCATCGCCATGATCACCAGAATCCCGGCCAGAAATAGCAGGCACAGCACGTTGGTAAGCGGGTAGCCCAGACTTTTGAAGCGGGTTTGCTGTTGCGCGCGCTGCTTGGCCTGACGGAATTTCAGATGGGTGATGCTGATCATCGCCCAGTTGATCACCAGCGCCGACACCACCAGCGCCATCAGCAGTTCAAACGCCTTGCCCGGCATCAGGTAGTTGAGCAGCACGCACAGCGCCGTCGCCAGCGCCGAGACACCGAGCGATACCAGCGGAATGCCGCGGCGATTAACCGTCAGCAGCGCGCGCGGCGCGTTACCCTGCTGCGCCAGCCCGAACAGCATACGGCTGTTGCAGTACACACAACTGTTGTAGACCGACAGTGCGGCGGACAACACCACCAGATTCAGCACGTTCGCCACCAGGTTGCTGTCCAGCGCGTGGAAAATCAGCACGAACGGGCTGCCGCCTTCCACCACTTTCTGCCACGGATACAACGACAGCAGCACCGCCAGCGCGCCCACATAAAACAGCAGGATGCGGTAAATCACCTGATTGGTGGCGCGCGGAATGCTCTTTTGCGGGTCATCCGCTTCAGCCGCCGTAATCCCCACTAGCTCCAGCCCGCCAAAAGAAAACATGATCACCGCCATCGCCATCACCATGCCGCTGATGCCGTTCGGGAAGAAACCGCCGTGCTGCCACAGGTTGGCGACGTTGGCTTCCGGCCCGCCCTGCCCGCTAAACAGCAGATAGCCGCCGAACACGATCATGCCGATAATCGCCGCCACCTTGATGATGGAAAACCAGAACTCCAACTCGCCGTAGACTTTGACGTTGCTCAGGTTGATGGCATTGATGGCGACAAAGAACACCGCCGCCGATACCCAGGTCGGCACCGCCGGCCACCAGTACTGGATGTAGATGCCCACCGCGCTCAGTTCCGCCATGCTCACCAGCACATAAAGCACCCAGTAATTCCAGCCGGACATAAACCCGGCAAAATTACCCCAGTATTGGTTGGCGAAATGGCTGAACGAACCGGCCACCGGCTCCTCCACCACCATCTCACCCAGTTGACGCATAATGAAAAAAGCAATCACGCCGGCGATGGCGTAACCGAGCAGCACCGACGGCCCGGCCATACGAATCGTCTGTGCGATGCCGAGAAACAACCCGGTGCCGACCGCGCCGCCCAGCGCGATTAGCTGGATATGCCGGTTCTTTAGCCCCCGTTGCAATTGGCTGTCTTGCTGTGTGTCCATCACCCTTCCCCCAGAAAAATGGTTTAATTCATTTGAAGTAATCACTCTCTCACTGCAATTATCCAGCAATTATCAGGCCAACCACGTCATCGCCGACCGCGGCGACATGTTTAAGGCGCTTAACAAACTGAATCAATTTAAAAAAAGTTTCACATTCACGCTTTTTGCAACAAAATAGCCATCGCGTTGATTTAGTGTGAAAAACATTCAGAATTTGCATGAAATCACCAGGCAGCCTGGCCGACATACACTAAAATGAACCAGGATGGTGCAGCCGGTCAGACGGAAAAACGCGCTGGCGGCATAAGATGGCAAACAACAAACTTCCGGAAGTAAAAAAAGCTGATAGTCTGTCTTTTTGTGCTTCTGGCAAGGCAGGGCTATGTACAACATTGATGATTTTGATCTGAAGATCCTCACACTGCTGCAGGCGAACGGACGCCTTACCAATCAGGAACTCAGCGATCTGGTTGGGCTGTCTGCCTCACAGTGTTCTCGTCGTCGTATTGCCCTCGAACAGGCGCAACTGATTCTCGGGTATCATGCCCGACTGGCGCCGGATGCGGTCGGGCTGGAAGTGATGGGCCTGATTGAAGTGCGATTAATCAATCACACTCAGGAATGCGTAGACAGCTTTCACCAGATGCTGGGCGAAGTCGACGCCATTATCGACGCCTACAAAACCACCGGCGACGCGGATTACATGCTGAAAGTGGCGGTGGCGGACCTGCACGGCTTGAGCGCGCTGATCAGCCAGATTCTGGCGCGCAACAAAAGCGTGGCGCACCTGAAAACCTCGGTGGTGCTCAACCGCCTGAAAGAGAACGGTCTGATGGCGCCGGCGACCGTGTTGCCCTAAATTGGTGCGGACGCTGCTTCCACACGGTGCAAGATTGCATAACTCTTGCACCAAAAACAAAAAAACACACGACATAACCACAAAAACCACAATTCGCGCACAAAATACGCATAATAAATTCATCCTGTGCATTCAATGCCTTACCCCTTCTCCCGTACAGAAAACCTTCAAACGATACCTGCCGTCATAACGACTGGTGCGTTTTTTGCTTGAAAAGACAGGTATTCCTTCTTTTATCAGGCGATATTTCATGGATAACGTCATTACCCCCCAACCGATTTCACATACGCTGCTGGAAGACGTTCTGGCGCTGCTTATCGGCACCCTGATGGTGTCCTTCGGGGTTATTATGCTGCGTCAGGCGGGAGCGCTGACCGGCGGCACCGCCGGGATGGCGTTTCTGTTGCACTACGCCACCCATATCTCGTTCGGCGCCGCGTTCTTCCTGCTTAATCTGCCGTTTTATTACCTCGCCATTCGGCGTATGGGCTGGCAATTCACGATCAAAACCTTCTGCGCGGTAGCGATGGTGTCGCTGTTTTCCGACCTGCACCCGTTATTCATCCATTTTGACCACCTGCAACCGATTTACGCCACGCTGTTTGGCAACCTGATTATGGGGCTGGGGTTCATTGTGCTGTTCCGGCATCGCGCCAGTCTGGGCGGGGTGAATATTCTGGCGCTCTATTTACAGGACAAAAGTGGAATCCGCGCCGGAAAATTCCAGATGGCGGTGGATGTTACCATTGTGCTGACTTCCCTGTTCGTGGTAAGCATACCTATGCTGATCGCGTCTGTGCTGGGTGCGGCGGCGCTGAATCTGATTATCGCCATGAATCATCGACCTGGCCGTTATACCGCCTAGCGAACAGCTTGACCCTTTATATCTCAGGAGAGTTACCGACCGTGTTCCAGAATGTTGACGCCTACGCTGGCGACCCTATCCTGTCCCTGATGGAAAAATTCAAACAAGACCCGCGTACTGACAAAGTAAACCTCAGTATCGGGCTTTATTACGACGGACAGGGCGTCATTCCCCAGTTGCAGGCGGTCAGCGCCGCGGAAACACAGATGCAGGCCGAGCCGCAGCAGGCTTCGGTCTATCTGCCGATGGAAGGGTTGGCCGCCTACCGCAGCGCGGTACAGACGCTGCTGTTCGGCGAACACCACCCGGCGCTCACCGCGCAGCGCATCGCCACCATCCAGACGCTGGGCGGTTCCGGCGCGCTGAAAGTGGGCGCAGATTTCCTCAAATGCTATTTTCCGGATTCCGAAGTCTGGGTTAGCGACCCGACCTGGGAAAACCACATCGCCATTTTCTCCGGCGCGGGCTTTACGGTGCACACCTACCCGTACTTTGACGCCGACACGCTGGGCGTCAACGTGGAAGGCATGATCAACGCCCTGAAACAGTTGCCGCCGCGCAGCATCGTGCTGCTGCATCCGTGCTGCCACAACCCGACCGGCTCAGACCTGACCCACGCCGAGTGGGACCGCGTCATCGAAGTGCTGATCAAAGGCGAACTGGTGCCGTTCCTTGATATCGCCTATCAGGGTTTTGGCGGCGGCATGGACGACGATGCGTACGCCATCCGCGCCATCGCCAGCGCCGGCCTGCCCGCGCTGGTCAGCAACTCGTTTTCCAAAATCTTCTCGCTGTATGGCGAGCGCGTCGGCGGGTTGTCCGTGGTGTGCGAAGACCAGGACGCCGCCGGCCGCGTACTCGGCCAGTTGAAAGCCACCGTGCGCCGCAACTACTCCAGCCCGCCGAGCTTCGGCGCGCAGGTGGTATCGCGCGTGCTGAACGATAGCTCGCTCAACGCCAGCTGGCATGAAGAAGTGGAAGCCATGCGCCTGCGCATTCTGGAAATGCGCCAGACGCTGGTGGATGAACTGAAAAAAGCGCTGCCGAATCGCAACTTCGACTACCTGCTGACCCAGCGCGGCATGTTCAGCTACACCGGCTTTAGCGCCGCACAGGTGGACCGCCTGCGCGAAGAGTTCGGCGTGTACCTTATTGCCAGCGGCCGTATCTGCATCGCCGGTTTAAACCATCACAACGTGCAGCGCGTGGCTGCCGCCTTCGCTGCCGTACAGTAAGTTATTCCTTTCACTTTTTTACGCCTTTTCCCCCAGCCGGTAACGGGTGGGGGATTTTTTTATTCCTGTGCAGGAATGGGGCTGTTGGCAAACAGCCAGGGTGTCTTGTTATTGATTAGCGATATATATCAGGCAGGTGAGTGGTTTCGTGCGTGATAAACCGTGTCGCTTCTTTGCCACATCATCGCACGCACGACAAGGATAGGCTCAAACGCCGCCTCTCCTTGACCACTGGCTGGAGGCTAAACTACGCCGCTACGCGGTGCCTTCGGCGTTCGCCTTCGCTGTTCGGGCCGCCTGTGACGTGCTCCCAGCACGGCAC
>JAAIGF010129268.1_pt1 | contig 81111 bp, 69 predicted proteins | sample 6487441 | NCBI WGS metagenome assembly JAAIGF01 (sample SAMN13974129, study PRJNA590717) | phyllosphere metagenome | biome: pepper field; feature: multiple bacterial spot infested pepper fields; material: pepper leaves; isolation source: leaves from pepper fields | host: Capsicum annuum ...
GATATCCAGGGCAATCAGTGTCCCCGACAGGCTGGTGTTACTGACAAGAGTATTCATTGATTTTCTCCACTTGTGACAGGCATTACAAGTTGTAGAAAATGGCTGAGTAAAACGCGAACTGGATGCATTCAATAGGTATCACGGACCCGAACTCATATCTCTGACACTGGCACAGTGGGCGGGAGAGCATGGTATAGCACTGGAATTTATTAAACCGGGCAAGCCGACACAGAATGCCTTTATCGAACGCTTTAACCGAACGTACCGGACAGAAATACTGGATTTTTACCCGTTCAGAACACTGAATGAGGTCAGGGAAATCACGGAACGTTGGCTGCATAAATATAACCGTGAACGTCCCTATGAATCCCTGAATAACCTGACGCCGGAAGAATACCGACTGATGGCGGAAAACGCGGAAATATCAAAAAGTGTGTGGAACTAAAACCGGCGTACTTACAAGTTCACTCCGATCCTGTCATTCATAAAAACTTAGATTTATTCAACAAAGCCATTGTATACATATATAATAAACCGCCCCATGATAAGCCAGTGACAACACCTAAACCTGCGCCCCATAGACATTGAAATGAAAAGTTTAGTAGTAACATTGAGTCCGTTTCCATAAGGTAGGTCATGGTAAATTTAAAAACAAAAGATAAAAGAATTAAAACAAGAACAAAAGGACTTCCAGTACGAGTGACTAGACCAGAGGATGCATCATATTCAACAGGTGATCCCCACAATAATGACGTTCTAATAATACAGGATAGGATTGATGTAATCATATATGTAAATATGGTAGGGTAAAAATGAAACCCATTTAGATGGTAAATGCCTGCAGATAAAAACAACACAGGTATGATGAAAAGCCTGTTCAGGGGGATTTTCCTGGGTTGTAGTGCAGAGATACCTCTTTTTAGTAAAAAAACAAAAAGAATCCACACCCATAAAGGTGTATTTGAAAATATAGTAGCAGTCATGTTTGCTCCCTCTCTTGTGCTGAACGGCATGTCTTGTGTGCAGATTACAATGACTCACCCACCGAGCTTAAACCACGCCATATTAACGACAGTAGGCAGACATCTAAGTGACAATCATCTGACAGACGTTCTGGAGCGTATATGGGAAGGAGCGAATTTGTTGAATAAATAAGATATTAGGTGATGAAGTAAATAAAAGCAGCCAAAAAATTTTGAGACTGTAATTTAAATTGTGTAATTGCCTATTTCTGATATGTTCATTCCAATAATGGAGACTGGCAAACGATGGACGAAAAGAAACTCAAGGCTCTTGCGGCTGAACTGGCTAAAGGCCTTAAAACCGAAGCTGATCTCAACCAGTTTTCCCGCATACTGACGAAGTTAACGGCCAAAGCGTCACTCAATGCTGAGCTGACCGACCATCTCGGACATGAGAAAAATTCGCCTAAAACCGGCACCAACACCCGTAATGGTTACTCGTCAAAAACATTGCTTTGCGATAACGGCGAGATAGAACTGAACACACCACGTGACCGCGAAAATACCTTTGAGCCGCAACTGATAAAGAAAACTCAGACACGCATCACACAGATGGACAACCAGATTTTATCCCTCTATGCCAAAAGCATGACCACGCGGGAAATCGTCACCACCTTCAAAGAGATGCGCGATGCGGATGTGTCGCCCACGCTGATATCTAAAGTCACCGATGCGGTTAAAGTACAGGTAACAGAATTGATTGATCTATTCCCTTTGCTCAGTACCGGCTGATGGCGGACAACCCGGAACTCCCCAAAAGCGGGTGCGTTCACAGAGGAAGCCCAGAAAAACATCGTAGATACTTATTTATATCCATATAACTGGTAAAAATAAAATAATCCGGGAAGCCACCCCGTTCTTCCCGTTTTATTTTAATCCCATTTTGTTGCCTTCTTTGTGCTCTGAAAACAGAGAAAATAAATCCATAACAAATACTGGCGCCACTTTATTGATAGTATTTCATGACTCCCACCTGAGTCTCGCCTCGCTGTTTTTATCACATTGATACATTTTCGCATTTACTATACGGATTAAGTAATGTATATCAACAAGCCTGTTAGAGTAACAATCAGACCAGGATACAGAAATGTTTTCAAAGCATTATGAGGTTGAGGATAGCCATATCGATTTCCAGGGCGTAGTCGACGGTCTCTATTACCCATTTTATATGGAGTGGACGCGCCATGCGTTCATGAAAGAATCGCTAGGCGTTGATATTGAAGAGGAGTTCAAGCAGGGCAAAGTCTATATGGTACTTGAGTATTCTCTGCGCTTCCGTAAAAGCCTGCAAAAAGGCGATCGGTTAGAGGTTACCTGTCAGTTGGAAAAAAACGAAAAGCGCAATCGCGTCAATTTTGTTCAGCAGATTAAGGTTGATGGCGTAACGTACGCAGAAGCCACCTTTGTCGCTACTTGCCTGGTCAACGGCCGTCCCTCCATGCCAGAAGCCGTGACGAATGCGCTAGCGGACTAAGATATAGATGTTATCAAGGGCAAAATACCCGCCCTTGATAACAAAATTTCCCTTAACACAGCCGCGAACGCGCCTATAACATTGCATAATCGCGCGACACCTACTTTTACTGCTCAGGTGGCAATGGTACCAACACCCTGCCGGCCGAAAAAAAAGGCTGTCCAGAGACGTTGCTCTCACATCTCTTTAACCAGATCACCGCACAAAACAAGCTCACGCCCAATGGCCTCAGCAGCGAACGACAGCGTGTCATTATCGCCAACGGTACACAAATCCTTTCGCGGTAGCGACATTCGATGATTCATCATTTTTACATCCTGAAAACAAAATAATAACTATTTGTTATTATTTCACGTATAACTTAACATCAATTTTCCGGATGTGGGCTAAAGATGATGCAGTGTCTGGCGTTTTTCCTGTCTTCACTATTTATATGCCGTACGATCTTTGTCGGTTCAGCGTCGGCTGCGCCGCTCGATTCCCGGCCGCCTTTGCTTAGTGAACGCATGCTTTTAATGAAGGGAAAGGCGCCGTTTTTCTTTCCGGGCCGGTATACATCTCTATCGGAGTTACTGGCCAGCCCCAGCTGTGGTAGAGGTTGTTTTGCAACGCCTGCTAACGCGCCTTCCGGAAATGCGACCGGTGATGCCCGAACTCAGACGGAATTAACAGGGCAAACCAGCGCGGTGTCGGCTCATTTCCTATCGCTGGTAATGATATGAATACCGAATATTTATATTCAATTTTATACGGTTAAAAGAGGTGTTATTGCCATGTTCAGAAAATTTTCGCTCCTGAAAATCATTGTCATTCTTACTATTTCACCATTTGCATTTGCCAAACAGGACATAATTCGTATTGGCGTCGATTTGACTTATCCCCCCTTTCAAAGCAGGGATAAAAATGGCAATCCATCAGGGTTTGATATCGAGATAACCGATGCCATCTGTAAATCATTAAACGCAAAATGTGACTATATCGTAAACACGTTCGATGCCCAGATTTCGGCTCTTCTCGCCAAAAAAATCGACGTTATTTCGCCACTGGGTGTGACAAAAAAGAGAAAGGAAGCTATCGATTTCAGCAACTATGTTTTTCATATACCAACCAGATTTGTCGCAAGGAAAGAGGCTAATCTTCTTCCACAGGTCGACATGCTGCGAGGGAAAAATATAGCGGTACAACAGGGAACTATTCAGGAAGCATACGCCAACAAACACTGGCAACCTGCTGGGGTTAACGTTAAAAGCTACCCAGATCAGGAAGCAATTTACGAAGATTTATATGCCGGGAGGGTTGAAGGTGCGCTGTGTCCATCGGTTGCTCTGACATTCGGATTTTTACAAACTCCGGAAGGTCAGGATTTTGAGTTAAAAGGCCCGGAAATAACCGATGCTGATTTGTTCAGTATTGGCTCAGCATACGGTATACGCCAGGGCGATACGGAAATAAAGCAGCTATTCAATCAGGGGTTGCAAAACATAATGAGCAACGGTGAATTTTCCCGCATCAAGAAACAGTATTTTGGCGATATCGATTTAAGCGTAAAAGAATAGCGCCAGGCGTAGTTAACTGATGACTTGGTAAATACCGCGCTATTCCTTTCCGGCTTAATCATTTCCCACTCCCGGCCCACTCCGAGGCCGGGAAACAGCTAGCCACGTAGCCCCAACGCCGAACTGTTCTGGCACACTACGTTTCGACGTTATTGAAATAATTTTTATGAAAAAAACCACACCGTCAGGATGTGGTTTTCTGTTAATGCAGGTAACAAACAGAGATGTTATTTCAGATTAGCTTTGAAAAATGAAGTCAATTTTGCGAATGGGATTAAATTGACACGATCATACAAATCGACATGTCCAGCCCCTGGAACAATGTACAACTCTTTTGGCTGGCCGGCACGTTTAAACGCATCTTCGCTGAATTCACGGGAATGCGCATTGTCACCGGTAATAAACAACATCGGACGCGGCGAGATCGTTTCAATATCATTGAACGGATAAAAGTTCATGAATTTCACATTGCTTGTCAGCGTAGGATGGGTGGTCAATTCTGGTGATGAGCCTTTGGGTGTAAACTCACCGCGAGGCGTACGGTAGAAATCAAAGAACTCTTTTTCGATAGGAGTTGAGTTTGCATCAATCTTATGTACCGTACCGCTGGTATATTTAGTCGGGCCACCGGTAAATTCGACATAACGTTGCTCAGCGGCCTCGGCAATGATTTTTTTACGCTGCTCAAGCGTTAATGAATGGTGGAGCGCGTTACGGTTGGCAGACCCCATGTCATACATACTTACGGTTGCAATAGCCTTCATACGCGGATCGATTTTAGCAGCGCTGATAGCAAAGCTGCCGCTTCCGCAAATACCGAGAACGCCGATCCTGTTTTTATCAATAAACGGACGGGTGCCGAGGTAGTCTACGGCAGCGCTAAAACTTTCAGCGTACATATCCGGAGAAACGGCGTTACGCGGCTGTCCCTCGCTTTCCCCCCAGAAGGCCAAATCGATAGCCAGCGTGACAAACCCCTGCTCAGCCAATTTCTGTGCATACAGATTAGAGCTTTGCTCTTTTACCGCCCCCATAGGATGACCAACGATAATCGCCGGATTCTTGGTATTCTGCTTCATGTCTTTCGGGGTAAAAAGATTCCCCGTGACATTCATTTGGTATTGGTTTTTAAAAGTCACCTTCTGCATCGTGACTTTATCACTCTGATAAAAGTTATCAGCACCATTCGACATATCCGCACCTATTGCAGAGAACGAGCTAATAATAAGCCCTAATAACATAGTAAATACTCTCATTACATTTTCCTCATTTAGAGAAACAACTAAATATGAAAAGACCTGCTCTTCAGAAGCCCTTTCAGTCAAAAAATCAGGATGGCGTTATCAATGACAAGCTGATATTTCACATCATCTTTAGGTATTCGTTGATATAGCGATTCATTTCATCGCACCGAATAAATGCAATCGCTTAATGGCGGCAATAGGTCAGCGCCGGTCCGCACGCGAGGTCAGGTACGCCAGAACGGCGGCCAACAGCAGCAAGAGTGCGCTCAGGGTGAACGTGCTACGGTAGCCGCTCATATCAAACAACCCGCCTCCAATAGTCGACCCCAATGCGATGGCAAACTGAATGATGGCTACCATCAATCCGCCACCCGCTTCCGCGTTTTTCGGCAGCACTCTGGTCACCCAGGACCACCACCCCACCGGCGCAGCGGTGGCCACCATCCCCCACATGCAGAGCAATGCCGCCACAATAAAGAGCCGATCGCCAAACGCAATCAGCGCCACGGCAATCGCCGCCATTAACAAAGGAATAATGATTAACGTTTGGTAAAAGCCCGCCTTCAGGAAGGCGCTAATCAGTACGGTCCCGAAAAAACCGGAAATACCTATCGCCAGCAAAATGAGTGACAGACTGGAGACATCAACGTGAGTCACCGTTTCAAGGTACGGACGCAGATAGGTGAACAGAGCAAACTGCCCCATGAAAAAGACGCCGCACCCCGCCATCCCCAACGCAACCAACGGATGTTTAAGCAACGCAAAGACATTGCCGGAACCTTTTTCTCGCCCGCCGGCGGGCATCGCAGGAAGGCTGATCCATTGCCAGACCAAGGCAAGCAGCGCGACCGGCACCAGGCAAAAGAAAGCGCCACGCCAGCCGATCATCGCCCCCAGATAGCTGCCTAGCGGCGCGGCTACGATGGTCGCCAGCGCGTTGCCGCCATTAAATATGGCCAGTGCTTGAGGCACGCGATGAGGCGGCACAAGCCGTATCGCCGTCGCGGCAGACATTGACCAGAATCCGCCTATAGCCACCCCGATGAGCGCCCGGCCGAGCAAATAGGTCGCGTAGTCCGACGCCAGCGCGATAACGGCGCCTGAAAGCAACATCAGGCCAGTCATACCCAGCAACAGCGCCTTGCGGTTCATTCCCCCCGCCAGTGACGAAATAGACAGACTTGTCAGCACCGCCAGCGCGCCGGATATGGCAATGCCCTGCCCGGCCAGCCCTTCGCTGACCCGAAGATCAGTTGCCATCGGCGTCAGCAGGCTGACCGGCATAAATTCAGACGCCACCAGTGCGAAAACGCACAGCGTCATCGCCAGTACGCCGCTCCAGTAAGCCGGTTGCTGCCCGGTATTGTGGCGGGAAAGGGCATTCCCCACCGGGATGTCATGTACTTTCGTTGTCATAAAACGAGTTATCTCAATAGATTCCAGACGCTGAATGTCTCAGCAGATGCAATACACGCGGCGCGTTTTCACATCCGTCGCAGCGTTATTCGTTTTCTAAAACCCGATTCGCAGGCAAAGCGAACCCTGCACCGGGGAATCCAGACCGGTGATACGTAACGTATTGATGTTGATAAAGCGGACGGGTTCAGCCCCGGTAATGATGACGGTTATTCCCTGACGCGTTCGATCCTGACGGGATAGGCCCGAGTTTCAGCCTCAATGCGCAGGGAATATTGTCGTCCTGAAAATGTAGAGCACATGCTATCCCTTGACTAGCTAATGAATACTTAATAAGGATATAAGTAGTGCTAATAAATCTCTGCGGGGTACACGATCATGATGAAACGCAACCTCAACGACCTGCTGTACTTCGTCACGGTGGCGCGGGAAGGTAGCTTTACCCGGGCCGCGGCACAACTTGGCGTGACGCAATCCGCACTCAGTCAGGCAATCACTGGCCTGGAGAATCGCCTGCAAATCCGGCTGCTGACCCGTACAACACGCAGCGTTTCACTCACCACCGCTGGCGAACGCCTTTTGCTGGCGATAGGTCAACACTTCGATGAGATAGAGTCTGAACTGGATGTCCTGACGGAACTGCGCGACAAACCGGCGGGTACGGTGCGAATTACCTGCGGCGATCACGTCCTGCGAACCACCCTGCTCCCCAAACTGGAGCCTTTACTGCGCGAATACCCGGACATCAACGTGGAGTTCGATATCAATTACGGCTTTCGAAATATCGTGGCGGACCGTTTTGATGCCGGGGTACGTCTGGGGGACACCATCGACAAGGACATGATTGCCGTTCCCATTGGGCCGAAGCTACGTATGGCGGCGGTAGCCTCGCCAGCCTATTTTGCCGGCCACCCCGTCCCGGAAACCCCGCATGATCTGACGGGCCACAACTGTATCAATATGCGAATGGTCAGTTCGGGAGGGCTGTATGTCTGGGATTTTGAACATCAGGGACGCCAGGTCAACGTGCGGGTGAGCGGACAGCTCACTTTTAATACCTCCACTCACATCGTCGATGCCTCGCTGGCAGGGCTGGGTATCGCCTATCTGCCGAAACAAGAGTTCGCGCCGCACATTGAGGAAGGCCGCCTGACACAAGTGCTTGACGAATGGTGTCCCCCTTTTCCCGGCTACTACCTGTATTATCCCAGTCGTCGGCAACCTTCACCCGCCTTCTCGCTGGTTGTTGATGCTCTGCGCGTCAGCCGCTAGGGCTCTGGCTGTGTCCCGCCATTGCCATCATTCCCTCACGCCGACTTGTCTTTCGGCCACACAAGTCGATGTAGCGTAATCCTGTAAGTAGTTTGACCCTGTAGTAGCTTGACCCTGTAGTAGCTTGACCCTGTAGTAGCTTGACCCTGTAGTAACTACAGGGTGTTGAATAGACCGCATATGGCATACCGATGATGCTTACCAACTCAGCATCAGGGCTAGCCATTCAGGTCATTCAAACAGTGAATACGGAGGTATCCATGGGGATTTTTGACAAATTATTGGGCGGTCATCATGGGAAGGGCCACCACGGGCATCATCATAACAACGAACATCATAGCTCGCATGGCAGTTACCCAACCGTGAACCACGCGGGAGTAAGTTGCCCAAACTGCCGGTCGCTCCATGCCCCCACCGCGCGGTTTTGCCAGCAATGCGGCACATCGCTCGTACCAGCAGTCTGCCCGCAATGCAGCACTTCGGTACAGGCTGGCGCAAAATTTTGCGGTCAGTGCGGGAACGCCATCATCTGATGCCAGGCGGTGTCCCGCAATGCCGCGCGACACCACCTAAAACACCGCCACATGCAGCACCGCTCTGATCACTATACCGAACACCGCCCCCAACGCGGCATAGCGGAACAGGCGGGTGAAGCGGGAGCCAACGCCCAGAAAAATGCCGATGCCCGGTAAATCAAACGTCTGTATCAGCAGCCCGGCGGAAGCATTGATTTGACTGGCGGTCATCTTCCCCTGCTGAATCAGGTCTGACACCACGCCAAAATAAGCGGTGCCGCCCGCCAGGCATTTCACCAGCGTCGGCATCACGAAAACAGGAGAAATATTGGCCGACGCCAGCAGTGGCGAGAAAAAGCGCTCAAGCGCCGTCACCGCGCCGGCGGATTCCAGGATACCGACAATCGTCATGGAAAGAATCAGCATCGGCACCGATCCGAGCGCCAGCCTGATGGCGTCCGCCCCGGCGCTATTAATGATGCCGATAACGCCTCTGGCCGCCGGCTCTTCGGCAGAAACCTCGCCGGAGCGCCCGCTTTCCAGCGTGGATAGTTTGCGCCCCAGCACATGGTAGGTCAGCGCCGCTGCCGCCAGCCCGCCGATAATCGATATCACGATGGCCGCCGCCCAGTGCAGACCAAACGGAGTCAGCGGATAAAACACGTTGCCCTGCCCCATAGCGAACACCATCGCCAGCGTCGCCGCCATATGGCGATCGGACACGCCGCGTTTTTCCATAATCGACAACGTCGCCAGCGGCGCGGCAAAACTGACAAAGTTAAGCTGAATCAGCGCAAAGGTGCTCATACCGGTGAGCCCGAAGGGCTTGAGAATCGGTGCCATCCACCGAACCAGCGCATCCACGATGCCTTTCGCTTCCAGAAAACGCATGATGACCAGCATCACGACCATAATCGGCAACAGTGTATACAGCGCAACGTCAACGGAGGCTTTCCCCGATGACATGATGATTCCAATCACGTTCATGTAATGTCCCAGCACGGGTGAATCTGTCCCGGCAGGTGCCGTCAACGGTACCTGCCGGGCTCTCAGTCCGGTTATTTTCGTGATAAACATCACAATATTCCAGAACGTTTTTCACCACATCCGGACAAACGCAGCGCCTGCCGTTATCCGACACCACGGGTGATTAAACAAGAAGAGACAAATCAGAATAAAGAACCGCTGAGGCTGCTCACCTCCCGGTAACAAGACAAGACGCAATGAGATTAATTCATACTTTGACGATCGCTAAAAAACGTCATTCCGGGACATTACACTCGGTATTGTCCCGCTATTGGTTATTGTGATTATTTTACGGCAGCGTTGCAGCACTGACCATGAACCAGCGGCTGTGGCGCCGCAACGAGCTGCCGCAGCCGCTTGCTCCGGTAATCAAAAGCGGATGGTTTCCTCTCCGTAGCAATAACGGGCATAAAGTTCCGGGTTGATCTCAAAGCCGATGCCCGGCTTATCCGGCACCGCCACCATGCTGTCCTGGTCCAGCGTCACTTCCGGCAGCATGAAGTCCTGCGCCCAGTAGCGTGATGACGGCGGAATGTCATGCGCCAGCAGGAAATTGGGCAGCGTCGCCACCGCAATGTTGTGCGCCTTACCCACCGCGGTATCCAACATGCCGCCACACCATACCGGCACGCCGGCATCCTGACAGAAATCGTGGATCAGCTTGGTTTCGGTGATGCCGCCCACCCGCGCCACTTTGATATTGATGATGCGGCCGCTGCCCAGTTCGATGGCTTTGCGGGCATCTTCCACCGAGGCAATGCTCTCATCCAGGCAGATCGGCGTCTCAATCGCCGCCTGCAACTTGCGGTGATCGACGATATCGTCGTGCGCCAGCGGCTGCTCGATCATCAGCAGGTTGAATTTGTCGAACTCACGGAACAGCGGAATATCGTCCAGCGAGTAGGCGGAGTTGGCGTCCACCATCAGCGTAATGTCGCCGAATTCGCTGCGCAGCGCCTGAATATAGGCCAGATCCTTACCCGGTTTGATCTTAATCTTGATACGGCGGTAGCCTTCCTCGCGGTAGCCCGCCACCACACGCACCAAATCTGCCGGCGTCGGCTGAATACCGATACTCACGCCGGCTTCGACCCGATCGCGCACGCCGCCCAGCTCACGCCACAGCGGCGTCTGCTTCTGCCTGGTGTAGGCGTCCCATATCGCGCCCTCCACCGCCGCCTTGGCGCAATTGTTGCGGCGAACCGGCGCGAAAATGTCGCGCACCTCGGAAGGATGGCGAATCTCGCCGGCCTGACGCAGCATCGGCACCAGAAAATCGCGCATGATGTGCCAGGCGGTAACGTTGGTTTCCTCGTTGTAAAACGGTAGTGAAATCGCCGAACAGTCGCCGTAACCCACCACATCGCCGCTATGCGCCTCCACCACGGTGAAGTACTTCTCCGTCTGAGTGGCAAAGCTGGTGGTAAACGGGGTTTTCAGCGTCATTTTCATCTGACGCAATACAATTTTGTCTATTTTCATCCTCTGTCCTTCACCTACACGTTTAACGTCAAACCTGTGCCGCCATGTCGGTTTTCACCGACGGGCGCGTATGAATAGTCAGGCTCACCACCGCCGAGAACGCGGCTGCCGCCATGAGAAACAAAAACGCCGAGGGATAGCCGAAATACTCCACCATCGCGCCAATGACCAGCGGCGCAATAAACCCGGCCGCCTGACCGCCCACGTTGATCACCCCGATGCCGGATCCCACCATGCGCGAAGCCAGCACCTTGGTCGGCAGCGCCACCGCGATTGCCAGCACGAACGATTTGAAAAAGTAGGCGCAGGACTGAGCCACCACCACGGCGGTGATGGTCGACGCGCTGTACATCAGATACAGGAACAGGGCGGTCAGCAAGGCGCAGCCCATCAGCATCACCCGCTCACGGCCATCAAAGAAACGGGTCATCACCCAGCCGCCGCAGGCGGTCGCCACCCCGGCCATCACGTAGGGGATCGGCAACAGTACCCCCACCGCTTTCAGGTCCAGATGGCGTTCGGTCATCAGGTAAATCGGCATCCAGGAGTCCAGCCCTTTGTTGATCAGGCTCAGACCGAACCAGACCGCCGCCAGCCGCCATAACAGCGGATTTTTCATTACGTCGCGCCACTCCGCACCGCTCAGGCGTTCCGGTTCATCGGACACCCATGCTGGTTTGGCGCTGACGGTCAGGGTATATACCAGCACGAAGGCGATGCCGAACAGGCCAATCACCATGAACGCATGACGCCAGCCCAACGCCAGAATCAGCGGTGCGATCAGCAACGGCGCAATCATGCTGCCCACATAGTTGGAAGACATCAGCAGCGAGGTCATGCGCGGCTTATCACTCGGAGGGAACTGCTCCGCCGCATTCTTGACGGAAGCGGAAGGATAGGCGCCTTCCCCCACCCCGAACAGAAAACGAATCACCAGTAACGCCGTCAACGACCAGGCGATGCCGGTCAGGAACGTAAACAGCGACCACATGGCGATCGCCACCGCTACCACCACCCTGGCGCCAAAGCGATCCGCCAGCCAGCCGCCGGGCAACTGCATCAACCAGAAGCCGAAATAAAAAGCGCTCAGCACCAGCCCAACCTCGCTGGGCGACAGCGACAGCTCTTTCGCCATCTGCGTCGATCCCATACTCAGCACCACGCGATCGATAAAAGCCACGCACCAGCCGATATAAAGCAGGAACAGCACCCAATATGATTTTTTTCTCGTGTAATGCCCCATCTGTCCTGATTCCCCCTGTGTGATGTTGTCATTGCCTGAAGCCAGTGCGTTCTGCGACGCTTTTTCCCTGTGCCGGCAACCCCTCCTGATTGCATACTAGACACCCGCCATCCATACTGCTATTTCAACTTTTTCACCACCTCATTGCCGAAACGGCAAACTTCAATCATTGAGGGAGTCGCATGACCGCTCGTTATCTGCAGGACACCGCCCTGCGCTATTTTCTGGAAGTGGTGCGTTGTGGTTCCATTAGTGAGGCCGCCTTGCGACTCAACGTGGCGGGTTCCGCCATCAGTCGCCAGGTCAGCGGGCTGGAAGACCGGCTCAACACCACGCTGTTTGAACGGCGGAAAAGCGGTATGACCCCCACCGCCGCCGGAGAGCTGCTGGCGGCCTACGCCTTTCGCAATCAGTTGGAAACCGAGCAAGTGACGCAGGAAATCCGGGAACTGCAGGGCTTGCGCCGCGGCGACGTACGCATTGTCTCCACGGCGGGATTTAGCCTGGATTTTATTCCGATGGCGATCGCCTCGTTTCGCCAGCATTACCCCTATATTCGTTTTCAGTTGCTGGTGGCGACGGCCGAAGAAGTGGCGCGCCGGCTGAATGAGGGCGAAAGCGACATCGGGCTGACGTTCAGTCAGATACCGACCGCCAACATTCATGTCGCCTACCGGCTGCACTCGCCGCTGGTGGCGGTGATGCAGCGCGACCATCCGCTGGCGGAGAAATCGAGCCTGCGCCTGTCGCAACTGGCGGGTTATCCGCTTGGCGTGCCGGTTCGCCACATCCTGACCCGGCGGCTGTTCGACGCCTGCTGCAGCCGTCAGGGGCTGCTGATCGATCCGGCGTTTGAAACCACCTCCATCAGCGCCCTGCTGGCATTCGCCCGTTACTGCGACGGCGTAGTCATTTCCACCGAGCTGGTGGTGCGGCAATACCTGAAGGATCACGATATGGTGGCGGTGCCGATCACCGGCCAGGATCTAAACGGACTCAACATCGAACTGAACACGCTGGCAGGCCGCACGCTGCCGAAAGCGGTTTCCGCGTTTACCGATCACCTGATTCAGATCATGGAGCAGGAACAGCAGCCGGAAGCATAACCGCCGATGCCGTCAACGGACCCACAATTCGGTTTTTTCCCTATGGACGTTGCGCTACCATGACCGCCACGTTGTTTTTGACTGAATTATATGGATATCTGATGCGTCGCCTGGTTGCTGTTTTTCCGCTGTTGCTGGCGCTGTCCGCCTGCAGCAATAAATCCGCCGAGCCCACCGGGGCTGAAATTATCGGTACGCCCGCCGCCACTGCTCCCTCCGGCGGTTTTCTGTTATCCCCCGCCCACGCCGGCGGTCTGCTGACCAGCGGCGATTTCGCCAACAGCCCGGATGTGGACCGTTTCGTGGACAAAATGGTGCGGCAGTATGGCTTCGAACGGCAGCAACTGCACGACGTGCTGGCGCAGGCGCAGCGGCTGGACTGGGTGATCCGGCTGATGGACAAACAGGCGCCGTCGCCGTCAACGGCAACCCCCTCCAACATTCCCAACGGCGCCTGGCTGCGCTACCGCAAGCAGTTCATTACCCCGGATAACGTGCAGAACGGCGTGGCGTTCTGGAACCAGTATCAGGACGCGCTGGATCGCGCTCAGCAGGTTTACGGCGTACCGCCGGAGATCATCGTCGGTATTATCGGGGTGGAAACCCGCTGGGGCCGGGTGATGGGTAAAACCCGCATTCTGGATGCGCTGGCGACGCTGGCCTTCGCCTACCCGCGCCGCGCTGAGTATTTCAAAAGCGAGCTGGAGTATTTCCTGCTGATGGCGCGGGAAGACGGTTTTGACCCGCTGTCGCTGCGCGGCTCGTTTGCCGGCGCGATGGGCTACGGCCAGTTCATGCCGTCGGCATTCAAGAAATACGCGGTGGATTTCAACGGCGACGGTATTCCCAACCTGTGGGACCCGGTCGACGCCATCGGCAGCGTCGCCAACTACTTCAAATCGAACGGCTGGCAGCCTAACGGCCAGGTAGCGGTGACCGCCAGCGGCCAGACCTTCGCGCTGGAAACCGGCTTCAAGACCCGCTACTCCCTGTCGACGCTGGCGGCAGCGGGGCTGCGCCCGAGTGCCGCGCTGGGCGGCTATCAGGAAGCCAGCCTGCTGCGCCTCGACATGGGCAGCTACTACCAGTTCTGGTACGGCCTGCCGAACTTCTACGCCATCACCCGCTACAACCACAGCGTGCACTACGCGATGGCGGTGTGGCAGTTAGGGGAAGAAGTCAGAAAAGCACGGCAGGGGTACTAAATCTGGACTGGCTGTTGAACAACAGCCGGGTTGTTTTATTACTGGAAAATTTATGTCAGGGCAGTGGAAAGTTTCGTGCGTGATAACGTCGGTTGTCCCTTTGCAACGTCACCGCACGCACGACAAGGAGAGGTTCAAAAGCCACCTCTCCTTGACCTCTGGCTAGGGGCTAAACTGTGCCGCTGCGCGGTTCCTTCGGCGTTCGCCTTCGCTGTTCGGACCGCTCGTGACGCGTTCCAAACGCGGCACGAGCTTGCGCGGCGTCCCTGCCGCGCATCCGGCGAAGTCGTCCACCTCAGCACAGTTTTTAACGCCGGAAAAACCTCTCACCTTGAACTCAAGAAGTTTGCACAATAAGCTTCATCCACCGCTCTATCCGCTGTGCTTTGCCGCGTATTCCGCACTATTCACCCACTGGTGGTCCTGCTCCCAGCTAAAACGCCACTGGCGCACCGGCCCGGCCATCACGTTGAGGTAGTAGCTGTCGTAGCCCGCCAGCGTCGCCACCGGATGATAACCGCGCGGCACCATCACCACGTCCCGGTCATACACCGCCATGCATTCGTCCAGCGAGCGATCCTCGGTGTAGACCCGTTGCAGGCAGAACCCTTGCGGCGGGTTGAGCCGGTGATAGTAGGTTTCTTCCAGATACGTTTCCTGCGGCGGGTTGTCCACATCGTGCTTGTGGCTGGGGTAAGAACTGGTGCAGCCCTCGTCGGTGTAGACCTCGACCACCAGCAGGCTATCCGCCACCTTGTCCTCCGGCAGGATGTTGTGCACGAAACGGCGGTTGCGCCCGCTGCCGCGCGCTTGCGCGCCGATATCCTGCGGGGCGATCAACCGGGTGGGGTGATTGCTCCACCCCGGCGCGGCGCATACCGCCAGTTCCAGCGGCGTATCGGCGGTGACGGTCACCGTTTCTCCCGGCGCGACGTACACCGCCCAGGGTTTCTTGCGCTCGAACGGGTTCATGCGATCGCCGATATGCTCAAACCGCGCCTGCGGCGTCGCCACCGTCGCCCGACCGCCCACCAACACCAGACAGCGCTCCTCGACCACCGCCGGTAGCGCCAGCGTTGCGCCGGTCGACAACTGGTAAACCTCAAACCCGACATGACGCCAGCCCGCGCGAGCCGGGGTAATCTGCTGGATACGACCTTGCTTATCCGGCGCATGATAACGGGACAGTAATTCAGACATCGCCCACCTCCCTGCCTGCAACAGTCAGATCAGACCCGCGTCGCGGGCAAACCGCTGCAGATTGTTGAACCCCAGCGTGGCGTAAGTCAGCGGATGCGCCACCGCCGGGTCCTGTTCGGCTTCCACGACCAGCCAGCCCTGATAATCATGCGCTTTCAGCAGCCGGAACAGCGACGGATAATCGACGCAGCCGTCGCCCGGCACGGTGAACACGCCGCTCAACACCGCATCCAGAAAACTGGTTTTGCGGTTTTTCACCTCTTTCAACACCTCGGGGCGAATGTCTTTACAGTGCACATGGTTGATGCGTTGCACCCATCGCTGCGCCACCGCCAGCGGGTCGGCGCCGGCAAAGGTCAGGTGACCGGTATCCAGCAGCAGGCCCACTTCCGGCCCGGTGTGGGTCATCAGTTGATCCACGTCGTCGGCGGTTTCAATCACGGTGCCCATATGGTGGTGATAGGCGATTTGCACGCCCTGCTGCTGGGTATAGCGGGCGAATTCGCTGAGCTTGTCGCCGTATTCCTGCCAGCGCGTCGCCGGAAAACGCGGGCGCAGATGCACCGGCGTACGCTGATCGCCATGCACCGCGCCGGTCACTTCGGCGAATACCAGTACGGTAGCGCCCAGCTCGCGCAGCAGGTTAAGGTGATCCTGCACCGCGGCAATCTCGTCTTTTACCGAACGGGTCAGCAACTGGCCGGAATACCAGCCGGAAACCAGACTCAGCCCATGTTTTTTCAGAATCGGCCCCAGCACGCCGGACTGGCGCGGGAACTTGTTGCCCAGTTCGAACCCGGCGAAACCGGCCTGACGCCCTTCGCTCAGGCAGGTTTCCAGCGGAGTTTCCGCCCCCAGCGACGGCAGGTCATCATTGGTCCAGGTCAGCGGATTGATACCCAGTTGAACAGTCATTCTCGATTCCCTCTCATAATAAATGGATTTAGCCGCGTTGACGCCACAGGGCGATCAGCTGCAGGTAGTTATCTTTGACGTCGGCGATCAGTTGCCGATCGTCGATATCGCCGCGCAGCCACTGCTGCGCCGGCTGCGCAAACAGCGTGCGCCCCACCGCGAACCCTTTCACCACCGGTTGGCCGGCGGCAGCGTTGAACCCCTGACGTAATATTTCGATCGGCGCGTCCAGCCCGAGGATCACCACGCCGCGGCAGTGGGGATCGCGCTCTGCCAGCAATCGCTCCAGCCGTTGCCAGCCGTCGGCGGACAGCGGCGGCAGTTTCCACCAGTCCGGCCGGACGCCGATGTTGTAGAAACGCTGAATCGCCCGCAGGTAAAGGTCATCGCTGCGCGGCATGTCGGCAGGCAGAATCACCTCCAGCAGCAGTTCGTGGCCGGACTGACAGCAGGCGCGATACACCTCGCTCACCTGCCGTTCCTGCGTCAGCCGCAACGGGCTGTCGTCCTCCGGGTGGAAAAACACTAGGCACTTCACCACATGCTCCAGCGGCCAGCTCACCAGTTGCGAGCCGATGTTGCCGTGCTCCAGCACCAGCGGGCGCGAACCCGGCAGTTCGATCGGGCGACCGATCCACCAGCCTTGCCCGGTAATGGTATTGAGCGCGTCCTGCCCGAAGGTGCCATCGCATAATAATCCGGCTTTGCCGGGCGATAATCCGGCGCTCTGTAGTCCGGCCTGCTGCGCCGCCTGCTGGCTGGCCTGAAGAATCAACTGCTTGAGCGCTGGGATCCGGCGGCGATCGGCACCGCAGGCCAGCGCCATCTCCTCCAGTTGGCTGCGGTGATCAAAGGCGATCACGCACAGTTCTTCCCAGCGCTGACGGCGGGTGGTGACGCGATGTAAATGGTTCAGTTCCGGGTCCAGATCCGGCCGCGGCACCGCATGGGCGCGCGCCAGATAGTTATCCAGCTCGATGCGGCTCGGCATCGCCGGAGCGCAGCCGTGGCGAGACACCACCAGCGCGCCGCAGGCGTTGGCGTAAGCGCAGGCTTTCTCCCAGCCCTCGCCGCTCAGGTAGCCACGCAGCAGACCGGACATAAAGGCGTCGCCCGCCCCCAGCACGTTGAGCACGTCGACGCGCACGCCTTTGACGGTAATGCCCTCATCCAGCGACGCCGGAATGTCGCCGGTGAACACCGAACAGCCGAGCGGACCGCGCTTGCACACCAGCTCCGCCGCGGTATGCGCCCGCACCTGACGCAGCGCCTGTAGAGTGTCGGTGCTGCCGCCGGCGATATGAAACTCCTCTTCGGTGCCGACGATCAGATCGAACAGGTTCAGCACCTGTTGCAGTTGCGCCGTTACCGCCGTTGACTCGATGAAACGGGTTTCGCCGTCGCCTAACGAAGTCAGCCCCCACAGCACCGGCCGGTAGTCGATATCCAGCACCGTTTTCACGCCGTGACGACGGGCGTAACGCAGCGCAGTCAGCACCGCCTCGCGGGTGTTCGGGTGCGACAGATGGGTGCCGGTGATCGCCAGACAGCGCGACGAGGCGATGTAATCCTCGCTGACGTCCTCCGGCGTGATCGCCATATCGGCGCAGTTATCGCGGTAGAAGATCAGCGGGAAGGTTTCCCGATCCTTGATGCCGAGCAGCACCAGCGCGGTCAGGCGCGTCGGATCGGTTACCAGATGACTGGTGTCGCAGCCGACCTGCTGCAACTCTTCGCGCAGAAAGCGCCCCATGTGCTCGTCACCCACCCGCGCCAGCATTGAGGAGCGCAGGCCCTGCCGGGCGGTGCCGTAGGCCACGTTACCGGAAGAGCCGCCCAGGTATTTGGCGAAACTGCCCATGTCTTCCAGACGCGCGCCGATCTGCTGACCGTACAGGTCCACCGCCACGCGCCCCATGCAAATCACATCAAACTGCTTTTGCGTACTCATAACGCCCATTCCTGTCAGTCAAAAAAGGAAATCGACAACACGTCGGCACGACCGTTATCCCGCTTCATGCACTGTCACCTCATGTACCGCCACCCAGCGCGCGGCCTGATGCGACAGCACGATGGCGTCCAGCACCCGGGAGACGCGCCAACCTTCGTCAAAATCGGGCCACAGCGGACTCCCGGCGGCGATGCCGTCGATCAGGTCGCGCACCTCGACGGTTTTCTGATCGTTAAAACCGATGCCGTGCCCGGCGCTGGCGCAGAACGCGGCGTACTCCGGATGCTGCGGCCCGATCAGCAAGGTCTGAAACCCCTGTCGGTTGACCGGGTCGTCATGCCGGTACAGTTTTAGTTCCGCCATACGTTCCTGAGTAAAACTGATGGCGCCGCGGGTGCCGGTGATGACATAACTCAACCCCATCTTGCGTCCGCACGCCACTCTTGACGCCTCGATCACCCCGCGCGCGCCGCTGGCGAAACGCACCATCGCGTGCGCCTGATCCTCGTTTTCCACCGCCACCCGGTCGGCGCTGCCCGCGCTCACCGGCCGCTGCGGCACCACCGTCTGCAGATCGCCGCACACCTCGGTGATGTCGCCCACCAGGTAGTGCGCCATATTGACGATGTGCGCACCCACGTCGCCCAGCGCGCCCAGCCCGGCGGTGTGCCGGAAGCAATGCCAGTCCGCCGGTTTCAGCGGGTCGGCCAGATAGTCTTCGTTATGGGTGCCGTAGAAATGGGTCACTTCGCCGATCTCGCCGCGCGCGATGATCTCTTTCGCCAGTTGCGCCGCCGGGTTCTTCATGTAGTTGAACCCCACCAGCGTTTTTACTCCGGCCTGACGGGCGGCGTCCGCCATCGCACGTGCGTCGGCGGCGTTGAGCGCCAGCGGCTTTTCCGAATAGACGTGTTTGCCGTGGCGAATCGCCGCCATCGCCATTTCCTGATGCAGAAAATTAGGCGCGCAGATATCCACCACGTCGATAGCCGGGTCGGCCACCAGTTGATGCCAGTCGCTGGTGAAACGGGCGAAGCCCAGTTCCCGCGCCCGCTGCTTTGCCAGCTCCGGCGAGACTTCCGCCAGCATCTCGCACACCAGTTGCCCCTTGAGCGGGTACACCACCGGCGCCTGCGCATAGGCGATGGCGTGGGCGCGGCCGATGTAGCCGGTGCCGATCAAACCGATTCGAACCTGTTTCATGCCTGTCGCTCCCTGTGTCAGATGGCGCCGCGCCGGCTCTTGGCGTAGGTATCGAACGCCACCGCCAGCACGATGATGAGCCCGGTGATGATCTGCTGGTAGTAGGCCGAGACATTCATCAGCACCAGCCCGTTAATCAGGATCCCCATGATGACGGAGCCGATGATGGTGCCGCTGATGCGCCCGTAACCGCCCATCAGCGAGGTGCCGCCAATCACCACCGAGGCGATCACCCGCAGTTCGAACGAGATGCCCGCCACCGCTTCGGCGCTACCCAGCCGGGCGCTGAGGATGAACCCCGCCAGACCGGCCAGCGCGCCGATCACCACGTAGACGCTGACCAGTACCCGCTGCACGTTGACCCCGGCCAGCCGCGCCGCCTCGGTGTTGCCGCCGATGGCGTAGACGAAGCGCCCCCAGCGGGTTTTATGCAGCGCCAGCCAGCCTACCAGCGCCACCAGCGCGAAGATCCAGATCGGGATGGAGATGCCGAGCAAATCACCCCGCCCCCACCAGCGGTAACCGGGGTCAAACCCGGCGATGGGCGCGCCGTCGTTGACAACCAGCGTCAGGCCGCGCCAGATGGTCATGCCGCCAAGCGTGACGATGAACGGCGACAACCGCAGACGGGTAACGCCCAGTCCGTGCAGGAAACCGATAACGGTGCCCATCGCCAGACAGATGCCCAGCCCTACCAGCCAGCTCATGCCGCCCCAGGCCTGAGCATCGACGGTGGTGAAGTTATCGCCTTTGATCACGTAGGCGGCGGTCATGGCGCACACCGCCAGAATCGACCCGACCGACAGGTCGATGCCCGCGGTCAGGATCACGAAGGTCATCCCCACCGCCATGATGCCGTAGATGGACACCTCGGTGAGGATGTTGGTGATGTTGCGTTCGGTCAGGAAGTTGCTGTTCTGCGACTGGAAAAAGATCAGCAGCAGGATCATGAAAATGAACACCCCGAAACGCTCGAAGAAGGCGATCGGGTCGATGCGTCCCCGGCCGTTAGCCGGCGCCGGCAGTTTGGTACGGGATAAGGGTTGCTGCATGCTCATGGTATCTCCGTTATGCGGCCTGTGGTGCGTCATGGCAGATGGCCATCAGGGTCATCAGCCGCTCTTCCGTAGCGTCATCGCCGTGCAGTTCGCCGGTGATCCGGCCTTCGCTAAGGGTGATGATGCGATCGGAAATCGCCATCACCTCCGGCAGATCGGAGGAAATCACGATCACCGCTACGCCCCGTTTCGCCATATCGAACAGCACCTGATGCACTTCGGACTTGGTGCCGACGTCGATACCGCGCGTCGGCTCATCGACGATCAGCACCCGGGGGTTGAGCGCCATACAGCGCGCCAGAATCACTTTCTGCTGGTTGCCGCCGGAGAGCTTGCGCACCTCCTGCTCGCTGTCCACCATCTTGATGCGCAACGCCTGCCGGTAGGATTCGATCAGGTCGTCCTCGCGGCGGGTGTCGACGAAGTAGCGCCAGCGCAGCAGCGACGACAGGCTGGAAAGCGACAGGTTGTTGCGGATCGACAAGCCCAGCACCGCGCCCTCTTTCTTGCGATCTTCCGGCACCAGCGCAATGCCCTGATCGAGCGCGTGCAGCGGATCGACCGGGTGATAGGCCTGGCCGTCAAGCCAGAATTCGCCGGAGGTAAACGGGTCGGCGCCGAACAGGCAGCGCGCCACCTCGGTACGGCCGGCGCCTACCAGCCCGGCGATGCCGAGGATCTCGCCCGCGTGCACCTGAAAACCGATGTTGTCGAGCGCGATGCCGTGCGGATCGAGCGGCGGTTTTTCCCGGCACAGCCCTTTCACTGCCAGCCGCACCGGTTTGTCCTGATGATGGGTTTCCGACGGCGGGCGACGGCTGAACACCACGTCGCGCCCGACCATCATGCGGATGATGCCCGCCACGTCGATGTCGGCCACGTTGCCGGAGCCGGTGTAACGGCCGTCCTGCAATACGGTGAAGCGGTCGCACAGCTGGAACACTTCGTGCAGCCGGTGCGTCACATAAATCACGCTGACGCCGCGCGCTTTCAGCTCACGCACCACCCGGTGCAGGCTCTCCACCTCGCTATCGCTCAGCGCGGCGGACGGTTCATCCATCACGATCAACCGGGCGTTGAGGGTCAATGCGCGGGCGATTTCCACCATCTGCTGCTGCGCCACGCTCAGCCGCGCCACCTGCGTGGTCGGTGATATGTTCAGTTGCAGGTACTCCAGCACCGTGCGGGCTTCCTGATTGACCGCCTGCGCATCGACAAACAGCCGGCTGCGTTGCAGTTCGCGGCCGAGAAACATGTTTTCCGCCACCGTCATGTTGGGCAGCAGGTTGAATTCCTGATAGATGGTGACGATGCCGCGGTTCTGCCGTTCTACCGGCGAGTCCTGCGGCGACAGCAGTTCGCCGTTGAAGCGGATATCGCCGCTGGTCTGGGGTTGCGCACCGGCCAGCGCCTTGAGCAAGGTGGACTTGCCGGCGCCGTTCTCGCCCAGCAGGGCGTGGATCTCTCCCGGCAGTACCGTCAGTTGCACCTTATTGAGCGCCCAGACGCCGGAGAAATTCTTGGCCAGATCGGTAATGTTCAGTAAGGGTTCAGTCATGGGATGGCCCTCGTTGCGCACCGGCCGCCGGGCCGGTGCGTGAGTGGTATGTCCGCTTATTTACCCGCTTCGCCGATACGTTCCGCGTCGTTCAGGTTGTCTTTGGTGATCATGGTCGGCGGGTAATCCGCGCCGGTGATCGGCGACTTGGTGCGAATATTGTTGGTCAGTTGGGTCATCGCCTGCGTCACCGCGTAGCCGGGGCGTTGATCGGCGGTCACCGACAGCCAGCCGTCACGCACGCGGGCCAGCGCTTCCGGCACCGCGTCGAAGCCGGTCACCATCACGTCGCCCGGTTTCAGCCCCTGACTTTGCAGCGCTTCGATCGCCCCCAGCGCCATGTCGTCGTTGGCCGACAGAATCACCTGCGGACGCTTGGGCAGCGACGGCAGCACGCTTTCCACGATGCGCATCCCTTCGGAACGCATCCAGTTACCGGTCTGATCCGCCACCAGGCGATACTTGCTGCCGCCCGCTTTCAGGCTGTCGCGGATGCCCTGGGTGCGTTCAATATTGGACGATGAACCCGGTTGCCCAGTCAGCAGCACGATGTCGGCGCCGTTCGGAAAGCGCACTTTGACGAAATCGGCAATCGCCTGACCACCCTTGTAGTTGTTGGCGCCGAAGTGCGGCACTTTCTTGTCGGTCTTCACCGAGCGGTCCAGCGTCACTACCGGCAGTTTGGCGTCCTGAATCTCCGTTACCGCGCCCGACACCGCGTTGACGTCATTAGGCGACACCACAAAACCCTGCGCGCCGCGGGTGATGGCGTTTTCCAGATCCGCCACCTGTTTCGGGGAACTGCCCTGGCTGTCCAGCACCTGCAGGTTAACGCCCAGCTCTTTGGCGGCCTTGACCGCGGTACGCTGCATGTGAACTTCAAATGGCATCGCCAGATTAGGGGTACTGAACACAATCTGCTCGTTCTGGGCCTGCGCCAGACCGGACGACATCGTGAAGGCCATCGCCGCGGCCATGATGGTTATCTTTTTCATGGTGTTGTCTCTGCATCAGTTGGGTGTAAGTTATCCCCGTCATACTTCAAGTTGCCGATGCGTTGGCTTTCCTCGCTCACCCCAGTCACTTACCGATGTAAGCTCCTGGGGATTCACTGCGTCGCCGCCTTCCTGCAACTCGAATTATTTAGGGTATAAACGTCAGGTCATGTTGTTATGTCAGGGGCCGCCGTCGTGCCGGCCCTCTGGTTATGTCAGAGCGAAATAGCGCGCCCCGTCGCCAGCGATTCCAGCGCTTTGTCGGCCAGATACAGCGCCCGCTCGCCGTCGACGCCGCTGCACTCGGGCGGGGTACGCCCGTGCAGCACCTCGACGAAATGACGCCATTCCGCCGCGTAGGCATCGCGGTAACGCTGCAGGAAAAAGTGTTCCGGTTTGGCGGCGAGGCACCCCGCGTCGCCCCAGTGTTCCACCTGATTTTCACGGATGTTGCCCGCGCTCAGCACGCCGAGCTCGCCGTGCAGCTCCAGGCGCTGGTCGTAGCCGTAGCCGGAGCGGCGGCTGTTGACGATGGTCGCCATCGCGCCGGAGGCGAATTTGAACACCACCAAAGCGGTGTCGATGTCGCCGGCCGCGCCGATGGCCGGGTCCACCAGATTACTGCCCTGCGCGAACACCGACACCGGCTCTTCGCCCATGATGAAACGCACCATGTCGAAATCGTGGATGGTCATGTCGCGGAACATGCCGCCGGACACACGCACATACTCCGCCGGCGGCGGCGATGGGTCGCGGGAGATAATCATCAGCGATTCGGGCTTGCCGATGCGTCCTTCGCCCGCCAGCGTTTTCACCCGGCGAAACTGCGGGTCGTAGCGACGGTTAAAACCGACAAACAGCGGCACCTGCTGCTGCTCCACCACCTTCAGGCAGTCGCGCACCCGGGCGATATCCAGATGCACCGGCTTTTCACAGAAGATGGCTTTGCCGTGGCGGGCGGCCAGTTCAATCAGGTCGGCGTGGGTATCGGTGGCGGAGGCGATCAGCACCGCGTGTACCGCCGGGTCGGCCATAGCCTCGTCGACGGTTTGCAGACGGGCCTGATATTTATCAGACAGCGCCCGGGCGTTGGCGGGGTTGGGGTCCACCACCGAATAGAGGCAGGTTTCCCGATGTTCGGCGATGTTGACGGCATGAACCTGGCCAATGCGGCCGGCGCCCAGTAAAGCAATGTTAAACATGGCTACTCCCTCGATACCGCGGGGTATCACTGGTTGGTTGTAGGGGTTCAGGGTCTGTTGTGCTTTTAGAGTAAAGACAATAAAACGTTTATTTCAATTTCAGTAAAACTGGAAATTATGTTTTTGCGCGCCAGCTAACATTTTGGTGACATATGAGCAAAATAGTGTTAGCACAATCACGAAACCGCGGCCGGGTCGTCAGCGCGTTGCAGGACGAAAAAAAACGTAATCAAGGCATGGAATTAGTAAACAAGGATGACGTCGTGTCTTGCGGCTGGCGCGCAGATAAAGCGGCCGGAGCACCTGCGGGCATCACCGCTCGTCCGTCCCCGGCAGCGAATAAAAATGAAATAAATATTTCAATAGCTGCCTCTGTTGCAGCGCAGCAAGAACCTCAGCACCATATTTTTTCATAGGAATAACGGTTCTCCTGAAAATAACGGTTTCCCTAAAAACAACGTTGATCTTGATAATGATAACCATTACTATCTGTGTGGTTGTTGGTTTTAGCGACCATGCATCGCCTCATAAAAAAACAAACGAATGATATTGCCTGCGGTTTAACAAAACGGTTCACCAGCATTGCATACCGCCCGGGAATAAAGGCATTGGAATAATTGACCCACTGTGGTAGTGAATAGCTGTAGTAGCAAATAGCTATGGTGGTAAATAGCTATGGTGGTAAACAGTTGTGGGCAGTCCATGGCAGGAAATGACGCAGAATGATTTCGACTCAATACATCAGCCGTATCTCTCTTAATCGCGATAAGGTGCCATCATTTGACCTTTATCCGTTTTCTATTCCAGCGATTCATTCGTTTGACTTTATTGACCCCCATCCCAAGGTTACTTTTTTTATTGGCGAGAACGGCACCGGAAAGTCAACGCTGCTGGAAGCCATTGCCGTATCAATGGGGTTTAACCCTGAAGGCGGCACCCGCAACTTCAATTTCAGCACACGGGCGTCGCATTCAGAATTATCGAATTACCTGAGAATCGCCAAAGGCGTACCACGTCCCCGTAATGGATTTTTTTTTCGTGCCGAGAGCTTTTTTAACCTGGCCTCCGAAATCGAACACCTTGACGCCGAACCGTCTTTCGGCCCGCCGGTGATTAATTCGTATGGCGGCCACTCCTTGCATGAGCAGTCGCACGGCGAATCTTTTCTCTCATTAATGATGAACCGTTTTGGCGGCAAAGGGCTGTATCTGCTCGACGAACCGGAAGCCGCTCTGTCGCCGGCCAGGCAGTTGGCGATGCTCGCCAGAATGCATGACCTGATTCTGGATGATTCCCAATTTATTATCGCCACCCATTCGCCGATTCTGCTGGGTTACCCGGACGCATTAATCTATCAGTTTGATGGCGATAGCCTCTCCCAGGTGAATTATAAAGACACGGATCATTATCAAATCACGCGTTCGTTCCTGAACAATCCTGAAAAAATGCTGCAGGAGTTAATGAAGAAGTAATAGAAAAGCCATTAAAACCACGTAGTGCATTCAGTTGCCTATACACCATTAATGATCATTGCATCCATAAAGTCATGGAGGAATATCAACGACCGAATTTTAAAAAAACCATATGAAATCACACAGAATCATTCTGATTTAACAAATCAATAAAATTGTACTTCTGAGGGCATCTTTAAAGGAATAATAGATGATCAATCTATCTATAAAAAGAATATTATTTACTTCAACGCTATTAACCATGACCTTATTTTATCAAAACATAAGTATCGCCGATGGAGATATAAATGCAAAATTGACATACAAAAATGAGCGTGAGACAATAAAAAAATTAGCAAATTACTCCAGAGTCAGCGCGTCATGCGCTATTAAAAAAAATAAAATAGTGCCAGACTCGGCCAGTAGCACGCTGAATTCAAGCATGGGAGATAAGAAAGACCGATGCATACAAGAATGTTTATATACGTTACCAACTGGCTCGTTTGATGGCGGCTCCTTTCACAGCTGTATGGCTGAGTGTATGGGAATGATCCCCATGTGTGATATTTAATTTCTATTTAAAAATAAAATTATGGAGTCATAACCATGTTCATTTCAGACAAAGACGTCGCCAGGAAAGTCATTAATAAATCATCGGCACTCATCACTTTAATTGAAAAAGAACTGACCGATCTGGGAAGTCAGCTGCCAGAAGAAGAATATAACAACTGCAAACGTATCGCAGGCGAGCTCCTTTATACCCTGTGCATGAACGTTTTAAATGAAATCTCCATTGATCACCCTGACTTAAAGCCAAAAGGATTTACCGTTTACGTTCAAAAGGAGGAGAACAAATAATGCCGATTTATCATATAAGCATCATGAGCTGTGGAACAACGAAGACAATAAAATGCAGCGATGACCAATATATACTGGATGCCGCGGAGCAAGAAGGAATACAACTGCCCTACAGTTGCCGGGCCGGCGCATGCTCGTCATGCGCATGCAGACGTTTAACTGGACAATATGATGACTCTGATCAGTCTTTTCTCGATGAAAGTCAACGGGGACAATATATACTCCCATGCGTCACCTATCCACAATCTGATATGTTTATCATGTCTCATGCCGAGGAGGATTTGACCTCATGAACAGGAGAATGTTCATCATATCCGGGTTAGCGTTAGGGCTTTATGGCGTCACGCATCGAACGTATAGTGCCCTAACGAAAAAACCCATCATAATAAATACCGCACTCATTAACGACGAGCAGCAAATTATCGGCAGGCTGGATAAATTTCTCTTTAAAAAGGGGCAATGCAGTTTTTCAGACTCGAAAGGCCGTATCCCTGTAAAATTCATTTTGCGTTTTTTTGAAAAAGACACCATGAAGCCGCTGACTGGCGCTAAAGTAGGGCTGTGTCTTTCTGATGCGTTCAAAGCACAAGGGAAAACGCCTTCAGTAAATAATACGTGTAATGCAACATGGGCAGAGGTGACGGAGAGCAATCATTTGGAATTTGCCACCCACATCCCCAAAATTACGCTTAAAAAAGACCGACTCATGAACCCCATCGATTTTATCATCAGAAAAGAGGATAAATTCTCGATATCCAGATTTAACTTCTCGAATGATTTTCTGCAAACACGGAGAGATCTACATACGGAGGTTAAAAATGGCGTATATACCCATACATTAACCGATCGGGCGCTGGAAGTTTATGGTCAGGACGTTGATAGTGCGGTAGCGGAGTTAGTGCCTGAAATGATGAACGGCTATTTTCACGTCGCGATGGATTTTATTGTCGAAGATCTTAATTCATAGCGGTATGAATGGCGGTGAAAAAATAGGGGGATGCTATTGCCTCCCCCTCCGACTAATACCACCAATGTCACCAATGCCACCAATGCCAGTGCAGCGATGAGTAATGCGGCAGGAAAACCGACATCACCGAATAAGGTTCTCGTAGCCCAACAACCGGGCGCTTCTGTCGAGAGAACGGCAGGCAGAGCCTTACAGAGGCGTCATGTCCTCATCATCAAGGCATCGGCATGAAATAAAAATTTTACTGATTACCGTGCATCATGAAGACCGCGCCGGGAAAAACCGGTGCAGTAATCCCCCGCTGAATGCCGTCATTTCGATGCTAACGCCAGAACGGGCACGCGCCTAACATACTGACGGACTGGGTCACCGGGCGCTGACAAAGCCGGGGCGGTCGATAAATCGCAGGAACCGCATTCGGCGCGATATGGCGCGGCCCAGTCGGACAACGCCTGAAATGAGCCCGTTAACGCGGCCCACTCGGCTAAAACGGTATGACCCATCAAAAATGAATAAAACAGCATTAGGGGCTGCCATAAATCCAAATCTGCACTATTACTTTCTTATCAGCTCCACATCATTTACCCGTCATGCTTCAGGTTGCAGGCATGCTGCCCTTCCTGCAACCCGAATTACTTAGGGCATAAAAAGGTCACTGGTATGTTTCCGGTATAGGGGATGGCGATGTTTGGATTATCAAAAGTGCTGAGCACAGAAGGAAAAAAGATTACGGCATCGAAGGCAAGCACGTCGGAACAAGATATGAATGCGATTAAGCAAAGCATCGCTTATATCGAATTTCTGCCTGATGGCACCATTCTTTATGCCAACCCGATTTTCCTCGACCTGCTTGGTTATACGCTGGATGAAATACAGGGCGAGCATCATCTTATATTTTGCGACCCGCACTACGTATCCACGGAGAATTACCGTATATTCTGGCGCCGACTGGCCAGCGGCGAATCCTTTTCCGGCGTATTCGATCGCTATAACAAGCAACACGATAAGTTCTTCCTGAGAGCCACCTATTTCCCGGTAAAAAACCGTAATGGCGAGGTAGTGAAGGTCATCAAACTGGCGTCCGACATTACCCAGAACCATCAGGCGCTGGTGGATAAAGACGCCATTCTCTCCGCCCTGCACCGTTCACTGGCGGTGATTGAATTCACCCCGGAAGGAAATATTATCTGGGCCAACGATAACTTCCTGAAAACCATGGGCTATAGCCTGGAAGAAATACAAGGCCAGCACCATCGGATGTTCTGCTACGACATGTTTTACCGGGAAAACCCGCGCTTCTGGGACAAGCTCAATAACGGCGAGTCGTTCGTCGGCCGTTTTGAGCGCAAAACCTCGCAGGATGAACGGGTCTGGCTGGAAGCGAGTTATAACCCGATTCTCGATGCTCACGGCAACGTGTACAAAGTCATAAAATTTGCTTCCGATATCACCACCCGAGTCGAAAACGCCAAACGCATCGCGGATATCGCGGTCACCACGTCGGAACAAACCTCGCAAATCACCTACAATGCCAGCGAGGTGCTGACGGAAACGGTCAACAATTCCGAACGGATTACCGCGCAGGTCAAGTCGGCATCGGAAATCGGCGCCAGCCTGAATGAGCATGCCAAGAACATCAGTGCGATTATCAGTACCATCGACGCTATCGCTTCCCAGACCAACATCCTGGCGCTGAACGCGGCGATTGAAGCCGCGCGGGCCGGCGAGTCCGGGCGCGGTTTCTCCGTGGTGGCGGAAGAGGTACGAAAACTGGCGATCTCCACCTCGACGGCGACGCAAAAGATCACCCATATGGTTGAGGACAACGCCCGATTAATCGAACAGATGTACCAGCAACTGGATCAAATTAATCAATTCTTAGGGGATGAGCGAGAGAAAATACACGATCTGTCGCGCGGCTTTAGTGAAATTAACAGCGGCGTGTCCGCGTTTGTTGATGTGATACATAAATTAAACGTGTAATTCAGCTACGATTTCGGCGGCTTATTTTTATGACCAGATAATAAATAATCGCCAGATCATTATTTTGGCGATCATATAAATATGACCCGACGTAAAATACGCCGCCGGTTTTTAACGTTATCGTTTGTTAATGCTATCGTTTATTAATGCTATCGTTTGGAGCGCATATATATTGAAGGGACGGCTTAAAGCGTTATTCATCCCAGACTTCGAGCGGTTCATCAATTATGCGACCGGCTATAAGGGCATCGGCATGACGTGGAAGGGTGATGGGATAGAACGTTTCTTGCGATACCCTTAATTCGCCCAACGGCCACCACTGATAGCGAAGGTGGTCCTCACGTTCGAACGGTTCTCTATAACGCTCATCAATGGTTTGAGGCGCTATCTCGATCCTGGCACAACAAATCGCCTCATGCTGCAGGCGGCGCTCTCCGCGGTAGGTATAGAGGACGTCCCGCTTCCATAGCGGTGAGCTTACGGACGAGGCTGAGAGGGTGATTCCCGTTTCCTCGTAGAGTTCGCGTATCACTGCCTGTGTGATCGATTCGCCCGCTAAAACGCCGCCGCCGGGCAGTTCCCAGGATTCTAAAAACGCCGGATTGCTGGCGTCTCGGGTGCTCAGGAGAAGAACGCGGTTTGAACCGTCAATAAGCAGTACACGCGCAGCGAATCGCTCTTTACGTCCACTGAGGTTCTTTATCGACTTCGGCATGGCTATCAATCTCGTTAATTTGTCCCACAATGGGATCTTACACGGTATAGCTCGATGAAACATGCCGCTATCATGCCCTCAGCCGGTAACACCGATAAATACACAGTCATCATCTTCGTAAGGATCAGATATGGATTACAACGTTCAGCATGTGAATAAACGCCATGCGGCCGGGTTCCATCTGGTGGGCCCCTGGGAACAAACGGTGCCGCAAGGATTTGAACAACTGATGAAATGGGTGGACGAGCACGCGGTACAGCCGCTGGAATGGATTGCGGTTTATTACGGCAACCCGCAAGAAACCCCGCCGGAAAAACTGGCGGCGGATACCGTGGTAAGCGTGACCGCTGAGTTTCGTCTGCCCGACAACAGCAGCGGGGCGATCGCGACGGAGATCGCCGCGGGTCGGTACGCGATTGCCCGCGCGCGCGTATCCGACGATGATTTCGGCCTATCGTGGCAGGCGTTTTTTGCCGCGTTACTCGGCGATGGTAACACCGTCGACACAACGCGATCCTGTTTCGAGGTCTATCTCAATGACGGTTATAGCGACGGCTACTGGGATATCGACATGCATATTCCGGTTCAGTGACGCATAGCACGTGGCATGCCTCAGCCGTATTGATAGCGGCATTGATACGGATATAGCAGCATTGATATGTAGTAGCGGCGATATGTAGTAACGATGAGAGTAGTAACGATGATGCGCATCTGCGCCCACGACGAAATCATCGTGAGCGCAGATGCCGCTAAACATGCCGCCTGAAAGGTGTATTCGTCATCAGCCCTAATACTGCCGTGCTTTCGCCCGTTGTAATTGCACCTCGCGCGCCGCGGTTTCAATCGCCGGGTTGTCCGCCACCTGCGCGGTGCCGGTGTTCCACCAGGCGTCGTAGCCGTGGGTCATGGTTTTCGGCAGCACTTTGATATCCAGCAAGCACGGGCCGGGGTGCGCCTGCGCCTCGCGCAGCGCCTGCAATAACGACGCCTCGTCCCGCACCGTCCATGCCCGACAGCCGTAGCTTTCGGCGTTGCGGGCGAAATCCACCGTCACCAGCGAACCGGTCAGTTTGCCGCTGTCCCGATCGCGCCGCCGGTTCTCGGTGCAGAAACTGCCCATCCCCTGACTCATCTGCAAGTTGTTGATGCAGCCGAACCCGGCGTTGTCGAACAGCAGCACGGTAATTTTGATGCCTTCCTGCACCGCGGTTTGCAGCTCGCTGTGCAGCATCAGGTAAGAACCGTCGCCCACCATCGCGTACACCGGCTGTCGCGGCGCCGCCAGCCGCGCGCCCACCGCCGCCGCGATCTCGTAGCCCATGCAGGAGTAACCGTACTCCAGATGATAGCTGTCCGGCGTTTTCACCTGCCACAGCCGTTGTAGGTCGCCGGGCAGCGACCCGGCCGCGCCCACCACGATGGCGTCGTCTTCCAGCGCGTCGTTCAACAGCCCCAGCACGCGGGTTTGCGTCAGGCGAGTGCCAAGCGTCTCGCGGTACTCGGCCAGTTGCGCGTCCAGATGTCCGGCGATTTCCAGCTCCTGCCCGTCTTCGTCGCGCCGCTCAAACAGCCGCTGACGCTCTCGTTGCCAGTCGAGACGGGCCTGCGCGACCTCATCGCCCCAGCCGCTGCGATAGCCCTGAGCCTCCAGCGCCTGCGCCAGTTGCGTCAACCCTTCGCGGGCGTCGGCGATCAGCGCGACGGCATCCAGTTTGAACGCATCGAACTCCGCCACGTTGAGCAGCAAAAACTCGACCTGCGGATGGGTAAACAGCGATTTGGAGGCGGTGGTGAAGTCGGTCAAACGGGTGCCGACGCCAATCACCAGATCCGCCTGCGCCGCCAGCCGGTTCGCGGCCTGCCCGCCGGTCACGCCGATGCCGCCGGCGTTAAGCGGGTGCTCCGACACCAGCGCGCCCTTGCCCGCCTGGGTTTCGCCAAACGGCAGATTAAAGCGCTCGGCAAACTGGCGGAAAGCATCGTGCGCGCCGGCATAACGCACCCCGCCGCCGCAAATCAGCAACGGGCGGCGTTTGCGCGCCAGTAATGCCGCCGCCTGCGCCAGCCGGGCGCTATCCGGCGGACGGCGTTCCAGATGATGTACCCGCCGCTGGAAGAACGCCGCCGGGTAATCCCAGGCTTCCGCCTGCACGTCCTGCGGCAGGCACAGCGTCACCGTGCCGGTATCCGCCGGGTCGGTCAGCACCCGCATGGCGTTGACAAGCGCGCTCATTAGCTGTTCCGGGCGGCTGATGCGGTCCCAGTAGCGCGACACCGGCCGCAGGCAATCGTTGGTGCTGATGGTGGCGTCATGATACTGCTCGATTTGCTGCAACACCGGGTCGGGCTGACGGCTGGCGAACAGATCCCCCGGCAGCAGCAGCAGCGGAATGCGATTGGCGGTGGCGGTGGCCGCCGCCGTCACCAGATTGGCGGACCCCGGCCCCACCGAGGTGGTCACCGCGTACACGCGCCGCCGCCGGTGCTGTTTGGCAAAACCCACGGCGATGTGCGCCATGCCCTGCTCGTTGCACCCCTGATGCACCTGCAGGTGCCCGGCATCCTGCTCCAGCGCCTGCCCGATGCCGAGCACGTTGCCGTGCCCGAAGATGGTCATCACCCCGGCGAACAACGGCGTTTCCTCACCGTCCACCTGGAGATACTGCTGATTGAGAAACCGGACCAGCGCCTGCGCCATGGTCATTTTCAACGTGTCCATCGTTTGCTCCCGCAAGTCAGGTGGAATTACTCCAGCGTTGGCATCACAAAACTACTGGCGTGCTGCTCCAGCCGCACGCTGGCCGGCCAGCGGCTGGTGACGGTTTTCATGCGGGTGTAGAAACGCACGCCGTCGTTGCCGTGCACGTTGAGCGCGCCAAAAATGGAGCGCTTCCAGCCGCCGAAGCTGTGGAATGCCATCGGCACCGGGATCGGCACGTTAATCCCCACCATGCCCGCCTGCACTTCTTCGCTGAACTGGCGGGCGGTTTCGCCGTCGCGGGTGAATATCGCCGTGCCGTTGCCGTATTCGTGCTGGTTGATCAGGGTCAGCGCGGTCTGGTAATCCGGTACGCGCACCACCGACAGCACCGGGCCGAAAATTTCCTCCCGGTAGATTTGCATCTGCGGCGTAACATGGTCGAACAGCGTCGGGCCGACGAAGTAGCCCTGCTCATGCCCCGGCACCCGAAGCCCGCGGCCGTCGACCCGCAACGTGGCGCCCTGATCGATACCGCTTTGAATATAGCCGGTAATCTTGTCGCGGTGCGCGCCCGAAATCACCGGCCCCATGTCGTTTTCTTTGCCGTCGACCAGGCCGGGGCCGACGCGCATGGCGGCGACCTGCCGCTCCAGCTTGCGGCACAGCGCCTCGGCGGTGTCATCACCCACCGCCACCACTACCGACAACGCCATGCAGCGCTCGCCCGCCGCGCCGAACGCCGCGCCGAGGATGGCGCTGGCGGCCATGTCCATATCGGCGTCCGGCATCAGGATGCAGTGGTTCTTGGCGCCGCCCAGCGCCTGACAGCGCTTGCCATGAGCCGACGCGGTGCGGTAGATGTACTCCGCCACCGGGGTGGAGCCGACAAAGCTCACCGCCTGTACGCGCGGGTCGGTCAGCAGCACGTCCACCGCTTCTTTATCACCCTGCACCACGTTGAACACGCCGTCCGGCAGCCCAGCCTCTTTCAGCAGCTTCGCCAGCAGCAGCGACAGCGACGGGTCCTTCTCCGACGGTTTGAGCACGAAGGTGTTGCCGGTCGCCAGCGCGATCGGGAACATCCACATCGGCACCATCGCCGGGAAATTGAACGGCGTGATCCCCACGCACACCCCCAGCGGCTGCATCAGCGAATGGCTGTCCACACCGGTGCCGACGTTGGCGGAGTGCTCGCCTTTTTGCAGATGGGGAATACCGCAGGCGAACTCCACCACCTCCAGCCCGCGGGTCAGTTCGCCCACCGCATCGGAATAGACTTTGCCGTGCTCTTCGGAAATCAGCCGCGCCAGCGTGTTCAGGTTCTCTTCCAGCAGGGCTTTGAAACGAAACAGGATGCGGGCGCGACGCAGCGGCGAGTGTTTCGCCCAGTCGGGAAACGCCGCCGCCGCCGCGCTGATGGCCTGCTTCACCTCATCGGCGCTGCTCAGCGCCACCTGACGAATCTGTTCGCCGCTGGCCGGGTTGAACACCGGCGCGACGCGCGCGCTGTGGCTGGGCGCGATTTCGCCGTGAATGAAATTGGATACGATTTCCATGGTTACACCTCTGCAGGGGTTTAGGGTGACAGATGGCTGATATCGACTTACTGTATATGAAATAAAAATTCCATTTTAATAAGAAATAAAACAAATGTTGATTATTGTGATCCAGGATAGATTTTCCGGTAAACGGCAGGTAACCAGTGTTTAACCGGCTTTTTACGCGGTTTCATCAGCCGGTAACGCACAGAAAAACTGAATTATTCATTCTATTTTTCACCGAAAAAATGACAAATCGGTTTGAAATGCCGGTTCAACTCACTAGAATCGGATCAACAGCATCCCGCCGGGATGACGGAGAACAACACTATGGCTATGGCGACCAGCCTGAGAGAATTACAGGAGCAGATCCGCGCGCGGTACGACTCCCTGAGCAAGCGTTTGCAGCAGGTGGCGCGCTACGTGCTGGACAACACCAACAGCGTGGCGTTCGACACCGTGGCGGTGATCGCCGAGCAGGCGGACGTACCGCCCTCCACGCTGATCCGCTTCGCCAACGCCTTCGATTTCAGCGGTTTCAATGAAATGAAACAGCTGTTCCGCATGAATCTGGTGGAGGAAACCGCCAGTTACACCGATCGGGCGCGGCTGTTTCGGGAGATGGAAGACACGGTGCCGGAACGTCCGCAGGACATCCTGCACGAATTCGCCCGTTCCAACGCGCAGGCGATGCAGCAACTGGCGGCGCGCACCCAGCCGGAAGACCTGGAAAAAGCGGTCGACCTGCTGGCGCAGGCCGACACGATCTACATCGTCGGGCTGCGGCGCTCGTTCAGCGTCGCCACCTACCTGTCCTACGCGCTAAGTCATCTGGAAAGCCGCCCGGTGCTGGTCAACGGACTCGGCGGCATGTTCCGCGAGCAGTTGTGCCGCCTGAACGCCAAAGACATCGTGGTGTCGATCAGCTTCTCGCCGTACGCGCAGGAAACGGTGATGGTAAGCGAAATGGCCGCCAGCGCGGGCGCGCGCCAGATCGTGATCACCGACAGTCAGGTAAGCCCGCTGGCGACGCTCAGCGATGTGTGCTTTGTGGTAAAAGAAGCGCAGGTGGACGCGTTCCGCTCCCAGTCGGCCACGCTGTGTCTGGTACAGTCGCTGATGGTGTCGCTGGCCTATCGTCAGGGCAACAGCCTGCGCCAGCGCGAAGAAGGCCAGAAAAGCGCCTGACTGCTGCATCCATTATCGATTTAAGTTAAGGGAAGCCCCGGTGTTGTGCCGGGGCTTTTTTCCGTCTCTGCTTTTCTGCCGCTACGTTCCTATACCTGTACCGCCGGTCTTCCGCCGTATTATTGCCGCAGCAGCAAAAAACCTCTGCATTTGTTCACCTTTTTCACAGAGTCGCGCCTCGTGATAATTCTCCGCCTTATTCCTGTGACAAACGAGGTCAATCATGGCAGTTCCTGCATTCGGGTTAGGTACGTTCCGCCTTAAAGACGAGGTGGTGATCGCATCGGTCAAAGATGCGCTGGCGCTGGGCTATCGCGCTATCGATACCGCGCAGATTTATGACAACGAAGCGGCGGTGGGTCAGGCGGTGGCGGAAAGCGGCGTGCCGCGCGGCGAGTTATATCTCACCACCAAAATCTGGACCGAAAACCTGAGCCGGGAAAAACTGATCCCCAGCCTGAAACAGAGCCTGCATAAGCTGCGCACCGACTACGTGGATCTGACGTTGATCCACTGGCCGTCGCCCGGCAACGCCGTCAGCGTGGCGGAATCCATGCAGGCGCTGGTGGAGGCGAAACAGCAGGGGCTGACGCGCGAAATCGGCGTGTCCAACTTCACCATCGCGCTGATGCAGCAGGCGATTGACGCCGTCGGCGCCGGGCAAATCGCCACCAACCAGATAGAGCTGTCGCCGTACCTGCAAAATCGCCGCGTGGCGGACTGGGCGCGGGCGCACGGCATCCACATCACCTCGTATATGACGCTGGCCTACGGCAACACGCTGAAGGATGCGGTCATTGGCGCGATCGCCGCGAAGCATCAGGCCACGCCCGCACAGGTGGTTCTGGCCTGGGCGCTGGCGCTGGGTTACGCCGTGATCCCGTCATCGACAAAACGCGAGAACCTGCAAAGCAACCTGCTGGCGCCAACGCTGACGCTGGATGCCGACGACATGGCGGCCATCGCCGCGCTGGAACGCCATGGCCGACTGGTTAGCCCGGACGGGCTGGCGCCGGAGTGGGATCGGTAATCCGGTTCTGGCGAATAGCCGTCAGGCCCGTGCCGCCTTGCCGCACGCCGGACGGTTTTTGCTTTTTCACCGCGTCACCTGCTCGCTCAGAAAATCGATAAACGCCCGGATGCGGGTGCTGACGGCGCGGTCGCTGTAATAGACCGCGCTGAACGGCATCGCCACCGGCAGGCGCCGATCGGCAAGCAGTTCCACCAGCTCGCCGCGGGCGATTTCCCCGTCAATCATGTAATCCGACAGGCAGGCGATGCCGTTGCCCGTCAGGCTCAGTTGCTTGAGGGTTTCGCCGCTGTTGGATGATAACCCCACCTCAATCTCATACAGTTGACCGTCTGCGCGTGCCACCGGCCAGGTGTTGAGCGATACCGGCTCGGTAAACCCCAGACAGAGATGCTGCGCCAGCGCATCCACATGCAGCGGCGCGCCGTGTTTCGCCACATAGTCCGGCGAGGCGACGATCTTGCGATAGCTGGTAAACAACGGGCGGGCGCGCAGGCTGGAGTCGGTCAGCGTTCCGGCGCGGATCGCCACATCGACCTTGCGCTCAATCAGGTTGATAAACGTCTCCGACGACACCAGCGACAGCGTCACCTCCGGGTAACGCTCGCGAAACGGTTTGACCAGCGGCATCAGCAGATGCAGCACTACCGGCGTGGCGGCGTCGATACGCAACAGACCGCGCGGCGTGCGCCGGGTTTCCATCAGTTCGGTTTCCGCCGCCGCCATCTCCTGCAATATCTGCTGTACCCGGCGAAAATAGCGCTCGCCCTCTTCCGTCAGGCTCAGTTGCCGCGTGGTGCGGTTCAGCAGGCTGACCCCCAGTTTCATTTCGAGTTTTTTCACCGCCCGGCTCACCGCCGAGTTCGCCAGCCCGAGCTGTTCCGCCGCCCGGCTGAAGCTGCCGCTTTCCACCACCGAGACAAAAATCGCCAGCTCTTCCGAGGTCGCCTTCATTTTTGCTTCTCCAGCAAAATTCCATTGAGATTTTAGCTATTTTTGTTATTTAAGCAGTTCTCCATACTGATCGCCATTATTCGAACCCCGTTCTATGGAGATAATTATGCCGCTGGCGTTACTGGCTCTGACCATCAGTGCCTTTGCAATTGGCACCACCGAATTTGTGATTGTCGGCCTGGTGCCGACCATCGCCGACCAACTGGCGATCTCGCTGCCCTCGGCAGGACTGCTGGTTTCCATTTACGCGCTGGGCGTCGCCGTGGGCGCGCCGGTGCTGACCGCGCTGACCGGCGCGCTACCGCGCAAACCGCTGCTGGTCGGGCTGATGGCGCTATTCACCGCCGGCAACCTGTTGGCCTGGCTGGCCCCCAACTACGCCACGCTGGTGGCGGCGCGATTGCTGACCGGGCTGGCGCACGGCGTGTTTTTCTCGATTGGCTCCACCATCGCCACCAGTCTGGTGCCGAAAGAAAAAGCCGCCTCGGCGATCGCCATCATGTTCGGCGGACTGACCGTGGCGCTGGTGACCGGCGTACCGCTGGGTACCTTCATCGGCCAGCACGCCGGCTGGCGCGAAACCTTTCTGGCCGTCTCGGCGCTGGGAGTGATTTCATTGTTAAGCAGCCTGATGCTGGTGCCGAACACCATCCCCGGTAGGGCCATCGCCAGCCTGAAAGCGCAGTTGCAGGTGCTGACTCACCCCAGGCTGCTGATGATCTACGCGATTACCGCGCTGGGTTACGGCGGCGTGTTCACCGCCTTCACCTTTCTGGCGCCGATGATGCAGGATCTGGCAGGGTTTAGCCCGGCCGCCGTAAGCTGGATTTTGCTGGGTTACGGCGTGTCGGTGGCGATTGGCAATCTCTGGGGCGGCAAACTGGCGGATCGCCACGGCGCGGTGCCGGCGCTGACATTTATCTTCGCCGCGCTGGCGCTGTTGCTGCTGGTGTTCCAGTTCACGGCATCTATTCAATACGCGGCGCTGGCGACGGTGCTGGCGATGGGGGTGTTCGCGTTCGGCAACGTGCCGGGCCTGCAGGTCTATGTGGTGCAGAAGGCCGAACAGTATGCGCCCCACGCCGTGGACGTCGCCTCCGGTTTGAACATTGCGGCGTTTAACGTCGGCATCGCGCTGGGGTCGGTGATTGGCGGGCAGACGGTCGCCCGCGGCGGACTGGCGCAAACCCCGTGGATTGGCGCGGTGATTGTCGCCGCGGCGCTACTGCTGATCACGCTCAGCGGCCGGCTGGACAGGCAGCCTCGTCCGCTGCTGGATTGAAAAAACAGCGCATGCCGGGGACTCTTCTCCCCGGCAGGACGCCTCTCCCCGGCATGTTCCGCCGTTATCCCTGCGAATCCATGTTCTCCAGCGTGAAGGCGCGCCCCGTTTGCCGGGGCCAGCAGGCGAACAGATACCCCGCCAGCGCCATCCCCACCACCGCCCACGGGATGAAGAACACCAGTTGTGACGAAGACCCGCTCAACACGTCCATGTTGTCGCTCACCATCAGCAACGCCACGCCCATCAAGACTGCCGAGCACAGCGGCGCCCAAAGGCGACTCCAGGCGGACGCCGAATAATGGGGCGCGCGATGGAAGAACATCACTACCGCCACCGATACCCCGCCCTGCAGCAGCAGGATCGCCATCGTCGCCACCGCCGATCCCCAGGCGAAGATATGCATCATCGGGTCCGCGCCGCTCGCCGCCAGCACCAGCAGCAACGTCAGCATCATCAGGGTTTGCACCAGGCTGGCGACGTAGGGCGTGCCTTTGTCGCCGCGCACCCGCGCCATCTTCGACCACAGGACGCCGTCGCGGCTGATGCTGAACAGGTAACGGGAAATGTTGTTGTGGAACGCCTGTGCGGCGGCGAACAGGCTGGTGATCAGCAACAGCGACATCACCTGCTCCGACCAAGGCCCCAGCAGGCGGCTGGCGACGTCGAACACGAACCGCCCCGGATTGTTGAGCGCCTGCTCGCGCACCTGATCCAGCCCATACGCCTGCACCATCGCCCAGCTGGTCAGCGCGAAGAACAACGTGATTAACGTTACCGCCAGCAGGGTGGCGCGGGGAATGGTTTTGGTCGGCTCCCGACACTCTTCACCGTAAATGGCGGTCGATTCGAAACCAATAAAGGCGGCGATGGTGAACACCAGCGCGATCCCCAGATTACCCTGCTGGATCACCGAGGGCGTAAAGGAGGCGAACGTCAGCGGTTGCGGTCCGTGCGACCACAGGATCGCGATGTCGGTCAGCAGCACGATGCCCACTTCCAGCAGCATCAGAATGCCCAGCACCTTGCCGCCGATCTCCACGCTTTCGATCCCCAGATAGCAGATCACCAATAGCATCGCGCCGCTGTACGCCCACCAGGGAAAATTGACGCCGAGATGATCCTGCACGTACATCTGGCTGAAGAAACCGAACAGCGCCACCACCGCGATCTGGATGGCGAAATAGGCCAGCAGCGCCACCGTCAGCGCGCTCACGCCGGTGCGCTGCCCCAGCCCCAGCGCGATGTAACTGTAAAACGCGCCCGCGTTGGTCACATAACGGCTCATGGCGATATAGCCAAAGGAGAACACCAGCAAAATCGCCCCGGCCAGCACATACATGGCGGGAATGCCCGCGCCGTTGCCCGCCGACATCGCCACCGGCAACCCGCCGATCACCCCGGTCAACGGCGAAGCAGCCGCGACCACGAAAAACACCAAAGACCACAGCCCCAGGCTGTTCTTTTTCAGTTGATTCTCTTTCATTTCGGCCCTCGCGATCTCGCAGCGGGTTGATAAGCTGAAGGACGTCACCGCCGCGCCGGCGGCAGTGCGTCCGTGTGGTTGTGTCTACATGGTTGTGTCTACATGGCTGTGTTACAGGCAGGCCCGGTACAGGGCTTCCACCTCATCCCGCGTGGCGATGCGCGGGTTCTGCTGCAGGCTGAAGCCCATCGTCTGCACGCAGTTGTCCGCCATCCACGGAATGTCTTTCTCATCAACACCCAGATCCCGCAGCGTGAAATTCAGCGCCAGCGTCCCCAGCAACTGCCGGACCAGCACGATGCTGCGCTGGGCCTGTTCTTCTTCGCTCAGCGCCGCGACATCGTCGCTCATCGCCCGCGCCACCGCGGCAAACCCGGCCACGTTGTCGCGCCAGGAAAACGCCATCAGCGCCGGATAAAGCGCCGCCAGCCCCTGACCGTGGGTGATGTTGTACAACCCGCTCAGCGGGTGTTCCATCGCGTGCGGCAAGCCGCAGGCCGACAGGCCAATCGCCATGCCGCCGAGGGTATTGGCCCAGCACACCTGATCCCAGGCGTCCAGATCGCCGGCGTCGCGCCAGACGCGCGGCAGATAACGCGCCAGCAGGCCGATGGCTTCCCGGCTCATGATCGCGGTCATCGGCTGAACATAGCGCCCGACCAGCGCTTCGATGTTGTGGCTCATGGCGTCAAAGCCGGTAGACGCCACCATCGCCGGGGTCTGGGTCACCATCAGCGTCGGGTCGATGATGGCGGTGTGGGCGAACAGCGCCGGGCTGACGAACACCAGTTTGTCGTGGGTGGCCGGGTTGGTGACTACCGCCACGCAGTTGCCTTCGCTGCCGGTGCCCGCCGTGGTGGTCATCAGCACCAGCGGCAGCGCGTCGCCCGCCGGGGCGGGAACGGATAAATACTCGACCACCGAACCGGTATGCTTCGCCATGAAGGCGATGGCTTTGGCGGCATCCATCACACTGCCGCCGCCGACCCCCAGCACTACGTCGCACTGGTGCATACGCGCCAGCCGCGCGCCGTCATCCACCGTAGTGCTGAGCGGGTTGGACTCGATGCGTTCAAACAGAAAACAGGTCACGCCGCTGGCCGCCAGCGCGTCCGTCACCCGGTCCAGCAGGCCGGTTTTGCGGCAACTGGCGGTGCCGGTCACCAGCAGCACCTTGCGGCCCAGCTGCGCCACCACCTGCCCGACCCGCTGCGACTCGCCGCGGCCAAAGCACAGGTTGACCGGTTGTCGATAAGAGAATTTCATGGCGTCACCTCTCATGCCGGCGTCGCCGACAGGACGGCGGCCTTCACTTGCTCCACCACCTGCGCTACCGAGGCTTCGAACGCATCCAGCGCGTAATCCAGCTCCTCGTCGGTGATGGTCAGCGGCGGCAGGAAGCGGAACACCGCCAGATTATTGATGGTGAAATTCACCTGAATGCGCCATTTCTCCACCATCAGGCCGGCAATGGGCGCGGAGTAGTAGTCGCCGAGCGACGCGCGCAGCGCTTCCGGCATCGGGCAAAATTCCATGCCGATCATCAGCCCTTTGCCGCGCACCTCGCGGATCACGCCGGGGTAGCGCCCCTGTACCTCGCGCAACCGCTGCATCATGCGCTCGCCTTTACGCGTCGCCATGCCGCACAGATCGTTTTCAACGATGAACTGCAACGCGCCCAACGCCGCCGCCGCGCTGAGGGTATTTTCCTGATAGGTGGCGGTGTGGTGATAACAGGTTTCGATGGTGCCGTAGGCCGCTTCGTACAGCGCTTCGGTACACAGGTAACCGCCGAACGGCACCAGCCCGCCGGACAATCCTTTGGCGAACACGATGCAATCCGGCACCACATCTTCGTGTTCGCAGCACCAGAACGTGCCGGTGCGCGCCGCGCCGCACTGGATTTCATCCAGCACCAGCAACGTGTCGTAACGGTCGCACAGCTCGCGCGCGGCCTTCAGATACCCCGCCGGCGGCACCAGAATGCCGCCTTCGCCCTGAATCGGCTCGACCACGAACGCCTTGTACTTACCGGTGGAGAGCGCCGCCGCCAGTTCGTCGACCGAGCCGTAGGCCACATGGTCGATGTTGCCGAGCGTCGGCTGCTGGCCGAAGCGCCATTTGTCCTTGCCGCCCAGCGACACCGCGCCGGAGGTCTTGCCGTGAAACGCGCCCAGCGTCGCCAGCAGGTGGGTTTTCTCCGGCTTGTGGCGGGTGCCGAGCTTCACCAGTTTGATCATGCCTTCGATGGCTTCGGCGCCGCCGGTGGCGGTGCCCATTTTGGTGAGTTTGCCCTGCGGCGAGAGCAGCGCCATGTTATGCGCCAGCGCCGCCGTGACGCTGTGGTAGGAGATGGCGCCCATCATGAACAGGCGATTGTCGAAACACTTCTGCAGGCAGGACCAGACGAACTCGTTGTTGTTGCCGACCGTCACCACCCCGACTGCGCCGATCATATCCAGATGCTTGTCGCCGTTGTCGTCGATAAAGGTGCTGCCTTCCGCCCGTACGAAATACTTGGCATGCCCATCCAGCGACCGCATGCGGTTCAGGTGGGTCAATTGCAGTTCCCGCGTTGTTTTGCCATCCAGCGCAATCGCTTCGTCAATGGTATAGAACCCCGGCACAACCTGTTTTGCATCCGCCATAACACCCTCGCTCAACTCTGATTGATGAAGAAAGAAAAACGTTCTGTGAGCTGTTTATAGCGGGATGGCGGGGTAGGAAAATAGAATAAATCGGCACAGGCCACGGTGCAGAACCGGCGTTGTTTTGGTGCATTTTCGCACTAAAAAAAGGCACCCGCGCAAAGACGTCAACACTGCCGGATGCGGTGCTGATAACGAATGGCCTGAATCCCCGCCAGATAGGCTTTCGGCGAGCAGGAAGCGAAGTCTTTGAACTCGCGCAGGAAATGCGACTGATCGGCATAGCCGAGCCGCTGGGCCAGCATCGCCATGTTCTGCGCCTCGCCCTGATTGAGCAGCGACAACGCGCGCTGAAAGCGGATGGTGCGGCAAAACGCCTTGGTGGACATGCCGCAGTGGTCGTGAAACAGCCGGTGGATATAACGGGCGGAATAGAGGGTTTTCCGCTCCAGCTGTTCAACCCGGATCACGCCGTCATGCGCCATGATCAGATCGATCATCTGCAACAGCAACGGCGGAGAAACCCTACCCATCTGGCGGGAAAAATAGGCCAGAAACAGCGATACCTGCTCACCGAAATCCCGGCTGTCGGCTAGCCGCTCCACCAGCCGCCCGGCGCCGGGCGCCGCGTCCTGAAACGCTATCTCCTGCCCGGCCAGTTCGCCGGCGGACAGATCCAGCAACGCCGGCATCACGCCCGGCATAAAACGTACGCCGAAATAACGTTCGCCCGGGCTGAGTCGGGTCGCCTGCGCCGCCTCGGTGCTACCGCATACCCGCCCGAACGGCGCGTCGCGATTGATGTTGAACAGAATATCCACGCTGCCGTCCGGCACCGCCAGCGTCACCGGCTGTTCTCTGGCCACGGAAAAACAGTAAAAATGCGCAATCGGCGAGTCGATAAGCGCCTTTTTCAGGTAATCTTCAGCGGCATTGATCACAAACCAGGGCTGCAGCGGCCTGACTGCGAGCGACGTTGAACCGGTACGCATACCCTTCTCCTGTTGCGCATGTCTTCCGGATGAGCAATTTCTGCGCCAGAACCGGAAAGGCGCCGCCGCCGGCCGGAAAAAAGTCCCGCGTTGCGGCATGAAGTGATACTCTTGCAACCACAGGTCAAATGACGTCTTATCAAGCGGTAAACAGTACAACGATCCATAATGGAAAGAGTGATATGAGTAAAATTCGGGTTGGCGTGGTTTTTGGTGGTAAATCCTCTGAGCACGAAGTGTCACTGCAGTCCGCAAAAAACATTGTAGACGCCATTGATAAAACGCGGTTCGACGTGGTGTTGCTGGGCATCGACAAGCAAGGGGAATGGCACGTCAACGACGCCTCCAACTATCTGCTCAACGCCGATAACCCGGCGCTGATCGCCCTGAACCGCACCAGTCAGAACGTGGCGCTGATCCCGGGCCAAACCCACCATCAGTTGATCGATACCGCCAGCGCCAGCGCGCTGTCGCAGATTGACGTCATTTTCCCGATCGTTCACGGCACGCTGGGCGAAGATGGTTCGCTGCAAGGGCTGTTGCGCATGGCGAACATTCCGTTTGTCGGCAGCAGCGTGCTGGGATCCGCCGTCAGCATGGACAAAGACGTCACCAAACGGTTGTTGCGCGACGCCGGCCTGCTGGTGGCGCCGTTCGTCACCCTGACCCGCGCCAACCGCGCCCGCCATCCTTATGACGACGTTACCGAACAACTGGGGCTGCCGCTGTTCGTCAAACCGGCTAATCAGGGGTCGTCCGTCGGCGTGAGCAAGGTGCGCAATCAGGCGGAATTCGAGCGGGCGGTGGATCTGGCGTTCCGCTACGACCATAAAGTGCTGGTGGAATCGGCGATTGTCGGCCGTGAAATCGAATGCGCGGTGCTGGGCAACGACTATCCGAAAGCCAGCCTCTGCGGCGAAATCGTGCTGCACGACGAGTTCTACTCCTACGACACCAAATACATCAACGAAGATGGCGCGGCGGTAGCGATTCCGGCGGCGATGGACGACGAGGTGCACCAGCATATCCGCGATATCGCCCTGCGGGCTTTCCAGACTCTGGATTGTCAGGGTATGGCGCGGGTAGACGTGTTCCTGACGCCGGACCAGCAGGTCATCGTCAACGAGGTCAACACCCTGCCCGGTTTCACCAACATCAGCATGTATCCGAAACTGTGGGAAGCCAGCGGCCTCAGCTACACCGACCTGATCACCCAGTTGATTGAACTGGCGCTGGAGCGCCACGCGCAGGATAGCAATCTGCAAAGCTCGGTGCGCGAGTGATGGATGCGCTCCGGTGCGCGCGCGGCGCATACCGGAGCGTATTACTCAGATGCGGCTGAGGGCCGCGAAGGTATCAACGGTCATGGACGGTTGGAAATCGATCACCTCGTAGTTGGCCACCGCCTGAAACGGATCCTGCTTTAGAAAATCCTCCAGCTCTTCCCGTTCGACGCTCTTGGCCAAAATCACCCCCCCGGTACGCGGATTTTTACGCCCGGACGCCACAAACACGCCTTGTTCATATCCCCGTTTCAGCCAGGTCACATGTCGTTCCAGCAAGTTTTCCACTTCATCCAGCGGCGCGTTGTATGTCAGATTGATGATATACATGGTTATTCTCTTCGTTATAAGTCGGCATTCGGCCAGCGCCCTTGCTGCAACACTACCCGGTAACCGTCGGGATCACGGAAAGTTTTGCCCTGCCGCTCCCAGTAAGGATTAAATGACGCCACTACGCTGAACCCGGCCTGCACCATGCGATCGCAGGACGTCTGCCACCCTTCATGGTCGGAAACGTACAGCACCAGTAAATCGTCTTCCGTCGGCGCTGGCATGACCGGATGAGTATGACAAACGGTAAACTCAAGGTGCCAGGCCAGCCCCCGCCGACCCAGCATAACACCACTGAAGCCGCCGTGTTGCGCAAAGGAGCCTAATTTCTGCAACCCCAGCCCGTCACAGTACATCCGCTCGCTGCGCTGTAGGTCCGTTACCGGCCGCGCCACGCGTAATGTGGTCATGCGTTACTCCTTCTTATGGCTGAAAAGTCTTATGGCTGAAAAGTCTTATGGTTGAAAAGTTTTATGGTTGAAAAGTTTTATGGTTGTTGATGCGCCAGTTGGAAAAGCATGCGCGTCTGGCGGGTTGTCGGGTGATCCGGCTGGAAACCAGCATACATCAGCCGCAGGCGATCCGGCTCTATCTGCGTCATGGCTATCGCCAGCGCGGGCCATTTTTTCCCTATGACGACGATCCGCTTAGCGTTTATATGGAAAAAACGATCGCTGGCTGATCCTAAAAAACCGATTGCAGAACTTTGAACCAATGCTGTATATTTAGCCAGTATTTTTCATGGAGATGCAGCTAATGTACGTAGAGTTGGTTTACGATAAAAGAAACGTGAGCGGGTTACCCAACGCGGCGGAGCAGATTAAAAACGAACTCGCCAAACGCATTCATCGGGTATTTCCAGACGCGGAAATCAAAATAAAACCGATGCAAGCCAACGCCATTAATTCCAACGCCAGCAAACAGGATAAATCCACCATTAACCGGATTATCGAAGAGATGTTTAACGAAGCCGACGAATGGCTGACGCCAGAATGAATGGCGGTCAGGCCGGTTTCCTGTTTCGCTCGCGGCACCGCTTCGCCGCCGCAAACGCCATCATGACCCGCTAACCGGATCGTTGCCGGGCGCGCCTGACCGGCATAACCGTTCCCGGCGGTTCGCAGGCTGCCAGCGGTCAGCGGACCAGCCAACGGCCACCACATTGTTATACCACCCCGCCACCTGACTGACAGGTTAATAGGCTGTATTTAAAAGCAAAAAAACCTATCACTGCCGTATATCGTCTGCTCTTCTTCCACAAATTCGTGAGCGGTATAACAGATACCAGTAAACATAATCGGCATAAGAAATTCCGCAATAGTCACCCGTTCAACTAACCACAACAATACGCGGGAACAAAGCAAACGCTGCTTTTATCCATCATCGGAGTTTCCAATGACTAACAATAACAAGTTAAGCACGGCGGAAAAAATCGGTTTCGGCATGGGAGACGCGGCCTGCGGCATCGTCTATTCCTCTGTGACCATGTTCCTGACCTATTTTTATACCGATATTTACGGCATTTCCGCGGCGGCGGTGGGCGTGATGTTTCTGGTAACCCGCGTACTGGACGCCGTCATCGACCCAATGATCGGCCTGCTGGCTGACCGAACCCGCACCCGCTGGGGACATTTTCGCCCCTGGTTGATCTGGTTCGCGGTCCCGTACGCCGTCATTGCTGTACTGACCTACACCACGCCGGACCTGGCCGGCAGCGGGAAACTGGTTTACGCCTACATCACCTACACCCTGTTGATGATGTTCTACACCTTTATCAACATTCCCTACTGTTCGCTGGGCGGGGTCATCACCACCGACGAAAAAGACCGGCTTTCCGCCCAGTCTTACCGCTTCACCATCTCTTCCGCCGCCGGGCTGCTGGTGTCGGTGGGAACCCTGTGGCTGGTGGACTGGATCGGCCGCGGCGATAAGCAGCTCGGCTATCAGGGCACCATGGCGGTGATGGGCGTATTGGCCGTCATCATGCTGATTTTCTGCTTTTTCACTACGCAGGAGCGAATCAATCCACAGGTGGATCAAGGGCAGAACGTCTGGGACGATGTGAAAAATCTGCTGAGCAACGACCAGTGGCGCATCGTCGCCGTCATTACCTTTTTCTCCAGTATGGCCGGCGTGATGCGCGGCGCCGCCACGCTGTACTACGCCACCTACCTGATGGTTGACCCGGCACATACTGGTGCCGTCGGCACCGCGATGAAAAGCGCGTTTATCACCACCAGCGTGGTCGGCACCATTATCGGCGCCATGCTGGCCGGTTATTTCGCCAAACGCTACCGCAGCCTCAGCCTGTTCAAAAACATCAACCTGCTGCTGGTCGCTACCGGTGTGGTGCTGTTTTTTGTGCCGCCCACCTGGCTTGCCGTGGTGTTTCCGCTGTATTTCCTGGTCGGTTTCTTCCACCAGATGTATCAGCCGTTTAAGTGGAACATGATGGCGAACGCCGCCGACTACGGCGAATGGAAAACCGGCCGCCGCATCACCGGCCTGTCTTTCTCCGGCAATCTGTTCGCTCTCAAGCTGGGAATGGCGGTCGCCGGGGCGCTGGTCGGGTTCGCTCTGGGCTGGTTCGGCTATGTGGCGGGTTCGCCCACCCAGACATCGCTTGCCACCACCGGCATCATTGGCCTGCTGAGTATCGGCCCGTCGCTGTCCTACCTGATTCTGTACTGGCTAACGCGTTTCTATAAACTGGATGACAAGACCATGGAACAGATCCAGACCGACCTCGCACGCCGTCATGCCGCGCCGCAGCCGGCGCCAGAGCAGGACGACGGCGTCAATCCGCACCTGACCCCGCGCGGCGTGGCCTGACAGTTAAGGAGAAGAACAACGTGGAACCTTCACCGATGACATCCCCCTGGAACCCGGATCGGGGCGACGGCCGCTACCGTAACCCCATTCTGTTCGCCGACTATTCCGACCCCGATATCGTGCGGGTGGGCGACGACGTTTATCTGGTGTCGTCCAGTTTTAACCACATGCCGGCGCTGCCGATCCTGCATTCGCGGGATCTGGTGAACTGGACGCTGATCAACCACGTGTTTGCGCGTTTCGACCTGCCGGGCTACGAGCGGTTTCAACCGGGAAAAGGCGTCTGGGCGCCCAGCATCCGTTACCATGCCGGGAAATTCTGGGTGTTTTTCAGCACGCCGGACGAAGGAATCTTCATGTGTCAGACCGACGATCCGCGCGGCGACTGGAGCGCGCCGCATTGCGTGAAGGCAGCCAAAGGCTGGATCGATCCCTGTCCATTCTGGGACGACGACGGCAGCGCCTGGCTGGTTCACGCCTTTGCCTTCAGCCGCAGCGGGCGCAAGCACCAGCTTCAACTGTGCCGGATGAGCAGCGACGGCCGTCAACTGCTGGATGAAGGCCGGATTATCGTCGACGGCACCGACAGTCAGCCGACGCTGGAAGGCCCGAAACTCTACAAGCGCAACGGCTGGTACTACATTTTTGCCCCGGCCGGCGGCGTGCCCACCGGCTGGCAGACGGTGCTGTGCGCCGCATCGCTACAGGGGCCGTGGCAGGCGCGCGTGGCGCTGCATCAGGGGTCTTCCGCCGTTAACGGCCCTCATCAGGGCGGCTGGGTCGAGCTGGAAAACGGCGAGAGCTGGTTCGTGCATTTTCAGGATCGCCACGCTTACGGCCGTGTGGTGCACCTGCAACCGATGCAATGGCAGGATGACTGGCCGCTGATCGGCGCGCCATCGGGCGACGGCGGCCCGGGCGAGCCGGTGGCGGAAGCGGCCATGCCCGCCGTCAGAGCAAACAACATCCGCGCCCAGCCGGCGACGTCTGACGATTTCACGGCCGACCGGCTCGGTTTGCAGTGGCAATGGCAGGCCAACCCCGATGCAGGCTGGTACGAACTGCGCCGACCTGGACTACGGCTGTGGTGCCAGCCGATGCCACAGCGTCATGGCGTGCCGTCCTGGTATGACGTTCCTAACCTGCTGATGCAGAAATTTCCGGCGGAGACCTTTACGGTCACCACCCGGCTACGGGCAACGCTGGAAAACGTGGGCGATCGCTGTGGGTTGATCGTCTACGGCGAGCGCTTCGCTTTTCTGGGGCTGGAAAAAACGGCGGACGGCGTAGCGCTGACAAACGGCTATGGCTGGATGACCGACGCGCAGGAACTGCGCCAGTACGCCGGAGCGACATTGCCTTTTGAGGAAGCGCACACGCTTGAACTGCGGGTGACGGTGCTGCCGAACGCACGCTGCCAGTTCGCGTGGCGCACGCCTGACGGCGGTTTTACCCCGGTCGGGGAGCCTTTCGCCGCCGGGCCGGGGAAATGGGTGGGCGCCAAAATCGGGCTGTATGCGCTGTCGTTACCGGAACAGCACGGTCAGGGCCGCGCCGACGTCGATTTTTTCCACGTTACCCCCTGAACGCCAGTCACGCGGCCCGCATCCGGGCCGCACCGGCAAACCGCCGGCTGTATCCAACCCACGGCAATGGCTGCATCCACGCGCAGTGAGCGCATTCACCGGCAATGACCGCGGCGGCGGTCACGCAGAATCGCGGTCGCCGCATTAAACGATCGCCGCTAAATAGCGGCTCCACGCATAAGAAAAGGCGCAGCCTAGTAATACTCGATTTTGGTGGTATGCGTCAGAGTGGTGACCGTTTGCGCAGCGCCTTTGCCGTTCGAGACCAGCACCTGACACAAACGCGGATTGAAATGCTGGTCATACTGACAACTGGTGCGGGTCACGCTGACCTGTTCGTTGTTTTCCGTCACGATAACGGTGGCATCAAGCCGTTTTTGCGCCGGCGCATCGTTGCGCATCTCGACCTTAGTCACGTTGCCGTTTTCCGGCGAGACAAACGTCATGCTGACCGGGAAGCCGTCGTCGTCGTAGCGATAGCTCGCCAGCGGCGTCGGCTTATCGCGGTAAACCACCTCGGCGATGGCGTGTTGGTCGTTCGAACGGTAGCTCAGGCGGCCATCGGTGGTTTTCGCCAGTTGGCAGTGATCCGTCAGTTGAAACAGCGCCTGACGATCGCTCTGCTCCACCAGCGTCTGCCCATCGCGCACCAGATCCAGGTCGAGATTCATCGACGGCTGATAGGTACGCAGCGCAGCGAGGCACCCTTCGGCATCAAATTCGCCCTCGACATAGGCCGTCACCTTGCCGGCCTCATCGGTCTGGGTTTGCGTAAAGCGTTTGACCTTTCCCCGCAGCGCATCAAAGCCAAAGATATTGGAAAGCCCGGCCAGTACCGGGTTCACCGGCTCTGCGGCCGGTTTCAGGTCACACCCGGCCAGTAATACCGAGCCCGCCAGCAGCGTGGCGCGTAGTTTCATAGTCCTTATCCTGGATACCTGTTGAATCGCGCCAGTTTACGCCAATTCCAAAAGAGAGGATAAAGATAACTATCCATCACAACCAAGGAGCAGGGAATGGGCAGTGACATACTGGCTATCGCCGCCATCGGCGGAGTACTGGCGCTCGGCGCCATGAGTCCGGGGCAAAGTTTCATTCTGGTCGCGCGGACCGCGCTGGCTTCATCCCGGCGCAATAGTCTCGCCGTCTCGCTAGGGATGGGCGTCGGCGCAGCCATCTTCGCGCTGGTGGCGTTGCTGGGCCTGCAATCGCTGCTGCTGGCGGTGCCCTGGTTATATCAGACGCTGAAAATCGCCGGCGGGATTTACCTGCTGTATCTGGCGTTTACCCTGTTTCGCGCCAGACCAGACCACGCCGCGCCAGCGCTGCACAGCGGCCACGAGCCGCCTCAGACGCACGCCTTTCGGCTGGGGCTGTTGACGCAACTCAGCAACCCGAATACGGCGCTGGTGTTCGGCGGGGTGTTCGCCGCGCTGCTCAGTCAGCACATTGCGGGCTGGATGTACGTGGCGTTGCCGTTGCTGGCGTTCGTGATCGATTTTCTGTGGTATGCGCTGGTGGCGTTGTTGCTGTCTTCCAGCGGGCCGCGCGGCGCCTATTTGCGGTTCAGAACGTTATTTGACCGCCTCAGCGGTACGGTGATGGCGGCGCTGGGCATCCGGTTGCTGCTGCAAAAATAGACCGGCGCCTCATGCCGTCGCCATCGCCGGCGACGGCATCATATAAACGGCAACGGTCTCCTGCCGCTGGCGGGAAGCCAGAAACACATGGCGCATTCCCAGCGAATGAAAACCGCATTTGAGCAATACCCGGCCGGACGCCACGTTCTGCGGCAAATGACAACCGTAGATTTTCTCAACATGCAGTTGGCTAAAGGCAAACTGGCATAGCGCCAGGCTGGCTTCGGTGCCGAATCCCCGTTGCCGGAAATCGGCGCCCAGCCAGTAACCGATCTCCGGCTGGTCGGTTTCCAGCGACACCAGCGAAATCGAGCCAATCAACTGCTGACTCTGCGATAAACAGATGGCGTAGGCCACCCCTTTACGCCGCTCCCAGTTGCTCTGCAAATCGGCAATCCAGTTGACCACCGTTTCACGCGGGCAGGGATAGGGAATCAGCATGGTCATAGCGGAAATATCGGGCGCGCTGTTCAGCAAGGTGCAGACATCAGTGACGTCCTGCGCCTGCAGCGGCCGCAATTGCAGATGTTCAGTGGTCAGGGTAGGTTGCCGCATCAGATTCTCCTCATCAGTCATGTCCACGGGCGCTCTGTTAGGTGGCATCATGGCGGAGAATGGTTCCGGACCGGCGACGCTTGCGCCGGCCCCGCATGCAAAGGATGATAGCCTGTCGTCCTCGTTGGTCGACAACCCTCAGGAATACAGGCTGTTCGCTGCCTGCTCGCTTTCCTCACGGGAGAATCCCCCGTAAGTCATGGCGGAGATAAACGCAGCGCGGTCGGTCGTGGGGTAAACCTTTTCATGCAGCACCAGCCGGCCAACTTCTTCCGCAGTTAACTGTGGAAACTGCTCATGAATACCACCTACGACATCCCAACTGGCGTACCCCAACATGCGGATGATCCCCGCGATCTCCTGCGGTGAGGTTTCATCCTGGTAAGTCGAGTGAATCACATCGGCTATCAGTTTCGAGGTCAGCACATTGACTTTGGACACATCGCTATAACGGCTGCCCAGAGATTGAACAATATGATTGATGGCTTCTTCCGGTCCATAGCCTCTTTCACGGATTCTGGCTAATACCGATACCATTTTGTCTCTCAGATCGATAAACATAGTGCTGTTCCTTCGTCAAAGTCGATAATCAACCCGAAGAGCGCGAAGGCTATCCCTGAAGTATGAACAGATTTCCTTAATGGTCGCGTCTGGGATTTTTCTGCCGGCCTGACGCTGACGCCCGCATCAGGAGGTGTCCGGCGCTTTATTTCAGCATAGGCGCAGATGCCTATCCTTCCACTGGCATTTCCCGCTTTGCGGGCGAATGCCGGATTTTTAATCGGACAGCGCCACGCCCTTGTCAGACTGTACGATAATAGGTGATATAGTCTGATTTTATTAACGATACATTAACACCGCTGTTTATCGCCAGCGTCATCTTCCCTCGCAGGGATGTGAACGGCCGGGCAAAGGATCCGCCGCAACGTATCCGGTTGGGAACTGCACAGCATGTCCCTAAACTGCTATTATTGCCGGCCTGTGGCGCGCCGCCTGCTCGCCATATACATATTGAAACAACTCAGCGGGCTATAATCGGTCAAAAAAACTCGCCGGGCAGCGATAATAGCCGCCACACAGGGACATCGTTCAGCAACAAAGAAGGTTAAGTCATGATCACCACCGACGGTAATAACGCGGTCGCTTCGGTCGCCTGGCGAACCAATGAAGTTATCGCTATCTACCCCATCACCCCCAGCTCCACCATGGCCGAACAAGCGGCCGCCTGGTCGAGCGACGAACGCAAGAATATCTGGGGAGATACCCCTCGGGTGGTTGAGATGCAATCCGAAGCGGGCGCCATCGCCACCGTGCACGGCGCATTGCAGACCGGCGCGCTGTCCACGACCTTTACTTCCTCGCAGGGCCTGCTGCTGATGATCCCGACGCTGTACAAGCTGGCCGGTCAGTTGACGCCGTTTGTACTGCACGTCGCCGCCCGTACCGTGGCGACCCACGCGTTATCCATTTTCTGCGACCATTCGGACGTGATGGCAGTGCGTCAGACCGGCTGCGCCATGCTGTGCGCCAGCAACGTGCAGGAAGCGCAGGACTTCGCGCTGATTTCCCAGATGGCGAGCCTCAACAGCCGCCTGCCGTTTATTCATTTCTTTGACGGCTTTCGCACCTCGCACGAAATCAACAAGATCGAGCCGCTGAGCGACGCGCAATTGCGCACCCTGCTGCCGCAGGCGGCGATTGATGCACACCGTGAGCGGGCGCTTACTCCTGAGCGTCCGGTGATTCGCGGCACCGCCTCCAACCCGGATACCTTCTTCCAGGCGCGCGAAGCCACCAACCCGTGGTACAACGCGGCATTCGGTCATGTGGAACAGGCGATGAACGACTTCGCCCGCGAAACCGGCCGTCAGTACCGGCCGTTCGAGTATTACGGCCATCCCGACGCCACCCGCGTTATCGTGATGATGGGCTCCGGCGTCGGCACCTGCGAAGAGGTGATCGACACCCTGCTGACGCGCGGCGAGAAAGTCGGCGTGGTGAAGGTTCGGCTGTACCGGCCGTTCTGTGCGCAGCATCTGCTGGCGGCGATTCCGCAAAGCGCGCAGTCCATCGCGGTACTGGACCGCACCAAAGAACCCGGTGCCCAGGCTGAACCGCTGTATCTGGACGTGATGACCGCGCTGGCGGAGGCGTTCTCACGAGGTGAGCGCCCACTTATGCCGAAGGTGATCGGCGGCCGTTACGGTCTGTCTTCGAAAGAATTCACCCCGCAGTGCGTCGAGGCGACGTATAAAGAGTTAGCGCTTACCAACCCCAGACCGCGTTTTACCGTCGGTATTTATGACGATATCACCCACCTGTCGTTGCCGCTGTCCGAGCAGCCGATGCCGACGCAGGCGTCGCTGGAAGCGCTGTTCTACGGGCTGGGCAGCGACGGCACCGTGTCCGCCGCCAAAAACTCGATCAAAATCGTCGGTAATTCGACCCCGCTGTTCGTGCAGGGCTATTTCGTTTACGACTCCAAAAAAGCCGGTAGCCTGACGGTTTCCCACATGCGCGTCGGCCCGCACCCGATTCATTCCGCCTACCTGATTGAACAGGCGGATTTCGTGGCCTGCCACCAGTGGCAGTTCATCGACAAATACAGCATGGTGGAGCGCCTGAAACCGGGCGGCATCTTCCTGATCAACACGCCTTACAGCGCCGACGACCTGTGGCACCGGCTGCCGCAGGAAGTACAGGCCGGTCTGAACCAGCGTCAGGCGCGGGTGTTCTGCATCAATGCGGCGAAAATCGCCCGCGAATGTCAGTTGGGCGCGCGCATCAACACCGTGATGCAGATGGCGTTCTTCCACCTGACGCAAATCCTGCCGGGCGGCGACGCGCTCGACAAACTGCGCGCCGCCATCGCCAGCAGCTACGGCAGCAAAGGCCAGGAACTGGTGGAACGCAACTGGCGCGCGCTGGACGCGACGCTGGCCGCGCTGGAAGCGCTGGCGCTGGAGCCGGTGAATCCGGACAGCCCGTGCCGCCCGCCGGTGGTCTCCGACGCCGCGCCCGATTTCGTCAAAACCGTCACCGCCGCGATGCTGGCCGGTCTGGGCGACAGCCTGCCGGTGTCCGCCCTGCCGCCGGACGGCACCTGGCCGGTCGGCACCACCCAGTGGGAAAAGCGCAACATCGCCGAAGAGATTCCGTTGTGGAAACCGGATCTGTGTACCCAGTGCAACCACTGCGTGGCCGCCTGCCCGCACTCCGCTATCCGCGCCAAGGTAGTGCCCGCCGACGCGATGGCCGACGCCCCTGCGTCGCTGCAGTCGCTGGACGTGAAAGCCCGCGACATGCGCGGTCAGAAATATGTGCTGCAGGTCGCGCCGGAAGATTGCACCGGCTGTAATCTGTGCGTGGAAGTGTGCCCGGCCAAAGATCGCCAGAATCCGGAAATCAAGGCCATCAACATGGAATCGCGTCTGGACCATGTGGCGACCGAGAAAACCCATTACGATTTCTTCCTCAAACTGCCGGAAATCGACCGCAGCAAACTGGAGCGCATCGATATCCGTACCTCGCAGTTGATTACGCCGCTGTTCGAGTACTCCGGCGCCTGTTCCGGCTGCGGCGAAACCCCGTACATCAAGCTGCTGACCCAGTTGTACGGCGATCGTCTGCTGGTGGCCAACGCCACCGGCTGTTCCTCGATTTACGGCGGCAACCTGCCGACAACGCCCTGGACCACCGATGCCAACGGCCGCGGGCCGGCATGGGCCAACTCTCTGTTTGAAGACAACGCCGAGTTCGGGCTGGGCTTCCGCCTGAGCGTCGACCAGCATCGCCAGCGCGCCCTGCGCCTGCTGGATCAGCTCAAGCCGCAATTGCCCGCCGATGTGGTGGCCGACCTGCTGGAAGAATCCGTTGCTGCCGATACGCGCCGCGAACAGATTGCCCGCCTGCGTCAGTCACTCAGCGCCATCGACAGCGCCGACGCTCGTCAACTGATAGAGGAAGCCGATCATCTGGTGGATAAATCCATCTGGCTGATTGGCGGCGACGGCTGGGCCTACGATATCGGCTACGGCGGTCTTGACCACGTGATGAGCCTGTCGGAAAACGTTAACGTGCTGGTGCTCGACACCCAATGCTATTCCAACACCGGCGGCCAGCAATCCAAAGCCACCCCGCTCGGCGCCGTCACCAAGTTTGGCGAGAATGGCAAACGCAAGGCGCGTAAAGACCTCGGCATCAACGTGATGATGTACGGCCACGTCTACGTGGCGCAGATCTCGCTGGGCGCCCAGCTTAACCAGACGGTGAAGGCGATTCAGGAAGCGGAAGCCTGGCCGGGTCCGTCGCTGATCATCGCCTACAGCCCTTGCGAAGAGCATGGCTACGATCTGGCGTTCAGCCACGACCAGATGCGCCAGTTGACCGCTACCGGCTTCTGGCCGCTGTACCGCTTCGACCCGCGCCGCACGGCGGAAGGCAAACCGGCGCTGGTGACGGATTCCCGTCCGCCGTCAGCCAGCCTGAGCGAAACTCTGCTCAACGAGCAACGCTTCCGCCGGCTCAATAGCCAGCAGCCGGAGGCCGCCGCCCTGTTGTATGAAGAAGCCGAGGCGGATCTGCGCCGCCGCTATGACTTCCTCAGCCTGCTGGCGGGCAAGGCGGAGAAAAACGCCCAGGAATAATGCCGTTTAGTCGGATCACACAGGGAGCGGGAAACCGCTCCCTGATTCTTTCTGGCACACGTCGGCCACACGGTTCGTTCCCTTTATTGGTCGCCTTATTTCCCCGCACCGAAGCTTATAATGTAATGGATTGTACATCTGGTTTTCCTGCCGCCCTTCTGCACATATAATGCGCATCCGGACTTTTTGTACCGGATAACAACAATTCCTTTGCCGCAATGGCTTTTAACACTCAACAAAGATATGAAAATGAGTATTCGCGCGATCCTGACATTAGTTGTGGCGGCGGCTGCTTTCAGCCAGACAGCACTCGCCGTGGTTTATCCATTGCCAGCCCCGAATAGCCGGCTGGTGGGTGAAAATATCCAAGTTACCATTCCCAGCGATAGCACCGACGCGCTGGAACACTTTGCCGCTCAGTACCAGATGGGCCTGAGCAACCTGCTGGAAGCCAACCCGGGCATTGACGTTTATCTGCCAAAACCGGGCAGCACCATGACCGTGCCGCAGCAACTGATTCTCCCTGACGCTCCGCGCGAAGGCATCGTGATCAACAGTGCCGAAATGCGTCTGTATTACTACCCGAAAGGTTCCAAAACCGTGGTGGTACTGCCGATCGGCATCGGCCAGCTCGGTAAAGACACCCCGATCAACTGGGTGACCTCGGTTCAGCGTAAGAAAGAACGCCCGACCTGGACGCCGACCGCCGCCATGCATGCAGAATACGCCGCCCGCGGTGAATTCCTGCCTCAGGTTTACCCGGCCGGTCCGGACAACCCGATGGGCCTGTACGCGCTCTACATCGGTAACCTGTACGCCATCCACGGCACCAACGCTAACTTCGGCATCGGCCTGCGCGTAAGCCACGGTTGCGTGCGTCTGCGTGACAAAGACATCAAATACCTGTTCGACCATGTTCCGGTCGGCACCCGCGTTCAGTTCATCAACGAGCCGGTGAAAGCCACCGTCGAGCCGGATGGTTCACGTTATGTCGAAGTTCACAACCCGCTGTCCCGTACCGAGGAAGAGTTCAACTCCGACACGCCGGTTCCGCTGAAGCTGACCCCGGCAGTAACCAAAGTGCTGGCGGACGCCAGCGTCAGTGAAAGCACGGTGAATCAGGCGCTGCAAACCCGCATCGGTATGCCGACGAAAGTGAACGGTCCGGCGGAAAACATCGCGCCGATCGCACCGGCTGAACCAGCGGCTCCGCAGGCGCCGGCCATTCAGCAGACCAGCACGCCGGATAATGCACAACCGGCGGCGCCTCAGGCCCAGCAGACGGCAACCGACGCCGTGCCGGCAACCGCTGCTGCGACTGACGCCAGCAAATCCTGATCGATCCCCGGATTTTAATCCTGTTCACAGGGCAGCTTAGGCTGCCCTGTTTGTTTTTGGTGAGTTCTTTCCTGCACTCACCCGTTTCATCCCGCCTGACTATCATCGATAACCCTCATCGATAAATCCTCATTGATAACCTTTCATTGATAAAACCCTCTCCCCACGCCGCGGTAAGGCGTAATTTGCATTAGCAGTCTGTTGCACCGCTGTTTATGATTCACTTCACAAAATCAATTGACTTATCATTAGTTGACTTGTTAACTAATAACATTTCATCTATCCCACGGACTTCATCATGTCACAGACCGAATCTTCCGCCCGTCGGCGCTTCGCCCTGCAGTTGGGTCAGACCTCCCGCTTGTGGCGCCGGGTTATCGACCGGGAATTGCAACCGTATGGATTGACCCAGGCGACCTGGTTGCCGTTGCTGTTCATCGCCCGCGAAGAAACCCCCATCCACCAGAAAGCGCTGGCCGAATCGCTGGGGCTGGACGCTTCCGCGGTGGTCCGGGTACTGGATAGTCTGCAAAAGCAGGGATTTATCGAAAGACGTGAAGGCAACGATCGCCGTTTTCGCGAGATCCATCTCACCGCGCTCGGGCTGGAGCTGGTGGAGAAGGTGGAGTCTATCGCCGGTCAGGTGCGTAATCAGGCGCTGGCTGGGGTGTCGGAACAGGATATTGAACAGGTCAGCCGGATCATCAATCAGGTTATCAGCAACCTCTCCCGAACCGAAAACGGTCACTCATGAATACTCACGCATCCAAACTGGCGGGGTTCCGGCGGCTGAGCCAACGCCAGCGTACCTTTTTTCTGGCCGGCGCCGCCTTGCTGTTGCTGGCGGTGCTCGTACTGGCGTACTGGTTTCATCAGCGTTTCACGCATATCGGCGAAACCGACGCCCGCGTAATGGGCGAAGTGATTTCGCTGGCCAGTCGGGAAAGCGGCTGGGTGACCGCCCGTCCCGTTATTGACGGCGATGCTATCCGCAAGGATCAATTGCTGGCGCAGATCGACGATCGCGACGCCCGTTTGCGGCTGGCGGAGCAGGAGGGCAATCTGGCCGCCGCCGATGCTCAAATCAGCTACAGCCAGACACAGCGTCAGGTCACCGATCTCACTACTCAGGCCTCGCTGGATGAAGCGCGGGCGAAACTGGCGTCGAGCGAATCCGCGGTTAACAACGCCGGTTACCAGCTCAGCCTGGCGCAGAACAACTTCCAGCGTGACGATCAACTGCTGAAAAGTAACCTCACCGCCCGCAAAACCTGGGATGAGTCCCACACCACGCTGTTGCAGCGTCAGGGCGAACTGCGGGAAGCCGAAGCCCAGCGCAGCGCTCAACAGGCGGCGCTGAACAACGCCGTGGCGCAGCGCAACACGCTGCAGGTGCTGGACCGGCAGATCGAGATGCAGCGCCAGCAGCGAATCGCGTTGCAGGCGCAGGTGGATCAGCTCAAGCAGGAGATCGCCGACCGGGCGTTGCGTTCCCCGGTGGATGGCGTGGTGGATCGCACCATTGTGAATGTAGGCAGTTACGTGCAGGCCGGACAGTGGATCATGCTGGTGCACGACCCGCGCAATCTGTGGGTCGAAGCCAACATCAAGGAGACGGCCATCGGCCGGGTTCGGGTCGGTCAAAAAGTGGAGATTCAGGTGGACGCCTACCCGGACAAACATTTCAGCGGCCATGTGATCCGGGTCGGCAATGCAGCCACCAATCAGTTTGCACTGCTGCCGAGCCCGAATCCGTCCGGCAACTTCACCAAAATCACCCAGCGCGTACCGGTGCGTATCGCGCTGGACGATCCGGACAACGGCCTGAAGCCGGGCCTGATGGCGGAAGTCAGCATCAATGTCGCCGATTGAAGCCCAGGCCGCCCGTTTCGGTCACCGCTATCGCTGGCTGGCGACGGTCACCATCATGCTGGGCACCATCGCCACCACGGCCACGGCGACCATCGTCAATGTCGCGATGCATGACATCATGGGCGCGTTCGGCATGGGCCAGGATCAAGCACAGTGGCTTTCCACCGCCTTTCTGGCCTCAATGACCGCCACCATGCTGATCACCGCCTGGACGCTGGAGCGCTTTGGCTACCGCGCCACCTACGTCGGCTCACTGGTGGTGTTCGTCGCCGGCAGCCTGCTCGGCACCTTCAGTCAGAGCAGCGCCGAAGTGATCCTCGCCCGCATTCTTCAGGGCGGCGCCAGCGGCGTGATCCAGCCACTGGCGATGATCATCATTTCGCAGGTGTTTCCGGTATCGGAACGCGGCAAAGCGATGGGTATTTATGGCGTCGGGGTAGTGCTGGCGCCAGCGCTGGGGCCGGCCGCCGGTGGGCTGATGGTCGATCAACTCGACTGGCGCGCGGTCTTCATGGTGGTGGTGCCGTTCTGTCTGGCCGGGATCGCCGCCGCACTGGTGATCCTGCCGGCTAAAAGCGCACAGACCGACAGCACGCCCCGGCGTTTCGACACCCTGGGGTTTATTCTGCTGGTAACGGCGCTGACCTCGCTGCTGGCCGGGCTGTCCAACGGGCAGCGCGAAGGCTGGGGGTCGTTCTTCATTCTCTGCCTGCTAACCACCGCCGTGATCGCCACGCTGGCGTTCATCGTTCGCGAATTCACCACGCCGCACCCTCTGCTCAGCCTGCGAGTGTTCGCCAACCCGGCGTTTACCTCCGGCTGTATCGTGGCGTTCGCGCTGGGCGCGGGTATCTACGGCTCGACTTACATCATCCCGCTGTTTGTGCAGAGCATTCAGGGATACACCCCGACCCGTTCCGGCCTGCTGCTGATGCCGGCGGGACTGGCGCTCGGCATGGTGTTCCCGCTGGCGGGATCGCTCAGCGACAAGCTCAAACCCCACCTGCTGGTGGTGGCGGGTTTGCTGCTGTTCGGGCTGTCCTGCTGGCTGTCTAGCGCGGCGGACACCGATACCCCGTTCTGGACCATGGCCTGGTGGATTGTCATCGGCCGCGTCGGGCTCGGGGTGATGTTGCCCGCCATGAACGCCGGCGCGCTGCGGGCGCTGCCGCACGCTCAGCTGGCACAGGGCGCGGGCAGTCTCAATTTCATCCGTCAGTTGGGCGGCGCGATGGGGGTCAACCTGCTGTCGGTATTTATCGAACGGCGCGCCACCTTTCACGGCCAGATGCTGGCGCAGTCGCTGACGCTGGACAATATCCGCAGCACCGACGCCATCCGCCAGCTCAGTCTGCTGTTCGGCCACGGCGGCAATCCGCTCGGCGATCCGCTCAGCACCAGCATCAACCCCGGCATCATGACCTACCTGCAATCGGTGCTGGCGCCCAAAGCGCAGATGTTCGCCTATCAGGACGGCTTTTTCATGGTGGCGATGTTCTTTTTTCTGGCGATGTTGCCCGCCTGGTTTATTCGACCGCGTCCGGTGCTAAACCCAACCTCGCAACCCGGGGCGGCCAAGGCGCCGGCATGACTCTGTGAACCGGCTTCAGAACACGCCATATGACAGTTGCCGCCCAACCGAAAGACCGTTAAGGTTGGGCGGTTAATTTTTCTCTTTTCAGGACGCCATCTATGTCCAGTAACAGTTTGTCCGGCAACGAAAAAAATCTGTCCAACACGCTGCTGCCCGCCGCAGTGCAACAACCCCGTTACGACCGTCAGTCGCTGAAGCCTCGTATCGTACACATCGGCTTCGGCGCGTTTCACCGCGCGCATCAGGCGTTGCTGACCGATCGGGTGCTCAACCGTCAGGGCGGCGACTGGGGGATTTGCGAAGTGGTGTTGTTCAGCGACGATACCCTGATTTCCGCCCTGCGCCGTCAGGATCACCGGTTTACCGTGCTGGAGAAAGCCGCCCACGGCAATCAGGCGATCGTGGTTGGCGCGGTCTGCAAGTCGCTGCACGCCCGAGTGGAAGGGATCGCGGCGATTCTGGAACAGCTGGCGGATCCGATCGTCGCGATCGTCTCGCTGACCATCACCGAGAAAGGCTACTGCCGCGCAGGCAACAAAGGAGAACTCGATCGGGACAACCCGCTGGTGCAGCAGGATCTGGCCGACCCGCGCCAACCTTCGTCGGTGCCGGGATTGCTGGCCGAAGCGCTGCGTCTGCGCCGTGAACGAGGCATTACGCCCTTCTCCGTGCTTTCCTGCGACAACGTACCGGAAAACGGCAAAGTGACGCGTCAGGTGGTGGTGGATGCCGCACGCCTGCAGGATCCCGCGCTGGCGGACTGGATCGCGCAGCATGTCACCTTCCCCAATACGATGGTGGATCGGATAGTACCGGCCGCCACGCCGGAAACACTGAGCCAGGTAGCCGACGCCGTCGGCGTGGCGGATCCGTGCGGCATCGCCTGCGAGCCGTTTATTCAGTGGGTGGTGGAAGACAGCTTTGTCGCCGGCCGCCCCGACTGGGAACTGGCGGGCGCCCAACTGGTGGACGATGTGCTGCCGTTTGAAGAGATGAAACTGCGCATGCTCAACGGCAGCCACTCTTTCCTGGCCTACCTCGGTTATCTGGCGGGTTACGAGCATATCAACAACGCTATGGACGACCCTTGCTACCGGCAGGCGGTGCGCCACCTGATGCTGCAGGAGCAGGCGCCGACCCTGCATGTGTCCGGCGTAGACCTGACCGCCTATGCCGACCAGTTGCTTGAGCGTTTTGCCAACCCGGCGCTGAAACACCGCACCTGGCAGATTGCGATGGACGGCAGCCAGAAACTGCCCCAGCGCATGCTGGAGTCGTTACGCTGGCATCTGGCGCGCGGCAGTGACCATCGCGCGCTGACGCTGGGCGTAGCAGGTTGGATGCGTTACGTCGGCGGGGTTGATGATGCCGGCCAGGCGATCGATATCCGCGATCCGCTGGCCGCCACGTTGCAGCAGATCGTCAGCACCACCCGTGACGACGCAGAGCGGGTCCGCGGTCTGCTGTCCATCAGCGCGCTGTTTGGCGATGACCTGCCCGGCAACGCGACGTGGGTAGCGGCACTGACCGACGCTTATCTGTCGCTGCGCGACAACGGCGCCGAAGCAACCGTTGCGGCGTTATTCAACGACTGATCTGTATTCAACGACTGATCGATGTGGCGCCATATCACACGGCGCTGACGCCATCCCCACATGCCGCGCTCAGGAAAGTACTCGGAGCGCGGCTGTTCAGATGCCGTCTGTACGCCGTGATATCCCGATGCCGCCCCTCTCAGGCACACCGGTCATCACTCTTCCGGCGAATACTCCAGCACATCGCCAGGCTGGCAGGACAGCACCTCGCATATTCTCTGCAATGTATCGAACCGGATGCTTTTCACCTTGCCGGATTTCAGCAGCGAAAGATTCTGCTCGGTAATGCCGATCAACCCCGCCAGCTCGCGGGACTTCATCTTTTTTTGTGCCAGCAGCACGTCCAGTCTGATAATGATTGGCATAGCCCGTCTTACCAACAATTCACTCATGACCCGATAAAATACACTGTCTGGTGCCGTGAGATAAATCACACTTTGCGTCACACGTAATATCCAGGATCACAAGCTGATCACAGTTCATCGCTATTTTTTACAATTATTCTTGATTTTTGCGGGCCGGCATTGCGAAATAACGATGATAGTTTCACCACCTTCCCCGACGCTATCGTTCCTGCCACCGATAATTTTTATCGTCTTACGATAAAAAAATGATGCCAACCGACAAACATCGCGTTTTTCAGGTCAATACTCGTGATCAAATTAAAAAAACTTATTTCATGATCTCCCTGACAGATTCCTATTAAAAGCAGCCAGGAGTGGGATGGCTAGTTTACTTTTGTCTCGAACGGGCAAATGATAAGAACATAAGTTCATTTCAAATGAAATAATGTTTTAATATTGTTAGGCGAATTGATCATGAGTAAACCCATAACTTTGAAACACACGCTCTGTTACGGCAGCGCGAACCTGCTAGGCAGTGGCGCCTTAGCCATTAGTGGCGCCTGGCTAATGTACTTCTATACCACCTTTTGTGGATTGTCTCTGGTTGAGGCCGCTGCCATTTTCTCCGTGGCCAGCGTCATCGACGCCATCAGTAACCCGATCATGGGTTACATCAGCGACAACTTCTACAATACCCGCATCGGCCGCATGTTCGGTCGCCGTCGCTTCTTCATCCTGCTCGGTATTCCTTTGGTACTGGTCTACCCGATGCTGTGGATGGAAGGGCTCGGCTTCTGGTACTACCTGTCGACCTATGTGCTGTTCGAGCTGATTTACACTTCCATCATGGTGCCGTACGAAACGCTCGCCACCGAGATGACCACCGACTTCAAAGTCCGCTCCAAACTGACCGGCTCCAAAGCCATCTTCGGTAAAGTCGCCAACTTCCTGGCCGCCTTTATTCCGGGGCAGTTCATCGGTATCTACGGTAAAGACTCCGCCACGCCGTTCTTCTACACCGGTCTGGCTTATGGCTTCATCATGTGTGCGGCGATGATCGCCCTCTACTTCACTTCCTGGGAACGTTCTCCGAGCGAAGTGGCGCGTGAACACACCCAGAACCTGTGGCAGTCGCTGAAAAAACTCAGCATCGATATGGCGTCTACTTTCCGTCTGCGTATTTTCCGTAAACACCTCGGGATGTACCTGTTCGGTTTCGGTGCTGAATGGCTGTTCGCTTCCGCCTTTACCTATTTCATCGTATTCGGTCTGAAGCAGAGCACCGCGGTAGTGTCCCAGCTCAACAGCTTCAGCTCGATTATGCAGTTTATCTCCACCTTCCTCTTCATCGGCATCTGCGTGAAAATGGGCTTCGGTCGCCCGTATCGCCTGGCGCTGACGGTGGTAATTGTCAGCGTGATCGCCTACGCAGCGCTCTATTTCACTGGCTGGTCTCAAACTGCGACCATCATCGTCCTGTTCGGTATCACCGCTATCTTCGGTCTGAGCACCGGCGGTATCTACTACATTCCCTGGACGGTCTACACCTTCCTGGCGGACGTGGATGAAGTGCTGACCGGTCGTCGCCGTGAAGGGATTTACGCCGGCGCCATGACCTTCGCCGGTAAGATGGTGCGTTCCGTTATCGTCTTCGCCATGGGCTGGATTCTGAGCCAGTTCGGATTCGTATCCGGCAAAGCGGCACAGCCGGAAAGCGCCGTGCTGGCGATTGTGGGCGTGTTCTCTCTGGGCGTGGTTGCTCTGGCGGTCGTCGCGATCTACTACAGCACCCAGATGCGTCTGGACCGTAAGAATCACATGATTCTGCTGCAGGAAATTGCTCGTATCAAAGCTGGCGGTGCGATTGCCGATGTTCCAGCGGAAGCCCGCGCAGTTGCCGAAGAACTGACCGGCTGGAAATACGAACAGTGCTGGGGCAATAACCCGCTCGGTATGCAACAAGACGTTCCGGAACCAGTGGTTGCGACGTCTCATCGCTAAGATTACCCTCGGTCTATCATCATTCAATGCCGCCCTCCGGGCGGCATTTTTCTTTTCTTAATTCTTATCGGCTCTCTCTTTCTTTCCCGACACCAACAGGGGGGGAACGGTTCCACCTGGCACGTCGGCTAAAACACCATAAAGTAGTCCATACAGCAGGATGCTGTAGTTTCGGACCACTAAGGAAACAGCCACGATGCCAGCATACTTTTCCGCCTTTTGCGCACGCCTATCACGTCGCTTTTTCATCCGTTCATCTATGGCTGGAATCTTGCTGCTGGTTTGTACCAGCGCCAGCGCACTGACCGTCGATGAAGCCAGGCATTTACTGGGACGAACCAGTTTTGGCGCCAGTCAGCAAGATATCAACGCGTTACTGCCGTTATCCAAAGAGCAGGCGGTCTCACGGTTATTATCATCACTTGAGCAACCCAACTACCTCCAACCCCCGTCTTACCTTTCACAACCGCGCCCGAATTACTGGGACAAGGACTGGGAAAAACAGGACGTGGTGGCTTATCGCATCAATGAAATTAGCCAGTTGCAGAGTTGGTGGATACAGGAAATGATTGAAACCCCCTCGCCATTTGCCGAACGTCTGGCCCTGTTCTGGCACAACCATTTTGTTTCACGTTTCCAGAACACTCGCGTTTCCGCGCCTTTTTATGATCAACTGATGTTGTTTCGCCAATGGGGCGGAAAAAGCTTTCGTGAACTGCTGAAAGGAATACTGCGCGATCCGATGATGTTAAGCGGGCTGGACAACGTTAAAAACACCCGTATCTCTCCCAATGAAAATCTGGCTCGCGAACTGATGGAACTGTTCACACTGGGCATCGGCCGCTATAGCGAACAGGACGTTAAGCAGGTGGCCCGCCTGCTGGCCGGGCATACCGTAGACCAAAATCAGGGTTGGTATTACAAGGTCAACGAGCAGGACAGGGACACGGGCGTAAAAACCGTACTCGGTCAAACCATTGCCGCAAGCGCCTCGGACGAACTGGATCAACTGGTGGAGGTTTTACTGCGGCAACCCAGCACCGCGGAACGGATTGCCGCCAAATTTTTCTACGAATTCGTATCCTTGCAGCCCAATGCTAGCGAAATTGCCCAACTGGCCACCACGCTACGTGAAAGTAACTATGACCTGAATGCACTGCTGAAAACCCTGTTGCTCAGCGAGGCATTCTGGGCGCTGGAGAACCGCGGCAGTCTGATCAAATCACCACTGGATCTGGTTGTCGGATTTGCGCGCACTTTCCGCCTGCGCCTGCCGGATTATCGTGTACTGGCCGACTATAGCGAAGTGCTGGGGCAGGAACCGTTCCTGGCACCGGATGTTTCTGGCTGGAAAGGGGGCTATCACTGGCTTAACAATAGCAAGATCATTAACAGAAAACGCATTATTGAACGATTGTGGGTCGCCGTTGATCAATCACGCAAGCTCGCCGCGACGCCGACCGACGGCCTGCATATCCGCTTCAACTCAGAATACCGCCGCACGCCCGCGAAATTCAGCGTGCGCGTCAACGGCCGGCCGGTAGCCGATATCACGGCACAGGCCGGCTTGCACACCCAGGGTATCGAGAAAGCGTCCAATGAGTCTGCGGCGATGAAACCGATGTGGGAAAACGCGCATATCCCGGTTTCCGCACTGCCGGAAAACCCGAAAACCGTCACCATCGCCTTTACGCTGACGGATGTGGATACCCATTTATTTATCAACTGGATAGCGCTGAACGGGCAGCGTTATAACCCGACTAAGGCGCGCTGGGTCAATACCACATACGGGCGTTGTCCACTGGGGGTGCCGCCGGCCTCCTTTTATTGCGACGCCCAGTTGGAATTCACGCTGAACCCTGCAAGCAGTCCGGAACAGGCGTCACTGGACGACCTGCGCACACCGTTGAATTCCAGTATCGAATACGGCACGGCGCGCCTGCAGCTGATGCCGCAACACGCATCGGCTAACACGCCGCCCCCACTGACTCAAATGCCGCCACTCATGCCAACGTTCACCGACGATATGGCACCGATGATGCAGGAAACGTCCGCCAACCAGGTGTTAAGTCTGCAACAGCAAATCTACCGGCTCCTCACGCTAGACCCGGCATATAACCTGAAATAACTCATGGAGTTGTTATGGATAAATCTATCCTGCGTACCCGCAGAAACCTGCTGAAACTGTTTGGTTCGCTGCCGCTGGTGTCATTATTGCCAACATCGTCGCTGGCGGAAAATCTTCAGGCGCTGGGTCGGCAAACCGGTCGGCGTCGGCTGATTATTCTGGAATTATTTGGCGGCAACGATGCGCTGAATACGCTCATTCCTTACCGCGACCCACTCTATCGTCGCTATCGCCCCAATCTGGCGATTTCCCCCCAGGATTGGATCAGCTTAAATGATGAGCTGGCGTTTAACCCGTCATTCAAACCGCTGGCCGAACTTTATCAGCGCGGCGAGCTGGCCGTGATACCGGACGCAGGCTATCCCAATCCATCGCTGTCGCATTTCGATTCCACCGCTATCTGGAACACCGGCTATGTTGACACAGCACAGCGTTCCGGATGGGCTGGACGCACTATCGCGGCAAACCGTAGCTGGGCCGTGCCCCATGACGCCAACGGCATCGTTTTTTCTGGTTCGCCCGCGTTTCTACAGCAAGAGGGGGTACGCATTCTGGAACTTCAGGATACCAGCGCCCTGATGTCCTCCGATGACGTGGCGCTACGGCCTGCCGTTCAAGCGCCTAATTCAGCGACTCACTACATCCGTTCATTGCTTGAAAACCATCGCGATATCAGCCAACGAATCCGGCAAAAACTCAACCGCCCCAACCCGTTCGAACGGCTGTTCAGGAGCAGCGAGTACGGCTACCTGGAGCCGATTTACATTCAGGGCGCACAACTCCTGTGGCTGATTGCCTGCGATGTAGACACGCCGGTATTTAAGCTAGGCATGTCTGGGTTTGATTTACATGGTTTGATGAATGAACTGCACCGTCCGCTATTACATCAGGTGGCCACGCTGCTGATGGGATTACGGCGGGGATTAATGGACATCGGCACCTGGCAGGACACGCTGATTCTGGTGCAGTCCGAGTTTGGCCGGCGCCCGGAGGAAAATGCCTCCGGCGGCACCGATCACGGCACCAGTGGTGTCGCCCTACTGCTGGGCGGCGCGTTAAGCGGCGGGATTTATGGCTCGCCCAGTGACCTTGGTAAGCTGGATGAGGCGGGAAATCCATACTTTACCACTGACTTTCGCCGTATTTACTCCAGCATTGTGACCGATTTTTGGCGGCTGCCTCACAATCCATTACGGAATGAAGGCTTTGAACCACTGGCCTTACGCCTTTCGGCCTAAACGCTCATGTTGACAAGGATGACTCTCATGAACAGGATTTCCCCCGCGCTTGCCGTCGGAAACCGGGCAATGCCACAGACGGATACGTTTGCTGTAGCGATTGAAGCGCTGCCGGAGGGCAGACTGATTTATCCCCGGCACTTACCTGCCACCAGTAAAATAATGGCCTGTGTAACGCTATACAATGAGCCGCCCGCAGCGCTGCTGAATACGCTGACAGCGTTGTGCGCCAGCCAGTTTTCCACCACGCTCGAAGACGCGCCGTCGCCCTCGCTGGTGATATGCATGGTTACCGATGGCGAAGCGGCACTGCATCCGCAAACTCGGGCACAGTTGTCTTCGCTGGGTTTTGACCTGTCTTCTCCATCACCGCCTTCCGATGCCGATAACAACATGGGTAATCAGTTGGCGCTTCAGTGCCTTATCTTATCCGCCAGTGAAATATTGCCGCCGTCGCCACGCATCTCCCCCACGCAGAACGCATTATCATCGGTGACGCTGGTACTGGCTCTTAAGCACCATAATCGCGGCAAACTGGACTCACACAGCTGGTTTTTCCGCCATATTTGCCGGCTGATCACGCCGAGCTATGCTCTGCAAATTGATACCGGCTCTGTTCCCGATGCACATTGTCTGTCTCGCCTGCATGACTATCTGGAAGAACACCACCACTGTGCGGCGGTGACAGCCCGTATCCTCACCCCGCCGCCGACCGACCGGCGACTGATACTGAACTGGCAATATGGCGACTTTTGGTGGGAAAAAATCACTGACTGGCCCGTCAACCAACGGCTGGGGTATATGGAGGTCGTGCCGGGTCAATGCAGCCTGATTCGCTATGCAACGTTCAGCATGCCGTCTTCAACCACGTCATCGCCACTTCAGCGTTATTTACGCGGCCTGCACCCGCAGGGCTTGCTGGAGCATAACCAATTTCTGGCTGAAGATCGGGTGTTGGGGTTTGAGATAGTCAGGGAGAGTATTCCGCCTTCTACGACCGAATACCGTTCTGACGCCATACTGGAAACCGATCCCTGCCACACCTTTGCCGAACTGGTGCGACAACGGCGCCGCTGGATTAACAGCACACTGGCGGTACGAGCCACCACCTTGCTGGCCTTGCCCGGACTATGGCGCCAAAACACGCTCTCATCGGCCAGAAAAAGGCAAATCATCGCGTCCCTGTTCTGGAATTACAGCCAATTGCTGATCCTGTTTCTCTTCCCCTCCCTGTTTAGCGTATTAGGCGCCATGAGTACCGAATCATTCGTCCCGGCCTCGCTCAGTGAAGCCGCGCGCTATGTGGCGGCAGGCAGCCTGCTTGGGCTCTGGTGCGGCGTGCTGTGGCTCAGTCGGATATACAACGTCAACACCCCGACGGGGGTACGCCTACATAGTTTTGCCATCAGCATGATGGGGCTCATCATCAATCTGATCATGCTTATCAACATCAGTAACCACCCGGTGCCAGGCAGCTTTCTCCTGCTGGTGCCGCTACTGGCGCTGCTCTTATCTTCATCGAGGAACCTAAATACGTTATGGCGCGTAGCAGTTTTTTATTTACCGAGTCTGCCGTTCTTCCACTTTTATCTCACGAGCTATTCTGTGGCGAATTTCAGCGATATTAGTTGGGGTACAAAAGGATTGACGCAACAAACCAGGCTCTCCCAGTCAGGGGCCTGGTCACGACAGCGTGATATACTGCTGTGCGCCTGGGTTGGATGTAATACGGTACTGACGTTTTCCATGCTGGTGTTGGGGCAGCAGGCCAGCACGACTTTTGTGTCTATCTTTATTCTATTTATGCTGGCGCGTTATCTGTGCGCCGCACTATGTAGGTAGCCGCCTGACCGAGCGTATTCTTCTTTTCTGTGCCAGCCGGGTTCTCTCAACGCGACAGCCGCAATAACCTGACAACAGTATCATCCGGAACGTGCCATAATATATATCTGGTGCGTTTCGGACTACTCGCTGTGCCAAAAATCGGTTCAGTCAGTCGTATTATTTTATCCGCCGCCATTACCTTTCTATTTTTTACCTTATCTGCAAACGTTAGGCATACCAATTGAAGAGTTAAAGGCTGAATAACTCCCAATCGTTTTCAGCCGCATATATATACTGCCACGAAATAGTCAGATGATGCGGCCGACTATCCGTCGGCCATAATTTTTCGTAACGCACGCTCTGTCATGCCAAAATCCCGCGCGATCTGCTCCAGGTTCACGCCTGACTGTAATAGCAATCTAATCGCAACATTTCTCAGCTTCAGATAGATTCCCCATGCAGAGGGAATGTCCAGCACACTATCAGAGGCTGAGTGCAGCAACATGTTCCGGTATGTTTTTTCCGATAACGCGATGCCTACTTTTTGCGTAAACGCGGCATAATCTTTATTAATATAGATCCGACAGCCGCCATAACGCCTGACAAACTCCAGCATTATGTCGAACCCATCATTTTCAATTAATTCGGAAACCAGCCAGGGTAACGTTGCGAGCACGTCGATTTTATTATTCTGATAGAAATCATCAAATAAATAGAAACGCGGATCGTCAACAGAAGGCAATCCAGAGAAAATCCCCTGAAGTATTCTATAATCCATAATTACTCCTATCCTTGAGCAATATATTTTATTTATATACCCAAAACAGTTTTAGTTGCAGAAAAAAACACTTGCGTTTTGAACAACGCAACGCGTTGGCCTTCAGGACGAGGCCATGAATAGGCCAGGTAATAAAGACAGCACTCCTGCAATTTAACGTATGACGGGTATAATAATTAAAGGCATCAAATAGCCTTATTCTTATAAAAATCATCAGCCCAGAAACTGATGTTTTTTCAGCCTACAATAAAAAAAATAAAAGACAAGGATATCTATTTAACGAAAGGGTGGCTCTAATATTTATAATATATCTCGTATTACCAATACGTTGGCTATATGACGTTCATCATCACCTATAGATAATCAGGAAAACATTATTATTGTCAGAGTAATATATGACTATCTACGAAAACATAGCCAGGTCGTCTGCGCACACGACCTGGCTATGAATGGTTATGCGGCTGAGGCTGCATCCGGTAATGATGCAGGCGCAGCCTAAATCAGCGCCGCTTCCCGTAGTTCGCTTTTTAGGTAGGCGTAGTAAATGGGTGCGGCAATCACGCCGGAAATACCGAATGCGGCTTCAAACACCAGCATCGCCAGCAGAATCTCCCAGGCGTGCGCCTTGATGCGGGTGCCGACAATCTGGGCATTGAGGAAATACTCCAGTTTGTGGATCAGCATCAGATAGACCAGCGCCAGCAGCGCGATCGGCACAGAAATCGACAGCGCGGCGATGAACACCACCGAGTTGGAGATCAGATTACCAATCACCGGCAGCAAACCAAAAATGAAGGTCAGCACCACCAGCGTTTTGGCAAACGGCAGATGAATGCCGAAGCCGGGCAACACGCCCAGAATGAAAATGGCGGACAGCACCGTGTTTACCAGCGAAATCTTCACCTGCGCGAACACGATGTTGCGAAACGAGGAGGACAACAGCGCCACCCGGTGCATCAGTTCGGTTTTCAGCAGCGGCTTATCCACCGTCGGCTCGATGTTATACAGGGAGATGATCGCCCCGAGGATCATGCCGATCAGCATGGTGACGAAACCGTGCAGGAAATCTTTCCCCATGTTTTGCAGCATCACCACGTGCTTTTGCAGCCACATCACGAACTCGTGCTGCAACTCCTCCACGCTGACCGGCAGATAGCCCGGCAGGTAGGTCATGATCTGCTTTTGCACATCGTCGAGAATAAAGGCGATGCGGGCGTTGAACACACTGGTGTCTTTCATTTCCTGCATCAGCAACCCGACCAGCGCGCCGAAAATCACGCTCAACAGGCAGACCACCAGCGTGCTGATCACCGCCACCACCGCCAGCCGGGCGCGTTTGCCGCTGATCACCTTCTGGAAATACGGCGTCAGCAGATTAATGATTTCATACACCAAAAAACCGGCGATAAAGCAGGCAAGCAGGCGCAGCTCAATCAAGAGCAACAGCCCCCCCATGATAAAGACGAAGCTCAACAATCTGGCCTGTTTCAAATTCAACAACTGCATATGACATCCTGTTTCGTACTGCTACGTCAGGGGAATCGCAGCGCCTGCCAACGAAGGGGATCGCCCCGTCGCCAGAGGTGGCAATACTCTGACCGTGAAATAATATTTCAGCGACCATTCTTAGCATTTTAACCACGAAACACCAGCGTGATTAGCGTCATTTTTGGGCGTCTATCGTGTGGATAGACAAGGTAATGGTGGGAAAAATTTCAGAAACGGCAGGAAATTACGCCTGACGCGAGCGGATCGTCACCCACCAGTGAAAACGCTGAGAAAGGGTGATCGGCAGGGTTTTCGTCAACGCATTGAACAGCCGTTCGGTGTCCTGCAACGGGAACACCCCGGAAATACGCAGCGCCGCCACGCCGTCATCCAGTTGGAAATGCAGCCGCTGATAACGGGCGATCTCCCCGGTCAACTGATCCAGCCGCATATTATCGGCCACCAGCACGCCGCCCGACCAGCTTTGCCGGAAGGCTTGCACCGCCACCGGCGGCTGCCACTGTTCGCGCGAGTAAGTCACTTCCTGCCCGGCAGGCAACCGCAGGCGATGGTCAGCTCCGGCGCCCAGTTGCAAGTGCGCTTCGCCGCCGAACACCGCCAGACAGCTGCGCTGCTCCCAGGTTCGCAGGGACAGCTTACAAGATGAAGCGGGCATCACGCTGCCCTGCCCCGTTTCCAGCCACAGCGCCGTATTCCCGCCGGCTGCTCGCTCCAGCAACAGTTCACCCGACAGCAGTTGCAGCACCAGTTCCTCGTTCTGATGGCGAACATTCAGCGCCGAATCGGTATTCAGCCATACCTGAACCCCTTGCGCCAACGTCAGCTGACGGCGTTCTCCCACGCCGGTGCGATAATCGGCGGCGTAGCTGCGCCACGGCAGGCTATAGCCTAATGCCCCGCTCACACTGGTCAGCACCAGCAGTTTAAGCGCGCTACGCCGCTCGCGCCCCTGACGGCTCAGCACCGAGGAGATCAGCCGGTTGTCCGGCGTCTGAAAACGCGCCTGAATCTGTTCCACCTGACGCCAGGCCAGTTGATGACGTTCATCGCTCTCCAGCCAGCGGCGCCAGGCGCGCCGCTCCTGTTCGCCGCATCCTTCGTCGTGCAGCGTGGCGAACCACTCCGCCGCGGCGGACAGGATATCGGAAGACAAGGAGGAGGACGGCGACGTCATGGTATTACGCTTGAGCGGTCAGGCAGGTCAGCATGGCCTGCGCCATGTACTTTTTCACCATGCGCTCCGACACCATCAGGCGTTCCGCTACCTGACGATAGGTCAGCCCTTCCAGTTGCACCCACAGGAACGCCTGTCGGGCTTTGGACGACAACGAGGACAACAACGCGTCGATCTCCACCAGCGCATCGACGATCATCGCCTGCGCTTCCGGCGACGGGCTGACCACAAACTCCTGGCTGGCCAGCGTCTGCAAATACGCCTGTTCCAGATCTTTGCGCCGCCAGTGATTGACCATCAGCCCATGCGCCACGGTACTAAGCCAGGCGCGCGGTTCACGAATCGGTTCGGCGGGAAAGTGCGTCAGCAACCGCAGAAAGGTATCCTGCGCCAGATCCGCCGCCTGCTGGGAACAGCCGAGGCGACGCCGCAGCCATCCTTGCAGCCAGGAATGGTGCTCGGAATAGATCTGCTGCACACGCCGTTGGTCATCATGGCGGTCATCAGCCTGTTCGGGGCAAAGGGCGGCGGAGTGATTCACGTTGCTGGCTCGTCAAATAATAATCAAATGATTTTCATTCTCAATATTATCAATGTCAACCTTTTATCCGCCCGTTTCCAAAATGGAAACGGGAAGGCAACCGCCGTCGCCTTCCCGTCTTATTACGCATCCGTCTTATGCACATCCATCCATAGACGCCCGGTTTACATCCGCTCCGATCGCACCGCCAAATCCCGACTGTACTGTCGGCTGGCATCCACCAACATCGTGGTATAAGCACTTTTGGGCGTATCGCGGGCTAAATCGCCGATCGCGAGCGTTTCCAGAATACGGCCATATTGCATCACCGCGACGTTGTGGCACAGGTGCGCTATCACCCCCAAATCGTGCGTCACCATCAGGTAGGTCAATTTTTCCTGCTGCTGTAATTCCGCCAGCAGATTGAGGATTTCCGCCTGCACGGACACATCCAGCGCCGAGGTGGGTTCATCCAGCAGCAGCACCCGCGGTTCCAGAATCAACGCTCTGGCGATCGCCACGCGCTGACGCTGCCCGCCGGAAAGCTGGTGGGGATAGCGGCGGCGAAACTGCGGCCCCAGCCCCACCTTGCCCAATAACGTATCAATACGGTCATCCCGATCGTCGAAGCGATGAATTAACAGCGGTTCTTCCAGAATCGTCTCCACCGTATGACGCGGGTGCAGCGAACCGTAGGGATCCTGAAACACCATCTGCACCCGGCGGCAGCGCGCCTGCTCGATACGATGCGCCAGCGGTTGACCATCGATCCATAACTGCCCCTGCCAGTGATTGAACAGCCCGGCCAGACATTTCAGCACCGTGGTTTTTCCGGAACCGGATTCGCCGACCAGACCGAAGATCTCACCGTCATTGACGGTGAGATTCACATCGTACAGCACCTGATTTTGCGCGCTTCCCTCGCCGAACGTCAGGTTCAGGTTACGCACCTCAATCATCGCCCGCGTCTTGTGGTTTGCCTCAGTCGTCATATGCGCTCCTTAGGGGTTAAGCCAGGCTGGATCGCGATTCATGACCGGCAGGCGCGGCCGCGGATGATCGATATCCGGCAATGAATTGAGCAAACCTCGGGTGTAGGGGTGTTGCGCATGATCCAGATCGGCGGCCGCGATCGATTCCACCACCCGGCCGGCGTACATCACCAGCACCCGATCGCAGAAGCTGCGTACCAGATTGATGTCGTGACTGATAAAGATCAGCCCCAGACCGCGCTCGCTCACCAGATCATCCAGCATCGCCAGCACCTGCAGGCGCACGGAAACATCCAGCGCCGAGGTCGGTTCGTCGGCAATCACCACTTCCGGCTCGGTGATCAACATCATCGCGATCATAATGCGCTGCCCCTGACCGCCGGAAACCTCGTGCGGGTACAGGCCGTATACCCGTTCCGGCTGACGGATGCGCACGATGTCCAGCATCGCAATCACTTTTTCCTTCGCCGCCTGCCGCGAAACGCGGTGGTGCGCAAGATAGGCTTCGGCGATCTGATCGCCGACGCACACCACCGGATTCAGCGAATACTTGGGATCCTGCATGATCATGGAGATGCGTTTGCCGCGAATCTGGCGCATTCGCGCTTCATCCGCCGCCAGCAGGTCGATGCCGTTAAAATCCAGCCGGTCGGCGATGATGCGGGCGCTGCGCGGATGCAGTCGCAACAGCGCGCGCCCGACGGTGGATTTGCCGGAGCCGGATTCGCCGACAATCGCCAGCTTTTCACACCCCAGCGAGAAGGACACGCCGCGCACGGCGTCGGTCACCGCGCGGCCATTGACGAAACTCACCCGCAGATTGTCCACCTCCAGCAGCGAAGCTGCTTCCGGCTTGCGGTGAGCCGCATTCACATTATTCAGTTCTGGGATCGAGGATGTCACGTAAGCCGTCTCCAAGGAAATTGAACGCCAGACTGTTGATCAAAATCGCCAGCCCCGGAATCGTCACCAGCCACCAGCACTCCATCATGTAGCGGCGGCCGGCCGAAATCATTGCCCCCCATTCCGGGTCGGGCGGCTGCGCCCCCAGCCCGAGAAAGCCCAGACCGGCCGCAGTCAGAATGATCCCGGCCATGTTCATGGTGATACGGATAATCACCGACGGCAGGCACAGCGGCACAATGTGGTGCAGCAGAATGCGCAGCGAAGACGCGCCCTGCAGTTTCACCGCCGAGACAAAATCAGCCTGACGCAGCGACAGGGTTTCCGCCCGCGCCAGACGCGCGATCGGCGGCCAGGCGGTGAGCGTAATGGCGATCACCACATGCTCCAGCCCTGGGCCGAGCGCCGCCACAAACGCCAGCGCCAGCACCAGACTAGGAAAAGAGATAAAGATATCGGTGATGCGCATCAGAATGGTGTCGACCACCCCGCCGTAATACCCCGCGACCACGCCCAGCAGCAGCCCGATCGGCCCGACGGTGATCGACACCAGCGCCACGATATACAGCGTGATGCGGGAGCCGTACACCAGACGACTAAACACATCGCGTCCGAACTCGTCGGTGCCGAACCAATGGCTGGCGCTCGGCGCCTGCAGCGTGTTGGCGAGATCCTGCGCCAGCGGGTCATGGGTGGCTAGCCACGGCGAAAAAATGGCCATTAGCATCAGCACCAGAACAATCGCCGACCCTATCGCCGTCAGCGGGTTGCGCATCAACAGCGACAGAAAACCCAGAATACGCGCGCCGCGCAGCTTCAAACGGCCGGCGCGCTTGTGCGGCCGGGCGCGCAATACCGGCTCGGAGGAAATCGTCATACTCTCGTCCTCGGATCAAAGACCTGATACAGCATGTCCGACAGCAGATTCAGGCTGACGAAAATCAACCCGACCAGCAGGACACAACCCATCACCGCGTTCATGTCGCCCAGCAACAGGCTACCGGTGAGATAAGAGCCAAACCCCGGCCACGAGAACACGGTTTCAATTAATACCGCGCCTTCCAGCAGCGACCCGTAAGCCAGCGCCACCACCGTCAGCAGTTGCACCAGAATGTTGCGGAACGCGTGCGCCCACACGACGCGAAACTCCGACAGCCCTTTCACCCGCGCGGTGATGATGTATTCCTGCGACAGCTGCGCCAGCATGAAACTGCGCGTCATGCGGCTGATGTACGCCAGCGAGTGGAACCCCAGCAGAGTGGCGGGCAGCACCAGATGATTGAGCGCGCTGCGAAACACCTCCCAGTTGCCGTCCAGCATGGCGTCGACCAACAGCAGGCCGGTGCGGTTTTCCACCAGCCCGTCATAGGCCATGTCCACCCGCCCGGCGCCGCCGACCCAGTTGAGCCAGGCATAGAACACCAGCAGCCCCATCATCCCCACCCAAAAGATCGGGGTGGAATAGCCGGCCAGGCTGATGAAACGCACCACATAGTCCGCCCATTTGCCACGCCTTGCCGCCGCCAGCACGCCGAGCGGCACGCCCAGACCGGCGCCGACGATGATCGCCATCGTCGCCAGTTCAATGGTGGCGGGAAAAACGCGAATAATGTCGTCAATCACCGGACGGCCGGTCAGCAGCGCATTGCCGAGATCGCCATGCAGCAGCGCATTGAAATAGATCCAAAACTGAACGTATAGCGGCTTATCCAGCCCCAGTTGCTGGTAAACCTGTTGGTAGGTGCTTTGGTCGGCATCCTGCCCCACGATCGCCAGCACCGGATCGATGGGCATGACGCGACCGATAACAAACGTCAGGATCAATAAGCCGAACAATGTGACCACAACCTGGAATAAGCGTTTCGCCAGCCGGCGCAATACGCCGCCCGGTTTAATCCACTCGCCTGGTTTGATCCGATCAGAGAAAACCATGTTCTTTCTCCCGAGCCCCCGGCCGGCGACGGACATCAGGCCGCCGCCGGCGCAGTGATTTCACGTTGACGTTCTGCGTCGCCAACTAGCGTTGCTTGTACACGTCCCGCAGATGGGTCGTGGAGGACGGATGCGGCACATACTTCATGACATCCTTGCGCAGCACGACCGAATCGATCATCTGGGAAACCGGGATAATGGCCGGGTACAGCGCCTCATAACGGTTCTGGACGTCGATGTACATTTGCTTCTGCTTTTGCGGATCCTTTTCCAGCAACGCCTGATCGATCATCTCGTTCAGCTGTTTGTCGTAGAACGAGGTGCGCCAGCCCTGAAAATTGGTCAGTTTGGCTTCGTCGCTGTTATCCGGGTTGTAGACCACGGAACGCAGGCTGGAATGCGGATGAGGATCGACGCCGCCGCCGCCGCGCCCGACCAGCATGTCGAACTTGCGATCGCGCATCGCGCCATACACCTGATTGCCGGTGCCGGAGAGGATCTGAACTTTGATGCCGGCTTGCGCCAGCGTGGACTGCACGGAGGTGGCGAGGTTCAGGAACGGCTGATCCGACAGCACGCGCAGCGTGGTGTCAAACCCGTTCGGATAGCCCGCTTCCGTCAGCAGGGTTTTGGCCCGCGCCACATCCAGTTTGTAGCCCGGATCGGGCAGCGTGGCGTCCATCCCTTTCTGGATCGGGCGCTGATGATAGAAACCATAGCCGGTCATCACGGTGTTATTGATGCCGTCGTAGTCGATCAGATAACGCACCGCTTCGCGCACTTTCGGATTGGCGAAGTACGGGTTCTTCAGGCTCATCGCCACGTAATACAGCGTGCCTTTGGTCACCTCCTTCACCGTCACGTCTTTATCCTGCTTGAGCGCATTGATATCCGGCACCGACATGCCGGTCGCCACGTCAATGTCGCCTTTCTCGATCATCAACCGCAGCGCCTGCGATTCGGTCATATGCCGGAAAATGACGCGCTTCATTTTGGCGTCGCCCTGCCAGTAACCGCTGACGCGGCTGATGCGCAGCACATCTTTCGCCTGCCACACATCCAGCTTGAAGGGGCCGGAACCGGCTTCATTGGTGGTCAGCCAGCCATTGCCCCAGTCGCCGTTTTTCTCGTGTTGCAGCACCGTTTTGCGATCCAGCACCGAGCCGCTGCCCAGCGTCGCCAGCGAGTAGATGATAAGCTTGGGATCGTTGGGCTTGGGCAGTTCGATCTCCACCGTGTGGGCATCTTTGGCGCGGATCATCTTCGCGACGTTATCCGCGGTAAAGCCGTACGATTTCCAGGTGGTCGCCTGCGCCATGTTCAGATGCAGCAGCCGGTTCATCGACCAGACAAAATCTTCCGCGGTCACCGGGTTGCCGGAATGGAATTTCGCGTTATCGACCAGATTGAAGGTAATGACGTTGCCGTCGTCGCTGACGCTCCAGCTTTTCGCCAGCGCGGGCAAAACGTGGCTCAGGTTGTCGGGGTCCAGTTCGACCAGCGAGTCATAGAGGTTTACGACCACCCCCACCACTTCATTGCCGGTCATGGCGGCCGGATCCAGTGACAGCATGTTGTTCATGTTCATGCCGACAATCAGTTGATCGTCAGGAGTTTTGGCTGACAGCATGGCCGGCGTGGCGGCCATACACAGTGTGCTCAACAGCAGGGTACGAAGTATTGCTCGTGCTTTCATTATTCTTCTCCAGGTGTGGAAGTATGGAAGACGACAACATTTGTTTTTTTAGTGGTTACTCGCGTACAGACCGCAAGCGCTACGCCTGACTCAGGGTATGCGCTTCAATCCAGTCAAAATTAATGTCTTCCCCCAGTCCCGGACGCTGGGGCAGATGAACGAATCCGTCGTCGTCCATCGGGTCGATGAGAGAATTCAGGTAGGCGACAGGTTCGTCGTAATCAAGGAACGGATGCAGCAGGCCGCGTTCGTACCAGCGGCAGTTTTTAATCGCCCCCACCACCGCCAGGTTCGGCGCGCCGTTGCCGTGAATTTCGCAATCCATGCCGAAGGCTTCCGCCAGATGCGCCACCTTGAGGCACGGC
>JAAIGF010296608.1_pt1 | contig 81011 bp, 74 predicted proteins | sample 6487441 | NCBI WGS metagenome assembly JAAIGF01 (sample SAMN13974129, study PRJNA590717) | phyllosphere metagenome | biome: pepper field; feature: multiple bacterial spot infested pepper fields; material: pepper leaves; isolation source: leaves from pepper fields | host: Capsicum annuum ...
CTTCGCCAGCGGTGACGACCAGGGCCGGTCCGGCCTGGAAGAACGGCGCCTCCAGCGGCAGGCGCAGCCGCCCGTCGATCAGCACACGCAGGGGCGGCCTCGATTCGGCCAGGGCCGTGAGTTCGGGGGCCAGGCCCAGTTCGGCGCCGCGCACGGTCATCCGCGCGCCGTCGGCCAGTACGCTCTGCGCGCTGCTGAGCACCACGCTGGAACGCGCGCGCAGGCGCTGTACTTCGGCACGCGCGGCGGGGCCGGCCGCGGCGGCCTACACGGGCAAGGCCGACGTCGAGTGCGATGTGCTCGTGCTGGGCGCAGGCCCCGGCGGCTACTCGGCGGCGTTCCGCGCGGCCGATCTGGGCCTGTCGGTGGTGCTGGTCGAGCGCTATGCCACGCTGGGTGGCGTGTGCCTGAACGTCGGCTGCATCCCGTCCAAGGCGTTGCTGCACACGGCGGCCGTCATCGATGAAGCCCGGGCGCAGGCCGCCCACGGCGTCACCTTCGGCGAGCCGACCATCGATCTGGACAAGCTGCGCAGCTTCAAGGATGGCGTCATCGGCAAGCTGACGGGCGGGCTGGCCGCCATGGCCAAGATGCGCAAGGTCACCGTGCTGCAGGGCGAGGGCAAGTTCGTCGGACCGAACCACCTGGCCGTCACCGGCAAGGATGGCAAGGTCGTGGCGTTTCGCAACGCCATCATCGCCGCGGGCAGCCAGTCGGTGAAGCTGCCGTTCCTGCCGGATGACGAGCGCATCGTCGATTCGACCGGCGCGCTGCAGTTGCGCGCCATCCCCAAGAAGATGCTGATCGTCGGAGGCGGCATCATCGGCCTGGAGATGGGCACCGTGTACTCGGCCCTGGGCGCACGCCTGGACGTGGTCGAGATGCTCGATGGCCTGATGCCGGGTGCGGATCGCGACCTGGTCAAGGTCTGGCAGAAGCTGAACGCCCCGCGTTTCGACAACATCCTGCTCAAGACCAAGACCGTGGCTGCCGAAGCCCGCGAGGACGGCATCTACGTCACCTTCGAAGGCGAAGGCGCGCCCAAGGAGCCGCAGCGCTACGACCTGGTGTTGCAGGCCGTGGGCCGCGCGCCCAACGGCAAGCGCATCGACGTCGACAAGGCGGGCGTGCTCGTGACCGAGCGCGGCTTCATCGACGTCGACTCGCAGATGCGCACGAATGTGCCGCACATCTTTGCCATCGGCGACGTGGTCGGCCAGCCCATGCTGGCGCACAAGGCCGTGCACGAAGGCCACGTGGCGGCGGAAGCGGCCGCAGGCGAGAAGAGCCACTTCGATGCGCGCGTGATCCCGTCGGTGGCATACACCGACCCGGAGATCGCGTGGGTCGGACTGACCGAAGACGAGGCGAAGAAGCAGGGCGTGAAGGTGAAGAAGGGCGTGATGCCCTGGAACGCCTCGGGCCGTGCCATCGCCAATGGTCGCGACGAGGGCTTCACCAAGCTGCTGTTCGATGAGGCCACCGGCCGCATCGTGGGTGGCGGCATCGTCGGCACGCACGCCGGTGACCTCATCAGCGAGGTGGCCCTGGCTATCGAGATGGGCGCGGACAGCGTGGACATCGGCAAGACCATCCACCCGCATCCGACGCTGGGCGAGTCCGTCGGACTGGCAGCCGAGGCTGCGGACGGTCACTGCACCGACCTGCCGCCGGTCAAGAAGCGCTGATCGCGCCACGGACCGCGGCAATGGCAAAGGGACGGCGCAAGCCGTCCCTTTTTTCATGGCCGACAGCCGGATCAGCCCTTGGGCGTCGCTAGACCACCCGGCACGGGCGGGCTGGCGGGGCCAGGGGGTGGCGTGCCCGCATCGTTGGCCGCCCGGGCGCGGGCCTCGCTGCCCCCGGCAGGCGTGGCGGCACCGCGGCCAGCGGGCGGCGCCGCGGCGATGGCACCTTGGGGTGCCTGCCCGGCATCCCAGGGCTTCAGGGCTTGCGGCGTGAGCATGTCCGCAGGGGCTGGCGCGCCCCGCGCAGCGCCGCGCGCCGCATCCACGCCGCCCGGAAAGCCGCTGCGCGCACCGTAGTCCTCCCAGGGCGCGACACCGCGTGGCGGCCGCTTGTAGTGGTGCGCGGTGAACGCATCGATCCCGGCGATCGCCCCGACCGCGGCGAGCGCGCTGACGGCCTTGGCCGCCGGCACGAGGCTGCGCCCGTCCGAAAGCTTGGCCACGATGCCGGCGTCCATCAGGTCACCGGCCACGCGGCCCCACATCCAGGGTGCTGCATTGCGCGCGCGCAACAGGCCGATGCCAGTGGCGATCTCGCGAATGCCGCACAGCCGCACGACGTGCGAGCTGCCCGGCCGCAAGCCGGCCGCGCGCGCCACGGCGTGCGGCGCGACCAGCTCGATCACGCCCAGGGCGATGCTGAACCAGGCCGCGCCTTGCGCCACGTGTTCGCCGGAGCGCTGCACGCGTCGGGCAGCCGTCCGTACGATGGAAGCTTTGTCCATGGGATCTCCTCAGGGCTTGAGCACGACTTTCACGCAACCATCGTCCTTGTCGCGAAAGGTCCGGTACATGTCCGGGCCTTCCTGCAGGGGCTTGGTGTGCGTGATGACGAAGGAAGGGTCGATCTGCTTGTCCACGATGCGCTTGATGAGGTCATCGGTCCAGCGCTTGACGTGGGTCTGACCCATGCGCCAGGTCAGGCCCTTGTTCATCGAGGCTCCCATCGGGATCTTGTCCACCAGGCCGCCGTACACGCCCGGAATCGACAGGATCCCGCCGGGCCGGCAGACGTAGATCATCTCGCGCAGCACGTGCGGGCGATCGGACTCCAGCATCACGGCCTGCTTGGCTCGGTCGATCATCGAGTCGATCGAGCGCATGGCATGCGCCTCCAGGCCCACGGCATCGATGCACTTCTCCGGCCCCTTGCCCTGGGTCAGCTCCTGCAGGCGCTCGAGCACGCTTTCCTCATCGAAATCGATGGTGATGGCGCCGCCTGCGCGGGCCATGGACAGGCGATCGGGCAGGTGGTCGATCATGATGACCTGGCGGGCGCCCAGCAGCACGGCCGCGCGCAAGGCCATCTGGCCGACCGGTCCGGCACCCCAGATCGCGACCGTGTCGGTGGGCTGGATGTCGCACTGCACGGCCGCCTGCCAGCCCGTGGGCAGGATGTCGCCCAGGAACAAGGCCTGTTCGTCCGGGATGTCGTCCGGCACCTGGATGTGGGTGTGGTCGGCAAAGGGCACGCGCACGTATTCGGCCTGCCCGCCGGCGTAGCCGCCCGTCAGGTGCGAGTAGCCGAAGAGGCCCGCCGTGGTGTGGCCGAACACCTTGGCGGCGACGTCGCGGTTGCGGTTGCTCTGCTCGCACGCGGCAAAGAACCCGCGCTTGCACTGTTCACATTCACCGCAGCTGATGGTGAAGGGGATGACGACGCGGTCGCCCACCTTCAGGCTGCCGGTTTCCTTGCCGGTCTCGACCACCTCGCCCATGAACTCGTGGCCCATCACGTCGCCGCACGCCATGCCGGGCATGAAGCCGCCGTACAGGTGCAGGTCCGAGCCGCAGATGGCGCAGCTGCTGACTTTCAGAATGGCGTCGCGCGGGTGCGCGATGACCGGGTCCGGGACATTGTCCCAGCGGATGTCCTGCTTGCCGTGCCAGCACAAGGCTTTCATGCGGATCTCCCAAACCGGATCTGCGCAGGGTGCGCAGTCGACCTGGGGGATCCAGGCAAGGGGCGTGCCCTGCGCCGAGCGGGCAGGGGCTGGAGCAGGCGCACGCAGTTTCTGCCGCGCTCGCGCGCATCCTGCTCATCGGCGCCGCCCGCAGGCTCAGGCGCCGCGCCGGTCAGGCCTTGGCGGCGTCGCGTGCGATTTCGTACATGCGCACGGCGCGACGTGCACGCTCGCTGTGCTCGACCACGCGCTCCGGATAGTCACGCCCCAGCACCACGCCATGTCTGGCGATCTTGGCGGCGTGCTTCCAGGGCTCGTGCAGCAGATCCGCGGGCACGCTGCGCAGCTCCGGCACGTGGCGATGGATGAAGGTGGCGTCCGCATCGAAGCGCTCGCTCTGCCGCGACGGATTGAAGACGCGAAAGTACGGTTGCGGGTCGCACCCCGTGGAGGCCGCCCACTGCCAGTTGCCGTTGTTGGCCGCCATCTCGTAGTCCATCAGGTGGCGCGCGAAGAAGGCCTCGCCACGCTGCCAGTCGATCAGCAGGTCCTTGGTCAGGAAGGAGGCGGTGACCATGCGCAGGCGGTTGTGCATGAAGCCCGTCTCCACGAGCTGGCGCATGGCCGCATCCACAATGGGGTAGCCCGTGCGGCCCTCGCACCAGGCGGCAAAGAGCGCCTCATCGTTCTCCCAGCCCAGGGATTCGTATTCCCGCTTGAACGGCCCCTGTGCGGCATGGGGGTAGTGATGCAGGATCTGGAAGAAGAAGTCGCGCCACGCGATCTCGCTGATCCATATGGTGCAGGCCTCGCGCTGCGCCGGATTGGCCTGGGCCTGCTCCTGCGCGATCGCGACCAGCCGGCGCGGCGAGATGCAGCCGAACCGGTTGTACAGCGACAGGCGCGAGGTGTTGTCCTTGCCCGGCAGGTCGCGGTCGGCATCGTAGTGGGCGATGCCCTCGTCCAGGAAGCGCGTGAGCAGGGCTTCCGCGCCCGCCGCGCCCGGCATGATGCGCAGTTCGTCCAGGTCCGATGTCGCAAAGCCCAGCTTGGCCAGGGCAGGCACGCCCTGCGCGGCATCGCGCACCACGCGCTCGCCCAGCGCCTGCAGCGGCGGCTCGGCCAGCGCCGTGGCTTCGCCCACCGGGTGGGCCTTCAACCGCTCGAACCACGTCCGCCGATAGGGGGTGAAGACGGTGTAGGGCTTGCCCTGCTGGGTCAGGACCTCGTCGCGCGCGAAGACCGTCGCATCCTTCAGGGTCTCGAAGGCGATGCCGTCACGGCTCAAGGCCTCGCGCACGGCGTCATCGCGCCGCACGGCCGCAGGTTCGTAGTCTTCGTTGCAGACCACGACGTCGACCTGCAGCGCGCGCGCCAGGGCCGGGATCTCGCGCAACGGGTCGCCATGGGCCACGTGCAGACCGCCGCCCACGTCGGCCAGGGCAGCGTGCAGGCCCTGCACCGTGCGGTGGATGAAGTCCACGCGCCGATCCGTGCGCGGCAGCTCGTCCAGGATGGTGGTGTCGAACACGAACGCCGCGTGCACGCGGTCGGCCGTCGCCAGCGCATGCTGCAGTCCGGTGTTGTCCGCCAGGCGCAGGTCGCGCCGAAACCAGAAGAGGGCGCTGCGCCCCATCACGTCGCGTCCGGCAGGGCCCGCGGGCGCACCGTGACGGCCTGCGCGGCGCGCTGGGCCTTGGCGCGCGCGCTGTCCACGTCGCCATCGACGGCCAGCGCCACGCCCAGGCGGCGCTTCACGAAGCTGCGCGGCTTGCCGAAGAGCCGCACTTCCGTGCCAGGCTCGCTCAGCGCCGTGGCCACGCCCTCGAACGTGACCGCTTCGGTGTCCACGCCGCCATAGATGACGGCGCTCGCACCCGGCTCGCGCATGCGGGTGTCCACCGGCAGGCCCAGCAGCGCGCGCGCATGCAGGGCGAACTCGCTCTGCGCCTGGGTGACGAGAGTGACGAGCCCGGTGTCGTGCGGGCGCGGGCTGACTTCCGAGAACCAGACCTGGTCGCCCGCGACGAACAGCTCGACGCCGAACACGCCCAGCCCGCCCAGGTTGCCGGTCACCTTGGCCGAGACTTCGCGCGCGCGGGCCAGCGCCTTGGTGCTCATGCGCTGGGGCTGCCAGCTTTCCACATAGTCGCCATCCACCTGACGATGGCCGATCGGATCGCAGAAATGCGTGCTCACGCTGCCATCCGCGCCCACGGCTCGCACGGTGAGCAGGGTGATCTCGTATTCGAAGTCGATGAAGCCTTCCACGATGACGCGGCCCGCACCCGTGCGGCCACCCTCCTGCGCGTAGCGCCAGGCAGTGGCGATGTCGTCCTCGCTGCGCAGCACCGACTGGCCCTTGCCCGACGAGGACATGACCGGCTTGACCAGACACGGAAAGCCGATGCCTTCGTGGATGGCCGCCCGCAGCTCGGCCTCGGTATCGGCAAAGCGATAGGGCGAGGTCGGCAGGCCCAGCGTTTCGGCGGCCAGGCGCCGGATCCCCTCGCGATCCATGGTCAGACGGGCTGCGCGCGCCGTCGGCGTGACCCGCACCTTGCCCTCGGCCTCCAGGTCGACCAGCGCCTCGGTGGCGATGGCCTCGATCTCGGGCACCACGACATGAGGCGCTTCCGCCTCGATGAGGGCGCGCAGGGCCACCGGATCCGTCATGTCGATGACGTGGGCGCGATGGGCCACCTGATGCGCCGGCGCGTTGGCGTAGCGGTCCACGGCGATGACTTCCACGCCCAGCCGCTGCAGGGCGATGACGACCTCCTTGCCGAGCTCGCCGGAGCCAAGGAGCATGACGCGCAGGGCGCCGGGCAGAAGCGGGGTGCCCAGGGCGGGCAGGGAGGGAGCGCTCATGGCGATTCCAGGCGGGAAGGGAGAAAGACCGCTATGGTAGCCCGACCGGGCGCTTGCGGGACGCCGGTACGCGGCATAAGCTAGGCCTGTAAAGACTACAGGGCCAGGCCATGACCGCGTTGTCGATCGGCGCCTTGAGCGCCGCCAGTGGCGTCAATCTCGAAACCATCCGCTACTACGAGCGTACCGGTCTGCTGCCGGCACCCGCCCGGGGGGCCAATGGCTATCGGCGCTACGAGCCCGCGGCCGTGCAGCGTCTGCGCTTCATCCGCCGCGGGCGCGAGCTGGGGTTTTCGCTGGATGAAATCCGCACCCTGCTGCAACTGGCCGACCATCCCAGCCAGACATGCGTGCAGGCCGACGCCCTGAGCCGGCGCCACCTGGCCGATGTCGAGGCGCGCATCCGCGACCTGACGGCCGTGCGCGACGTGCTGGTGCGTCTGGCGGACTGCCATAGTGAAGATGCCGAGCATTGCCGGCTGCTCGAGGCCCTGGACTCGCGCGAGTGTGATGCGCCGGGCTGCCGGATCCCTGCCGATCCGCAGCCCGCCACGTCCTAGCGGCGCAGTTCCAGGATCTCGAACTCCGCATGGCCAGGCTTGGGAAACTCCAGGCGCATGCGCTCGGCGGACACCGGGATCAGATAGCCGGCCTGGTTGCGATCGCGCTTGTCGCCATAGCGCGGAATCGCCTTCTCGTTGCCCAGCGCCTGCGCGCCCGCATAGCCCAGGCGGGTTTCGCCCAGGTCATAGAACGTGCCGCCCGTGCGCTGCGAACCGGTCAGCTTCTCGAGCCGAAGGCCGGCACCGTCATCGCTGATCCGGCAGCGGAAGTCACCATAGATGATGAGCGGCAGCTGCGCGTCGCGAAACATCTGGATGGAGCGGCAGCGCCAGTTGCCCGCCATATCGGCGGGCGCCAGGTCGATGGCCGAGCCCGCGAGGATCGCCTTGAGCTCGTCGACATCCCACTTGCTGCCATGGCGGTTCACATACGCCAGGATGTCGCGCCGCACCGGGTCGTAGATCGACAGGCGGTCGCGGTCCGCACTGGTCAGCATGTCGGGGAAGGGCCCATCGGCGCGGGCGCCTGCCGCCATAAGCAGCGACGCGCCCAGGAACACGGCGGCGGACCAGGTGCGGCGTCCTGGCCGGCCGAGCTTTGCATACACGCCAGACATCACGATGGCGACTCCACGGATAAGGAGCCGCCATCGTCGCACGCAAGCCGCGCGTGCGCTGTGTGCAGACGTGTCCGAGCCGTCAGGCGCTGCGGCGCAGCGGTTCGGGCAGGGGTTCCACCACGATCACCGGCACGGGTTCGACCTGCGCCTCGTCCCAGGGCGCCACGTCCACAATCCGGCCCGTGTCGTCGTGCGTCACCACCACGCAGCGCAGATGATCGCCGATGGGCCACAGGGCGGGGGACAGCCTGGGTGCGCCGGTATCGGCGTACAAGGCCTCGGTCTCGGCGAAGTCGCGCTGCCGGATCCAGTGATGGAAGCCGCAGATGATCATCCAGCTCACGAGCAGAGCGGCCATGCCCGCCACCACGGCGACGTAGACGATGAGCTCGGCCAGCTCGGCGGCCGTGCCGCCCACGGTCACCAGCGAGTGGTGGATGTACAGGGCGAACAACACCCACATGCCGGTGATCAGCGCCGGGCGCAGGACCCGGTACCAGGTGGCGTAGGCGAGCCCGTCGGTGCGCCCGTGGCGGTCCAGCAAATCGCGTATCGACGCGGCACTCGCGTCAATGATCAGGTGTTTCATGGCGAACTCCTCGGTCAGGACTGACCCAGCGTGCACGGCCGGGCGTGCGGCCCAGCAGGACCTGGGGCAGGGCGATCACCGTGGTGATCATGCCCAGCACCCAGAAGGCGACCGGATACCAGACGGTATCCGTGAAGTAACGGAAAATGCGGTAGTCGTAGCGACGGTCGATGAGCACGCCCACCAACAGTTGCGCGAGGCAGGTCAGAAACAGCAGCGTGCCGTGCCAGCGCGGCACGATGTCGTAGCGCCAGCCCTCGGGCAGCGTGACGACCAGGCCGATCAGGGCGAGGATGACCAGGAACATGAGGCTGTAGGCCCACACCACGCTCAACCAGAACTCGGCCAGGATCGGCCACATCATGGCCTGGCGCGGGTGCAGCAGCTGAGGCAGGTAGCTGGTGGCCACCTGCAGCCCGCCGCGGGCCCAGCGCAGGCGCTGGCGGAACAGACCCTTGAACGTCTCCGGCATCAGGATCCAGGTCAGCGCACGCGGTTCGTAGCGCAGCAGCCAGCCCGAGATCTGCAGGCGCCAGCTGATGTCGATGTCCTCGGTCAGCATGTCCGCACGCCAGTAGCGCACGTCCTCGAGCGCCTCGCGCCGGAACATGGCCATCACGCCCGAGACGGTCATCAGGCGCCCGTACAGCTGCTGCGTGCGCTTGATGAGCCCGACGATGGACGAGAACTCGCCCACCTGCATGCGCCCGAGCATGGTCGAACGATTGCGGATGCGCGGGTTGCCGGTGACGGCCCCCACGCGCCGGTCGTTGAGCAGCTGGGCCAGCATGTAGGTGATGCTGTCGCGATCGGGCAGGGAATCCCCGTCGATGCACAGCAGGAATTCGGCGTCGGTGAGCTGGGCCGCGGTGTTCAGCCCGATCGCCTTGCCCTCGTTGCGATGCTGGTGCACCACCAGCATGTCCGGGTACTTCTCGGTGAGCGAATTCAGGAGTTCGCCCGTCTCGTCGCGGCTGCCATCGTTCACCGCGATCACCTGGTAGTGCGGATAGCGCATCGTGTGCAGATGCGCGATCACCTCGCGTACGTTGTCGCCCTCGTTGTAGCAGGGCACGACGATGCCCACGCGCGGCTCGCGCGGCAGCTGCGTGTCGTGCAGCTGGCGCCCTTGCTCGAACAGGAAGTAGTGCAGCAGGCCCCCGATGATCCAGAGATAGGACATGAAGAAGGGGTAATAGAAAACAAAGCTCGTGATGCCGAAATGCACGTCGGGCTGCATGGTGGTTCCTGTGTGCTATCGGGTCAGTCTTGCGCGGCCTGGAGCACGCGTTCACGCGAGGTGCGCTGCTCCGGTGTCATGCGGCGTACCTGAAGGGTGGAGGTCAGCGACATCGCTTCGCGCAGCACCTCCACGTCGGGGTGGTTGCGGATGAAGTCATCCGGGTAGTAACCGTAGTGGCGCGCGCCGGCACCGCGCAGCGTCTGCATCTCGCTCAGCAGCTCCGTGGCGGGGATCGGCTGGGACGTGCGCCAGTCCACGCTCTGCAGCTCGAAGATCGTGCGTTCCAGGCCGCCTGCCGCGCGCACCTTGCCGACCAGGTCACGCAGCCAGGGACCCGGCTTGGGGGCCTGCTCCATGCGCGGCATGGCCATCAGCGCGACGTAGTCGTAGTTGGCGAGGAAGTCCGGCAGGTTCTGCGAGAAGTCCTTCTCGGTGGAGGGATCCATCACCGGCAACGCATACAGGTTGCGGGCGCGGCGCATGACTTCGCCGCGCTGGTAGCTTTCGACCGTGCGTGTGATCTCCTGGGTGAAATCGATCAGAAAGCGCGTCTTGCCGCGCACCCACGCCGCGTGATACGCGGGGTCGGCCCGGATGGCCGCCACGTCGGCCGGCAGGCCCCAGCTTGCGTAGGTGGCCAGCGCCTGCGGGCTTGCGTCCTCGGTGTCGTCCAGGACGGCATCGTCATGGAACAGCAGGCCCTCGAACCACGAGGACTTCGCCAGGTCCTCATAGATGTCGTCGATCACCTGGCGCACCTCCGGATCGAAGGGCGACAGTCGCGTGGGGCTGGCCATGCCGGCTTCGCCGGGCGCCCGGGTGGCCGACTGCACGACGCGGCCGCTCACCGGGTGGCTCGAGGGCAGGGTGAAGGTCAGGACCGGCATCCAGGCATACACGCTGACGTTGGCCCGTGTGCGCAACTGCCAGGCGACGCGGTTGAAGAGGTCGGCGCGCATCGGCATGTGGCGGTTGGGGAAGTACACCGAGGTGATGTCGCCCGTGCCGGTCGGATCGGCAAATGCCTGCAGATACACGGTGCTGGGCTGCAGATCCTTCATGCGGTCGATCAGGCGCGACAGGTTGCGCTCCTGCTGCTCGGGGTCCGGGTCATAGATGTAGTCCAGGTCCACCTGCACGATGCGCTGCACGGGGACGGGGCGCACCGCCTGCCACGTCGGCTGGCGGATGAGGGCATCCAGTCGCCCGACCGAAGTCTGGTAATCGACGAGCGACCGGCGGATCTGCGACAGCGGCACATCCGGCGTGTTCGGGCCGGTGCGCAGGGTCAGCATGATGTTCATGCCCAGGGACGCCGCCACGGCGTCCGAGTCCCGGTTCTGGGCGCCGTAGGGCCAGGCGATCGCGCGCACCGGCTTGCCGGTGTTGGCCTGGATCAGTTGCTGGCTGAGCGCGAGGTCGGCCATCAGGCGGGCCTGGAATTCCGCGTCGGTCTCGTAGCGCTTGGCATCGGCCAGGTACATGCGCGTGGCCGCGGCGGGGCGCTCGTTGCCCTGGGGATTGGACAGGATGCCCTGGTGCAGCGCGTGGCTGTGGGAGATGAATTCCACCAGGTTGGACTGCGCCATCTCGCGCACCTGGTCCCAGTTCAGGAACGTATCGCGGGGGACGGACTCCTTGGGGCTGATCGGGATGCGCTGGCCCGCCGGCGTCTCGACCCAGCTCGTCACCAGCGCAAAGACCGCCGGGTAGTTGAAGCGCTTGAGCAGCGGGAACACCTTGGTGTAATGGCTGGACAAACCATCATCGAAGGTCAGCAGGATGGCGCGCGGCGGCAGGCGCGGGCCGCCGTTGCGGGCCGCGACGATCTGGTCCAGGCTCACGGGATGGTAGTCCTGCGTGCGCAGCCATTCGAACATGTCCACCAGTGCCCGGGTATCCATGGCAAAGGCGTCGGGGTGATCCTTGAACGACGCACGCAGGCCATCGCGCACATCATGCAGACAGAGCACGCGAAAGGTCATGCCGTCATCGGGATCGGGCGGTAGGGAAGGGTCAAGGCCGGCCAGGGAGGCTGCTGAAGCGGCAGCGCAGGCCATCGTCAGCAGAAGGCCGGCGAACACACGAGCAAGGAATTCCATGGCGTCAGAAAGGCAGGTTGAGGCTGAAGTAGGCAGAAGCGCGGTTTTCCGGGCTGCCGTCGTAACTGCGGCGCCCGTAACCCACGCCATAGGTGATGTTGGTGCGTCGCGCGAGGTCCCACGACTGTTCCAGTCGGACTTCCCAGAGCGGTTCGGTCGAGAACCCGGCCTGCTTGTAGGCGCCGACCGTGCCATAGACACGCTGCCGGAAGACGCGCTGGCCATCTCGCCACGGCCGCCATTCATACATGATCGTGGTCTGGGCGGTGGTGTCGTGACTCGGGCTGAAGTAGTCGGTTTCGGTCAGGCGGTTGCGCGAACCGCTCAGGGTCAGGAAGCCGGACACGCCGTGGCGGGGCGAGTCGTAGAGCGACTGAAAGCCGGTGAGGGCCAGCGACTGACGCAGGTTGCCGTCGCTGTAATCGTCGCGCCGGTACGTCGCATCGAAGTAGCGCCGCGCGCTGGGCTGATAGCGCACGCCTGTGGCCGCCGTCCAGCCATGCACACCGTTCCAGTAGGCGCGCCAGGGCAGCTCGTTGCTGTCGCTGTCGGCGAGCAGCGTGATGCGCCATGCGTCGGCCGGGTACAGGCGGACTTCGCCGGTGACCCCCGTGCGGTTGCTGCCCATGCCGATCGAGCGATGGATCTCGGCACTGGCTTCGACGCTGTCGCGCCGGTATTCCACGCCGGCACCGTTGCGCACGCGCGAGCGGCGCTGGTCCTCGATGCCCGCCTTGCCGGCGAACTGGTGAAAGAACACGCGGTAGTTGTCGGCCAGGGGCGCGGTGTACACCTTGGTGTCGATCGATGCCTCCTTGCCGGCCGCCACGCTGCCATCGCTCGGGCCGCGCGAGGCCGCGGCCTCGACGATCAGCACGGGCGAGTCGTAGACCTCCACGTCGCGCCGCAGGTTGCGCACGGCGCCCGACTCGGGCAGACGCTCGCTCAGGCCGGCACTGATCTCGCGGGCCGTGCGCACGTCGCGCAGCGTCAGCGAGGCGCGGGCGAGGCCCAGCAAGGCTTCGGTATCGCCCGGCTGCTCCTGCACCGCCAGTTCGAAGGCGTCGCGCGCCGCGCGCGGCCGGCCATCGCCCATGCGCGCGTCGGCGGCGGCGTTGCGCAGCCCGGTGCTGAAGGGCGCATCGTGTTGCAGGGTGTCGATCGCCACCAGGCCTTGCGCGGTGTTGCCGGTGTACAGCAGGTATTGCGCTTTCATGCGCGCGGCGCGTTCGTAGTCAGCGTTCGGCGTCTCGGCCACGGGCGCGTTTTCCACGAGCGGGGGCGACGCCTTGGTCACGCGCTCCAGGTTCACCAGCGCGTCTTCGGGTCGGCCGCGGTCCAGGTAGGCGTAGAACAGGCGCTCGCGCACGGCGACCTCGTCCACGTCGCCGGGTCCGGCGGTGCGCAGCGCCGTTTCATAGGCCGCGATGGCGGGGTCCAGGCGCTCCTGGAACTCGTACGCATCGCCTGCCGCGATCAGCACATAGGGCGGATAGCCATCCAGGGGCTTGTTCATGCCCTCGAACAGCGTGATCGCCGACTGGGCACGGCCACCCAGGGCCAGGCCGAAGATCATGTCGTGCGTGACCGCGCGCCGCAGGGGGGCGAACTCGCCCGAGTCCGGCAGTTCGTCGAGCAGGCGCCAGCCATCGCTCAGCGCGGTATTCAGGCGCTGCGTGCGGGTGCGCGCGGTGCTTTCCCGCATTTCGTCCTGGGCAAAGCGCAACTGCTGCGCCAGCGCCGCGTGGCGCAACTGCGCAAGTTCGAGCGGAGAGAACGCATCGGGTTGACGGCGCGCGATCTCCAGCGCGAGACCGGAGGCGCCCGTGCTTCGGGCGGACTCGACGTCGTCCCGGATGGCGTCACGGGTCTGCGCGTATCCCGGTGCGCTCGCTCCGAGCCCTGCGCACAGAATGGCGACCGGCAAGGTGCGGCGCAAAGTGAAATGTCGGGACATGGTCCAGCCTTGATGGCAAATCGAAAGGAAAAACGCGTACCGCATGGTAGGCAGCGCAGGCCGTGGCTACAACGCGACGGATGGACTACGCCGGACGGCGGTAGCCGCGGTATAGTTCGGTCAGATCTTCCAGGCGCGCTCGCTGCCGCAACTCATGTCCCGCAATTCGCAACCGCCGTGGTGGAAAGCCGGCGCAGGCTGGAGCCTCGCCGCGCTGGCGCTCGTCCTGATGGCCGGGGGTGTAATCCCTCTGGCCGCCCACCTGGGCGACGCGCCCCTGCTGTCGGCGATGGCGGACAACGCTGGTTACGTGTATCTGGCAGCATTCATGATGGTTCTGGTCGGCTGGGGCGACAGCTTGTTGCTGTATCGGCAGGGCCGCCACCGGCACGACCGCGGGGCCTAATCCGCCACTGACTACACCATCATGGGGATGCCAAACCACGCTCGCTTCCCCTAATGTGTCCGGGTGACCAATCGCCGAACGTGACGCATTTGCGTCATGCGGCAAGTGCATCCGGAGCTCGACCCCAACATGTTCGCCGCGGCCTTGATGGACCCTCAGCCGTTGCTGCGCCTGGGTCTTGCCCGCATCCTGGCTGGCATCAGCAGCATCGGTGAGATCCACACCTATGACCCTGATGCCCTGGAGCCCCCCGAGGGGTCGCCGCTGCCCGTCGATATCCTGCTCATCGGCATGAACGACGGGGCGCCTGCCGAGCAGGCCCTGTTCGAGCACATGGTGAGCCTCACCGCGCCCCGCCACATCCTGCTGCTGACCGACGCCGTGCGCATGCCCCCCGTCTGGCACCCGGCCGTGGCAGGGCGCATCCGTCGATCCGCGCCCTCCGACCTGGTCGAGGCCGCCGTCAAGCTGATCCTGGCGGGCGGGCGCTGCTTTCCCGGCGTCGCGGGCATCCTGGACGATGACGTCGGCGAGGTGGCCGCCGCCCCCGTCGTCAACCTGGGACGGGGTCTGCTGCCAAGCGAGGACGTCGTCACCCAGGGCGCGCGCGACCTGCGCATCACGCCACGCCAGTTCGAGATCCTGGTGCTGCGTGCGCACGGCATGTCGCTGAAGGCCGTTGGCCGGGCGCTGGGGATCTCCGAGGCCACGGTCAAGGCGCATGCCTCGGGCATGTATCGCCGCCTGGACGTGGCCAACTGCCAGCAGGCGATCCGCCTGGCCGCACGCCGTGGCGTGGCGTTGCTGCCGAGCGCCGAAGCGGGCGCGCTCAGCCGCGACTGAACCCCGAGCGCCGCGGCCGCGGCGGCCGGGCGCGACACCCCTCAGTTGAGACTGGCCGTCACCAGGGCCTGGGCCAGCCGTTGCGCACAGGCCAGGGCCAGGTCGCCGTCGTCGGCCTCGACCATCAGGCGCAGCTTGGGCTCCGTGCCCGAGGGCCGCACCAGATACCGTCCCTGGCTGCCCAGGCGCCGCTCGATGTCCGAGCAGGCCTGCGCAAAGCCGACATGCGTCTGCCAGCCCTGCGAGCTGGACAGCGGGACGTCCAGGTGGCATTGCGGGTACAAATGCAGGGCGCCCACCCAGTCGGACAGGGTCTGGCCCGCACGCTGCAGCGCGGCCAGCACCTGCAGCGCGGCCACGGTGCCGTCCCCGGTGGTGTGGCGATCCAGGCACAGCAGATGGCCCGAGGTCTCGCCGCCGAACTGCCAGCCGCGCTCGTGCAGGCGTTCCAGCACGAAGCGATCGCCAACGGCTGCCCGATCAAAGGCGATGCCGTCCTGGTTGAGCTGGCGCTCGAGCGCGAGATTGGACAGCTGCGTCCCCACGACGCCCGGCACGGGCCCGCGCTGGGCCCGGTCGCGCACGATGGCATACAGCAACTCGTCGCCGTTGAAGACCCGGCCCGTGCTGTCGACCATGAGGACCCGGTCGGCGTCGCCATCCAGGGCGATGCCAATGTCCGCGCCGTGGCCGCGCACCGCATCGACCAGAGCCTGCGGGTGCATGACCCCTGCGCGCTGGTTGATGTTGAAGCCGTCCGGCTCGCAGCAGATCGCCGTCACGCGCGCGCCCAGTTCGCGCAGCACCTCGGGCGCGGTCTGGTGCGCCGCGCCGTGGCCCGCGTCGATCACGATGTGCATGCCCAGGAAGTCGGTGCGGGTCGGCACCGTGCTCTTGCAGAACTCGATGTAGCGGCCGCTCGCGTCATCCAGCCGCTGCACGCGACCCAGCTGATGCGAGGCCACGCAGCCGGGCGGCACCCGCATGCCCGCGTCGATCTCGTCCTGGACCGCATCCGGCAGCTTGGTGCCGCGCGCGGAAAAGAACTTGATGCCGTTGTCGGGAAACGGATTGTGCGAGGCGCTGATGACCACGCCGGCCTGCAGGCGCTGCGCGCGCACCAGATACGCCACGGCGGGGGTGGGCAAGGTGCCGCCCAGGATGACGTCCACGCCCGCTGCGGTGAGGCCGGCCTGCAGTGCGCCCTCCAGCATGTCAGCCGAGACGCGCGTGTCCCGGCCGATGAGCACGCGGGCCCGCGCACCCGCCGCCTGGCTGCCGGCGCGCGTGAGCACGCGTCCGGCCGAATAGCCCAGGTGCAGCGCGAAGGCCGCATTCATGCGGGTGCCACCGACCGTGCCGCGCACGCCATCGGTACCGAAGATAGAGCCTGAGGCCATGACGTTCCCAATCAAGACAAGCAGAAGAATCAGAAGGGCAGCTGAAGCCGCGGTGCGACCCGGCGCCACTCGCGCCGGAACGTGGTCTGGATGCGGTCCAGCGCCTGGGGGGAATCGGCGGCAAAGCGAAACAGCAGGCCGTCCGTGTCATCGGCGCTGCGTGCCACGCAAAATCCGTCGGCGTAGTCCGCGCGCCAGGCGTTTACATCCAGGTCCTGGCGTGCGCCCGTGAAGGCCGACCGTTCCGCCAGGGCGCGCAGCAGATCGCGCGGATCGGTGTTGCCGGTACCGGCCAGCCATTCCGGCGTCGCAAAGGAGCGCGGCAGCGCCCCCAGGACCGTGGCCGGGTCGTTGCCGCGCGACGCGATGTCGAGCAGCCGGGCGGCGGCATAGAAGCCATCGGCCGTGCCATACCAGCGATCGGCGAAGAACAGATGCCCGCTCGCATCGCCCGCGAGCAGCGCGCCATGCGCCTGCATGCGCTCACGCATCCCCGCGCGCCCGGGCGTGGTGGGAATAGCCAGGCCGCCTGCATCGTGCACGGCCTGCGCGACCCGCCGGCTGCCCGTGGCGTCGAACAGGACGCGCGCACCGGCATGGGTCTCCAGCAGGTCTCGGGCGACCAGGATCATCTGCTGCTCCGCGCCGATGACGGTGTCGTCGCGCGTGAGGATGGTCACGCGCCGGCCGGCCGCGTCGAACGCCAGGCCCAGGTCCACCTCGGCATAGCGCAGGCAATAGCGCAGGTCCTGCAGATAGCGCGTGTCGCTGGGCTCGGGCGGATGGTGCGGGAAGGCATCGTCGGGCTCGCAGAAGAGTTCGGTGACCTCACAGCCCAGCGCACGGAAGAGGGCCGGTGCGGTCAGGCCTGCCGTGCCGTTGCCGGCATCGATGGCCACCCGCAGGCCGGTCAGCGACGGAATCTCGCACAGCAGGCGCGCGATGTAGCAGTCGCGCAAGGCAACGGGCGCATAGCCGCCGGGCCTGGGGTCCGACGCCGGCGCCGCGCCCAGCCGCTCGCGCAGCGCCGTCCACTGCAGGGCATCCAGCGGGCTGCCGTCATGCGCGATCTCGATCGCGTCGCCCAGCGCGGCGTCGCGTCCGGCGCCGACATACACGGTCACGGGGCAGTCGAGCAGGTGGCCGCCAAAGTGCAGCACGGGCTCGCTGCACAGGCCGGCGTCGTACACCTTGATGCCGGCGGCGCGCGCGCCGGCCTGCAGCGCCGCGCTCAGCGAGACACTGGACATGCGCATGTCGCGCCCGACCATGATCGCCGTTTCGGCCTGCGCGCTGACCCACTGCCCGAGTGCCTTGCCCAGGTCGTGGGCGAACGCCGCATCCAGCTCGCCCGGGCCCGCACCGCGCACGCCAAGCGGGCTGAAGCGCGGCGCGCTGGTGCGCGCGATCGCAGACTTGAGGGTTGTATGCATGGGCCACCCGAGATGCTGTGCGGCCCTGTCTGGCGGGCCCGATCTGCCGCGTCCCGATGACGCGGCATGGGCGTCATTGCACAGGCGCAAGCCGCGCGGAACCATTCGTCGTACGGCTTAGGCCGGTCGTTGGTCGACCATTCGCGCGCGGCAGACGGTCTAGTCCTTGCCCACCGGTAAAAAAAACGGCCCCGTCAGGGGCCGCGTGATGCGGATGGCAGATACGGCGATGGTGCGCGGCATCAGTCAAAGTACACCCCGCGCTGGCGCGCCGCGTAGACCGCTTCGCCCTTGCTGTTGACGCGCAGACGCTGATACAGCGTCGAGGCGTGCGCCTTGGCGGTCGCCGTGGAAATGTTGAGCATGCGGCTGACCGTCTTGATCGGATAGCCGCGGGCGAGCAGCGCCAGCACTTCGTACTGGCGCGGCGTCACGTTGAGCAACTGCGCGCCGGCAACGGCGTCCGGCGTATTGCGGCCCACGCCCTCGAGCGGCGGCGCCGGCGCGGGTTCGGGCGCGAGCACCGGCGGTGCGGCGGGTGCCGGTGCCGCAGTCGGGGCTGACGCCGCGGGCGGGCGGCGCGGCAGGTCCAGGGGCAGGGCGGTGACGAGCGGCGCCGCAGCGCGTGCCGCGGAAGCGCGCGAGGCGGGCAGCGGGGGGTGGTTCAACATGTGTTCACGCGCAATGCCCAGGCGAATGGCGGCTTCCACCACCTCGACCGGGGCCGTGCGCGAAATACAGCCGTAGACGCTGGCGCAGGATTGGCCGTGCGGTGGCTGCCAGGCGGTGGTCGGCTCGGACAACAGCAGCGTGCGGCGCGGATTCAGGATGCGTTCGACATCAGCCAGCGTGCGCCACCCGTCGTCGGGCTCGGCGGCCATGCCGAGGATGACCAGTTCGACTTCGCATTCCAGATACGCGAATTCGCTGATCGAACGGGCATCCAATGCCAGCACGTCCCAGGATTCGGCCATGGCGCCAAGCAATTGATGAAGCCCGAGGCGTATCAGCGGATGGGCTTCAACGAGTACGACTTTGGTCATGCGCCTCCCTACGCCGCGAATCGCGGACAGCTTTTTATTGGTGCTGGAGGCCAGATCGTCGGGGGACGTAAACCCTGCGTGTCCTACGCCCCGATGCGGTCGATGCAGCCACCGATTGTGAATCACATACCGTTACATGACGCGTGAAAATTGGCTCAACAGTACCGGCATCCTAGCTCGACAATTCGCTGAAAGGCGCATGGTTGCTGGATTTCGGTGTGGTCATGATATGTCAACAGCGGCACGGCGCAACTTCTGCCGCGAACAATAATATGGTCTAGGCGCAAGTGGATTAATTCATCCGTTTGCATGAAATACCCCTCCACTTGACGGGGTTGCGCTTGACCCCGTAGCGACTCCAGGGCTTTCACTGCAGCATTGCCATCGCAGGAGGAAGTCATGAAAACGTGTTGCAGTCAGGCCCCTGTGCTCGTCGGGAAGACCGGGAACGGCAACGCTGCGGCGCCCGATGCCTGCGTCGGTCATCCGGCAGTGCGCCCCCGGGGCGATGTGCAGGCGCATGCGCACGTATCCCGTCAAGACGCTGGCCACGCTCACGGCCATGTGCATGCGCACGACCACGAGCATCTGCACGCGCACGATCATGACCACGCGCACGCCGCCAGCGACCACGCCGGCTGCGCGTCCGATCCTGCAATACAGCACGAATGGGACCGCCGCGCGCGCGAGGCGGGCACGGGCCCGTTGCACCCGGCACCAGGCACCGAGCGGGCCGTCGTGCACGTCGAGCAGATGGATTGTCCGACCGAGGCGAGGCTCATCACGGCCAAGCTCGACGGCATGGCCGGGATTCAGCACCTGGCTTTCAACTTCGTGCAACGCACGGTCACACTGGATTACCGGCCCGGTTCGCTCGAGGTTGCCCTGAAGGCAATTTCCGGGCTGGGATTCACGCCCCGGCGGGTTGATTTGCCGAATGCGGCCAGGCCGGCGGCCGTGAGTGGCTGGCAAGGCGCGTGGCGGCTTGCGGTGGCAGGTGCATTGGCCCTGGGCGCGGAGTTCGCGCACGCGGCGGGCGCCCCGCAGATCTGGCCGCTGCTGCTGGCGCTGCTGGCCGTCACGCTGGCGGGTGCCCAGGTCTATCGCAAAGGATGGACGGCCGTGCGGCATGGCGATCTGAACATCAACGCGCTCATGAGCATTGCCGTCACGGGGGCCGTGCTGATTGGTCACTGGCCGGAAGCCGCCATGGTGATGGTGCTGTTTGCCATCGCCGAAAAGGTGGAGGGCGCCTCGTTGGGCCGGGCCCGCAGGGCGATCGAGGCGCTGCTGACGCTGGCGCCGGCGCAGGCCACCGTGCGCGCGTCCGACGGTGCCTGGCATACGCTCGACGTGGCCCGGGTGGCACTTGGGAGCCGGGTGCGCGTGCGTCCGGGCGAGCGCATCGCGCTGGACGGGCGGGTGCTGACCGGCCATTCCACCGTGGACCAGGCGCCGATCACGGGCGAAAGCCTGCCCGTGGACAAGGCGCCCGGCGACCTGGTCCACGCCGGCACCATCAACCAGGCCGGCGAACTCGAATTCGAGGCCACCGCGGCTGCCTCCGACAGCCTGCTTGCACGCATCATCCGCGTGGTGGAGTCGGCGCAGGCATCACGCGCGCCCACCCAGCGCTTCGTCGATGCGTTCTCGCGCGTTTACACCCCGGCGGTCATCGCGCTGGCGGCGATCGTGGCGGTGTTGCCGCCCTTGCTGGGTGCGGGGGACTTCCTGTCCTGGGCGTATCGCGCCCTGGTCCTGCTGGTGGTTGCCTGCCCCTGCGCACTGGTGATCTCGACGCCGGTCACGGTGGTGAGCGGGCTTGCCGCGGCGGCGCGGCAAGGCATTCTGATCAAGGGTGGCGTCCACCTGGAGCAAGGCCGCCACCTGACCTGGCTCGCCCTGGACAAGACCGGCACCGTCACGCAGGGCCGCCCGGTGCAGACGGGCCTGGTCGTGCTCAACGGGCAGCCAGAGGCGCAGCTGCAGGCGCTGGCTGGCGCCCTGGCTGCCCGCTCCGACCACCCGGTGTCGCGCGCCATCGCGGTGACGGCACGCGGCAACGGCCTCGCGCTGGACCACGTGACGGACTTCCTGGCGCTGCCGGGCCAAGGCGTGCAGGCGCAGGTGCACGGCGTCGTCCACCGGCTGGGCAATCGGCGCTTGGTCGCGGCCATGGGATGCCTCACCCCGGCCCTGGGCCAGCGGATCGACGCGCTGGAAGAGGCTGGTCAGACGGCCGTGGTGCTGATGACGCCGGATGCGGCGATTGCCATCTTCACCGTCGCCGACAGCCTCAAGCCCGGCAGCCGCGCCGCCATCGACGCGCTGCATGCGCGTGGCGTGCGTACGGTGATGCTCAGCGGCGACAACGTGCACGCCGTGCGCGCGGCAGCGCAGCAGGCGGGCATCGACGACGCCCGCGGGGACCTGCTGCCCGAGGACAAGCTTGCGGCCGTGCAGGCGCTCAGCCGACAGGGCGCCGTCGTGGGCATGGTGGGCGACGGCATCAACGATGCCCCCGCGCTCGCGCGTGCGGACATCGGCTTTGCCATGGGTGCGATGGGCACCGACACGGCGATCGAGACCGCCGATGTCGCGATCATGGACGATGACCTGGGCAAGATCGCGCGCTTCATCGACCTGTCCCGGCGCACGATGGTGATCCTGCGCCAGAACATCGCGCTGGCGATCGGCATCAAGGCGGTCTTCCTGGCGCTGACCGTGACCGGCCACGCCACCTTGTGGATGGCGGTGTTCGCCGATGTCGGGGTCAGTCTGCTGGTCGTGGCCAACGGCCTGCGCACCTTGCGCGCCTGATCCGGCGGCTTACGCCTCGGGGTCGTCGTCCAGCAGGTGCCCGGCGCGCGACACGCCCACGGCGCCCGCGCGGTGGTACTGCATGACGGTGGCCACGCTCGCGTGGCCCGTCATGGCCATGACCTCGGCCAGCGGCACGCCCTGGCGGCCGGCTTCCGTCACGAAGCCCGAGCGCAGGCTGTGGGCCGCGTAGTCTCCGCTCAGCCCGGCCTGCAGCACGCGGGCCTGCACGATCCGGCGCACGGCCTCGGCGCCCAGGGGGTCGCTCACGATGCCGCCGCGCCGCACACGCCGAAAGAGCGCGCCTTCGCGGATCTGGGCCGCCTGCAGCCACGCGCGAAGCGCATCGGCGGCGCGGCCCACGATGGGCTTGAACATGTCGGCGCGGTCGCGGCCCTCCTGGTTGTTCTTGCCGTGCGTGAGCGTGAACAGATAGCCCTCGGGCACGGCCCGCGTGTTCTCGCAGGTGGCGCGGACCACTTCGGAGCGCCGGCGCCCGCCGCTTGCCCAGGCAAACAGCAGCAGGGCACGGTCGCGCAGGCCGATCAGCGAATCGTCGCAGGTGGCAAGCAGGGCTTCGAGCGGCTCGCGGGTGAGGGCGTCCTTGCGCGCCGGCCGTTCGCCGCGCCGCGCGTAGGCACTGCGGGCACGCGACAGCACCATGCGCACCGAGCGGCTGCGGCACGGATTGGTCAGCCGCTGGCTTTCGTGGGCTTCGGACAGGACCGCGACGCGGTGCATCACGGTGGACAGCTTGAAGGGGCCCAGGCTGCGCTTGACCCCCGATTCGACAAGAGCCGCATCGACGGCCGGGGGCAGGTCGCTGGTCAGCCCCTGAGGACCGACGTGTTCGATATGGTCCGCCACGAACTGCAGCACGGCCGCTACCGGGACGGGCCAGGTGAGGGCGGTGCCGTAGCGCAGGTCGTGCCATGCCGACCAGTAGCGCATGGCGCCGGTGTAGGCGGCAACCGTATTGTCGGCGCTGCCTTCGCGCAGCAACGAGCGTAGCGAGGACTCGCTGGCGCCGACGCTGGCGATGGCGTGAGCGTCCGGACTGTCGGCGGCGACGCCGGACACAGCGCTCGCAGGGCGCGGGCGGCGACGGGGAACGGGCAGGAGGTCGTCAGTCATGGGGGAGGGCAGTGACGCCACACATTCAATATAATATGTATTATGCACTACATACTATGTGCGTTATTATCCGCTGTGAAATACTTTACGTCGGATAATCTTCACTTATCCGACCTTATTCTGCAAGTGCGGGACGGTGGTGGTAAATCGGGTTCGCAAAGCGTGTCGGGTGCCTTGAAAGGCCCGGCAGGGGGGCGCCCTGCCGGAAAAACGCGGATTTTGGACGGACGAGTAGGGCGCCTGGGGGGATGTCGGGGTGGTGCATGCCCGCTGTCGGTCAGGCCAGCAGTGACTCGAGGCGCGCATAACTGATTGATTCATAAGGACTCAGCATGGCAATCGGGATTCAGGCAACAGATGTGTGGATGGCCGCGGACGCGCTGCTGCGCGCTGGCGAGCAACCGACGATCGAGCGCGTTCGCGGGCACCTGGGACGCGGTTCGCCCAACACGGTCGGCCCGCATCTGAAGGCCTGGTTCCGCACGCTGGGCGAACGTCTGGACGGTGCGGGGCAGGGCAGCGAAGCGCCAGCGCCCGGCGATATGCCTGTGGCCGTCATCCAGGCAGCGCGTGTGCTGTGGGACAACGCCATGGCAAGCGCCCAGCGCGAGTCGGCCCTGGCCATAGCCGACGCCCAGGCCGCCATCACCACCGCGCAGCAGGCGCTGGCGCAGGAGCGCGATGCGGTGGCCCGCGAGCAGGCGAGACTGGCCCAGCGCGAAAGCGACCTGGCCGCAGCCGTGACAGCGGCGCACGACCAGGCCGCGGCCGCGCAGGCGCGCGTGCTGGCCATGGAGGGACGGGTGCGCCAGGCCGAGGCCGCAACGCAGGTCGCGCAGACGCAACGCGAGGAGGCCCAGGCCGCCGAACGTGAGCATCGGCAGGCAGCGCAGGCCGCGGAAGCAGCGCACCAGCGCGCCATGGCCGAGCTCAAGGCCAGCCATCAGGTCGCCCTGGAAGCCTTGCGCGCCGAGCACCGGGACGCGCTGTTCGCAGCGCGGCGCGAACACGACGCCGCCATGAAGGATGCGCAGACTGCGCATCGGGCAGCCATGGAACAGGCGCAGACACGCCATGCCAGCCACGAACGTCGATGGCTGGGCGAACTGGATGCCGAGCGCCAGGCGTCGCGACAGGCGCACAAAGCCCTGGCGCACGAGCGCGACGCCCACGCCGCCCGAGCGACCGAGCTGACGACGCGCCTGGATGCGGCCATCCAGGCCGCGGCGGTGGCCGAGCGGGAACTGGCCAGCGCCAGCGCCATCGGCAGGCAGTGGGAGGCGCGCTGTCAGAGCCTGCAGGAAAACGCCGACGCGATGCAGGCCGCCTTGCGCGAGCGCAATACGGACCTGGCGACGCAGGTGGACGCCTGGCGGGCACAGTGCCAGGCCATGACGTCGCGCCTGGATCGGCTGGTCGAGGCGCAGTCGAAGGCCAAGGGCGACGAGGCAGCCACCAAGGGCGGCAACGCAGCCGGCCAGGCAGCCACCAAGGACGGCCACGAAGCCGACCACGCTGCCACCAAGGGCAGCAACGCAGCCGACGACAAAGCCTCCAAACGTGGAGATGCCGCCGACGACACCGCGTGAAGGGGAACCAGCATGCGGCGACGGGAGGACCGAGACGGTACCGTCGTCCTGTGGTAGTGGGCCCAGCAATTCCGGGAAGGTCCGCTGCGGCGACGCGGGCCATCCAGCGTGGGCGTTCCGCACGCGCCAGCGCTTCCCAGGAAACGGCGAGATGCGCACCAGCGCCAAGCCCGTACGAGATCAAAGCAGCGACGTCACGCCGACAGCATGCATGTGCAACGTAGTTGGCAGGCTGTGCAACCCGACCTACAGAGACACCTGCACGCCGATCGGGTAGACCACTCCCGGATTCGCACCTTCAGACGATCTACACCGGACTTAACATAATACACATTATGCGCGTTATGGATCGAGCGCCAACCCAGCGCTAACCACGCCCCCCCGTCACGCAAATTCGCTCCCGCGCGATTCACGCCTGTGTCATCTGGCCTTCCTACCATCCGGGCTCCCGATTCAGGAATGATGGTCATGAAGATGCTTCCCGGTTTGCTCGCCAGCCTTGTGATGGGCTCCGCCACCCTGGCACCCGCCCACGCTGCCCAGGACGCCTGCCCGCGCGGCGAACTCGACAGCCGTTACTGCGACACGAACGGCGACATGGTCGCCGATGCGCCCACCGACCCCAAGCAATGGATCGATCCGGCCACGCTCGTGTTCGCGTACACGCCGGTCGAAGACCCGGAAGTCTATCGCGGCGTCTGGGACGGCTTTCTGCGTCACCTGGAAAAGACCACCGGCAAGCGCGTGCAGTTCTTCCCGGTGCAATCCAATGCCGCCCAGATCGAAGCCATGCGCGCCGGTCGCCTGCACGTGGCGGGCTTCAACACCGGCGGCAACCCGCTGGCCGTCAACTGCGCCGGCTTCGTGCCCTTTGCCATGATGGCCGATCGCAACGACGCCTACGGCTACGAGATGGAAATCATCGTGCCGGCCGACAGCAAGGCCCAGCAGATCGAGGACCTGCGCGGCCAGCGCATCGCCTTCACATCGCAGACGTCCAATTCCGGCTACAAGGCCCCGTCGGCGCTGCTGGCCAGCGAATACAACATGCACGCCGACAAGGACTACACGCCCGCGTTTTCCGGCAAGCATGACAACTCGGTGATCGGCGTGGCCAACAAGGACTATGACGCCGCCGCCGTCGCCAACTCGGTGATGTACCGCATGTTCGCGCGCAACGCCGCCGACCCCAAGGCCATTCGCAGCATCTACAAGTCGCAGTCCTTCCCGACCACGGGTTATGGCTACGTCTACAACCTCAAGCCCGAGCTGGCCGACAAGGTCAAGGAAGCCTTCTTCACCTTCGACTGGGAAGGCTCGACGCTGCTGGCCGAATTCGGCAAGGCCGAGCCGGCGCAGGAAGCCTTCATGCCGATCTCGTATCAGGAACACTGGTCCGTCGTGCGTGACATCGACAAGGCCATGGACGTGAAGTACACCTGCCAATGACCCGGACGCACCCGCATGACGACCCGGGCGCCCTGCTCGCCCTGCACGGCCTGACCAAGCGGTATCCGAGCGGTCAGGCCGCCCTCTCCGACATCGACCTCACCGTGCCGCGCGGCCAGGTGCTGGCGCTGATCGGGCCCTCCGGCGCGGGCAAGAGCACCCTCATCCGCTGCGTGAACCGGCTCGTGGAGCCAACCGCGGGTGCGGTCCATCTGGCCGGGCAATCCCTGGGCGGCCTGGATCGCCGCGGCCTGCGTGCCGCGCGCCGGCAACTGGGGATGATCTTCCAGGAGTACGCGCTCATCGAGCGGCTGACCGTCATGGAGAACGTGCTGTCCGGCCGGCTGGGCTACACGGGGTTCTGGCGCAGCTGGACACGGCGCTATCCCCGCGAGGACATCGAGCGCGCGTTCGCCTTCCTGGAGCGCGTGGGCCTGTCCGGCTACGAGAACCAGCGGGCGGACGCCCTGTCCGGTGGACAGCGCCAGCGCGTGGGCATTGCGCGCGCGCTGATGCAGGATCCCTTGCTGCTGCTGGTGGACGAACCCACGGCCAGCCTGGATCCCCGCACCTCGCGCCACGTCATGCGCCTGCTGTGCGAGCTGTGCCGCGAGCGCGGCCTCTCGGCGATCGTCAACATCCACGACGTGGCCCTGGCCACCCGCTTTGCCGATCGCATCGTCGGTCTGCAGAAAGGCCGCATCGTGTATGACGGCGCACCCGCGGGGCTCGATGCGCAGGTCCTCACCACCATCTACGGGGAAGAGGACTGGACGGCGGGCAACGCAGCGCAAGCCAGCGACGAGCAGGCGGATGAGGCGGCCACGCTGCCCGCCGTGGTGCGTGCGCCGCGCTCGGGCCACGGCGCCGGGCCGTCAGCCGAAGCCGCGCTGCCCGTGCAAGGTGGGCGTGGCCGCTATGCCGGCGCGAGCGCCCTATGAACCCGCCCTCCTCCTGGCGCCCGCCGCGCCTTGCGGCGCGCTGGCGCTGGCTCCTGGTCCTGGGCGTGGGCGCCTATCTGTGGGCCGCGCTGGGCTCGATCCACGTCGACGCGGGCCGCGTTGCCGAGGGGCTGACGCGTGGCTGGCGCTTCGTGGCGGCCTTCGCCCAACCCGACTTCGTCTCGCGCTGGCGCGAGATCTACGACGGCCTGGTCGAGAGCCTGGCCATGACCCTGGTGGCGACGGCGCTCGGCGTCGTGCTCAGCATTCCGCTCGCGCTGGGCGCAGCGCGCAACCTGAGTCATCCGCTGATCTATGCGGCATGCCGCGGCTTCATCGCCGTGTCGCGCGCATTCCCCGAACTCATCATTGCCATCCTGCTGGTGAAGATGTTCGGCTTCGGGCCGCTGGCCGGCATGATCACGCTGGTCATCGCGTCGATGGGGTTCCTGGGCAAGCTCCTTGCCGAAGAAATCGAGACCACCAAGGCCGGCCAGCTCGAAGCGATCCGGGCGACCGGCGCCGGCTGGTGGCAGTGCGTCACGTACGCGATCCTGCCCCAGGTCATGCCCCGCCTCGCGGGCCTGGCGGTCTACCGACTGGACATCAACTTTCGCGAGTCGGCCATCATCGGCATCGTGGGTGCCGGGGGCATCGGCGCCACCCTGAACACGGCCTTCGATCGGTATGAGTTCCAGACTGCCGCCGCCATCCTCCTTCTGATCATCGCGATCGTCCTGGCCTGCGAGTACGCCTCGGGCTGGGTACGCCGCCGCTTCCTATGACCACACTGTCAACGCACTGGCGGCCGCGCTCGCCCGCGCAGGTCCGCATGGCCTGGCTTGGCTGGCTCGTCGCTGCCCTGGTGTTCGCCATCAGCTGGCAACGCATCAGCGAGCACACCATCTGGGCCTTCGCGCTGGACGCACCCGCCGCGGGCTGGGACCTGGTCTCACGCATGTGGCCACCGCGCTGGTCCTACACCGAGGTCATCCTCAAGCCGCTGTGGGACACGCTGAACATCGCCACGCTGGGCACGGCGATCGGCACGGTCATCGCGCTGCCGATCGCCTTTGCCGCGGCACGCAACACCACGCCCAGCACGCGCTTTGTCCGGCCATTGGCACTGCTGGCCATCGTGGCATCGCGCTCGGTCAATTCGCTGATCTGGGCCATGCTGCTGGTCACGGTGGTCGGGCCCGGCGTGCTCGCGGGCATCATCGCCATCGCGCTGCGCTCGGTGGGCTTCGTGGGCAAGCTGGTGTACGAGGCCATCGAAGAGATCGACCCGCGCCAGGTGGAGGCCATCCGCGCCACGGGTGCGGCGCCTGCCCAGGTCCTGGCCTATGCGGTCGTGCCGCAGGTCAAGCCGGCCTTCATCGCCACGGCGCTGTATCGCTGGGACATCAACATCCGCGAATCCACGGTGCTCGGCATCGTCGGCGCCGGCGGCATCGGCATGCCGCTCGCCGCATCGGTCGACACCCTGGCCTGGCCGCAGGTGACGGTGATCTTCGCGGCGATCCTGGCCACGGTGTTCCTGTCGGAATGGGTATCGACACGCCTGCGGCGCGCCGTGATCTAGATCGCTCGGGCGCCACCGGCATGGTGACGTCCGGGTGCGCGGGGCTGGCAGTGCGATAGCACGGCGCCGCCCTGCCCGTGCGCAGGACCCTGACCACACCGCATCGCCGGCGCCGCGCCAGCGCGCCGTCTGCCATGCCCGGTCGCCCGCGCTGACAGCAAGCGTCAGGCCGGCAGCAGCTGTCCGGCGCGCTTGGGCAGCACCAGTTCGAAGGTCGTCTGCCCCCCCTGGCTGTACACGCTGACCTTGCCGCGATGCAGGGTCACGAGTTCATGGACGATGAACAGCCCCAGCCCGTAGCCGCCGTGTTCGCCGTCGCGATGGCCACGCTCGAACGGCTCGAAGAGCCGGTCCAGCGTTTCCTGCTCGATATGGCCCGCGTTGCTCACGCGCACCCGCAGGCTCTCATGGATGGAGCCGTCCACCGTCACGTGCACGGCGCTGCCCACGCCATACTGCACGGCATTGCCGATCAGGTTGGAGAGCACCTGGCCCAGACGGTCCGGGTCCCACTGGCCGCGCGTGGCGCCAATGCACTCCAGCTCGAGCGCCTGCTCGGGATGGGCGCTGCGGAACTCGGCCATGATCTGCGTGCAGAGCTCGCCCATGTCGACATCGCTGGGGGCCAGCGTGACGCGCCCGGCGCGCACCATGGCCAGGTCCAGCATCTGTTCGATGAGCCTGGCCATGCGCTCGCCGCTGGCCGCGATCCGGCGCCCGGCCCCCCTCACCTTCTCGCTCTCGCCCACGCGATGCACGATCTCGGCCAGGTTCATCATGGCGGCCAGCGGGTTGCGCAGATCATGGCCCAGCATGGCCACGAACATGTCGTTCATGCGCAGTGCCTGCTGCAGGGTGGCGTTCTGCTCAGCCAGCTGGCGCTGGCCGTCGAACAACTTCACGAAAACCTCGACCTTGCTGCGCAGGATGTGCGGATCGAATGGCTTGTACAGGAAGTCCACCGCGCCGGCGTCGTACCCGCGGAAGGTGCGCATCGCGTTGCGGTCGGTGGCGGTCAGGAAGATGATCGGCACCTGGCGCGTGCGCGGGCTGCCGCGCATCAGCTCGGCCAGCTCGAAGCCGTCCATGGCGGGCATGTGCACGTCGAGCAGGGCCAGCGCCACCGAGTTCGTCAGCAACAGCTCGAGCGCTTCCGCACCGGAATGCGCACACAGCAGCTCCAGGCCCGGGCGCTCGAGCAGCGCCTGCAGCACCACGAGGTTCTGCTCGATGTCGTCCACGACAAGGACTTTGATGGGATCAGCCATATGAGAAATTCATTGCCCAGACGGCAATCCAGTAAAGTTGCGGGCGCAATTATGCGTCATTCTGGCCAGGCGCTCGCTCATGGTGCGCAATTCGAGCGTATCGGCGGCAAAGCCCAGCGCCAGCGCGCTGCGCGGCATTTCCTGTGCCTGTGCGCTGTGCGGTTCCTGGATCCAGGCCTGTCCGCCGGCGGCGGCGATCGTTGCCAGGCCCTCTGCGCCATCCGCATTGGCGCCGGTCAGCAGGATGCCCAGGGCGCGCTCGCGCCAGCTCCAGGCGACCGATTCGAACAACACATTGATCGATGGCCGCGAGAAATGTTCCGGCGCATCCAGCGACAGGGCGCAGGTCGCATCGGGCTCGAGCAAGGTGTGATAGCCCGGCGGCGCGAACACCACCGTGCCGCCCGCCAAGGGCAGCTTGTCTTCGGCCTGCACCACCGGGACCCGGCACCGCGGGGCGAAGATCTCGACCAGCCGCGTGGGCGAGTCCGCCGGCACGTGCAGCACGACCACCATGGCGGGCGCGAAATCCGCAGGCAGCGCGGGCAGCAGCTGCATCAGCGCCTGCACGCCACCGGACGACGCCCCCACGGCAACGACCTTGCTGGGCGGTGCGACACGCGCGGCTTCGGTGGCGGGCGCGGTCATCGTCGCTGATAGATCCGTTCGGCCGGCACGGCAGCCTCGAAGCTGGCCGCATGCCGGGAAAAGCGCAGGCTCTCCTGGCTGCCCAATCCCAGGTAACCGCGCCGCACGAGCGAATCGGCGAACAGGCCGATCGCCCGGTCCTGCAGGTCGCGGTTGAAGTAGATCAGCACGTTGCGACAGGACACGAGGTGGACTTCGGAGAACACGTTGTCCGTGGCCAGGCTGTGGTCGGCGAACACCGCCTGCCCGATCAGCTGGCGGGCGAAGTGCGCGCCACCATAGTCCGCATGGTAGTAGTCCGACAGCGAAGCCTTGCCGCCCGCGGCCAGGTAGTTGGCGCTGAAGCCGGCCATGCGCTCGATGGCATAGACGCCCTCGCGCGCATGGCGCAGTGCCTGCGGGTTGATGTCCGTCGCATAGAAGATCGTGCGCTCGGCCAGGCCTTCCTCGGCGAACAGGATGGCCAGCGACCAGAGTTCCTCGCCCGAGCTGCAACCGGCGACCCATACCTTGACCGACGGATAGGTCTTCAGGACAGGACACACGGACTCGCGCAGCGCGCGGAAGTACGAGGGGTCGCGGAACATCTCGCTCACCTGCACCGTCAGGTACTGCATGAGCCGCGCAAAGACCGCGGGCTCGCGCAGCACCCGGTGCTGCAGCTGCGACAGGCTGTCCAGGCGCAAATCCTCCAGCGCGCGGCCCAGCCGGCGGCGCAGTGAGGACTGCGAATACGCCCGAAAGTCGTGCTGGTACTTGAACTGGATGGCTTCCAGCAGCAGGCGCAGTTCGACATCGAACAGCGCCATCGATTCCGCGTCGGTGCGGCCGGTCAATGGGGCAGCCATACGCGGCACAGGGACAGCAGCTTGTCCACGTCGATCGGCTTGGCGATGTAATCGTTGGCGCCGGCATCGATGCAGCGCTGGCGATCGGAGGCCATGGCCTTGGCGGTCAGGGCGATGATGGGCAGCTTGGCATGACGCGGGTCGCTGCGCACGGCTTCCATCGCGGCCAGGCCGTCCATCTCCGGCATCATGATGTCCATCAGCACAAGGTCGATGTCCTGCCCATGCCGGTTGATGCGCTCGACGGCCTCGCGCCCGTTGCGCGCGATCTCCAGCTTGGCGCCCAGTGGCTCGATGACCTGCGAGAGCGCGAAGATGTTGCGGATGTCGTCCTCGGCCAGCAGGATGGTGCGCCCTTCGAACATGGTGTCGCGCTGGCGCACTTCCTTGAGCATGCGCTGGCGATCCGGCGGCAGCTCGGCTTCCACGCTGTGCAGGAACAGCGTGACCTCGTCGAGCAGGCGTTCCGGCGAGCGCGCGCCCTTGATGATGATCGAGCGCGAGTAGCGCCGCAGCCGGCGCTCGTCTTCGGCGCTGAGCGAGCGGCCGGTGTAGACGATGACGGGCGGCATGGCGCCGCGCCCTCGCCCGGCCATGAGCTCGAGCAGGTCGTAGCCGCTGCCATCGGGCAGCACCAGGTCCATGACCACGCAATCGTAGCGGTGCTCATCGAGCTCGCGGGTGGCATCGGCCACCGTGCCCACGCCCACGATCTCGATGTCGTCCGTGCGCAGCAGCAGCCCGATGTTCTCGCGCAGCGTGTCGTCGTCCTCGATGACGAGGATGCGGCGCATGCGATCCGCCAGGCGTTCCTGCAGCGCATCGATGGCCGACACGATCTGCTCGCGCGCGACGGGCTTGAGCGTATAGCCGATGGCGCCCAGGTGCAGTGCGGTCTCGGCGTGGTCTTCGACCGAGGCCACGTGGATCGGGATGTGCCGCGTTTCCGGGCTGCGCTTGAGCTGCTCGAGCACCGACAGGCCGGAATTGTCCGGCAGGCCCATGTCGAGCAGGATGCCGCAGGGCTGGTACTCGCGCGCCAGCGCCACGCCTTCCTGGGCGGTGTCGGCCAGCACGCAATCGAAGTCCAGCTCGTGCGCCAGGTCGTAGAGGATGCGCGCGAAGGCGGCATCGTCCTCGATGACCAGGATCAGGCGGTCGCCGCGCTGGCGCGCATGGCGGTCGTCCACGGGCCGCTCGTGCGCGGGCGCGGGGGCCACGGCGTGCGTAGTGCCAGGGCGCACGGGGGCTGCGGACGTCGGGGCCGGCACAGGCGCCGGCTTGCGCTCGGCGCGATGCGAGCGCGACGGATCGGGCAGCGCGGTGGGCTCGGGCACGGGCTGCGGTGCCACGCTGGCGACCGGCAGGCGCAGGGTGAAGGTGCTGCCCTCGCCCACCCGGCTCGCCAGCGCGATCTCGCCCCCCAAGAGCTCGGCGAACTCGCGCGAGATCGCCAGGCCCAGGCCACTGCCACCGTACTTGCGTCGCGTCGATCCATCGGCCTGGCGGAAGGCGTCGAAGACGTCCTGCTGCTGTTCGGGCGGGATGCCGATGCCGGTGTCCTCGACCTCGAAGCGCACGTGATCGGCGCCATCGGCGGCCACGCGCAGCACGACGGCGCCCGCCTCGGTGAACTTGAGCGCGTTGGCGAGCAGGTTCTTCAGGATCTGCGTCAGGCGCTGGTTGTCGGTCACCAGGGTCGCCGGCACGCCCGGCGCGGGCTCGAAACGCAGGCTCAGCCCCTTCTCGTCGGCCTGCGGCCGGAAGGTCTGCTCGAGCGCGGCGAGGATGTTGGTCAGGGGGACCGACTCCAGGTCCACCTCGATGTGCCCCGCCTCCACCCGCGACAGATCCAGGATGTCGTTGATGAGGTTGAGGAGGTCCGAGTTGGACGAGTGGATCGTGCCGGCATAGCGCACCTGCTCGTCGCTCAGGTTGCCGTGCTTGTTGTCCATCAGCAGGCGCGACAGGATGAGCGAGCTGTTGAGCGGCGTGCGCAGCTCGTGCGACATGTTCGCGAGGAACTGCGACTTGTACTGGTTCGACGCTTCCAGCTGCTCGGCCGACTCGGCCAGTGCGCGCTGCACGACGAGCAGCTGCTGCTTCTGGCGCTCCAGGTCCTGGCTGTGCTCTTCCAGGCGCACGTTGGATTGCTCCAGGTCGGCCTGCTGGGCTTCCAGGCGCGTCTGGGATTCCATCAGGGCCCGGCCGCGTTCTTCGAGCTCTTCGTTGGACACGCGCAGCTCTTCCTGCTGCACCTGCAGCTCTTCGCTCTGGCGCTGTGTTTCGGCCAGCAGGTCTTCCAGGCGCGTGCGATACAGCGCCGCGCGGATCGACATGCCGATGGCTTCGGCGGCCACGCCCAGGAATTCCAGCACGTCCTCGCTGCGGCCATCGGCGCGGGCGTAGCCCAGCTCCAGCGCGCCGATCACGTCGCCATCGGCCGTGATGGGGGCGACGACCACCTGCCCGCTCGGACTGGAGCCCAGGGCCGACCCGAGCCGGAGGTAGTTGGCCGGCACGCCGCGCACATGGATGACGCGATTGTCGACCACGGCCTGGCCAAGCAAGCCGCTGCCGATCGTGATGTCCTCGGGCAGGCCGGCGTCATCGGGCAGTGCCCAGGTCGCCAGGCGGCGCAGCTTGCCCGATTCGATGATGTAGAGCGCCGCGACATCCGCACCGAGGTAGCCCGTGAGGTCACGCAGGACGTTGCCGGCGACCCGACCGGGAACGGCCTCGCCGCGCACGGCGGTCGCCAGCCGGGCCAGCCCCTGCTGCAGCCAGGTCTGGTGCTGGATGAGGTCGCGCGAAATGATGTAGCGGTAGACGATGAAGGCGAGGATCCAGAAGGTCACCCCGCCCACGGCGCGATTGAAGATGCCGATCTCGGTGATCTCGCCGCCGGGCGACAGCAGGAACCCGAGCACCAGGGCCAGCGATACCGCCGCGGTGGTCACGATGGGCGCGTAGCGGCTGGCCGCGAAAAGACACATGGCGATCGCGCACGCGTGCAGGATCCATTCGGCGTAACCGCGCGCGGTGAGCGCGTCGACCACCAGCAGGGTGCCCACGGTCATGGCGATGCCGAGATACAGGGCGTTGGTGGACTTGCGCGCCGAAGGAATCATGTTGCAGGTGCTGTCTGAGAGCGTGCGCCCAATGCCTGGCGCACAACCGAAGGATGTTACCTCACCATACTGCCAGCCGGTACTGTTGCGTTACCGGTCGGCAGTCGCGGCAAGTGCGCGTCTGCGGTACGATGCGGCCCCATGCCGGACCGATGGTCGGCCGCGGCGTCCACCTGCCGAGCCTGGAGTCTTTCGTGGATCTTCTTCATGTCGTCGTGCTGGCCCTCGTCCAGGGCCTGACCGAATTCCTGCCTGTATCAAGTTCCGCCCACCTGGTCCTGGTGCCGGTCCTGCTTGGCTGGCCCGACCAGGGCCTCGCCTTCGACGTCGCCCTGCATGTCGGCACCCTCATGGCCGTGCTCTGGTATTTCCGCCAGGATCTGGCCCGGATGACCGTGGCCTGGTTCGATTCCATTCGCGGCCGCGGCACCACGGTCGATGGCAAGCTCGCCTGGGCCGTCCTCCTGGGAACGATTCCGATCGGGCTCGCGGGGCTGCTCTTCAAGGGAGTGGTCGAGGATCAGTTGCGCTCGCCGGTGGTGCTCGCCGTGGGCATGATCGTGTTCGGCCTGCTGCTGGGCTGGGTCGACTGGCGCCACCGTGGCGAACGCACCGAGCGGGAAATGCGCCCGCGCGACGTGCTCTTCATCGCCTGCGCCCAGGTGCTGGCCATCATCCCCGGCACCTCGCGCTCGGGCATCACCCTGACGGCCGGCATGATGGCGGGCCTCTCGCGCCAGGCCGCGGCCCGGTTCTCGTTCCTGCTCTCGATTCCGGTGATCGTGCTGGCGGGCGGCATGGAAGGCATCGAGCTTGCGCGCAGCGCCGTGGCCATCGACTGGCAGGCCATCGCGCTGGGCATCGTGATCTCCGCAATCACCGCCTATGCGTGCATCAGCGCGTTCATCGCCCTGCTGGGCCGCACCGGCCTGATGCCCTTCGTGATCTACCGCGTGCTGCTGGGCATCGTACTGCTGGTGGTATTCGCCCGCTGACCGATGCGCGCGCCGCCGTGGCGGCGGCGCCCTCCCCTCGCACGACCGGGCGGCCTCGTGGCCGCCCGTTGCCTGACTACTCAGCGCGTGTGGCGCGCTGGATGCGCTCCAGCAGATCGGCTTCGCCAAAGGGCTTCTGCAGGATCTGCGCGTCCGTGATCTCCAGACCGCGCAGTTCGGCATAGCCCGTCACGAAGATCAGCGGCAGGGTCGGGTCCAGCGCACGCGCGGCGCGTGCGAGATCCGCGCCATTCATCCCGGGCATGGCGAAGTCGGTCAGCAGCAGATCGATCTTTCGGCCCGAGCGCAGGATCTCCAGGGCCGCGACGCCGGTCGGCGCCTGGATCACGTCGCAACCCAGCTCTTCGAGCAGGATGGCGGTGACTTCGCGCACGGCATCGTCGTCATCGACCAGCAGCACGGTGCGGGTGGGACCCTGGACATGGGCGCCCGCCTGCAACCCGGCGATCACCGGCTCGGGGGTGGGCTTGCCCCCCGGCACGCCCGGCAGGAACACCGTGACCGTCGTGCCCTGATCCTCGACGGTGCTGATTCGCGCCCCGCCGCCCGTCTGCTTGGCAAAGCCGAACACCTGGGCCAGGCCCAGGCCCGACCCCTTGCCCACGTCCTTGGTCGTGAAGAAGGGCTCGAAGGCCTTGGCCAGCACCTCCGGCGTCATGCCGGTGCCGCTGTCGGTGACTTCGAGCGCGATGTATTCGCCCGGCTCGGGCTCTTCCGCGCGCTCAGGCGCATCGACCAGGGTGCAATTGCGCGTGGACAGCACCAGGCGCCCGCCCTCGGGCATGGCGTCGCGCGCGTTGATGGCCAGGTTCAGCACGATGAGTTCGAGCTGCGTCGGGTCGGCCAGCGCGGGGCGCACCGCAGGGTCGAAACAGGTTTCGATGTGGATGCTGCTGCCCAGCGTGCTTTGCAGCAGGCCCAGCATGGCGGTGATGGCATCGTTCAGGTCCAGCACGCGCGGCTCGAGCTGCTGCCGGCGCGCAAACGCCAGCAGCTGGGCCGTGAGCTTGGCGCCACGCTCGCCCGCCTCGCGGATGTTGCGCAGGCGGCCGGTGACGCGATCGCCCACGGCGGTGCCCGGCAAGTCGCGCTCGAGCAGCGCGGTGCTGCTCAGGATCACCACCAGCAGGTTGTTGAAGTCGTGCGCCACGCCCGCGGTGAGCTGGCCCACGGCTTCCAGCCGCTGCATCTGGCGCAACGCGGTTTCCACGCGTTCCCGCTCGTTGATCTGTTCGGTCAGCGCGCGGTTGGCCGCGCCCAGCTCTTCGACCACCTGCATGTCGCGCGTGATGTCGCGGCCACTGGCGTAGATGACCTCGTCTTCCGGCACGGCCGACCAGGAAATCCAGCGGTAGGTGCCGTCCGCATGCCGCAGGCGATTGACGAAGCGGCTGATGATGGTGCCCTTCTGCAAGGCCTCCACCACGCGCTGGGTGGCGGCCAGGTCGTCCGGGTGGACCAAGTGGAAGAGCGACTGGCTCATCACCTGGGACTCGCCCCAGCCCAGCACGTCCAGCCAGGCCGGATTCACGGAGGTCGGCCGCAACGTGACGTCGCAGGTGCTCAGGATGTCGCGCGACAGCGACCAGGTCCGGTCGCGCTCGCGGGTGCGCGCCTCCACGCGCTCGCCCAGCACTTCGTTCTGCTGCTGCAGCGCCTGGGTGGCCAGGCGCTCGCTCGTGACATCCATCACGACGCCGGTGAAGCGCACGCACACGCCGTTCTCGAACAACGCCCGACCGCGGGTGGACACCCAGCGCAGGCGCCCCCCCGGCAGCAGCACGCGGTACTGCTCCTCATAGTCGCCCGTGCCCTCGACCTCGATCGCACGTCGTACGGCCTGCAGGACGCGGTCGCGATCATCGGCATGGCAGCGGCGCAGGAACAGCGAGATCGTGGCGTCCTGGCTGGACGTGATGTCCAGCAACTGACGGCAGCGCTCGTCCCACAGCAGTCGGCCCGTGCGCGGGTCCAGGTCCCAGACGCCCAGGCGCGCGGCATCGATGGCCAGGCGGGACTGCAGTTCCAGCTCGCGAAGCTCGGTCTCGATGCGGTGGCGTTCGCGCCGCGCACGCACCTCGCCCATGGCGCGCTCGACGGCCTTGGGCAGCAGCGACAGGTTCTGCTTGAGCACGTAGTCCGTCGCGCCCATGCGCATCATCTCGACGGCATGCGCTTCGCCGAACACGCCGGAGAAAAACAGGAACGGGGTCTCGGGGGTGATGTCGCGTGCGACCTGCAGCGCCTCCGAGCCCGAAAAGCTCGGCAGCACATAGTCGGACACGATGAGGTCGTAGGGATGATCGGCCAGCGCCTCGAGCATCCCCGGCCGGTCGTGCACGATGCGCGCAGCGACCTCATACCCTGCCCGCTCGAGGACGATGAGCGCGAGCTCGGCGTCGTGCTTGCTGTCTTCGATGAGCAGGATGTCGATTTTCTGCGTGATCATGCTACGCGTGATAGATGCGGTGCGCCTGCGCCTGGCATGCGCACGGCGGTGGCTTAGGCATGGTCCTTGGGTTCCGATGCCTGCTGGCGACCACGCTGCAGGCGCATCGAACCGGGCGGCGGCTCGTTGAGCACGGCCCAGAAGATGCCCAGATCCGAGATGGCGGCCACGAAGTCCTTGAACTCGACCGGCTTGACCACGTACGCGTTGACACCCAGGCTGTAGGCCCGCAGCAGGTCGGGTTCTTCACGCGATGACGTGAGCATCACGACGGGGATGCTGCGCAGTTCGGGCGTGGCGCGAACGGTCGCCAGCACATCCAGGCCGTCGACACGCGGCAGCTTCAGGTCGAGCAACATCACCGCCGGATTGCCTTCCGGGCGGTTGGCGAACTGCTCGCGCCGCAGCAGGTAATCGAGCGCCTCGACCCCATCGCGGGCGATGACGACGTCGTTGGCGAGCTGGCTGCGCTCGAGCGCAACCAGCGTCAGCTCCAGGTCCCGAGGGTTGTCTTCGGTAAGGAGAATGGGTTTGAGCATGCTGCGAAAACCTGTCAGCGGGTGGTGCCGTGGTGCGGCAGAGCAAAGTAGAAAGTGGCGCCATGGTCGGGCTCACCTTCCGCCCAGACCCTGCCGTCATGGCGTTCGATGATGCGACGTACGCTGGCCAGGCCAATGCCTGTGCCCTCGAAGTCTTCCATGCGATGCAGCCGTTGAAAAACACCAAAAAGCTTGGCGGCGTACTTCATGTTGAAGCCTACGCCGTTATCCTTCACGTAAACGATGACTTCGTCATCGGCATGCTCCGCACCGACTTCGATGATAGCGGGATTGCTCTTGCGCGTGTACTTCACGGCGTTGGAGAGCAGGTTGCGCAAGGCCAGATGGATGAAGGCGGCATCGGCCAGCACGACGGGCAGCGGGTGCACCTTCCATTCGATGGCCCGGCCTTCCATGTCCGGGCTCATCTCGCCGCGGATCGTCTCGACCAGCGCCTGCAGGTTGACGTCCGTATACCGCAGTGCCGCGCGGCCCATTTGCGAGAAGCTCAGCAGATTGTCGACCAGCGTGCCCGCAAAACGCGCGGACTCGCCGATGTTGTCCAGAAAGCGCACGCCGCGATCGGACAGCCGTTCGCCTTCGGTGTCGGACAACAGTTCGGTGTAGCCGGCGATGTGACGCAGCGGTGCGCGCAGATCGTGCGACACGCTGTACGAGAATGCCTCGAGCTCACGATTGCTTTCCGCCAGGTCCGCGGCCAATTGCGCCTTTTCCTCGGCCTTGCGCAGCACCAGGCCGAGCACCGAGTTGCGCAGCTCGCGGGCCCCTTCGATATCCGTATCGACCCAGGGCCGGCTGTAGCCGACCAGCGTTTCCTGCCACAGCGCAAAGCTGTCGCGCGGCGAGAGCTGCCCCGTCCCGTTGGACATCTTTTCGGGCTTGCCCGCCCAGTTCACCGTCTTGACCTGCTCGGTGCGGAACCACAGCAGGTAGTGCGAGTGCAGGGACGAGATCGGGATGGCGAGAATGCCCGCGCAGTGCTCGGTCAGGCTCACCAGGTGCGGGATGTCGGCCGAGACATTGTCGGTGTGGAAGACTTCCTGGTCGTCGCGGTCGCGCAGCCACTGGCACAGCGCCAGCACGGACTCGCGCGCGGGCGCGAGGCCGAAGCGCTCGCAGCGTTCGCCCGCGACCACGGCAGCGCCGGCCGCCTCGACGAAGGACACGAACGTGTCGGGCACGGCCAGCAGGCCACGCGTCACGCTGTCGCTATCGGACATGGCGGTGAGCATCGTCACGATGTCGCGCCGCGACTGAAAGCGCGCGGTAACAAGCGCATGCTGCTCGCGGGCCTCGATCTGCAGCGACAACACGCGGCTGATGAGTTCGCACGCCGTGCGCACATGCAGCGGCACGTGGCGCGCCTGTGCGTCATGGCAGGACACCAGGCCCCACAGCCGGCCGTCGACGATGATCGACACCGACATCGACGCCAGCGTGCCCATGTTCTTCATGTACTGGACGTGCACCGGCGAGACGCTGCGCAGCACCGAATGCGTCAGGTCGAGCGGCGTGCCGGTGGCAGGCTCGATCGGCTGCGGGACGTAGTTCGCGTCATGGATGACGCGGATCCGGTTGCGCACGTACAGTTCGCGCGCCTGCGCCGGAATGTCCGACGCCGGAAAGTGCAGGCCGTCGTAGCTGGCATATCCCGGCTCGACCTTCTCGGCGAGCACGCGGCCGTGGCCCTCCCGGTCGAAGTCATAGGCCAGCACGCGGCCAAAGCCCGTGATGCGCTGGATCTCGTCCACCGCGAGCTCGCACATGGACCGCGTGTCGGGTGCGGCCTGAAGGCGCGGCAGGAACGTCCGGACCAGGGGGTAGATCGTGTCATGGACGCGCGTGGCATCGTCGGCCGGCTCGAACTCGACGATGTAGACCTCGCGCACCCGATTGACCAGCATGGCCACCCGGCGGCCGGACGCCAGCGTCACGTCGCCGAGGTGGGTCGCACCTTCGTCGAGAAGATCGGGGCGTGCGTTCAGCAGCGCCGCGCCGTCCGGCGCGACATCCGCCAGGCGTGCGCCGACCAGCGGCTGGGTGGCATGCCCCACCCATTCGGCAGCATTGCGACTCGCCTGCAGAATCGCACCCGTGGCGGTGTCGACCACCAGCAGCGCCCCATGGGGCTGGATGCTGCCGGGAACATGGATGGGCTCGCGCGCGCAGGCCTCTGCATCCTGAAGGATGAACGCGTCACGTGGGCTCAAGGCCAATACCGACTCCTCAATCTGCGAACGCGCCCGGCGGGCGCGTTGTTCACTACGGTTACCAGCGGCGGCCAGCGCGCCATTGTACGCAACGCGCACGCGCCTGCAGCGTCAATGTGCGGTGGCGGGAATCTTGTCCGTCAGCACGGGCGAATGCACGGGGTCGAAGTCCACCCACTGACCGTCGCGCCACTGCCCGTCGGCCTGCTCGATATCCTGTCCGCCGGCGTCGCGCAGGATGCGCACGGCCTCGCCTTCGGTGTCTGCCTCCACCCGCACGGCCGTCATCACGCCAGCCTGGCGGCGGCCCGTCGGTCGGCCCGGTGCGCGCACCGGGCGGCGGTGCTTGGTGGCGATCAGGGCGCCCAGCAGGGACCCGATGTAGGCGCCAAGCAGGGTCGTGACGAACAGCACCCAGGAGGAGATGCCCAGGCCGTAGCGAATCGTGAAGCCGACGACAAGGCCCACCAGGCCCAGGCCGATGGCGCCGATGATGGCGCCCTTGGGCGACTGCTTGGCCGCGGGGTCGTCGGTGCGGTCCCCGCCGATGGGGAAATTGCCGTGCGCGCCGGGCTGCGTCACGAAGAACACCGAGACGGCGTCGGGGGCGAAACGGGCACCATGAAGCGTGGCAGCGACCTGCTCTGCCGCCTCGAATGTGTCAAAGCGCGCGGCGACGATCCTGGTCATGATGTTCTCCTCGGGGTATCAGGGTCGGCCCGACTGGGGATCGGGCCCGATATCAGCCAACCGGGGGCTGGGTGGGCGGCACACTGGGCGGCTCGCTGGGCGGGGTCTCCGGCTGCGGGGGCACGTCCGGCTGCTGCGGAGGATCCTGCACCGGCGGATCGCCCAGGGGACCGATCGGCGGATCGCCGACGGGCGGCGGGGTCTGCGGTTGATGCGCTTGCGTCATGCGGATCTCCTCAAAGAAAGACGGCGGCCTTGGCCGCCGTCCTGGTCATCAACGACGCTGCGTCAGCAGGCAGGCAATGACGACACCCGCCACGACGGCGGCGATGCCGGCCACCGTGCCCGGATGGGTCTTCACGTAACCCTGCGCCGAGTGTGCGTAGTCCTGGGCCGTGTCGGCCACATCGTGGTAACCGCGGCGCACGGTCGAGCCGACGTCTTCGGCCCAATGGCGCACTTGCGCGGCGCGCTGACCCACGCGGTCATGCGTCACATCGGCATCCTTGCGGACCTGCTTTCCGGAGGCGCGCAGCATTTCTTCCACACCCTCGAGGAGGTCGTGGAAACCCTCCGAAACCTTGCGGCGGCTGGCGGTCAGATCCTTGCTTTGCAGATTCATCGTATTTGGCTCCAAGTTGACAGGTGGGTTATCGACGCATCAGGCCCATGACGAGCGTGACGATGAAGATCACGAGGAAGATGAAGAACAGCACCTTGGCGATACTCGCCGCGCCGGCGGCAATGCCACCGAAGCCAAAGAAGGCAGCGATCAAAGCGATCACGAAGAAAACGACGGCGTAGTGCAGCATATGGGTGCTCCCGGTGATAAGACCGTGCCTTTACAGCAAGGCGCGTGCCACGTCAGCCGCGGCTGGGCGGCACCGACGGTTCGCGTCGACCCTGGGTGCCGCGCAGGTCGGTATCTTCCTGGCCGCTGTCGATGTCTTTCTTCGCCTGCTTCATGATGTCGCGCGGCTCGCTGTCCTGGCTGGAGGCCGATTCGTCGTGCTCGTGGGGCATCTTCGGCTTGGCGCTGCCATCGTCGTGCTGCTCCACGGTTTCGCTCTGGCGCTCGTCGGGTTGCGTCGTGTCGGTCATGGCGTATTCTCCGGTTGTGATGGCATGCGCACGCGCAAGAATCGGACCCCTACCCATGCAAGACAGCAAAGAACGCGACTTCGGCGGCTTGCGCCCCACGAGCCTGCGTGACCTGAACGATCTGTACTTCTTCGCCCGTGTGGTGGACGACGGTGGCTTCAGTGCGGCGGCACGCGCACTGGAGGTATCGAAGTCCCACCTGAGCCGTCGCGTCTCGGCGCTCGAGCAGCGCCTGGGCCTGCGCCTGTTGCAGCGGACCACCCGCAAACTCGTGCCGACCGAAGCCGGCGAACGCTACTTGGGGTATTGCCGCATCATCGCGGACACGGCGCAGGAAGCCGACGAAGCCATGCTCGACCTGCTGGCCGAGCCCACCGGCCCCGTGACGCTGAGCGCGCCCGTCGGATTGGCGCAGGCCGTGCTGCCCCAGGTGCTGCCGGGTTTCATGCGCGCCTACCCCAAGGTGACGCTGCGCGTCATGGTGACGTCAGGCATCGTGGATCTATTCCAGGACCGGGTGGATATTGCGCTGCGGGTGCGCGAGGCGGTAGACGAGGACGCGAACGTCATCGTGCGCCGCTTCGGCGTGAGTGAACTGAGCCTGGTGGCAAGCCAGGCCTATCTGGACCGTTGCGGCTCGCCCTCCACCCCGACCGATCTGCGCGATCACGCCACCGTCAGCTGGGACTCCGCGGCAGGCACGGGCGCGGACACCTGGCGACTCTACGACGTGTCCGGACAGGCACTGGACGTCGTGCACTATCCGCGCCTGGTGTGCGCGGAATTCCAGCTGCTGATCGAATCGGTGCGCAGTGGCCAGGGCATCGGCCTGCTGCCGCACAAGCTGTGGCGGCGCATCGACAATGGCGCCGGGGATCTCCAGCAATTGCTGCCGGAATGGCGCGCGCCCGAGGGCATCGTCTATGGGGCCTATGCGTCACGGCGAGGCATGGTGCCGGCCGTGCGGGTGTTGATCGACTACCTGACGGAACACCTGACCGCCTTCATGCAGAGCACGCCCGAAGACATGCCGGTTCCGCCGCATGTGGTGCTGGGTCGCCGCGACCTGGCGCAGCAACCCTGAGCACCAGCGGAACATCAGAAGCCAGCGGCGGGATAGTCGGGCATTTCGCCCAGTTCGTTACCCGTGACCGGGGTGGCGTTGAGCTCGGCCAGCACCTGAGCGCGGGTCTTGGTCGGGCCGGCGACCTGCGTTTGGTAGCCCTGCGGGTAGTCGGGCATTTCGCCCAGCTCGGTGCCACGGATCGGCGCGGCGTTCAGTTCGGCAACCACTTCGGCACGCGTCTTGGCCGGGGCGTTGGACTTGACCATGACGTTGGCGGGATACTCGGGCATCTCGCCGTTCGTGTTCGGCGCTGCCATGACCTGGCCAGCCAGCACTGTTGCAGAGATAAACGAAATCGTAAGAAGCTTTTTCATGATCGGACCTTTCTGTGGGTAGCGGCGTTGTTTCGCCATGACCCCAATTCTCCGGGTTAACCCGGTGTCCGATAAGCCCTCGAATCGTCAACTGATTGTTGCACTGCAGAAACGATCACGCCCGCACTGCACGGGCAAACAGTCGGCGGAAGTTGGCACTGGTGGCCTTGCCGATGTCCTCGGGCGTACAGCCGCGCAATGTGGCGATGTGTTCGGCCACGTGCCGCACGAATCCTGGCTCGTTGGTCTTGCCGCGAAACGGCACCGGCGCCAGGTAGGGCGAGTCGGTCTCGATCAGCAGACTGTCCAGCGGCAGGTTGGCCGCGAGGGCGTGCAGGTCCTTGGCATTCTTGAACGTCACGATGCCAGACAGGGAAATCATGAAGTTCATGGCAATGGCGGCGTCCGCCACTGCCTGCGACTCGGTGAAGCAGTGCATCACGCCGCCCACTTCTGCCGCGCCCTCCTCCGCCATGATGCGCAAGGTGTCCTCCGACGCGGACCGCGTGTGGATGATCAGCGGCAGACCGGTCTCGCGCGCGGCGCGGATGTGCACGCGAAAGCGCTCGCGCTGCCATTCCAGGTCGCCCTCGAGCCGATAATAGTCCAGGCCCGTCTCGCCGATCGCCACGATCCGGTCGTGCCGACGCACGCGCTCGACCAGATCCTGCACCGTGGGCTCGGCCACGTCCTCGTAATCGGGATGCACGCCGACCGACGCCCACAGCCGCGGTTCGGATTCGACCAGCGCCATCAGCTCGGGCCAGGCATCCAGGTTGACGCTCACGCACAGCGCCTCGGCCACGGCGTTGTCGTCCATGCGGGCCAGGATCTGCGGCAGGCGCTCACGCAATTGGGGAAAGTCGAGATGGCAGTGCGAATCGATGTACATGGCAGGCGGCAATCGGTGCGGACGGGGGACGCGCAGCCCGCAGGCACAGGCGCGACGTCATCGGCGTCGAAGGGCCGTATTGTACGGCCCCGTCACGCCAGGGGCAGGCGCAGCACCACGCACAGCCCGCAACCGCCCTCGCCGTTCTCGTCGCCATCGCGCAGTTCCAGCGTGCCGTGGCAGCGCGTGACGAAGGCGCGCGCGATCGCCAGCCCCAGGCCGGCGCCATCGACCTGCGAGGTGCCGATGCGCCGGAAGCGCTCGAAGGCCTGATCGCGCAACGCGGCGGCGATGCCAGGGCCGGTGTCGCGCACGGTCACCTCGGCCATGTCATCCCTGCGGTTGGCAGCCACGGTGATGCGCCCCGCGTTGGGGGTGTACTGGATGGCGTTGTGCAGGATGTTGGACAAGGCTTCCACGATCGCCGACTCCATCGCCTGCACCGGCAGCGGGTCGCCCTCGCCCGCGTCGTCCCAGCCCAGGTCCTGGCGCTTGGCCCAGGCGAGCGGCAGGTGCTGCACCGTCAGGTCGTGCGCCACGCGGCGCAGATCGAACACGGTCGTGGGCGACACCGCCGGCGCCTGCCGGGCATGGGCCAGTGCCAGCAATTGTGCCGTCAATCGACCGCTGCGCTCGAGCTGCGCGAGGATGGCGTCCAGGCTCTGGCGCGTGCGCGGCGTGCCAGGCTCGCGCAGCGCATATTCCACCTGGGTGCGCATGATGGCGAGCGGCGTGCGCAACTGGTGCGAGGCGTCCGCCAGGAACTGCGCCTGCGCATCGATGATGGTGCGCAGGCGTTGCACGTGATGGTTGATGGCCCGCACCAGAGGCGCGATCTCTTCCGGGATGCTGGACGTATCGAGCGGTGTGAGGTCGCCCGGCAGGCGGCCGCGGACCTCGTCGCTCAGCCGGCTGAGCGGGCGCAGGCCCAGGTACACGCCCAGGAGCAGCATGCCCACCAGCACCGCGATGGTGATGAGGTTGCGGCGCAACGTGTCGGCCCAGGCCTGCCGCTGCAGGGCGCTGCGCGCCGCCGTGCTTTCGGCCACCTGTACCAACAATTGCGCGCCCCAGACGTCGGCCCGCGAGAGCGGGCGCGACAAGGCCACCACCCGCACCGGATCGCCCCGGTACACGGTGTTGTAGAACATGGGCTCCACGCCGGTCGGCCAGCCCTGCGGCAGCGGCAGGTCGCGCATGCCGGCCACCATGGACAGCGTGGCGGCATCGAGCTCGGCCACGTTGGGCTGCTGCCAGAAAGGCCGACGCTCCTGCGGCAGGCGCAGGCGCGGCAGATCGACCAGCGTCACGCGGTAATAGACGCGCTGGCCAGGCGCCGATTCGAGCATGGCCAGCGCCAGCTGCGGCACCTCCAGCTTGACCTCGCCGTCCTCGCCCACGGTGGCGCTGTTGCTCAGCGCCAGCGCCGGCCCGAGCAGCGCCCGGTCATAGGCGTCATCCGTGGTCCGGTGCAGCATCTGGTAGTCGCTCCAGATGTCGAACATGAGCAGCGCGAGCACGCTGGGCACCAGCAGCGCCAGCAGCGTGGTCTTGAGCCGCGGTCGACGGCTACGTCGCGTCATCCGCGCCCTCTTCCAGCATGTAGCCCAGGCCGCGCACGGTCACGATCCGCACGCTGTCGCCAAGCTTCTTGCGCACGCGATGCACCACGACTTCGATGGCTTCCGGCCCCGTGTCTTCGCGGTTGTCGAACACCTGCGCCGACAGCGCCGGGCGCGACACCGGCCGTCCGCTGTGCTGCATCAGCATCGTGAGCGCCGCATGCTCGCGCCGTGTCAGCGCCAGCGAGCGCCCGGCGAGCAGGAAGACCTTGGCCTGGTCATCGAACACCAGCGGGCCGCAGCGCAGCCGCGGATACGAGCCGCCGTGACTGCGGCGCATGAGCGCCGTCAGCCGGGCCTCGAGTTCGGCCAGCGCAAAGGGCTTGACCAGGAAATCATCGGCGCCCAGCCGCAGGCCGCGCACGCGATCGCTCAGGCTGCCCTGCGCCGTCAGGATCAGGATCGGCGTGCGGTCGTTGCGCTGCCGGATGTCGCCCAGCAGGCTCATGCCATCGCCATCCGGCAGACGCAGATCGAGCAGGATCGCCGCGTACTTGCCGTTCTGCAGCGCCTTGGTCGCCGAGGCCGCATCGCTCGCATGATCCAGCACGAAGCCGCTTTCGGTCAGCGCGCGGATGAGCCAGGCCGCCAGTTCCTGCTCGTCCTCGACCAGGAGCACGCGGACCGGCGCATCCGGCGTCGCGGTGCCGGCGACGGCGGGTGCCGCGCTCATGACGCCGCCATCCCGGACAGGCGCAGCAGCACGGCGTGCGTGAAGAGCCCCGGATTGAGCGGATGCCGCGACACGCGCTGCTGCGTCGTGAGCCAGCGTGCGGCTTGCGCCGTGTCCACCCGCGACAGGCGCGCCCCGGCCTGCGCCAGGGTGTCGGCCAGGCCCGGGTAGTAATGGGCACTGCCACCCGCCTGCACGCAGGCCAGATCGAAGAGCGCCCGCTGGAAGGTATCGAGCCAGGTGTCGGGCGGCTGCTTTTCCAGTTCGGCCAGCAGGTCCGGGACGATGGCGTTGGCGCGACCTGCCGCGACGGCCTGCAGCCAGCGCCTGAGCCAGGCGGGGCAAGGCTCGCCGCCGGCCTGGGCCAGACGCGCCGCGGCCAGCGGCGCACCGCCGGCGGCGGCCAGCCAGGCCGCGGCATTGCCCACCCCCTCGCCTGCCAGCCAGGCCAGCGCCGCGGGCTTGTCGGGCAGGCCCAGGGGCAACCGGCGGCAGCGCGACACGAGGGTCGGCAACAGGCGGTCCGGCGCATCGGCCACGAGCAGGAACACCGTGTGTTCGGGCGGCTCTTCCAGGATCTTGAGCAAGGCATTGGCCGACACCGCGTTCAACGCTTCGGCCGGATACAGCAGGACGATGCGATGCCCGCCACGGTGCGTGGCCGTATTGAGCCAGGTCTCGAGCGAGCGCACCTGTTCGACACGGATGTCGCGCGAAGGCGCCTTGCTCTTGCCGGTGGACGGCGTGGCATTGTCCGCATCCGGCTGCGCACTGCCTTCGGCCGCGGCAACGGCCTCCGGGCGCAGCGCCCGGAAATCGGGATGGTTGCCGTGGCGCAGCCACAGGCAGGCGTCGCACACCCCGCAGGCCAGGTGCCCGCGCGGCTGCTCGCACAGCAGGCGGGATGCGCAGGCGCGCGCGAACTGCAGCTTGCCCGTGCCCGCGGCCCCATGGATCAGCCAGGCATGGGCAAAGCGCTCGCGCGTGCCGAGCCAGTCGCGCGCGACGTCGGCATGCCAGGGCAGGAAATCGCGCACGAAGGCGGCGTCGTCAGCCACCATGGAGCAGCCCTTCGATGTCGGCCTGCAGCACGCTGCGGATCTGCGCGATGCTGCGGGTGGCGTCGATGACGCAGAAGCGCTGCGGCGCGGCTGCGGCGCGGTCGTGATAGGCGGCACGCGTGCGCTCGAAGAAGGCATCGCTTTCGCGCTCGAAGCGGTCTGGCTCGCGCGTGCGTCCCAGGCGCTCGCGCGCCACGGCCAGCGGCACGTCGAACAGCCAGGTGCGATCCGGTTGCAGGGCGCCGTGGACCCACGCCTCCAGCGGCGCGATGCGCTCGACTTCCAGTCCGCGCCCGCCGCCCTGGTAGGCATACGTCGCATCCGTGAAACGGTCGCACACCACCCAGTGGCCTGCGGCCAGTGCGGGCTCGATGACCGCGCTCACGTGCTCGCGGCGGGCCGCGAACATCAGCAAGGCTTCGGTCTCCAGCGTCATCGGTTCGTGCAGCACGAGTTCGCGCAGGCGCTCGCCGATCGGCGTGCCGCCGGGCTCGCGGGTGCTGATCACCGTCTTGCCCGCATCGCGCAGGGTCTGGGCCAGCCAGTCCAGGTGCGTGCTCTTGCCGGCCCCATCCACGCCTTCGAGCGTGAGGAACCGGCCACGCGTCGGAACGCTGGCGCTGCGCGGGGACGCGCGGGAGGAGTCTGCGTGGGTCATGGCTGGCCTCGTCCGCGGATGTAGCGATTGACGTAGCGATTGTGCGTGGCCAGGTCCGGCGAGAACGCACTGGTGCCATCGCCGCGCGAGACGAAGTAGAAGTACTTGTGCGATTCGGGATGGGCCGACGCCTGCAGCGAGGCCCGTCCCGGGTTGGCGATCGGGGTCGGCGGCAGGCCCGGCCGGGTGTAGGTATTCCAGCGCGAATCGATCTGCAGATGCTTGCGCAGCAGCGTGCCGGTGTAGGCCTCGCCCATGCCATAGATCACGGTCGGATCCGTCTGCAACGGCATGTTGATGCGCAGGCGGTTGGCAAAGACGCCGGCGACCTTGGCGCGGTCCGGCGAGTGCCCGGTTTCCTTCTCGACGATCGAGGCCATGATCAGCATCTCGTACGGGGTCTTCCAAGGCACGTCGGGATCGCGCCCTTCCCAGGCGCGTGCCAACTGCTCGCGCTGGGCTTCCCACGCGCGGCGCAGGATGTCGTAGTCGGCCGACCCCTTCGCAAAGCTGTAGGTATCGGGATAGAACAGGCCTTCCGGATGGGTCTCGGTCTCGCCCAGGCGCGCGAGGAGCGCGGCGTCGTCCACGCCGTCCAGCGTCTGCGCCACGTCGGGATGGCGGCGCAACTCGTCACGGAACTGGCGATAGTTCCAGCCTTCGATGAAGGTGATGCGCGCGTGCGTGACGTCGCCCGCAGCCATGCGCTGCAGCACGTCCCACAGGCTGTCGCCCTGGCGGATCTCATAGCCGCCCGCCTTGACCTGGCGATCCAGGCCGGAGGCGCGCGACAAGGCCACGAACAGGTCCGGCTGCACATCGACGCCCGCCTCGTTCAGCGTGCGGGCGATGGTGCGCATGCCGCTGCCTGGCGCAATGCTGAAATCCACGCGCTCGCCTGGCAAAGGCAGCGGGCGCATGATCCAATACGCCAGCAATGCCGCCGCCAGAACGGCGCCAAATGCAAGCAACAGCAACAATCTGACAAGAAAACGGAGCATGGGGGCACGGGCTATCGACAGCCCGGTATCATACCTGCTGTATACGCCTCCCCTTCGGTTCCCGCACCCGAGTCCGCATGATCGCCTGCCTGACAACCCTGCCCAGCGGCGTCCACGCCGCCGCCCTGCCCGAGCTCTGCCTCATCAGCGTCTCGGGCGATGATGCCCTCACCTTTCTCCATGGTCAGCTGACCCAGGACGTGCTTGGCCTGACGCAGGATGACGCCCGCCCGGCGGCCTACTGCACGGCCAAGGGACGCATCCTGGGAAGCTTGGTCATGTGGCGCGCCCCGGCGGGCAGCGACGCTGCCCTGCAGACGCTGCTGCCGGCCGACACCGCCGCCGGCGTGGTCAAGCGCCTGCGCATGTTCGTACTGCGCGCCAAGGCGGTCTTCGCGGACGTGCCGGCTGCCGTCTCCGGGGTGTGGGCCGACAGCCCGCAAGCCGCGAGCGCGCTGGCCCAGGCCGTGCCGGGCCTGCCGCAGACGGCCTGGCGGCGCCACACCGCCGACGATGGCGTCACGTGGATCGCCGCGCCGCGCGCGGACGACGGGCCCGCCGCACGCTGGTGGGTGATCGCCCCCGGGGCGCAGCCCACGGGCGAGGCACCGGCCGCGGCCTGGCAGGCCCAGGACATCGCCGCCGGCCTGCCCTGGATCACGCAGCCCACCCTGGAACTCTTCACACCGCAGATGGTCAACCTGGACCTGCTGGGCGGCGTGAGCTTCACCAAGGGTTGCTACCCCGGCCAGGAGATCGTGGCGCGCAGCCACTACCTGGGCAAGCAGAAGCGCCGGATGCTGCTGGGCCTGGTGGCCGGTGACGTGAGCGCCGCCGCGGGCCAGGACGTCTTCGACGCGCAACGCGCGGGCGAGCCCGTCGGTCGGGTGGTGTCTGCCGCCGTGGATGGCGGACACGTCAGCCTGCTGTTCGAGGCCCACGCCACCGATGCCCCCCAGGCAGACCTGCGGCTTGCCGCACCCGACGGCCCGGCCATCCGCCTGGCCGCCCTGCCCTATGCGGTCGGTCCGGCCGTCTGACGTGCCTTTACCCGTGCTGCTGACCTTCGTCCCGATACGGGCGAGTTGGTGTTATGCCCATTGAGACGTACCTGATCGGCTTTGGCAAAAGCTTTCTCTTCGCGCTTGCCACGTTGCTGCCCATCCTGAATCCCACCGCCACGGCGCCGGTGTTCCTGTCGCTCACCAGCGGTGCGAGCACCGCCACGCGTGCGGTGCTCGCCACGCGCATCGCGCGCAATGTCTTCTTCCTGATGGCGGCCGCCATGATCGCGGGCTCGCCCGTGCTCAACTTCTTTGGCATCTCGCTGCCGGTCGTGCGGCTTGCGGGCGGACTGCTGGTGGCCACCACCGCCTGGCGCCTGCTGAATTCCACCGACGCGGGCGTGCAGCGCGCAGCCGAGATGGCCGAGGGCTATACACCGGAAATGGCAAAGAAGCAGGGCTTCTATCCCCTCACCTTCCCCATCGCCTGTGGGCCAGGCTCGATCGCCGCGGCCATCACCGTGGGCGCGAGTCTGCACGATCCCCGGGTCTCGCTGCGCGCGGTGCAGATCGCCGGCGCGCTGCCGGCCATCGCGCTCATCGCGGTCGCCGTCTTCGTCTGCCTGCGGTTTGCGCTGCAGCTGCTGCGCCCCCTGGGCGAGACAGGCACGGCCGTGTTCATGCGCATGACGGCCTTCATCCTGCTGTGCCTGGGGGTGCAGATCATGTGGGACGGCGTGTACGAGCTTTTCAACCAACTGATGCGGTGAATCCGTGACGTCCTTCATCACCCGCGATCGCGCGCTTGCCATCCTCGCGCTGGCCAGCGCCGGCGCGTTCCTGTTTGCGCTCTTTTCGCAGCACGTCCTGGGCATGCAGCCCTGCGCATGGTGCATCCTGCAGCGCATGATCTGCGTGCTCATCGCCATCGTGGCGGGCCTGGGCTGGTCGATGCGCCGCGCAGGCGCCGTCCCCGGCATCCTGCTGGGCGCGGGCTTTCTGCTCAGCGTCGGTGGCGCCGTGGCGGCGTGGTACCAGCACACGGTGGCGGCGCAGTCCTTCACCTGCGACATGAGCTTTGCCGACCAGGCCGTGACGGGCTCGGGGCTCGATGCCCTGATGCCGCAGGTCTTCGGTATCTACGCCACCTGCGCCGACAGCGCGGTGGACCTCCTGGGCGTGCGCTACGAAGTGTGGACGCTGATCCTGTTCATCGCCATGGCGCTGGTGGCGCTGATCGGCCTGGGCGGACCGGCACGACGAGGCTGAGGGCGGCGCCCGCGGGGTGCCGCCAGGCGGGCTCGTCAGGGCACGCCGGGATGGGCGCTGATGGGTACAGGCGCAGTTCACCGAGCCAGGGTGCATGACCATGCCCGCGCCCGTGACGATGCCAGGCGCAGGTCATCTCGTGACGGCGGAACGTCCTTGTGGGCAAGCGCTCGATACGGGGCACGCCGGATGATGCCAGGCGTAGCTCATCTCACCGCAGTGCACGGCCCCGTCTCGGCAAGCGTGGATTCGGGCCGCGCCGGGTGATGCCCGGCCTGCCCGCCGGTCAGGCCACGCGGTGCGTGGCCAGCCCCAGGTGGGCTGCGATGTCGGCGCGCTGCTGCAGGTTGGCGAAGACGTCGCCCAGCAGGATGAGCGCGGGGCCGTCGCCCAGGCGCGCGGCCTGGGCTTCCAGTTGCGACACACAGGTGACGAGGATGCGTTCGCGCGCACCCAGAGTCGCGTTCTCGACGATGACCGCGGCACGCGAGCCGGCAACCCCTGCCGCCATCAGGCCCGCGGCGATGGCGCCAGCCTGGCGCCCGGCCATGTACAACACGGCAGTGTCCGCGGCCACGGCGGGTGTCGCCCAGTCGTGACCGGTTTCGCCCTTGCCCACCGCGGGCGTGAGCAGCATGACGCTGCGCGCCACCCCGCGTTGCGTGAGCGACTGCTGCACGCTGGCTGCGGCGCCGAAAGCCGCGCTGATGCCCGGCACGATCTCGACGGCGATGCCTTCCCGCACCAGGGCGTCGATTTCTTCCTGCGCACGCCCGAACAGCATCGGGTCGCCGCCCTTCAGGCGCACGACCACGGCATACCGACGCGCGGCATCGATGAGCTGCTTGTTGATGAAGGACTGCGCACTGGACGGCCGCCCGCTGCGCTTGCCCACCGCCACGATGCGGGCGTGCCCGGCCAACGCCAGGATCTCGGCCGGCACCAGGGCGTCGTGCAGCACGATGTCCGCCTGCGCCAGCAGCCGCGCGGCGCGCACGGTCAGCAGGTCGGCCGCGCCCGGCCCCGCGCCCACCAGGTGGACACGCGGCCCGGCACATGCCGGGCGCACGGGCGACGCGGCCACGTCCGCCGCGCCACGCGTCGCGGACAGGATGGGGGACGGATCGGCCGGGTCGCGATGCATCACTGGCTCGCTGCGGGCTGCAGGTAATTGGGCTGGTAGTTGACGCTGAAGGCGTGCAACTGCTGACGTGCATGTTCCGGGTCATGGCCCGGCTTGACCTCGAAGCTGTCAAAGCCGCACCGCGACAGATAGAACACCGTGTCGATCAGCACATCGCCCACGGCGCGCATCTCGCCAGTCCAGCCCAGGCGGGTGCGCAGCAGGCGTCCGCTGCTGAAGCCGCGTCCATCCGCGAAGGCCGGAAAGTCGACCGCCACCAGGCTCACGCCGTCCAGTCGGCCTTCCAGGTCCATGACCTCGTCACCAGGCTCGACGACCACGCCCACCGGCTCGCCGCGCGCGCGCAGCGTGTCGGCATGCTCCCGCCAGACGGGCACGGACACGAGCCACTTCGCGCCGGCGTCCGGCAGCGTGGCGCCACCTTCGGCAGGCACGAAGCGCTGCCAGTCGTCGGTGCTGACGCCGTCGGCGCGCACGACGGCGCGCGCGGCTTGCGCGATCTGAACGTCAGACATTGGCGGGCTCCTCGCGACGACGGGCCGGGGTTTCGCCGTACACATCGGCCTTGAAAGGATCCAGGCCCACGCGCTCGACGACGTCGATGAAGCGCTCGGCGTCGCTGTCGCGCACGGTCAGATACGTCTTGACCAGCGTTTCGACCACGTCCGGCACCTGCTCGCGCGAGAACGAGCGGCCGATGATCTTGCCGATCGCCGCACCGCCACCGCCCTTGGAGAACACGTCCGAGGCCTCGAAGGCGCGGCCGGGGCCAGCGCTCTGGCGGCCACCCAGCGTGACCTGGTACCACTCCTCGCCTGCCTTGTCGACGCCGAGGATGCCGATGTGGCCCACGTGGTGATGGCCACAGGAGTTGATGCAACCCGAGATGTTCAGGTCGAGTTCGCCCACGTCGTACAGGTAGTCCAGGTTGTCGAAGCGGCGCTGGATGGCCTCGGCCACCGGAATGGCCACGGCGTTGGCCAGGGCGCAGAAGTCGCCGCCCGGGCAGCAGATGATGTTGGTGAGCATGCCGATGTTCGGCGTGGCCAGGCCCAGGGCATCGAGCGACTGCCACAGGGCATGCAGGCCGTCGCGCTTGACGTCGGCAAAGACGATGTTCTGCTCGTGCGAGATGCGCATCTCGCCAAAGCTGTACTGGTCGGCCAGGTCGGCCACGGCGTCCATCTGGTCGGCCGTGATGTCCCCCGGCGGCACGCCGGTGGCCTTGAGCGAAATGGTTACGGCGTTGTAGCCCGCGACACGGTGCGGATGCACGCAGGTGCGCACCCAGCGCGCAAAGCGCGGGTCGGCGCCGGTCTGCGTGGCCAGGTCCACGTCAGCCAGGCCCTGCTCGTACACGGGGCGCGTGAAGCGGCTGGCGATCTCGTCCAGGTGGGCCTGCGTGAGCGTGGCCGGGCCATCGCGCAGATGCGCCCATTCGGCCTGGACCTGGTCCGCATAGACCTCGGGCTTGAGCTCGCGCACCAGGATCTTGATGCGGGCCTTGTACTTGTTGTCGCGGCGACCGTGCAGGTTGTAGACGCGCAGCGCGGCTTCCAGGTAGCTCAGCAGATGCTGCCACGGCACGAACGGGTTGATCAGGCTGCCCAGCACGGGCGTGCGGCCCAGGCCACCGCCGATCCAGACGCGAAAGCCCAGTTCGCCCGCATCGCTGTGCACGGCCTGCAGGCCGATGTCATGCACGCCGACCGCCGCGCGATCGTGCGTCGCGCCACTCACCGCGATCTTGAACTTGCGCGGCAGGAAGGCGAACTCGGGGTGCAGCGTGGACCACTGGCGGATCACCTCGCACCACACCAGCGGATCGACGAGCTCGTCCGGCGCGACGCCGGCGAAGTGATCGGTGGTGGTGTTGCGGATACAGTTGCCGCTGGTCTGGATGGCGTGCATCTGGACCTTGGCGAGCTCGGCCAGGATGTCGGGAACGTCCTTCACCTCGGGCCAGTTGAACTGGATGTTCTGGCGCGTGCTGAAGTGGCCGTAGCCCCGATCCCAGCGCCGGGCGATGGTCGCGAAGGTGCGCAGCTGACGGCTGGCCACCAGCCCGTAGGGAATGGCCACGCGCAGCATCGGCGCATGCCGCTGGATGTACAGGCCGTTCTGCAGGCGCAGGGGCCGGAAGTCATCGTCGCTCAGATCACCCGACAGGAAGCGGCCCGTCTGGTCGCGGAACTGTGCGACGCGCTGGTCCACCAGGGCCTGGTCGGCGAGGGTGTAGTTGTACATGGAAACCGCCTGCAAGACACGAATCCGGAAACGCTGCGGCCGGCCTGGCACAAGCCCGGCCGGCCGCAGCGCCGTGATCCGTCGATTTTATCCCAGGGCCCGTGCCGCGCCAAAGAACGACGCGGCATGAGCTTATGAGGAATTCAGCTAAAGATGACGATCTTTATGCCGAATTACGCTGGTTCTCGACGCGACCGAGGAGCTCGGCGGTCACATCGCCCGTGATGTAGTTGCCATCGAAGCAGGAGGCTTCGAACCCGCGCAACGCCGGGTTGATGTCGCTGATGGCGCGGGTCATGCCTTCGATGTCCTGGTACACCAGGGCATCGGCGCCAATGATGCGGGCGACTTCATCGTCGGTGCGACCATGGGCGATCAGCTCGCCCCGTGTCGGCATGTCGATGCCGTAGACGTTAGGATACCGCACGGGCGGCGCCGCGGATGCGAAATACACCTTGTTGGCACCTGCCGCGCGGGCCATGTCGACGATCTCGCCGCTGGTCGTGCCGCGCACGATCGAGTCATCCACGATCAGCACGTTCTTGCCCGCGAACTCCACGCCGATGGCGTTGAGCTTCTGGCGCACGGACTTCTTGCGCACGGCCTGCCCGGGCATGATGAAGGTGCGGCCGACGTAGCGGTTCTTGATGAAGCCTTCGCGATAGTCCAGGTTCAGGCGCGAGGCCAGCTGCATGGCGGCCGGGCGCGACGAATCGGGAATCGGCATGACGACATCGATGTCGCCCCGGTTCAGCTGGCGCGACACCTTGTCCGCCAGGTATTCGCCCATGCGCAGGCGCGCGCCATACACCGACACGCCATCCATCAGCGAATCGGGGCGGGCCAGGTATACGTATTCGAAGACACAGGGATTGAGCTTGGGGTTCTCGGCGCACTGGCGCGCGCTGACCGGACCCTCGAACGGAAAGCACACGGCCTCGCCCGGCTTGACGTCACGCTCGAACGCGAAGCCCGTGCCTTCCAGGGCGACGGACTCGGACGCCACCATCCATTCCTGCCCCGCGTCGGACATCGCGCTGCCCATCACCAGGGGGCGGATGCCGAAGGGATCGCGAAACGCGATCATCCCGAAGCCGGCCACCAGGGCCACGACGGCATAGGCGCCGCGCACGCGCAGGTGCACCTGGGCGACGGCGCGGAACACCGCTTCTTCGTCCAGCGAACCGCCGCCCGTGGCGCGCGCGAGCTCGTGCGCGAAGACGTTGAGCAGGACTTCGGAGTCCGAATTGGTGTTGATGTGCCGGCGATCGATCTGGAACAGCTCGCGGCGCAGGCTTTCGTGATTCGTGAGGTTGCCGTTGTGGGCGAACGTGATGCCGAACGGCGCGTTCACGTACAGCGGCTGGGATTCTTCCTCGTTCTCGCTCGAGCCCGCCGTCGGGTAACGCACCTGGCCGATGCCGGAGTTCCCGGGCAGCGAGCGCATGTTGCGCGTGCGGAAGACGTCACGGACCTGACCGCGTGCGCGGTAGGTGCTGAACATGCTGTCGCATGCCGTGGCGATGCCTGCGGCATCTTGCCCGCGGTGCTGGAGCAGCAGCAGGCTGTCATAGATGAGCTGATTGACGGGCGCATGCGCCACGACACCGACGATTCCACACATGGATGGCTCTCGACCCTATGCCCCGCCGGCCGGCAGGGCTTCACTGAACACACCAGCCTGCCGACATTGGCCGGCCAGTGAGGTTGCTCAAGCCGCGGCAGCGCCGCGGCACTTTCAAATCGGATTGCCCGGCCCCGGAGTCTGGGCGGGCACCGGCAGCACGGGCGCCGGCATCGGGCGCGCACCGGGCGGCGCCTCGTAGGGGTACGGCACCCACTGGGCGACTTCGGCAGGCAGACGGTCCTTGACCACCATCGCCGCCTGCTCCATCGGCCCGGACAGCAGCGCCTGCCGCCACCAGGCTTCCTGCGGCATCGGCGTATAACCCGCGGCGATCACGAGGATCAGCAGGACGAGCAAGGCACGCGCCACGCCGAAGATCATGCCCAGGCCGCGATCGGCGGGCGCAAGCCCGGTGGACGAGATCAGCGTGCCCAGCGCGACATTGATGATGCCGACCAGCAGCAGGACGGCGAAGAAGACCCCGAGGTACGCGACCGACATGCGCAGCAGGCCCGTCTCGATATATGGGGTGAGGGACTCGTAAACCCAAGGCCCCCACCACACGGCGGCCATGAAGGCGGCCGCAAAGGCGATGAGCGACAGCACTTCGCGCACCAGGCCGCGCATCAGACCCACCACGGTCGACGCCAGCACGACGGCCAGCGCCACGAAGTCGAAACCGGTCACAAAGGCACCAGGCTGCCGCTGTATCCACCCGGCAGGCCGCGCAATTTGGCTTGCGCGCCTTCTGCCTGGCTGCGGGAGTTGAAGGGACCCAGACGCACGCGGTGCACCTGGCCGTCAGGCGTGTTGATCGATTCAATATAGGCGGACAGTCCGGCGCCCCGCAAGCGCTGCAGCAACGCATCGGCGCCTTCGCGCGAACGCACGGCGACGACCTGGATGGCAAAGCGGCTGGAGCTGGCCGTGGCGGGGGCCGAGCCGCCCGACGAGGACGCGGGCGGCACGGGCTTGCCCTGCAGCAGGGCCAGCGCGCGCGCGGCCTCGGCTTCCTTCTTGGCGGCGGCCGCATTGGGCTGCGGCCGCGTTTCGGTCGAGGGCGGCGGTGCGGGCGGCGCCGTGCGTGCCGGCGGCGGTGTCGGGGTCGGCGTGCTCGGGGTCGTCGGCGTGCTGGGCGTGGTCGGCGGCATCGGCCGGTTTTCCTGGCCCGGCAGCGGCGTGATCGTGGCAATGCTGGCCGGCACGCGGCCCTGGCCGTTCGCACCGGGCTGGCCATTGTCCTGGCCGATGCGCCCGCCATCCGGACTCGTGCCCGCAGTGGCGCCCTCGCCTTGCGGCGCGGTCTGGCCCTCGCCGCCGATGGGCGTGGGCGGCGCGATGGGCGACGGCGTCAGGTTGGGCTGGAACGGCGTGTTCTGACTTGGAATGTCGATGGCGACATTCTCGGGCGGTGGCGTGCCTTCGCCATCGAGCACCATCGGCAACACGATGACGGCAAGCAGCACCATGGCGATGGCGCCCACCAGGCGCCGACGCGCGCGCCGACGCAGATCGTCGGCGGCAGACTGCTCGCGGACCGCAGAATTGCTCCGTCGTCGACCAGCAGCGCCGGCCGCGGCCGCCTGGGCGGACGGGACGTCGTCCTCGTCACGCTCTTCATTGCGCGTAAAGAACCCCATGCGACAACACCCCAGCGACAGTCAGAAACGAGCCAAAGACGACAATTCTATCACCCTCGGCAGCCTTGGCGCGGGCAGCCTCGAGCCCGTCGGCCGGTGCCGGCCAGACGGTGATCGAGCGTTCCGCGCCCTGCCCTGCACCGGCCGCCCGCAGACGCTCGGCCAGCGCTTGCGCGGGCAGTGCCCGCGGACCGGGCAGGTCCACGCAGTACCAGTGGTCCACGCGATCCTTCATGCGTTCGATCACGGTATCGACGTCCTTGTCCGCGAGCATGCCGAAGACGGCGTGCGTGTACGGAAAGAACCCCATGTTGTCCAGATTCTGCGCCAGCACCGCGGCCGCGTGCGGGTTGTGCGCGACGTCCAGGATCTGCGTGGGCTGCCCCGGCACGATCTGGAAGCGCCCGGGCAGCGACGCCTGCAGCAGGCCCTGGCGCACGGCCTGCTGGGGCACCGGCAGGCGGTCTTCCAGGGCCTCCAGGGCAGCCAGCGCGCCCGAGGCGTTCAAGAGCTGGTTGGCCCCGCGCAGCGCCGGATACGCTAGGGCATTGCGCCGGCGCTGGCGCCCGCCGTAGTTCCACTGCTGGCGATCCCCGGAATAGTTGAAGTCCCGCCCGAAGATGCGCAGGTCCGCGCCGATGGCCTCGGCATGCGCGATCAGCGACTCGGGCGGCGCCGGATCGGCGCAGATGGCCGGACGTCCCGCCCGGTACACGTGTGCCTTCTCCAGCCCGATCTTCTCGCGCGTGTCGCCCAGGTACTCGGTGTGATCGATGTCCACCGAGGTCACGATGGCACAGTCCGCATCGATGATGTTGACCGCGTCCAGGCGCCCGCCCAGGCCCACCTCCAGCACCACGGCGTCCAGCTCGGACTGCGCGAAGAGCGCGAGAATGGCCAGCGTCGTGAACTCGAAGTACGTGAGCGAGATCTCGCCGCGCGCCGCCTCGACCTGCGCGAAGCGCTCGGTGAGCATCGCGTCGGTGGCGATCTGGCCATTGAGCCGGGCACGCTCGTTGAAATCGACGAGATGCGGCGAGGTATAGGTGCCCACCCGGTAGCCGGCGGCCAGCAGGATCGCCTCGAGCATGGCGCAGGTCGAGCCCTTGCCATTGGTGCCCGCGACGACGATGCTGGGGCAGGACAGGGCGAGCCCCATGCGCTCGCGAACGGCCTGCACCCGCTCCAGGCCCAGTTCGATCGGCTTGGCATGCAGGGCTTCCAGATAGGCCAGCCACGTCTGCAAGGGGGCGTTCGCGGCGGGCGACGAAGGCGCGGTCATGACGCTCAGCCCTCGATGCCGCGCGAGGACAGGTATTCCTCGTAGTTGCCGCGGTAATCGATCACCTCGCCGCCGGGCATCACTTCGAAGATGCGGGTGGCGAGGCCCGAGACGAACTCCCGGTCATGCGAGACGAACACCAGCGTGCCCGCGAACTTCTCGAGCGCGAACTGCAGCGACTCGATCGATTCCATGTCCAGGTGGTTGGTCGGCTCGTCCATCAGCAGCACGTTGTGCCGGCCCAGCATCAGGCGGCCGAACATCATGCGGTTCTTCTCGCCACCCGAGAGCACGGCGGGCTTCTTGGGCAGGTCGTCCGCCGAGAACAGCAGGCGGCCCAGCACCGCGCGCACGGCCTGGTCCTCGTCACCCGGCTGGGTGTACCAGGACATCCAGTCGAACAGGTCCTCGCCACGCTGGAACTCGCCGGACACGTCCTGCGCCATGTAGCCCAGGTCCGCATTGTCGGACCATTTGATGCGTCCCGAGTCCGGCGCGAGGTCGCCCGCCAGCATGCGCAGCAGCGTCGTCTTGCCCACGCCGTTCGCGCCGATGATCGCGATCTTCTCGCCGGCTTCGATCATCGCGTTGAAATTGCGGATGATCGGCAGGTCGTAGCTCTTGCTCAGGTTCTCGATCTCGACGGCCTGGCGGTGCAGCACCTTGCTCTGCTCGAAGCGGATGAAGGGGTTCTGCCGCGAGGACGGTTTGACTTCGACCATCTCGGACTTCAGCTTGTCGACCTGCTTCAGGCGCGAGGTGGCCTGGCGCGCCTTGGACTTGTTGGCCGAGAACCGGCGCACGAAGTCCTGCAGCTCGATCACGCGTTCCTTGGCCTTGGCGTTTTGCGCGCTCTGGCGCTCGCGCGCCTGCACCGACGCCAGCATGTAGTCGTCGTAGCTGCCCGGATAGACCGTGAGCGTGCGGTAGTCCAGGTCGGCCATGTGCGTGCACACCTGGTTCAGGAAGTGGCGATCGTGGCTGATGATGATCATGGTGGAGCGGTACTCGTTGAGCACCCCTTCCAGCCAGCGGATCGTGTTGATGTCCAGGTTGTTGGTCGGCTCGTCCAGCAGGAGGACGTCCGGATTGGAGAACAGCGCCTGCGCGAGCAGCACGCGCAGCTTCCAGCCCGGGGCGATCTCGCGCATCGGCAGCGCGTGCTGGTCGACCGGGAACTCCAGGCCGAGCAGCAATTCGCCCGCGCGCGATTCGGCGGTGTAGCCGTCATATTCCGCGAACTTGGCCTCCAGCTCGGCCGCGCGCATGTAGTCGTCCTCGGACGCCTCGGGGTTGGCGTAGATGGCGTCGCGCTCGGTCATCGCGTCCCACATCTCGGTGTGGCCCATGAGCACCACGTCCAGCACCCGCATGTCCTCGAAGGCGAACTGGTCCTGGCGCAGCTTGCCCATGCGCGTGCCCGGGTCCAGGGCGACGTTGCCCGCGGTGGACTCCAGATCGCCGCCGATGATCTTCATCAGCGTGGACTTGCCGCTGCCGTTGGCGCCGATGAGGCCATAGCGGTTGCCCCCGCCGAACTTGACCGAGATGTTCTCGAAAAGTGGCTTGGGGCCGAACTGGATGGTGAGATTGGAAGTGGATATCACGGTGGCAGGAGCGCTCGGATTCGGGGAAAACCCCTGATTTTAGCAAGTACGCGCGTATCGAGCCCCGGGCATGGCATTTCCCGGTCAGGCGCGGGGAACCCTGCGCGAGCGGCAAGGTCCATTCCTGCGCGCGAAACGTCCTGTTTCTCCTTATCATTCTCAGGTATCGTTGCGCCGCAAGTTGTTGCCTCCCCCCGATCCCCGCCTCAGGAGACCCCATGGCACTGTCCCCGTCCTTCCCCCGCACGCTGCAACGATTCGCCTTTGGCGCGGCCGGCGCGCTCGTGATCGCTGGCGCAGCCGGCGCCGCCGAAGTGAACCTGTACACGACGCGCGAACCGGGCCTGATCCAGCCGCTGAACGAAGCCTTCACGCAGAAGACGGGCGTGAAGGTCAACATGATCACCCTGAAGGACGGGCTGGCCGAACGCGTCGCCGCCGAGGGCGAGCGCTCGCCGGCCGACGTGCTGATGACGGTGGACTTCGGCAACCTCGTGGACCTGGTGGACCAGAAGGTCACCCAGCCCGTGTCGTCGGACGTGCTGAACAAGGCCATCCCCAGCAACCTGCGTGACCCGGACGGCCAGTGGTACGCCCTGTCGCTGCGCAGCCGCGTGGTGTATGCGGACAACGACCTCAAGCTCACGGACTTCACCTACGAAGACCTGGCCGATCCGCAATGGAAGGGCAAGCTGTGCATCCGCTCGGGCCAGCACCCCTACAACATCTCGCTGATCTCGGCCTACATCGCCCACCACGGCGAAGCCGCGGCCGAAGAATGGCTGCGCGGCATGAAGGGCAACCTCGCGCGCAAGGCGGCAGGCGGGGACCGCAACGGTGCGCGCGACATCCTGGGTGGCATCTGCGACATCGCCGTGGCCAACGCCTATTACGCCGGCCAGATGAAGAGCGGCAAGAGCGGTGACGAGCAAAAGACCTGGGGCGATGCCTTCCAGGTGGTGCAGCCCGTGTTCGAGAAGGGCGGCACGCACGTCAACGTGACCGGCGCCGCGGTGGCTCGCCACGCGCCCAACAAGGACGCGGCCATGCAGTACCTGGAGTACCTCGTGTCCGACGAGGCCCAGGGCATCTACGCCGCGGCGAACTACGAGTACCCGGTCAAGCCGGGCGCGCCCGTCGACCCGCTGCTCGCCAGCTTTGGCGAGCTCAAGGTCGACACGCTGTCCCTGAAGGACATCGCCGCGCATCGTCGCCAGGCCAGCCAGCTGGTCGACAAGGTCGGCTTCGACGACTGATGGCACGGCGCGCCGGGCGGACCGGCTTCTGGATACCCGCCTCGGCGCTGCTGGCAGCCGCGGTGCTCGCGCCCCTCGTGGCGCTGGCCATCGCGGCGACGGGGGGCAGCGCCACCCACTGGGCGCACCTGGCCCAGTCGGTGCTGCCCTCGGCCTTGCGCGACACGGTGTGGCTGCTGGGCGGCGTCGGCGTGCTCGCGATCGCGATGGGCACGGCCTGCGCCTGGCTCGTCACCGCCTATGATTTTCCGGGGCGGCGCGTCCTGGCCTGGGCACTGCTGCTGCCCCTGGCGATGCCGACCTACATCATCGCGTACGCCTATCTGGATCTGCTGCACCCCATCGGGCCCGTGCAGACGGTGATCCGCGATCTGCTGGGCTACACCAGCCCCCGCCAGTTCCGGCTGCCCGACATCCGCTCGATGACGGGCTGCATCCTGCTGCTGGGCTTCGTGCTGTACCCCTATGTCTACATCACCGTGCGCGCGGTGTTCCTGATGCAGGCCGCAAGCCTGGTCGAGGCCGCGCGCACGCTGGGCACCCGGCCGTTCGCGCTGTTCCGGCGCGTGGCCCTGCCCATGGCCCGCCCGGCCATCGCCGTGGGCGCAAGCCTGGCCCTCATGGAAGCGCTCAACGACGTGGGCGCCAGCGAGTTCCTGGGCGTGCGCACGCTGACGGTGGCGATCTACACCACCTGGATCACGCGCTCGGACCTGGCGGGCGCGGCCCAGCTGGCGCTCGCCATGATCTCGGTCGTCGTCATCCTGGTGGTCGCGGAACGCTGGGCGCGCCAGCGCCAGCGCTATGCCGCCACGGCCAGCGCGCCGCGCCGCATGCAGCCCATGCCCGTGGGCCGGGCCCGCGGTCTCGCGCTGTTGGCGCTGGGCAGCCTGCCCGTGCTGCTGGGCTTTCTCGCGCCGGCGGCCTACCTGGTGCATGCCGCCGTGCAGCGCGTGCAGTTCGCCGGCGTGTCGCCCTATCTGTTGAATGGCCTGGTCACCACGCTCACGCTGGCCCTCGCGGCCACGGTGCTCACGGTCCTGGCAGGCCTCGTCGTCGCCTACGCGGTGCGCCTGCGCCCCGGCCGGCTCACGCGCACGATGCAGCGCGCGGCATCGGTGGGCTATGCGGTGCCCGGCACGGTGCTGGCCATCGGGCTGCTCGCGCCGCTGGCCGGGCTCGATGGCTGGATCGCGGACACGGTCGAGCGCTGGTTCGACGTTTCCATGGGGCTCGTGCTGCTGGGCTCGGGCGCGGGCATCGTGCTCGCCTACGCCGTGCGGTTCCTGGCGATCCCCGCCGGCAGCGTCGATGCGGGCCTGTCACGCCTGCCGATGTCGCTGGATGCGGCAGCCCGCACCCTGGGCCAGGGCGATGGCGCGCTGCTGCGTCGTGTGCACCTGCCGCTGCTGCGTCCGGCCCTGGCGGCGGCCGCCCTGCTCGTCTTCGTGGATTGCATGAAGGAGCTGCCGGCGACGCTGCTGCTGCGCCCGCTCAATGTCGATACGCTGGCCACCCTGCTGTACGCGGAAGCCGCCAGGGGCGCCTACGAGGACGGTGCGGTGGCGGCGCTTCTCATCGTGCTTGCCGGCCTGCTGCCGGTCGCCCTGCTGTCCCGGGTGGGCGAATCCACCGCGCGGCGCTCGATCGCGCCCCCGGCCGCCGAGGCTGGCGCGCCGCCGCACGGGGGCCCCGCCACGGGCCCCAACCGGTCAGCGAATCTCGAACACCTGGCGTAGGTAAGCCAGGTAGGCCGGGTCGTCGCACATCGTCTTTTCCGGCGTGTCCGACACCTTGGCCACCGGCTGGCCGTTGCAACGGACCATCTTCAGCACGATCTGCAGCGGCGTGCAGCCGACATCGTTCGTGAGGTTCGTGCCGATGCCGAAGGCCACCTGGCAGCGGCCCAGGAAGCGCTTGGCCAGCTGCGTGGCCAGCGGAAAGGTCAGGCCGTCCGAGAACACCAGGGTCTTGGTGCGCGGATCGACCCGGTTGCGCCGGTAATGATCGAGCATGCGCTCGCCCCAGCTGAAGGGCTCGCCCGAATCATGGCGCGCCCCATCGAAGAGCTTGCAGAAATACATGTCGAAGTCGCGCAGGAAGGCGTCGATCCCGTACACGTCCGACAGCGCGATGCCCAGGTCCCCGCGATACTCGCGCGCCCAGGTCTCGAGCGCGAAGACCTGCGAGTCGCGCAGCCGCGGGCCCAGGGCCTGGCAGGCCTGCAGGTATTCATGCCCCATCGTGCCCAGCGGCTTGATGCCGTGGGTCATGGCAAACAGCACGTTGCTGGTGCCCGCGAAGTTCTCGCCCATGTCCCGGACCAGCGTGTCGATGACCTCCTCGTGCCAGCGCTTGGAAAAGCGGCGCCGCGTGCCGTAGTCGGCCACGCGGAACTCGACCAGTTCCGGGTCATCGCGCACCAGCCGGATCTTGTCGTTCAGGCGCTGCCGGGCCTCCTGCAGGTCAGGCTCGGGACAATGGCGGCGAAAGTACACCTCGTTGACGATCGCCAGCACGGGGATCTCGAACAGGATGGTGTGCAGCCAGGCGCCCTTCACCACGATGTCGAGCTCGCCGGGAATGCTGCTCGGATTCACCGTGATGCACTTCTCGGGCATGTGGAAGAGGCCGAGGAAGTCGATGAAATCGCTCTTCAGAAAGCGCAGGCTGCCCAGGTAGTCCAGTTCGGTCTCGGTGAAGCGCAACTGGCACAGGGCGTGGATCTCGGCCCGGATCTCGTCCAGGCACGGCAGCAGGTCGATGCCGGGCGTGCGGCACTTGTAGCGGTACTCGACCTGTGCCGCGGGAAAGTGATGCAGCACGACCTGCATCATGCTGAATTTGTACAGGTCGGTGTCGAGCAGCGAGGTGATGATCATGGGATGGCACCGGGCGCGCCGCGCCCGTCATAACCTCAGGGAGCGGGCGCGGGGGCCGGGCGCTGGCTGCCGTAGGCAGCTGCATCGTCGCCGGCAGCGGCGTACACGTTGGCGGCAGCCGGAAAGCGGCCGCTGGCCACTTCCTCGGCATAGTGGCGGAACGTGCGTTCCAGCAGACCACCCTCGCCCGCCGGCAGATCCTTCGTGAAATCCTTCACGAAGCGCGCCGGCGAGGCGTTCAGGCCCAGCATGTCCTGCATGACCAGCACCTGGCCATCGCACTCGACGCTGGCACCGATGCCGATCGTGATGGCCGAGGTGGCCTGGGCGATGCGCCGGCCCAGCGGCTCGGGCACGCCTTCGATCAGGATCATGGCCGCACCGGCCTCTTCCATCGCCCGCGCATCGGCCAGGATGCGCTCGGCGTCCGCGACCTGCTTGCCCTGGACGCGAAAGCCGCCCAGCGTATTGACATGCTGCGGCAACAGGCCCACGTGGCCGCAGACCGGGATGCCGGATTGCACCAGCTGGCGCACGATGCCGGCCAGTTCGGCCCCGCCTTCGAGCTTGACCATCTGGGCGCCGGCCTGCATCAGGCGCACGGCGCTGTTGACGGCCTGGGCGGGGCTTTCGTGGTAGCTGCCAAAGGGCATGTCGGCCAGAAGGAACGCGCGGCTCGAGCCGCGCGTGATGCAGGCCGTGTGATAGGCGATGTCGGCCACGGTGACGGGCAGCGTGGAGTCGTGTCCCTGCACCACCATTCCGAGCGAATCGCCCACCAGCAGGCAGTCAAGGCCGGCCGCGTCCATGGCGCGCGCAAAGCTTGCCTCATAGCACGTCAGCATGGACAGTTTGCGGCCTGCGGCCAGGGTCTTTCTCAATGTGGATAGGGTGTTGCGCATGGTCCGTGGTGCGGCAGGATGACGCCCGCAATGTCGATGGCCGATATAACCGGCAACCATAGCACAGCGTCCGGGGCGGATTTGCCGCCATTCCAGACGGGACGGCAGGGTTTTCCCTGCAGCAAGACGTGTCCGCGCGTAAAATGGCCGGTTATCGCGCTACAGTTCGCGCCGCCACATCGGAAGATACCGGAGCTTTGCATGACCCACGTCGTTACTGAGAACTGCATCAAGTGCAAATTCACGGATTGCGTTGATGTCTGTCCGGTGGATTGTTTTCGGGAGGGACCCAACTTTCTCGTCATCGATCCGGACGAGTGCATCGACTGCGCCGTCTGCATTCCGGAGTGCCCGGCCAACGCGATCTTCGCCGAAGAGGACGTGCCGGCCGACCAGGTGAAATTCCTGGAGATCAACGCCGAGCTCGCGCGCGACTGGCCCGCGATCACCCGCACCAAGAAGCCGCTGGACGACGCCGACGACTGGAACAACGTCGAGGGCAAGCTGGAGCACCTGGAGCGGTGAGCGAGGACAAGTACACCGAGCAGACGATCACCTGGCTGCACACCTGGGTGCCGGGCAAGCTCTTTTCGTTTCGGTGTACCCGCGACCCCGGCTACCGTTTCGTCGCCGGGCAGTTCGCCCGACTGGGCGTGCGCGCCGCGGGTTCCGATGAGATCGTCTGGCGCGCCTATTCGATGGTGTCCGCCCCCTACGACGAACACCTCGAGTTTTTCTCCATCGTGGTCGAGGGCGGCCAGTTCACCAGCGCGCTGGAGCACCTGCGCCCGGGCGACACCCTGTATGTGGACAAGACGGCCTACGGCTTTCTGACCACCGACCGCTTCGCCCAGGACGTGCCGAGCTCGCGCACGCTCTGGATGCTGTCCTCGGGCACGGGCCTCGCGCCCTTCCTGTCCATCATCGCCGACCTGCCGGTATGGGATGCGTTCGATCGGCTCGTCCTGGTGCACAGTGCCCGCACGCGCGACGAACTCGCCTATCGCGAGCAGATCGAGGCCTTGTCGCAGCACCCCGTGATCGGCGAGTACCTGCAGGCCGACCCGACGCGGCTGCGCTATGTGCCGGTCGTCACGCGCGAGCCCCTGGCGGGCGCGTTGTCCGAGCGCATCACCACGCTGCTGGACACGGGCGAACTCGAGCGCTTCGTGGGCCTGACACTTGCGCCAGAGGATTCTTGCGTGATGCTGTGCGGCAACCCCGAGATGGTCACCGACCTGCGGGGCCGCGTACAGGATCGCGGGTTCCGCGCCCCCCGGCGCGGCAACCCCGGCAACCTCGCCGTCGAGAACTACTGGTAGGACCGCGGGTTCATCCGTATTAATACCGCTCGCTGTCGCGTTAGAATGGTGCAGTGCAATATCCGTGCGCGTGCCGCACGCGTGGCCTGCCGTGCGCCTGGCGCCGGCCCCTGGCCCGATTCGACAGGAATGCCGTGATGCTCTATCAGATTCATGATTTGCAGCGCAGCTGGCTGACGCCGTACGTGGCGCTGGCCGAAGCTGGCGCCCAGATGTTCTCCAATCCGCTGAGCCCGTTCGCGTACACGCCGCTGTCGCGTCGCATCGCGGCCAACTACGAGCTGCTGTACCGCCTGGGCAAGGACTATGAAAAGCCGGCCTGGGACCTGGCCACCACGGAAGTCGACGGCCTGCCCGTGGCCGTGACCGAGCGCGTGGTGGTGGACAAGCCGTTCTGCAAGCTGATCCACTTTTCGCGTGCCGTGTCGCCGGACCGCGCCGCGGACCCGCGCATCCTGGTCGTGGCGCCGCTCTCCGGCCACCACGCCACGCTGCTGCGCGATACGGTGCGTGCGCTGCTGCCCCGCCACGAGGTGTATGTCACCGACTGGGTGGACGCGCGCATGGTGCCGATGTCCGACGGCCCCTTCCACCTGTCCGACTACGTGCATTACGTGCAGGAGTTCATCCGCCACCTGGGCACGGACATCCACGTCATGTCGGTGTGCCAGCCCACGGTGCCGGTGCTGGCCGCCGTCTCGCTGCTGGCCGCCAACGAGCCCGCGGCGCTGCCGCGCTCGATGATCATGATGGGCGGGCCGATCGACCCGCGCTGCACGCCCACCGAGGTCAACAACCTCGCGACGACGAAGTCGTACGCCTGGTTCGAGAACAACCTGATCCACCGCGTGCCGCCCCGATTCCCGGGCGCGGGCCGCAAGGTGTACCCGGGTTTTCTGCAGCACACGGGCTTCGTGGCGATGAACCCCGACCGCCACCTGCAGTCGCACTACGATTTCTACCAGCACCTGGTCAAGGGCGATGACGAGACGGCGGAATCCCACCGCCGCTTCTATGACGAGTACAACGCGGTGCTCGACATGCCGGCCGAGTACTACCTGGACACGATCAAGACCGTGTTCCAGGACTACGCGCTGGCCAAAGGCACCTGGGAAATCGACGGCCAGCTCGTCAACCCGGGCGCCATCGAGAGCGTGGCCCTGTTCACCATCGAAGGCGAGCTGGACGACATTTCGGGCCTGGGTCAGACCGAGGCCGCGCAGCGCCTGTGCAGCAACATCCCCAAGGCGCGCAAGCAGCACTACATCGCGCCCAACTGTGGCCATTACGGCATTTTCTCGGGCCGTCGCTGGCGCGAAACCATCTGCCCCAAGGTCGCGGACTTCGTGCGCAAGTTCGACGCCCCTGCGAGCTGATGTCAAACGCAAGCCCCATGCTGGTCGCCCGCCTGGACGCGGTACTGCCGCAGACGCAGTGCACGCAGTGCGGCTATGACGGCTGTACGCCCTACGCGCAGGCCATGGCGCAGGGCGAGGCGGGGCCGGATCGCTGCCCACCGGGCGGCGATGCCGGCGCGCGGCAACTGGCCGACGTCCTGGGCGTCCCCTTCCAGCCCTACGATCGCGAGCGCGGCGTGCATGCGCCGCTCTCCCTCGCCCTCATCGACGAAGATCACTGCATCGGCTGCATGCTGTGCATCCGCGCCTGTCCGGTCGATGCCATCGTTGGTGGCAACAAGCGCATGCACACGGTCATCCAGGACGCCTGTACGGGCTGCGGGCTGTGCGTGCCGCCCTGTCCGGTCGATTGCATCACGATGACGCCCGTGGAGCCCGCGCGGTACTGGAGTGCCGAGGATGCGACACGCGCGCGCGCCCTGCATGATCGGCGCAGCGCCCGGTTGTCGCGGGTGCCGGTGCAGGCACGTGCGGCGGCGGGCCCGGTGGCCGCCCCCCGGGCGGTGACCACCGCGGACACGCCCGTGCCGGACGCAGCCGCGCGCAAGCGCGACGCCGTGGCGGCCGCACTGGCCCGGGCGCGAGCGCGCCGCACGCCGACATGAACGCGGCCAAGCGGCGCGCCATCTTCGAACGCCTGCGCGCGGCCAACCCCCACCCGGAAACCGAGCTGGAATACGGCAGTCCGTTCCAGCTGCTGATCGCCGTCCTTCTATCGGCCCAGGCGACCGACAAGTCGGTCAACCTGGCCACGCGCCGGCTCTTTGCCGAGCACCCGACGCCAGCCGCGATGCTGGCGCTGGGCGAGGAAGGCGTGGCCGATGCCATCAAGACCATCGGCCTGTACCGCACCAAGGCGCGCAACGTCGTGGCCACCTGCCGGATCCTGCTCGAGCAGCATGGCGGTGAGGTGCCGCGTGACCGCGAATCCCTGGAAGCCCTGCCCGGCGTGGGCCGCAAGACGGCCAACGTCGTCCTGAACACCGCATTCCGCGAGATCGCGATGGCGGTGGACACGCACATCTTCCGGGTGTCGAATCGCACCCGCATCGCGCCAGGCAAGGACGTGCTGGCGGTGGAGCAGGCCCTGCTGAAGTTCGTGCCGCGCGAGTTCCTGCTCGATGCCCACCACTGGCTCATCCTGCACGGACGGTACGTCTGTGTCGCGCGCAAGCCGAAGTGCCCGCAGTGCGGCATCGAGGACCTGTGCGAGTTCAAGGACAAGACGCCGGCGTGATGTCGCCCCCCGCCGGGCGAGCACACCGCCCCAGGCCTGGACGGTGATGGCGCGGGGACCCTGCGGCCAGCAGCGCTGCCGGTGTCGCCATCACCCCCCTCAGACGCGTCGTTCGCGCGCCAGCCCTCAGATGCCCTTGGGCAGCGGGAAGATCGCATTGATCTGCCCCGTCCCGGAACTCGGGAAGTAGTCGGTCACGATCTCCACCGGCTGGTCGTAGCTGTCCCAGCCCAGCAGGCCGAGCAGCATGGCGGTATCGTGCATGCCGCCCTCGCCCTGGCAAAGGTCGGCATATTCCGGGAGCATGCGGCAGAAGGTCTTCCAGTCGCCCTGCTTCCACAGGTCCACCACGCGCAGGTCGACCTGCTGGAAGAACTCGCGGCTGATCTTGTGGATCGCGTCTTCCGGGCTGCCGTTGTCGTTGAACCGGTGCGACAGCGAGCCGCTCGCCAGCACGGCGACGTTGCTGTCGCTCTGGCGGATGGCCTCCAGCACGGCCGCGCCAAAGCGCCGGCTTTCATCGAGCTGGTGCCACATGCACCAGGCGGCCACCGACACCACCTTGAAGTGCTGGTCCTCGTTCATGTAGCGCATCGGCACCAGCGTGCCGTATTCGAGCTCGAGGCTGTCGATCTCGTGCGCGCGGGTATGCACGCCGTGCGCCGTGGCCACCTCGGCAATGCGCCGCCCCAGCTCGGGGTTGCCCGGATAGGCGTACGTCAGGTCCTTGATGAAGTGCGGCAGCTCATTGCTGGTGTAAGTGCCCGAGAACGCGCGGTTGCAGTTCAGGTGGTAGCCCGCGTTGACGAGCCAGTGCACGTCGAACACGACGATCGTGTCCACGCCCAGCTCGCGGCAACGCTGGCCGATCGCGCGGTGCCCGTCGATCGCGGCCTGCCGGCAGCCCTGGTGCGGACCCGGCAGCTCGGACAGGTACATCGACGGCACGTGCGTGATCTTGGCCGCAAGGGATAGCTTGCCCATGATGTGTCTCCTCAGACGCCCCAGCGCGGAATGTGGTGGCTGCCCATGGACACGCACACGTTCTTCACTTCCGCGAAGACTTCGAAACTGTAATCGCCGCCTTCGCGGCCCGTACCCGATTCCTTCGTGCCGCCAAACGGCTGGCGCAGGTCCCGCACGTTCTGGCTGTTGATGAAGACCATGCCCGCTTCGATGCCGCGCGCCACCCGATGGGCACGCCCCAGGTCGTTGGTCCAGATGTAGGACGCGAGGCCATACTTGATGTCGTTCGCAAGCTTCAGCCCCTCGGCTTCGTCCTTGAACGGGATGAGGCACGCCACCGGGCCGAAGATTTCTTCCTGGGCGCAGCGCATGCGGTTGTCGACATCGGCCAGCACGGTCGGGCGCACGAAGTTGCCCTTGGCCAGGTGGGCCGGCAGGTCCGCCGGCTTGTCCGGACCGCCCGCCAGGATGCGCGCGCCCTCTTCCTTGGCAAGACGAATGTAGCCCGTCACCTTTTCCCAGTGTTCACGCGTGATCATCGAGCCCACATTGGTCTTGGGATCGCTCGGGTCGCCCACCACCAGGCGCTCGGCTCGGCGTGCGAACTCGGCGACGAAGCGGTCGTAGACGGATTCCTGCACGAAGATGCGCGAGCCGGCCGTGCAGCGCTCGCCATTGAGCGAGAAGATCGTGAACAGGGCCGCATCCAGCGCGCGATCCAGATCGGCGTCCTCGAACACCAGCACGGGCGACTTGCCGCCCAGCTCCATCGAGAACTTCTTGATGCCGCCCGCGTTGGCGATGATCTTCTTGCCCGTGACCGTGCCGCCGGTGAACGAGATGGCCCGCACGTCCGGATGGCGCACCAGGGCATCGCCCGCCGTGGCGCCATAGCCCTGCACCACGTTCAGCACGCCGGCGGGGATGCCGGCTTCCAGCGCCAGCGCACCCAGGCGCTCGGCCGTCAGCGGGGACAGCTCCGACATCTTGAGCACGGCCGTGTTGCCCAGTGCCAGGCACGGCGCGGTCTTCCAGGTGGCCGTCATGAAGGGCACGTTCCACGGCGATACCAGCGCACACACACCCACGGGCTGGTACAGCGTGTAGTTCAGCATCTGGTCATCCACCGGGTAGGTGTGACCGTTCATGCGCGTGCAGACTTCGGCAAAGAAATGGAAGTTCTCGGATGCCCGCGGGATCAGCTGCTTGCTGGTCTGAGCGATCGGCAGGCCGGTGTCGCGGGTTTCCAGCTCGGCCAGCTCGGGCACGTTCTGTTCGATCAGCTCGCCCAGGCGGCGCATCAGCTTGGCGCGTTCCTTGGCCGGCGTGTTGGCCCAGCCCGGAAACGCATCGCGCGCGGCCTGCACGGCGGCGTCGACCTCGGCCTCGCCCGCGGCTGCAACCTCGGCGATGGCCTCGCCCGTGGCCGGGTTGAACGTGGTGAAGCGCTGGTCGCTGTCGACCTGCTTGCCGTTGATCCAGTGCTTGATGGTCATGCTGTCTCCTGAGCGGGGGGGCGTCGGCGGCCTGTGGCGGCCATGCGCCGGTTGCGCGTTGGCGGAGGGCCCGACAGGCCGCCCGCACATTCGTTAACGAGTTAATGATCTCGGAAATCGCGGACGCTGTCAACGCTTGCCGAACGGCACCGACCTGGGGAAAACCCCGGCCGCCATCCGGCCTGCCGGCATTGCGAAACCGCCACGGACTAGCCTATCATTCACATGTTAATGATTTTCAGGGGCCCGACATGCCGCACATCTGGATCGAGTATTCCGCCAACCTCGAAGGCAGCGTCGACCTGCCCGAGCTCATGACCGCCGTCCAGGCGGCCGCGATCGGCGATGGCACGGTGTTCCCGCTCGCCGGCGCGCGCACCCGCGCCGTGCGCGTGGACACCTACCGCGTGGCCGACGGGCATCCGGACAACGCCTTCGTGCACGTGCAGCTGAAGGTCGGCCATGGCCGACCCCTGGCCGATCGGGAAGCCGCCGCCCAGCGCACCTTTGCGGCCCTGCAGACCGCACTTGCGCCGGTGATGGCGCAGCGCCCCCTGGGCCTGACGCTGCAGCTGGACGAAGCCGATCCGGTCCTGAACCTGAAACACAGCAATTACCGCGAGCACCTGGCCGCCCGTGCCGCCGCCCGCCAAGCCTGATTCCCTTCTTTCCCGGAGACGCCATGCCCGCCCTCGCGGACTACGCCACCCTTGCCGCGCCACCGCCCGTCGGTCAGCCGCGCACGGTCGTCGGCCTGCTGCACAACGACCCGCGCGCCCTGGCCGCCATGGGCGATGCGCCCAGCCAGCCGCCCTACAAGGGCGCCCCCAAGGCGCCCGTGCTGTATGTGAAGCCGGCCAATACCCATGCCGTCGATGGCGATGCGATCGTGCTGCCGGCCGGCACCGACGCCGTGCAGATCGGCGCCACCCTGGCCATCGAGTTCGCCCGCCCCGCCACGCGCGTGAGCGTCGCCGATGCCTTGTCGGTGGTCGCGGGCTATCGCCTGGCGATCGACGTCAGCATCCCGCATGACAGCTTCTATCGTCCGCCCCTGAAGCAGAAGTGCCGCGACGGTTTCTGCCCGATCTCCGCGGCGCTCGTGGCCGCCCCCGATGTGGCAGACCCCGACGCCGCGCGCCTCGTGGTGCGCATCGATGGCCAGGTGTGCCAGGAAGCCGACGCCACGGGCTTCGTGCGGCCGGTGGCGCAGGCCATTGCCGACGTCACCGCCTTCATGACCCTGAACCCGGGCGATCTGCTGTTGCTCGGTGTGCCCCATGGCGCGCCGCTCGCGCGCGCCGGCCAGACCGTGGAGGTCGAGCTGGTCGGCATCGGCCGCCTGACGCATCGCGTGGTCGCGGAGGACACCCAGGTGTCGACGGCCACCACCCACCCCGCTGCCGGAGGCGCCGCCTGATGAAACGCGCCCGCATCGAATTCGAAGGCCGCACCTGGCTCGTGCAGGACGCTGGCGATGGCCGCGTCGCCCTGCCCGATGGACGCGTGCTGAACGAGACCGAGGTCGACTGGCTGCCCCCCATCGAGCCGCGCACGATCTTCACCCTGGCCATCAACTATGCCGATCACGCCAAGGAGCTCGCCTTCAAGGCCCCCGAGGAACCGCTCGGGTTCCTGAAGGCAGCCAACACCGTCATCGGGCACCGCCGCCAGACGCTGCGGCCCACGGATGTCGCTTTCATGCACTACGAGTGCGAACTGGCCGTGGTCATCGGCGCCACCGCGCGCAACGTGCCGGTGGCGTCGGCCTACGACGTGGTCGCCGGCTACACGGTGGCCAACGACTACGCCCTGCGCGACTACCTGGAAAACTGGTATCGCCCCAACCTGCGCGTCAAGAGCCGCGACACCTGCACGCCGCTGGGCCCCTGGTTCGTGGAGCGCGACGACGTCGCCGACCCGATGAACCTGGATCTTCGCACCACCGTCAACGGGCGCGAGACCCAGCGCGGCAACACGCGCGACATGGTGTTCGGCATTCCGCAGCTCATTGCGTACTTCAGCAGTTTCATGACCCTGCAGCCGGGCGACATCATCCTGACCGGCACGCCCGACGGCATCGTCGACGTGCAGCCGGGCGACGAGGTGGTGACCGAAGTCCAGGGCATCGGCCGGCTGGTCAACACGCTGGTGGCCGACGACGGCAAGCCCGCCTGACATCCCCGCGGCGCCGGGGCGACCCGGCGTCGCGCGCCCTGCCCCGCCTTCCCACCGGTCGCCGGCCTCGCGCCGCCGACCGACGACATTCCGGAGCCTTCCATGGCCTTGTCCCCCGATACCCTGCAGACCATCGCCCGCACCCTGAACGACGCCGAACAGCGCCGCGAGCAGATCCGCCAGGTGTCCCTGCAATATCCCGACATCACGATCGAGGACGCCTACGCCGTCCAGAACGCCTGGGTCGCGATGAAGCTCGCCGCGGGCCGCCAGGTGCGCGGCCACAAGATCGGCCTTACCTCGCGCGCCATGCAGCAGTCCTCGCAGATCGACGAGCCCGACTACGGCACGCTGCTGGACGACATGTTCTTTGCCGACGGTGGCGAGCTGCCCATGAGCCGCTTCATCGTGCCGCGCGTGGAGGTGGAACTGGCCTTCGTGCTGGGCAAGCCGCTGCGCGGCCCCAACGTCACGCTGTTCGACGTCTATGACGCGGTGGACTACGTGATCCCGGCGCTGGAGATCATCGATGCGCGCTCGCAGTCCATCGATCCCGAATCGGGCCGCCCGCGCAAGGTCTTCGACACCATTGCTGACAACGCCGCCAACGCCGCCGTCGTCATGGGCGGGCGCCCCGCGCGCATCGGTGACTTCGACTGGCGCTGGGTGGGCGCCATCCTGTCGCGCAACGCCGTCATCGAAGAGACCGGCGTGGCCGCCGGAGTGCTGAACCATCCGGCCAACGGCGTGGCGTGGCTTGCCAACAAGCTTGCCCCGCATGACGTCACCCTGCAGGCCGGCGAGATCATCCTGGGCGGATCCTTCACCCGCCCGGTGCCCGCCAAGGCAGGTGATACATTCCACTGCGACTACGGCCCCCTGGGCGTGGTCAGTTGCCGATTCGTCTGAGGAGACCGCTGTGGATGTCTTGTCCAACCCTTTCAAGCGCGCCTTGCGCGAACGCCGTGCCCAGATCGGACTCTGGGTCGGTCTGGCCAGTCCGTATACGGCCGAGATCTGCGCGGGCGCGGGCTTCGACTGGTTGCTGATCGACGGCGAGCACGCGCCCAACACGCTGCAGACGACGCTGCAGCAGCTGCAGACCGTGGCGGCCTACCCGGTCGCGCCCGTGGTGCGCCCGCCCTGGAACGACCCGGTCTACATCAAGCAGTTGCTGGACACCGGCGTGCAGACGCTGCTGCTGCCCATGGTGCAGTCCGGCGAAGAGGCCGCCGCTGCGGTGGCCGCCATGCGCTATCCGCCGCAGGGCATTCGGGGGGTGGGCAGCGCGCTGGCGCGTGCCTCGCGCTGGAACCGCATCCCCGACTACCTGCACCGCGCCAATGACGAGATCTGCACCCTGGTGCAGATCGAGACCGTGCAGGGCATGCAGGCGCTGGACGACATCCTCGCGGTCGAGGGCATCGACGGCGTGTTCATCGGGCCGGCGGACCTGTCCGCCAACATGGGCCACATGGGCAACCCGGGCCACCCCGACGTCATGCAGGCCATCGACGATGCCATCCGCCGCATCGTCGCGGCCGGCAAGGCACCCGGCATCCTGCACGCCGACCCCAAGCTGTGCAAGCACTGGCTGGAGCTGGGCGCGCTGTTCGTGGCCGTGGGCGTGGATGCCTCGCTGCTGGCGCGCGCCACGGAAAAGGTCGCGGCCGAATACCGCGACGCCGTGCCGGCCAAGGCCGCATCCAGCGGCCCGTACTGAGGCGGACCGGGGCACCGGACAGCGCCCGCACCCCGCGCGCAGGGGTGCTGTCGACCGGCACCGGCGCGGCTGCGCGAGGCGGCTTGAGGCCCACGCAAGGGCTGCGCCGGGCCAAGGGGTTTGGCATACACTGCCCCGTTGTCCCACCCTTAGCGGCGCGCCATGTCCAATCGCTCCAAGAAAGCCAAGAAGGCCGGCAAGACCGCGGCCCAGATCCCGCCGATCGAGCTGCACAGCTGGGCCACGCCCAATGGCCACAAGGTCCACATCCTGCTCGAAGAGCTGGGCCTGCCCTACACCGTGCATGCCGTGAACATCGGCGCGGGCGACCAGTTCGCCAAGGACTTCCTCGCGATCAGCCCGAACAACAAGATCCCCGCGATCCTCGACCCGGTCGGGCCGGACGGCAAGCCGTATGCCGTCTTCGAATCCGGTGCGATCCTGATCTATCTGGCCAGCAAGACCGGACAGTTGCTGGGCGAGACGGATGCCGAACGCTTCACCATCCTGCAGTGGGTGATGTTCCAGATGGGCGGCGTCGGGCCCATGCTGGGCCAGAACCATCACTTTCGCGTGTACGCCCCCGACAAAATCCAGTACGCCATCGACCGCTACACCAACGAGGCGCGCCGCCTGTATGGCGTGATCGACACGCGTCTGGCGCACTCGCGCTTTCTGGGCGGCAAGGACTACAGCATCGCCGACATCGCGGTCTATCCCTGGCTCGTGCCGCATGAGCGCCAGGGCATCGACCTGAATGACTTCCCGCATCTGAAGGCCTGGTTCGAGGGCATCGCCGCGCGCCCGGCCGTGCAGCGCGGCATGCAGATCCTGACCAAGGAGCGCCCGCCCCAGCACGACGAGAAGGCGCGCGAAGCCCTGTTCGGTGCCGCGCAGTACCAACGCCGATGATCGCCGTCCCCATCGCCCTCACCATCCAGTCGCATGTCGCCTGGGGCCACGTCGGCAACGCTGCCGCCGTGCCCGCGCTGCAGTTGCTGGGCATCGAGACCGTGCCCATCCACACGGTGCAGTTCTCCAACCACACCGGGTATGGCGAGTTCAATGGCCAGGTCTTTCCGGCCAGCCACATCCGCGACGTGCTCGATGGCCTGGCCGCGCGCGGCGTGCTGGCCCGCTGCGACGCCGTGCTGTCGGGCTATCTGGGCGACGCGGCCACCGGGGAAGTCATCCTGGATGCGGTGGCCGAGATCCGCCGCCTGCGGCCCAGCATGCGCTACCTGTGCGACCCCGTCATGGGCGACGTGGGCCGCGGCATGTTCGTGCGCCCGGGTATCCCGGATTTCCTGCGCGAGCGCGCGGTGCCCAGCGCCGACATCATCACCCCCAACCAGTTCGAATTCGAATGGCTGGCGGGCGTCACCCTGACCAGCGTGGCCGACGCCGTGCGGCACGCCCGCACCCTGCTGCGCGGCGCACCCGGCCGGCGTGGCCCCTCGGTGATCGTCATCACCAGCCTGCGCACGCCCGACCTGCCCGATGATCACCTGGCTACCCTGGCCGTCACGGCCGATGCCGCCTGGCAGGTCGTCACGCCACTGCTGGACTGCGAACCCATGCCCAACGGCATGGGCGACGTGTTCTCGGCCGTGCTGCTGGCGCGCCTGCTGATCGGTGACGCCGTGCCGGATGCGCTGGCCCATGCGGTGAGCTGCCTCTACGCGCTGGTGGCCGAAGTCCCGCCCGGCGGGCGCGACCTGCCCCTGGTCGCCGCGCGCGCCCAGGTGTCGGCACCGGCCCGGCGCTTCGCGGCCGAGGCGGTGTGAGCGCTCGATCGCCGGCGGGTACGGGGTCGGCACAGGCGACGGGGCACCCACCCGCGCCTGGCGCGCCTGCCACGGCCCCCGGCACGTGCGCGTCCGGCCCGACCGCCGGACGTTCCCCCATCCCTGAGCGCCCCGGACCGCGCGCGGCGCCCTCGGCCGACATCTTCTGCCGCGTCGTCGACAACTATGGCGACATCGGCGTGTGCTGGCGGCTCGCCCGTCGCCTCGCGCATGACGAGGGCTGGACGGTCCGCCTGTGGGTGGACGACCTGGCCAGCTTCGCGCGCCTCGCGCCCGGGGCGGCGCCGGGGGACGTCGATGGCATCGAGCTCATCCACTGGACGGCGCACGCCCCCGTGCCGATCCCGCACGACGTCGTGATCGAAGCCTTCGCGTGTGACCCGCCAGCGGCCTACCGCGCGCAGCTCACGCCGCGCCACGTGTGGTTCAACCTGGAATACCTGAGCGCGGAAAGCTGGGTCGAAGGCTGCCACGCCCTGCCCTCGCCGCAAGGCGGCGGGGTCGACAAGATCTTCTTCTTTCCGGGCTTCACCGCACGCACGGGCGGCCTGCTGCGCGAACCCGACCTGCTGGCCAGGCGCGACGCCTTCCAGCAGGACGGCGCCGCCCGCGCGGCCTTCCTGCAGCGCATCGGGTTCGCCGCCGAGGACGCGCGGGCCATCGCCGCCGGCCAACTCGATCTGTACCCCGTGTTCTGCTATCCCGGCGCGCCGCTCGACGCCTGGCGCGATGCGATCGCCACGCTGGGGCGCCCGGCGATGCTGGCCCTGGCCGGCACGGGAACGCCTGCCGCCTGCGCCACGCCGCACGGCGTTGCCCCGGCGCGGCCGCCTGGCGAGCCCGCCCCGGCCGAAGGGACAGATGCCGACGGCAGGCGCGACACCGCGGGCGTCCGCGCCCTGGCCCTGCCATTCCTTCCACATGCCGACTTCGATCGCCTGCTGTGGTGCGGAACGCTCAACATCGTGCGCGGCGAAGATTCGTTCGTACGGGCACAGTGGGCCGCACGTCCGATGCTGTGGCACATCTACCCCCAGGACGAGGATGCCCACCTCGAGAAGCTGGCCGCCTGGCTCGCGCGCGTCGCGCCACCCGCCAGCGTCACGGATCTGCACGTCGCCTGGAACACGGGCGACGCCGCAACGCTCGCGCGCGCCTGGCCCGCGGCGCGTGGCACCGACTGGTCCGACTGGTCGGCGCGCATGGCGGACTGGAGCCGGCATCTCGCGCACGATGTCCCCGAACTCGCGCGCGCGCTCGCGGATTTCACACGAGACAGGGTAGAATGCTGAGTTAACTTTCTTTTTAGCCGTTAGGACTTCCTTCGTGAAAACTGCCCAGGAACTGCGCGTTGGCAACGTCATCATGGTCGGCAGCGAGCCGCTCGTGGTGCAGAAAGCCGAATACAACAAGTCCGGTCGCAACGCCGCGGTCGTCAAGCTCAAGCTCAAGAACCTTCTGACTGCCTCCGGCACCGAGTCCGTCTACAAGGCCGACGAGAAGTTCGAAGTCCTGACGCTCGAGCGCAAGGAATGCACGTACTCGTACTTCGGCGACCCCATGTATGTCTTCATGGACACCGAATACAACCAGTACGAGATCGAAGCCGAGAGCATGGGCGACGCCCTGAACTACCTCGAAGAAGGCATGGAAGCCGAAGTCGTGTTCTACGACGGCCGTGCCATCTCGGTCGATCTGCCCAACACCCTCGTGCGCGAAATCACCTACACCGAACCGGCTGTCCGTGGCGACACCTCCGGCAAGGTCATGAAGCCCGCCAAGATCGGCTCGGGTTTCGAGCTGCCCGTGCCGCTCTTTTGCGACATCGGCGACAAGATCGAAATCGACACGCGCACGAACGAATACCGCAGCCGCGTGAAGTAAGACGCGCCTGGGCCCCGAGGGGCCTGGCGGTAGCAGCCCCCGTCCGGGAAATCGGCGGGGGCTTTTTCATGCGCTCGCCCCATGAATGCCAGGGTCAGGTTTCTGGCACAGGCTGGCGCGCCAGCTCGATGAATGCCCGGACATAGTCGATCGCCGTATCCGTCTCGCGCGCGCCGAGGTAGATGTGCTTGGCGATGCCGCGCGCGCCCAGGCGCACCGGCACCACGTCCATCCTCGCCGCGTATTCCTCGACCAGCCAGCGCGGCAGCGCGGCCACGCCGCGGCCGCTGGCGACCATCTGCAGCATGATGTCCGTGGTCTCGATGGCCTTGTGGCGGCGGGGCGTGACGCCGGCGGGCAGCAGGAACTGGTTGTAGATGTCCAGGCGCTCGATGTCCACGGGATAGCTGATCAGCACCTCCTGGGTCAGCTGCTGTGGCTTCACGTAGGCTGCCGACGCCAGCGCGTGGCCCTTGGCCACGACGAGCACCTGCTCGTAGTCGAACACCGGCTCGAATGTCAGGCCCGGCTTGTACAGCGGGTCGGGCGTGACCAGCAGATCGATCTCGTAGCCGAAGAGCGCACCGATCCCGCCGAACTGGAATTTCTGC